>JAABUQ010002060.1_pt1 | contig 40830 bp, 31 predicted proteins | sample 5560001 | NCBI WGS metagenome assembly JAABUQ01 (sample SAMN10711888, study PRJNA513371) | rock metagenome | isolation source: Antarctica rocks | place: Antarctica: Victoria Land, Finger Mt nord | collected 2015-12-18
CCTGTGCGCTCTGCCGTCCCATCATGCCGCTGCCCTCCGCTGCTGTTACAACGGAATCACACTCACGCCAGGGCAACAAGCGTGAAGCAACTCTTGCCCAACAAGTTCTTCAACAGGATCGAACGTTGTGAGAAGCCGCCGCATCAACCGCGAAGAGCGCACGCCAGCGGTCCCGCCTCCAAGGCGGCACTCTGAACTAAGTGAGCTCCGCGTACACTTCCGGCATGTCCTTGCGCACGTTCTTTCGTACGACCATCGCCGCCGCCCTGCTCTCGGTTGCCGGCGCGGCTCCCGCTCAGCAGCTCATAAACGGCTACGAACCCAAGTGGTGGAAGGAAGCGGTCGTTTACCAGATCTATCCGCGCTCCTTCAAGGATTCAAGTGGCGACGGCATCGGCGACCTGCCCGGCATCACGTCGAAGCTTGACTATCTGCAGAAGCTTGGGGTAAACGTCATCTGGCTCAGCCCGCACTTTGACTCGCCTAACGCGGACAACGGCTACGATATACGCGATTACCGGAAGATCATGACCAAGTTCGGCACCATGTCCGATTTCGACACGCTTCTCGCAGGGATCAAGCAGCGCCATATGCGTCTAATCATCGACCTCGTCGTCAATCACACCTCGGACGAGCATAGGTGGTTTATGGAGTCGCGCAGCAGCAAGACAAATCCGTACCGCGACTTCTACATCTGGCAGTCCGGCCACACCGCCGCAGATGGTACCCGCACCCCGCCCAACAACTACCCTTCTTACTTCTCCGGCTCTGCCTGGACGCTCGATCCGAAAACGGATGAGTACTATCTGCACTACTTTGCTGTCAAGCAGCCTGATCTCAACTGGGGAAACCCAAAGGTCCGCGAAGAGGTCTATTCGCTGATGCGTTTTTGGCTTGACAAGGGTGTGTCAGGCTTTCGCATGGACGTAATCCCACTCATCTCAAAGCCCACGGGATTACCCGACCTCACTAGCGAGCAGCTCAAGAATCCACCAAGTGCCTACGCGAACGGCCCACACCTCCCCGAATACCTCCGCGAAATGGATCGCGAGGTCCTGTCCAGGTACGACGACATGTCTGTCGGTGAAGCGACCGGCACGACACTCGCACAGACCGCTTCACTCGTCGACGATCGCCGCCACGAACTCAACATGATCTTCAACTTCGACGCGATCCGGCTTGGACGCCCTGAATTCGGAGACACCGAGATCAAAGCCTGGTCCCTGCCAGAACTGAAGTCGATTTACGATTCCCATTCCAGAGTGCTCACTAAACACGACTGGGATACTGTGTTCCTCTCAAACCATGACAGCCCGCGCATCGTTTCTACCTTTGGCGACGACTCGTCCTCTGCGATGCGCGTTCTCTCCGCCAAGCTCTTCGAAACCATGGTTCTGACGCTTCGCGGAACACCGTTCCTCTACGAAGGCGACGAGCTTGGCATGACGAACTACCCCTTCAAGACGATCGCGGACTATGACGATATCGCCGTCAAGAACGCGTATAAGGCCCAGGTGGAAACTGGCAAAGTGCCTGCCGCAAACTTCCTCGCGTACGTAGCCAAAATAGCCCGGGACAATTCTCGCACGCCTATGCAGTGGGATAGCTCGGCAAACGCTGGCTTCACCACCGGCGCCCATCCCTGGCTCGCTGTCAACCCGAACTACAAGCAGATCAACGCAGCTCAGGAGGAGACGGACCCCGACTCTGTCCTCAATTACATGCGGGCAATGATCAAGCTCCGCGTTCACACACCCGCTTTCGTCTACGGCGACTTTGAAGACCTCGACCCGCAGCATCCTCACGTCTTTGCCTACACCCGCAGCCTTGGTGCCGAGAAATACCTGGTCGTTGAAACTTCAGCTCAAGCCCGATCGTCTATGCGCTCCCCAACGGTATGAAGGCCGCGACGCTCCTGCTCTCCGACACGCCCGACTCACGGCAGGCAAACACCTCCACCCTGGATCTAGGTCCGTGGGAGTCCCGAGTTTACAAGCAGTAGGCGCCCCCCCATGTGGAGGGTACAGGAACAAGCTCACCGCTACCCGACCTTCCCGGTCAGCGGGCGAGGTTGCCTGCGCCGACTTTGTCTCCGAAGACTTTGCTATTCGCGATTCGACGAGGCAGATTCGACTGTTCTCAGAGACCCACGTTTGTGAGAACGTTTCGTGGCGTCCGTCCGATCCGCTATTCTTCCAACAAAGTGCAGATATTACGTTCCACTGAGATATACCCCAAGACTACGACATTGAAGCCATGAAACAGGGTGACCGAGACCAAGCGTCGCTGACAAACGCTGGCAGTAAGATTGTGCAGTCCCACCTTCAAGGCTCCCTACGGATCGACAAAGTAGTGGTCGCAGTGTCCGAAGTTCGGTCTTTTAAGCTAATCGCAGCACAACGGTTTCAAAAAGGAAAGACATGAAGAAGCAGATAGAAGCTAAACATTCGGACACATTCAATCAGACGCCGCAAACGATTCCTTCCGAAACCCAGGCGAAGATCGCGGCAGTTCCTGTTGCGATCATCCCCGAAAGTCAGGAGGCGGCCGCTGGCGGTGAGCTTCACCAAGTTGCAGGTGGAACGCACCCGCAGATGACCAATAACCGTGGCACCGTCATTGCGGATGATGAAAACTCCCTCAAGGCTGGCCCGCGCGGTCCCGTGCTAACGGAAGACTTCTTTCTTGTCGAAAAGACCCAGCATTTCGATCACGAGCGCATTCCTGAACGCATCGTCCATGCGCGGGGCTATGGCGCCCACGGCTACTTCGAGTTGACGGATTCCCTGCACGGAATCACCAAAGCGAAGGTCTTGACGACCGTTGGACAGAAAACACCAGTTTTTACCAGGTTCTCAACCGTTGGCGGCAATATGGGTTCCAGTGATCTTGCCCGGGATGTGCGCGGTTTCGCCGTCAAAATGTATACGCCGGAGGGAAACTGGGACATCGTTGGCAACAACATCCCAGTGTTCTTTATCCAGGATGCGATCAAGTTTACGGACCTGATTCATGCCGCCAAGCAGGAGCCGGATCGCGGATTCCCCAAGCTCAGACAGCCCACGATACCTTTTGGGACTGGGCTTCCCTTACCCCGGAGTCCACTCACATGCTGATGTGGATCATGTCCGATCGCGCTATTCCTCGGTCCCTTCGCATGATCGAAGGCTTCGGCGTCCACACCTTCCGCCTGGTCAATCAAGAGGGGAAATCAACCTACGTAAAGTTTCACTGGCGTCCTAAGCTGGGGATGGCATCTGTCGTCTGGGACGAGGCGTTGAAGATATCGGGTGCCGATCCTGATTTCCACCGCCGCGATATTTGGAACGCCATCGAGGAGGGCAGCTTCCCGGAGTGGGAGCTCGCGGTGCAACTCTTCGACGAAGAGTTCGCCGAGAAGTTCGACTTCGACGTGCTGGATGCGACCAAGCTGATTCCAGAGGAGGTCCTGCCTCTTCGCGTCATTGGCAAAATGGTCCTGAACCGTAACGTGGACAACTACTTCGCTGAGACGGAACAGGTGGCTTTCGCCACGACCGACGTTGTTCCCGGAATCGACTTTACCAACGACCCGCTCTTGCAAGGGCGCAATCTGTCCTACATTGACACCCAGCTCAGCCGTCTCGGTGGACCAAATTACGAGCAGATTCCCATCAATGCGCCACGCTGCCCCGTGATGAACATGCAGCGGGACGGCCATATGACCATGCGCCCGCAAAAGGGCCGCGTCTCCTATAGCCCCAGTTCGCTAGAGGCTGATACCCCGAGACAAGACCCTCACAATGGATTCAATTCGTTCAAGGCCCATGAGGAGGGAGACAAACTTCGCATCCGCTCGGAATCGTTTGCGGATCACTTTTCGCAGGCTCTGCTCTTCTTCAAATCACAGACCGAAGCGGAGCAGAACCACATCATTGCAGCCTTCATCTTTGAACTCAGCAAGGTAGACACGAAAGCGGTGCGCGCCCGGATGATCGGGCAGCTCGCCAACGTCAATATGGAGATTGCGAAACGTGTTGCCGATGGTTTGGGGATGAAGGAGCCGATCAAGGCGGCCCCTACTTCTGTTCCAGCCCGTACCGATCTTCCCGCTTCGGATATGCTGAGCATCGTCAAGAAGATGAAGCCAGGCCTCGCCACCAAAGTGATTGGTTGCCTTGTTGCAGATGGCACCAACGCGGCAGAAGTGGTCGCCTTGAAAGCGGCTGCGCACAAACTGGGAGCTCACTTAAAGATTGGCGCCCAAGATCGGTGGAGCGACCGCTGCTGACGGCACGACCATAGAAGCGGATTTTAGCTTGCCGGAGGCCCTTCCGTCTTGTTCGACGCCGTCTACGTCTCCTTGTCGGAGGCCGGTGCCAAGACGCTTTCCATCGAAGCAGCAGCCGTGGCCTGGGTACATGATGCCCTCGCTCACTTGAAGGTTATCGGCGCTTCCGCTCACTCGCAGCCATTGCTGAGTGCCGCGGGCGTCGTCACCGACAAAGGCGTTCTAGCCGGCAGTGATGTCGCCGCGTATCTCACGGCAGCGGCGAAAGGTCGGATTTATGAACGGGAGCCTAGCGTTCGGACCATCTACTAGACCCTAAGAGCAAGAAAGAGCCCCGCTTTCAAAGCGGGGCTCTTTCAGCTCAGGCCACCTCCAAAAGATTCAACACCTCAAGGTTGAATTGGGAGGGCAGCCGTCATGTGTAGCTCTGATAACGTGACCTCCTGGCACGAACCGCCGCTAGGCCATCGCGATCATAGCCGCCTGTCGCTAAACGGCGCCGGGCCGAACGTCAGCCTCTTTCAGCTCATTACGCCTGGTCATCGCATAGACGTGCGTGAACTCAGCTCCGAAGAAGAATATCTGGGCAGAGTAATAGACCCAGATGACGAGCACGACCAGCGACCCTGCTGCGCCGTAGGCCGACCCTGGACTGGCCTTACCGAGATAGACCCCGAGGAGTGATTTGCCGATCGTGAACAGCAGCGCAGTCGCGACGGCCCCGATGCGCACGTCACTCCAGTCGACCGGGGTCTCAGGAACATACTTGAGGATGAGGCTAAAGAGCACCGCGATGCCGACAAAGGATACGAGGAAGTTTACCGAGGCGAGCATGAACGGCGGAAATGGCACCAGGCCGCTAAAGAACTTCGTCACCGCTGCCAAGCCTGCACTGGCAACAAGGGAAACGAGCAGTACGAAGCCGACGCTGAACACCATGCCAAACGAGAAGACACGTTCCCGCAACATGCCCCAGATGCCGGAATGGATCTTAGGATCGGCATCCCAAATGGTGTTGAGTGCAGAACGCAGCTCCCCGAAAACTCCCGATGCGCCGAAAAGCAGCGTTGCCAGACCGATGAGCGTGGCGAGGATACCGGAGGAAGCCTTTCCGCTACTGGTAAGCATGGATTGAACGGCTGTTCTGCCCTCGACGCCCATTAAGGATTGAACCTGATCCAAGAGGTGAGCCTGCGCACTGGAGCGATCGAAACCAGAGAGACAATGGCAATGACAAGGACGACGAGGGGCGAGATCGACAGGATGGTGTAAAAAGCAAGTGCCGCGCCGAGACGAGGGGCGTTGTCATCATTCCAATCGCTGAAGCTCTGACGGAGTATTGGAACGAAGGCTTTGATTTTCACGTAAGTGCCTGCTTGCTAACGACGTGTTTGTGCTCCGGGGAAGAAAATGATGGTTTCCTGCTCTCCGTAAAGAGCCTGACCTTCTAAGCAGCTGGTCCTTGCACCTGAAGTCCAAAGCCGTCTATTCGTGCCCGCGCGGATGTTGCTCGAGCCGCAGTTTCAAGAGTAGCTGATTCCTCACATCCCTACATTCGGATGCGCGTGGTGCTTCACCATCTGGTTTGTCTCGAACGGCCGGAGCAGCTCAACCGGGGCACGTTCTGTCTCGGCCCGGTCCATTCAACGGTCGAACTCGTGAGGGTGAAGAATCGCCGGCATCCGTTCATGGATGTCGGAAAGCAAAGCGTTCGCCAGCCAGTAATGATCGAAGATTATCCCTTTGACAAGAGCTATGGAGATGCAAGATGATTGCGCCTAAGCCGTTATTCCGGCTACCTCCAGAACGGCGGCAAACTCGAGATCGCTCAGCAGATGGCTGGACACGAATCCGCTCGCACCACGGGCTTTATGACCGGCGCAGTGACGAGATTGCGCTCGATAAAGTGGAGGATTGCGTACTGAAGCACGTCACAGACGATCGTTTGTGACACCTCAATCCCGGGAAGACGACTTCCCAGGAGCAAGTTCAAAGACGAAAGTCTCCGCACGTGGTGCACAGCTGAACACTTCGAATTGCGAAGCGAGCCACTAGGCTTCAGTGGGTCTCTGCGGCACCACCGTTCCTCATCCTCGCATACCGCTCATCCAGCGCCTCCATCTCCTGATCAAGCTCTGAGTGCGACAGGAAGCGCCCGCCTACCACCACCGCCGCGATCTTCCGCGTGTTCGCTACATCGGCTACCGGATCCGCATCCAGCAGCAATAAATCCGCGCGCTTTCCTACTGCGACAACGCCGCGGTCTCCCGCCACACCCAGCCACTCCGCCGGCAGCCGCGTCGCTCCCTCCAGCACCCGCTTGTTGCTCAACCCGTACCGAGCCATAGCCTCCAGTTCATCGTGCAAAGCAAAGCCCGCCACCATCCCTGGAACCGGCGTGTCCGTACCCGCAAGTACCGGTATCCCCGCCGCCGCGAATGCCTGCACCAGCTTCCGGTTGAACGCCACAATCGCACGCAGATACTCCACATACTTCGCGTTCGCCTGCGCCACATACGGGTTGTGCTCGGTGACCATCGCGTAGACCACAGGCGTTAGAAAACGTAGCTCGGGCCGTGTCTTCAATGAATCTGGGTGCGACGTCTCTTCCAGCAGCCGCTCATCCAGTGACAGCGTACCCGTCAGCCACGTTCCATTCCGCTTCGCCATCTCCACATAATGCGGAATGTCCGCTTCGGCTGGAACACTGGTCTGCTGCGCAAACTCCTCCGCATGGGCCACCATCCCGAACCCGGGCTGAAAGAACTTCTCCGTGATCCCCTTGCCGCGCTGAGGAATATGACCAACCACTGGCATGTGCAGCTTGCGCGCCTCGTCCACAATCGCCGTAAACGTCGGCAGATCCAGCTTGCTGTACACCTTAACAATCTCGTAGCCCTCGGCTGACGCATCGCGCACTGCCTGCCGTCCATCACTCGGCGTTGCCGCCACACGTGTCATGCCAACAGGCCAGAGCGGGTCCGGACCGTCGATCATCGCTGCCAGCGCAATATGCGGTCCCACCACACGTCCACTCTCTACCTCATCGCGCTGCCCCACCGTCTCGGCGGTCGCAGACAAGTCGAACACCTGCAGCACACCGTTCGCCACATACGGCAGGAAGATGTCCTCGGTGCGGATAGTTCCAGTGGGAATGTTCGGGTTTTGCAGGAACATCCGCAGAATGCGGTCGTTCTCCAGATGTATATGTGCGTCCTTGAGGCTCGGCATTAGGTACTTTCCTGTGCCGTCGACTCGCCTCACGCCCTCGCCCACCTTCGCTCCGGCCGAAGTCTCTATCCTTGCAATCCTTCCGTCCTGTAGCGTGACTGTCTGGTCGTGGAGCACGGGGCCATCAACGGTCATCGGTAACACCATGACATGCTCGATTGCCAGCGGCAGGGGCGCCTGCGTTGGCTGCCCCAAAGCAATAGTCGACGCAAAAATCAGAGATGGTAAGGCAAAAGTAGGGCAACGTAAATTCATCATTTCCTCGAACGCACCTATCTAGCAAGACTCAGACGTATACGCCGCGATAGGCAGCATTGTTCCCTTGAATGATTCAAGGGTCGGTCCTCTGAATGTATGGTCCGCCGCGCGACTGCAAGGGGAAGTTTCGGCGAGAAGACAAGTCTGCGCAATGTATTCGGCCGTTGGTTCGAGATCAGTTCTCCTGGCCATGATGAGTTGCGTGCGTGTCAGTACGAAGCGCGGTAAGGGGTGGTTCGAGAGTTCGATTCGTACCACTCCACGCTTTCGCCACACGCCGTGTAAGTCTCTATCGATAGCCTTTGCTCATGGAACTCCAGAACAGTTCACAGCGCGAGCGCATCGTCTCTATTCAGCAGCCTTGCAGCTCTGTGACGGTGATGTTGGCCATCTGAGCCGAAGGATGGCAGAAGCGTTTGGAGTGGGGCGCGGATCTGATCCAGCTCTATAACAATGCGGCAATCCCAGTGACAAGTACAGAACACCCACATGCATTAGAAAGGCCGGCTCGGGAAATTGGATGTGAATGGTGCCTAAGCTGGCTGCAGGTTTGCGGCGGCAATTTGGCTCGCCCAATACGCGACCTCCTCCGCAAACTCCGCAGAACTAGTAGGCGATCTGCCCTCGAGCACCGCACGCTGCACCGCGAAGTTACCCACTGTGGAGCTTTCCAATGGGCCCGTAATCACCTCAAGGCCGGTACGCTCGCCCGTCAGGCGGCGCAACGTAGCATTCTGCGCGCCTCCGCCGACCATGACGATACGGCGCAGGTTCTTGTTAGTGTGTGCACGGATGCGGTCGATCACCTCTGCGTAACGAGCTGCCAGGCTGTGGAGCAGGAGGCAGACCATTGCCGGTGCCTCCTTGCTGTGCTCCGGCAGGCAGGCCAGCCCCTTTGCGATCCTCTGGGCGTTAATATGGTTCGGCATATCGCCCATTGCCATCAGCGCCGGGTCATCCACGTACAGCAGATCCGATGGCACACCTTCTAGTTCGGCTGCGAGTAGCAGGTCCACGATATTCCAGGGCTCGCCATCTTCGGCCCAGTGATCCATACACTGCTTTAGGACCCACATGCCATTGATACCCTTGTGAAAACAAGTCACGCCGCCGACCGCTCCCAGGTTTGTGAAGTTATCCTCCCGTACGCCGCGCGAGTTGAGCGGCGTCGCGATGAGAGTTCCGACGAGCGACCACGTGCCGCAACTGATGTAGACCCAATCCTCGCCGCGTTCCGCGATGCCTGCAATCGCCGACGCGGTGTCATGGCATGCGGGTGCGATGAGCTCCGTGTCCCGAAGTGCAGGGAACGCTGCGAGGGGTCCGGAGAGTTTGCCGAGCGTCGTGCCGGGCGGCACAATGCGCGGTGCGCAAGTCACGTCGAGCTCGGCGGCTCGAAAAATCTCGTGACTCCAGTTCGCGCCGAAGCGATTGAGGAGCTGCGTGTGCGAGGCATTGGTGTGTTCGGCGACGGGTTCAGCGCCCCAACGGTACAGCATGTACTCGGGCAGGTTGAGCCAGCGCCCGGAGGCTTTACCGCGGAGCTTATCGGCGTAGAGCTGATATAGGGTGTTGATCGGCTGCAGCTCGATACCGGTGATCTCGCGCAGTCGCTCTGCGGAGATGCGCCGGTGCAGCATTGCAGCGGAAGAGACGTTGCGCTCGTCACGATAGCAGAAGGGGTCTTCGAGCGCGCCGCCGTCACGATCCAAGCGCACGTAGTCCACCGCCCAGCCGTCGACGGCGATGGAACCGATGCCTTCGGGAGCAAGCTCGGCGGCTCGCTGGATGCCGAGTTCCACGCCAGCGATGATGTTCTGCAAAGGCCACCGGAGGGAGTTGTCGGCGGCGCGCACTGGCCCGTTGAGGAATCGATGGACGAGCTGCAGATTCGGGTTGCCGTGAGTCCAGCGGAGCAGAGAGACTCTGCAGCTCTCCGCTCCCAGGTCGATGGCGACGGAAGCCCGGGTGTCGGCCGGTGCACGTCGTGGCGTGCCGTCGATCACCGAAGCTGCGCCTCGGCGAGACCGCCGTCCACAGGAATGATGTGGCCCGTGGTGACGCGCGCCTGCGGACCTGCGAGGAACATGATGGCTTCGGCGTTGTCCTTCGGGTCTATGGGTACGTGGGTGAGTGTGCGCTGCGCGTAGAACATGGCGAGTGCGTCGCGGAGCTCGTCATCTGACGCCGACTCTTCGAAGGGGATGTTGTATTTGCCGAGCGATGCCTTGACGCGATCGCGCGGGAACATGGTTGAGCCCTTCACGACGGTCGCTGGACTGATCCCGTTTACGCGGACCAGGGGGGCCATGCCGACTGCGAGCTCGCGGACGAGATGGCTCAGCGCAGCCTTGGAGACGTCGTAGGCCTCGCTGCCGCGCTTGGGCACGACGGCATTTGCGGAGCTGGTCAGGACGATCGATGCGGGTAGGCCCTGCTGCTTGAGGATCCTTCCGGCTTCCTGGGCGAGCTTGAAGTTACTGGTGACGTTGATGTCGAGTGTGAGCGCCCACTGGTTGTCGGAGATAATGCCGTCGGGAGAGGATGGGAAGATCGCGGCGGTGTTGATGACGATGTCGATGCCACCGAATGCCTTCAACGTTGCTTCGAGCGCGAGCCGAATGGCGGCGCGGTCGCGAATGTCGACCGAGGTGAAGCTCACGGCTTCCCTACCAGCTATCGCGGCGCACTCTTCGGCAACCTTTTGTGCGCCGGTGAGATCGCGGTCTGCGACCATGACGTGTGCGCCGCGTTCGGCAGCTATCAACGCAGTCTGATGGCCGATACCGCTACCGCCACCGACGATGAGCGCGACCTGCCGGCTGAGCTGCTTTTCGGGGGGCTGACGGCGGATCTTCGCCTCCTCGAGTGCCCAGTACTCGATGCGGAAGGCTTCTCTGGGGGGGAGTGCCACGTAGTTCTCGTGCACGGTGAACTGGTCGGCGCTGGCGGTGGGGCCGGCTTGCGGGATATCTGCCCACGGGGCACCGCCGCCGAGGGCACCGGCACCGCCCATGACACCGATGGCGTTGATGTAGAACTCACCGGTCAGGCGCGCCTCGGTTCTGTTCTTGCCGAAGGTGAACATGCCGACTCCCGGAAGCAGCACGACTGTCGGGCTGGCATCACGCTGCTTCGGCGACTCCGGTAAGGCGTGCTCCGTATAGTAATCGGCGTACTCAGCCCGATAGGTTTCGAGTCCGGTGTCGATCAGCGCGGAGAGCTCGCTAGGATCGCTGCCCGGATCCCATTTGAGGAACATGGGGCGAATCTTGGTTCGGATGAAGTGGTCGGGACAGCTGGTTCCCAGGTGCGCGAGCTGCTCGGCGTGGCGAGAGTTTACGAAGTCGAGCACGGCTGGGGCGTCGGTGAAGCTGCCGATCCAGCGCTGCTTTCGCGACACCGCCCCGCGGAGGTACGGCATGACGTCGAGCGCGATGTGCACGCGATCGTCACGGGTCTCGACGCGACTTCCACCGAACAACGTGTGGCGATCGCGCTGGCTGTGCCGCTCGATGAACTCACCGATCTGATCGATGATGGTGATGGTGTTGCGGTAGCATTCGCGTTGCGTTTGACCCCAGGTGAAGAGTCCGTGGCCACCGAGCACGACGCCGTCGCAGCCGGGAGTCTGCTGGACGATGTTGCGGAGCATCATGCCGAGCTCAAAGCCGGGGCGCTGCCATGGAAGCCAGGCGAGTTTGTGGCCGAACTGCTGGTTGAACTCTTCCATCTTCTGCTTGCCGTTGGCGGAGGCAGCAAGCGCGATTCCCCAGTCCGGGTGCAGGTGATCGACGTGCGGAAACGAAAGAAAGCCGTGCAGCGGGGTGTCGATCGAGGCAGCGGTCGGGTTGTTGTTGAAGGTGACCAGCGGATAGAGAGCGACCATGGCGTCCTCTTCGGCGACGCCCTTGTACTGGGCCTCCAGGGAGAGGAGCCGATCGAGGTACAACGTTGCGAAGCCAGAGCGCTTGATCGAACCCAAGTCGCCTCCGGAGCCTTTGACCCAGAGCACCGTGACAGGCTGGCCGCCTACGGGATCGTTCAGCTCGAGCTTGGAGCTGGTGTTACCGCCGCCGAAGTTGGTGATGCGCAGGTCGGATCCGAGGAGGTTGGATCGGTAGCGCAGGAGATCTGGCGCATCGAGCTTCGAGGCTACCGCCTCATCCCACTTGTCTTCGAGAAAGCGCAGCTTTGGTGTCCCGTGTGTCTCTGCCATGACGCCTGTACCCTCTATGAACCGGGACAATGATTCCACACAGAACACCAATAGGACAAGTATTCATCTTTTGAACTTCCGAGCCGGACGGTGGCGGCAGACCAAATCCTGAGGAGACCACTTCAGGGTTTGGGGGAGGTGCGTAAAAGGGAAGCCCTGGACACGACCCGATGAGTGACATAGTTGTACGGCGGCACAGGCTGGCCTCTTAAGAGATCGAGAGCGATGTGCATCAAGCTCGGGCCGTAGGTGGCGGTTTCGTGTGAGATGGTGCCGACGAGCGGTGAGTCTGCGCGTCGCATCTCGGTCACTGCATCGGCGATGCAGTCCTGCCCGACGATTGCAACATGGCGGGTGCGACGTCGTTCGCGGACCGCGGCTGCTGCGCCGAGAGCGCTGGAGTCAGTGGCTGCCGCTATAAGGATGTATTTGTCTTTGGGATGGCTGTCAAGAAATTCTCCGACTACCCTTCGGCTGACCTCGGATTGTCCCCGGCCGTCGAGGTGGATGTAGGCCTCCGTGGGGATATCGCGGAGAGTGGCACGAATCGTTTCGAACGCGCCCGAGACGCGGCCATGGACGAGCGCGCCGGCGACGGACAGATCCAGACCGAGCACGAACGTGGATTTGCCACCCCAGTGCTCGAGCGCGTGTGCCACCAGCAACTCGCCGGCATCCATGCCGACGCGATAGTTATCCACGCCAAAGAAGATCGCATTTGGATGAGGTATGTCGACTGCGATGAGAGGAATGCCTGCCTCGGCGATGCGATGTCCGATGACCGGCGCTACCTCATGGGCGACGTTGAAGTCGATGATGAGATCGACGCCGCTTCGGATCAGGGCCTCGGCATTCTGGACCGCGGTCGCGCCATCGTAATGATTATCGAGTACGACCAGATCGACGCCTAAGGCGCGCGCGGAGTCCGCAAGACTGTGGGTGACATCGTTGGAGAATGGCATGTCAGCGCTCTGGCCCGCGAATCCGAAGCGCATCTTGTGCTTGCGTACGACGTGGCGGTAGGTTCCGTCCGGCGCCTGCGCCAGATATCCACGGTGGGCGAAGGTTTTTAGAACGCGGTAGACGGTGGTTTTTGAGATGCGCGTTCGTTGATGGATGGCCTCGAGCGTCAATGGCCGGCTCTCCGCCTGCAGAAGCTCCAAGATGTCGAGTGCTTTTGAGAGGACAGGAATAAGGTAAAGGCGTTTGCTCTTGGCCAATGGGGCATCACCTCCTTGCGACCTGAGCATATAGGAGCGTGCCGCATTTCTGTAATGGAATCTACTGCGCGGATGTGTGGGGGCCTGCGGCTATGCGTATGATGCGACCGATCCGCGATTGCGTGCGCCGCGTTCCTCTTCGATGCGTTCCACATAGCCGCTCTCGGCCAGGGCACGCAGGGGATCCGCAGGGAGATTGCGAGCTATGCGCCAATCACGCAGGATGGGCCGAACATCGGTCCAGAATGCGGTCCGAAGGCACTCTTCGGCCTCCACAATTTTCGCCTGATCCTGCAGGGACTCCAGAAGCGCGCGGTCGACCAAGGTCGCCTTCGCATAAAGTTCCTGCGCTGAGACGATGCTCTGCACCATCGCCTCGAGCTTTCCCTTCAGGTTATGGCTTTGGTCGATCATGTAGGCTACGTCGCGGCTGGCGTGATCGGGCGCGCTTAGCATTTCATGGAAGATTCGGAAGACCTGGTACGGGTCGATGGAACCAAGTGTGAGATCGTCGTCCGCGTATTTGCGGTCATTGAAGTGGAAACCGCCAAGCGCATCCAGGTGAAGCAGCCAGGTAACGATCTGCTCGATGTTGGTGCTGTGGTAGTGGTGGCCGGTGTCGACGAGCACAGCGGCGCGGGGGCCGGCGAAGCGCGCGAAGTGATATGCCATGCCCCAGTCGGCGATGTCGGTGTGATAAAAGGCGGGTTCGAAGGGCTTGTATTCCACGAGGAGGCGCTGGTTTTCGTCGGTGGCCGCGTACGCTGCGCGGAGTGCCTCTTCGACCCAGCCGATCCGCTTACCCATGGATTGGCTGCCCGGATAGTTTGACCCGTCCGAGACCCAGATGGAGATGTCGCGCGAGCCCAGGGCGCGGCCGATCTCGACGGACTGTATCAGGTGTTCTGTGGCTTTCGTGCGCACCTCGGCCCTGGGGCTTGCGATCGAGCCGAACTTGTACTCCTGTGCCTGAAAGAGGTTCGGGTTGATGGAGCCGGCGCGTACGCCGTATTGGCTTTCCAGCCTGCGGATCGCAGCGACGTCTTGCAATCCGTTGGGAAGATCCCAGAGCACGTGCAGGGCGATGGTGGGGCTGGCACCGGTGAGGCGATTTACCTCGCCGGCATCGGCGAACTTCTCTTCGATGCTGGTGGCGGCGCCGAGCTGGATGAACTTGCCGAACCGTGTGCCTGTGTTGGCAAATCCCCAAGACGGGATTTCGATACGAAATCGGTCCAGGGCGGCCCAAACCCGCTCATAGGCTTCAGACCTCAACCCGTCGTTGGCGCTCATCTTGTTCATCCTCTTCTTCCCTGCTCCAGTTTCCCGGAAATCACTTCTATACCGAAACCCTGCATTCGTCACGCCGAAGGTATTGACGTTACGAGAAGGACGTGCAGAAAACGCGGCCCGTGAACGCCTTTGATTCGGGTCATCTCGATGTCGGCAGTTGCGGACGGGCCGGAGACGAACGTGATGGGAAGAGTGGACGTCGATGCAATGAGAGCGAAGGCCTGCGGCACGTTTTCCACGACGTCCTTTACACGTGCGAGGCAGAGATGGAAGTCAGGAACAAGGGTGGCGGCGCGCCGACCCTGGCCGGGTACGCCCTGCAGCACCAGGGAACCGGTATCGGCGATGGCCGTCGTTGCCCCGGTGATCACGCACTTGTAGTGGTCCAGTTGCCGTGGAGAGAAGCCGTTGTCGACAGTGATGCTGCTGTCGACTGGGATCCAGTGCTCGGGGAGGCCACGCGGCATGAGGGTCGGCGGGTTGCCGTGCGCGGCGAGCACGGACGCGATGGCTCCCGCCACCTCGTGATCGGCTACACGTGTCACCTCGGCATCGTAGTCGCGGAGACGATCTTCCAGCATGTGCAACCTGGCCTCGATCGTGAGCCGGGGGAGTTGGTCGTACTCGCGAGGGAGTGCCTCCCAATCTGCCGATACCGCAGCCGGAGTCGCGGGCAGACGATCTTTCCATGCTGCGCGGATACGGTCGAGCACGGCTGTGCGCGCATCGTCGCTCATGTGGTCACCGTCGTTGCGTGATTCTGGTCCGCGGCTGGCTGCGCTTTGCGCTGGTCGCGCTGCTCCCACCATTCGCGGAAGGTCTGTTGCGGGAGCGCCTGCAGATCGCGCACGCGGGTCCAGCCTCCCATGTATCCGGGGAGGGCGTTGATCCACGGCTCCCCTGCGCCGTCGTTGTGCGCTAGCGTGTTTGCCGCAACACGGCCGAGGCGCTGGGCGGCACGGAAGCGGCGCTCGCTACGGAAGATGCTGGCCGCGGTGCGCATCGCGATCGCTTCGGGATTGAACATGCCCCGGATGCCCGCAGTCTGCTCCTGGACGACGCGATGCCGCAGATGGATCAGCACCTCAGGGATGTTGATCTTTACCGGGCAGACCTCGTAGCAGGCGCCGCATAGTGAGCTGGCGTAAGGGAGGCTCTGGGCGTGATGCATGCCGAGGAGTTGTGGGGTAAGGATGGCGCCGATCGGTCCTGCATACACGCTGCCGTAGGCATGGCCGCCGGTTTCGCGATAGACGGGGCAGGCGTTCTGGCAGGCTCCGCAGCGGATGCAATGCAGCGTCTGTCGCCCGACCTCGTCGGCCAACACGTCCGTGCGTCCGTTATCGAGCAGAACCACGTGGAAGTTGACCGGTCCGTCGCCGGAGCGCACACCAGTCCAGATGGAGTTGTACGGATTCATGCGCTCGCCGGTGGCGCTGCGCGGAAGGGTCTGCAGGAGCACCTCGAGATCACGGAAGCGCGCGACAACCTTGTCGATGCCGGCTATTGTGATGAGTGTCTTTGGCAAGGTCAGGCACATGCGTCCGTTGCCTTCGCTTTCGACCACGCACACTCCGCCGGTCTCGGCAATGAGGAAGTTGGCGCCGCTGACGGCTGTTTCCACGCGCAGGAACTTTTCGCGCAGGAAGCGACGCGCGGCCTCGGCCAAGTCTTGCGGGGCTTCGCCGAGGTCGGGCAGATTCATTTCTCGGCGAAAGATCTCGCGAATCTGCTGGCGATTCTTGTGCAGCGCGGGAACGACGATGTGCGAGGGCTGGTCCTGGCCGAGCTGGATGATGAGCTCGGCCAGATCTGTTTCGTAGGGGTGGACGCCGACGGCCTCAAGCGCGCGATTGAGCTGGATCTCCTCGGTGGTCATCGATTTGATTTTGATGACCTCGCCCTGCATGGGAACGCCGCTGGCCTCGTAGATGCCGGGTGCCGTGCCCGCAGGCTCGCCCGCAATATGACCAGCAACCAGCGGCGCGGTGCGTCCGGAGGCGATCGCCCCCTGTGCGAGCCGGACCACGATGGCGCGAGCTTCGGCAGCATCGCGCGCCCAGTGGACCGTGCCACCGGCACGCGTGCAGTTCTGCTCGAACTGCAAAAGGTAGAAGTCCAGATGAGCGATCGCATGCTCGCGGAGGCGCTTGCCCGTTTCGCGCAGCGCCTGCCAGTCACCGCGTTCGGCAACGACCCTAGCACGTTTGTTCTGGATGACCTCGGTCGCATGACGCACGTTCTTGCGCATCTGCGTGTCGCGCACAACATCGGCAGCAAGAATTGGGAAGGCTGCTGCGGTAAGCGGATCAAGAGCAACGCCAGCGCTCATATCTGGTCTCCTTCCTGCGACGCCAGTATCTCAGCAATGTGCATGGTGCGAATGCCGGTGCTCTGGCGATGGAGCGCGCCGCCGATATGCATAAGGCAGCTATTGTCGCAGGCCGTGCAGGCCTCGGCACGCGTATTTTGGACGTCGCGCACCTTTTCCGCGAGCATGGCGCTGGAGACGGCTACGTTCTTGACGGCGAAGGTACCCCCGAAGCCGCAGCATCGCTCAAGATTTGGCAGTTCGACCAGGTCAATACCCCTGACTGCCTTGAGCAGATTTTCGGGGCCGTTCCCGAGTGCGAGCCCGCGCAGGCCGTGGCAGCTTGCATGGTAGGTGACGCGATGTGGGTAATAGGCTCCGACGTCGGTCAGGCTCAAGCGCCGGGTCAGAAACTCGGTGAACTCGAAGACGCGCGGCAGAAGAGCATCGACAGCGGCGCGCAGCCCCGGATGCGTCCCTGCCCGTTCCAGTTCATCGGCCATGGATGGGTACTGCTCACGTATCGTCGTCACGCAGCTTGAGGAAGGGATGACGACGGCCTCCGCTTGAAGGAACTGCTCAACGAAACGTGCGGCCAGCGGGAGGGCCTCGTCCCGGTAGCCGGTATTGGAGTGCATCTGGCCGCAACAGGTCTGTCCGGCGGGAAAATCAACGATATGTCCAAGGCGTTCGAGGACGCGGACGACGGCCTTTCCGGACTCCGGGAAGAGCGTGTCGTTGTAGCAGGTGATGAAGAGCGAAACGCGCAGAATGCCTCCGGACCCGAACCACGGTCAGCTTTCAATAGACATTATATTTCCAACCTTGTTGGCGATGCGCTACAGTGGACGCGCCAAAGAAGTACTACGGCCAATGTATCCGCAACGAGGAGTCGTCGTGGGAGCCAGCCCTCTTATTGGAATCATCTATCACTGGATCGGGGGGTTCGCTTCGGCAACCAACTTTATTCCTTTTCGACGCATTCGGCGCTGGTCGTGGGAGATTTACTGGATTGTGCAGGGCGTTGCCGCCTGGCTGATCGCGCCGATACTGGTGGCATCACTTTTCGTGCCGCACCTCTTTGATGTCTTGAAGGCATCGCCTCCGCGGGCGATAGGGTTTGCGATTTTGTTCGGAGCTCTCTGGGGTGTGGGTGGACTGACCTTTGGGCTTTCGATCCGCTATCTCGGGATCGCCCTCGGATATGCCATTTCGCTTGGATTGTGCACGGCGTTCGGCACTCTGATCCCGCCTATCTACAGCGGTGCGATCCGGCAGATCGCCGGAGAGGCCTCCGGGCAGGTGATCCTCCTGGGCGTCGGCGTTTGTCTCCTGGCGGTCGTCGTGAACGGTTTTGCAGGATGGAGCAAAGAGCGGGAGATCACACCAGCGGAGAAGATCGAGAGCGGCGAATCGGATTTCTCGCTCCGGCGAGGAGTCGCCGTTGCGATCTTCGCCGGGATCATGAGTTCATTTTTTGCATTCGGGTTGAGTGCGGGTGCGCCGATTGCACAAGTGGCCAAGGCCCAACTGCTCGCAGAGGGACGGCTGGATCTGTGGCAGAACCTGCCTGTGCTGGTGGTTGTGCTGTGGGGCGGCTTTCTAACGAACCTTATCTGGAGTGTCATCCTGATTGTCCGGAATCGTTCCGGAGCCCAGTTTCTGGGCGCACCGGGGGTCAATCCGATGCGGGCAAAGCAATTGACAGGGGAGACGCTCGGGGATGTCGATCCTCGCGCGCTGGCTTTGCGCATCACACCCGCGGTTCTGGGGCAGAACTACATGTTTGCAGCCCTGGCCGGGGTCATCTGGTACTTCCAGTTTTTCTTCTATTCGCTGGGTCAGACCAAGATGGGCAAGTACGATTTTTCTTCCTGGACGCTGCATATGGCGTCGATTATCATTTTCGCGACGCTTTGGGGACTGGTTCTGAAGGAGTGGCTAGGGACGAGCCGTCGAACGAGGCTTCTTGTCACAGCAGGCCTGGTGCTTTTGGTCGGTTCGACCCTGATCGTCGGCTATGGAAACTACCTAAATGCTGCGGGTCACAATGCTGCGACTGCTCAAGAGTCCCGGCGCTAAGACCCGCTTCTTGGGCGAACCGGATCGCGTAGAACGAGCTTTCGAGACATGGCGATTCACTGCCTTTGAGGATGCCTGTCCGGATAGAGAGATCGTCCGGTCTGAAACACTTTCCGCGAGAGCTAGAACTCAATGTACTCCTGAAGACCACGCATGCTTGGCGAAGTGCGAGCGGCCATGTCCTGCTGCTTGCGAGTGAGGACATTGTGGCGGAGACTGCGTTTTTCGGGCTCTCGATTTCTGAGTGGGCGGAATCCAGAGGGCAAGTGTGGGGTTCCTAAAGTTGTAATAGCGGGTTTCGTGGAGCTCGTGTTTCTATAGAGAAATTATTTATATCGATTGACAAGTTTTGAAGGGCATGTGTATGGTTTCTGCGAATTGCGATGAGAGGATTTGCCCGCACTTATATCCAGAGGCCACCAGGGCTCTCAACTGCAAGCAGGACGGTACAGGCGGGCTAAACCTATGTCATTCAACTTTTGGGGAGACGCTATGAGGTTGTTGAAGAGCGCAGCATCGGTGCTTGTCCTGCTGCTTGCCAGCACCACCCAGTTGGTTGGGCAGGCTTCGTCGACGGGTACCATCCTTGGCCGGGTCAGCGACGCGAGTGGCGCCTCTCTTCCAAGCGCCACCGTAATCGTTGTGAATACGGCCACCGGCACGGCGCACACTCTCAAGAGCAACGAGTCCGGCGAATACACGGTTCCAGAGTTACAGCCTGGCCCTTACAGGGTGACGATCCAGGCTTCCGGATTCGGGAGCCAAATAAGCAACCTCACGGTGGTTGTGGCCCAGGAGGCCCGTGTCGATGCTCAGCTTAAGCTTGGCGGCACGGTTGAGACCATCGAGGTTAACGCCTCGGGCGCGCAGCTGGATACGGACACTGCTTCGGTGTCACAGCTTGTAAGTCAGAAGCAGGTGGAGCAGCTACCGCTGAATGGGCGCAACTTCCTCAATCTCCTCTTCATCGGCGCAGGTGCGGTGCAGACCGTTGGTGAGCAGGGCCAGATGCGGTCCGGCGAGGGGAATGCAATCTCCATCAATGGAGCTCGGCCGGAGTCTAATAACTATACGCTCGACGGAATGGTGAACACTGATACCGCGCTGAATACGCCTGCGGTGATTCTTTCGCAAGACGCGATCCAGGAGTTCAAGGTTCAGAGTGAGACCTACTCCGCAGAGTTCGGCTTTAGCGCGAACCAAGTGAATATTGTAAGCAAGAGTGGCACAAATCAACTTCACGGCTCTGCCTTTGAGTTCAACCGGAACGATGCGTTCGACGCAAGCACCCACTTTCAGGCTACTAAGCCAGTGCTGCGTCAAAACCAGTTCGGGTTCGTGCTTGGAGGACCGGTTCTGTTGCCGAAGGTTTACGATGGCCGCAACAAGACCTTCTTTCTGGCTAACTACGAGGGCTGGCGGATCAAGGTTGGCACGAGTCCGACGAACACCAATGTTCCGGACCCAACACAGTTGAGCGGTAACTTCGCGGCGTCTGGGCTTCCGGCCTTCAGTAGCGTTGCGGGTTCGCCATGCCAGCTTGCGATCGCTGCCGGAAACTCGTGTCTTCCTGTCGATCCCACGACCGGGCAGCCATTCGCCGGCAACGTCATACCGTCCAGTCGCTTCTCCCGCGTGGCCAAGGTGACACTAGGTGCAAGTCTGTTCCCGGCGCCTAACTGCACGACTGCAGGTTGCACCGGAAATTACGTGCTTCGGACCGTGCTCCCCAACCAGACTGACCAGCAGACTTATAAAATTGATCAGAACCTCGGCCGATACGGCAGCATCTTCGGCCGATACACCAAGGCGGACTACACGGTGACGCAGGCCGGAACTGTGTCGCTGCCCTTCGGCTTAAATCAATTTTCTGAGAACTCGACAAGCTGGGAGATATCTCACACCATAACCCTTGGTCAGAATAACGTGAACAATATCCGCTATGGGCAGTTGAGCGCAAAGTCCATCCAAGGTGTGACTTCCGCGCCGGCCGCCGATGTTACTGCTCTCAACCTCGCTTCAGTCTTCTCGAATCTGCCGGACTATGCGCGCGGCTACCCTAACATCAGTATCGGTGGGTACAACGCGACGGCAGGCAGCCCGGGAAACACCCCAACGACCAGCGACATCCCCACGTGGGAAATTGCTGACTCTCTTACTTCGATTCACGGCAAGCACTCTTTGAGTATCGGCTTTGACTTCCGCAGCTGGGTTCAGAAGCGTAATCTTTCCGGAAATTTTCTGGGCAGCTATGGGTACTCGAGCGGCACCATCGACCAAAATGGCGGAAACGGGACGAATGGATGCACGACGGTCTACTGCGGCACGGGCAACTCAACTGCGGATTTCCTCCTTGGCTACTACTCCGGAGCTTCCACCTTTCAGCCGGGTCCATTCTCAAGCTCCGGGACTCCAGGCAACGAAAATCAATTTCACTTTAGGTACTTCGCTCCTTATCTCCAAGACGATTGGAAGGCCGCACAAAATCTCACATTGAATCTTGGCCTGCGTTGGGATTTCCGTACCATTCCCTACGAGGCGAATGACAAGATGTTCTGGATCGACACCGCGAACACGAAGGGTGGGCTTTGCTTCGCGAATCAGAAGCTTCTGACGGACGGCATCGCTCCTGCGGGCAATGGCTTTTATCGGTATTGCGGCCGTGATAATCCGCGCTCCCCCTCGTACCTTCCCTTTGCTCCGCGTCTCGGCTTCGCCTATCGGCCGTTTGGAAATAATAAGACGGTCATCCGCGGCGGTTACGGGCTCACCTTTGACTCGAGCCTCACTCGCGAGATCGACAACTCGGGCGATCTGTATCCGTATGTGATCCGCACGAACATCAATCCCGTCGTGCAGGCTGGCACGCCCAAGCTGACGGATCAGCTGTTTCCGGCGACTGCCACTCCTCACACGGTCAGCGCCGCTACGGACGGCGGGCAGTTTATCGCGGTGATCATCTCGGAGAATCCGATCAACCCTTACGTTCAGCAGTACTCGCTTTCTATTCAGCGAGAACTCGCTCTAAACACGACGCTCGAAGTGAATTACGTCGGGAACAAGGGCACACACCTGCTTGACCGCGTGAACCTGAATCAGCCGTTCGCGCCGGCCAATCCTGCTGTCTGCGACCGCACGCAGGGGAAAGGTGATCCGACGCACGGACTTGGACTGGACTGCCCGGTAGCGACTCGCCGGCCGCTTACCAACTTCGCCGGGACCATAACGCTGGACAGCAAGTGGATTGGCTACTCGAACTACAACGCGGGTAATGTGAAGTTTGAGCGCCGAACCTCGGACCTGGCTGCGGTCGTCGTTTACACCTACTCGAAGAGCCTGGATGACAAGTCAGCGGCCGCCGGTATTGGCGCCACCAATGGCTTCGCAGGCCACCTCAATGATCGGAACCCGTCGCTTGACTATGCTCGCTCAGACTTTGACGTGGGACAGCGCTTCGTCGCCAGCTTCGTTTACAACCTGCCAGTCGGCCGGGGTAAGAAGCTGCTCGGCAGTAGCAGCCGAGCTGTCGACGCGGCGGTGGGTGGCTGGTCTGTCACCGGCATCGGTACTTTCCAGAAGGGCTTCCCCTACTCGATCCAGGCGAACGACAAGTACGGCCTGCTGACTGCGATCAACCAGAGGGCGGACCTGGTCGGCAATCCGAACACCGGTTTCACCAAGAGCATCAATCAGTATTTCAATAGGAACGCATTCGCGCAGCCGATTGCCGGCACCTTTGGGAACAGCGGCCGCAACGTCCTGCGCGAGCCCGGCATCAACAACTGGGATCTTGGCGCACTCAAGAATATTCAGTTGTTCGAACGAGTGAATCTGCAGCTCCGACTGGAGTCCTTCAACACCTTCAATCATACGCAGTACGGTGTTGATCCTACGTCAGCCTCGGCAGCGGCTGGTGGACCTGGGACCGGTGCTATCGATCGTAACGTGAACGACCAAACCACCTACGGGAGTGTGAACAACAACTTCGGCAAGGTCATCTCGGCTCGACCGGGACGCATTCTGCAACTTGGCGGGAAGATCACCTTTTGACCGTGCCCAGTCTTTGTGGGGTCCCGGCAGGGAAACGACGGCCCTCCAACGCAGTACACGGCAGGAAGACGTCTGCGCCAGAGTTAGCTCACAGGAAGAAGATCGGATGCGTAGATCCAATACATTGAATTTCCTTAGGATCCTCTCACGGCACGTGCTTCCAGGAGCTTTTGCTGTTTGCTCTCTGGTGGCGGCGGGTGCAATTGCACAGGTGCCGGAGCCGGCTATAAAGGTCGTAGTCGACTGGAACCGGTCGACTGTGTCGAAGTCCACGCCCACGCTGCAGGTCGTTGTGAACCCCATGCTGCTGCGTGGAGCTCCGATGCATGATGGCTCCTTTGCCGCTCTTCGCGCACTGGGCGCCGACTATGTGCGGTATGTTCCCTGGCTGCCCTACCCGCGGCAGGCAGTGGTCGAGCTGGCAGAGCCTGCGAGCGGGACGACCTCATGGGATTTTTCGCACATCGATCCAACGCTGGACGATTTCATGAACGCTACCGAGGGGCACAGCGTTGTTTTGAACTTCAGCACCATTCCTGCGTGGATGTTCAAGACAGACAAGCTTGTGACGTATCCGGACGATCCTAATCAGGTGTTCTGGGACTACACGCAGGGCACGGACCTTCGCGATCCTTCCATGAAGGAGATCTCAGACTACTTTGCGCGTCTGCTGGCGTGGTACACCCAGGGTGGCTTCACCGATGAGTTGGGGAAGCGGCACGAGTCCGGGCACCATTACAAGATTGCGTACTGGGAGGTTCTGAACGAGATCGAGTTCGAGCACCACTGGACACCGGAGGCCTACACCCGCTTCTACGATTCCGTAACCGCGGCGATGCTCAAGGTGGATCCCAAGCTGAAATTCATGGCTCTGGCTCTTGCGCAGCCGAGCAAGGCGCCTGAGATGTTTGAGTACTTCCTGAACCCGGCGCACCACACGGAGGGCGCGCCCGTGGACTTCATCACGTATCACTTCTACGCGACGCCCTCACCGGAGGAGGGACTCGACGACTGGCAGTACAGCTTCTTCAACCAGGAGGAGGGGTTTCTGAACACGGTCCGCTATGTGGAGACGATTCGCAAGCGCTACGCTCCCGGGATCAAGACGGATTTGAATGAGCTTGGAGTCATTCTCCCGGAAGATGACAAGGAGATCCGAGGACGTGGAACGTACGTGGCCAAGGACGAGCCGAGGGCGTACTGGAACCTGGCCGGGGCGATGTACGCGGACCTCTATGTGCAGTGTGCGCGTATGGGCATCGACGTCGTCGGCGAGTCGCAGCTTGTCGGGTACAAGTCGCAGTTTCCGAGTGTAAGCATGATGGATTATAAGACGTCTGAGCCGAACGCGCGCTACTGGACGCTGAAGCTGCTGCTCGAGAACTTTGGTCCTGGAGACAAGCTGGCTTCGACGACGACGCCGAACGGGCTGACGGCCGCGCAGGCTTTTGAGAGCTCGCATGGCCGCAAGCTGCTCTTGATCAACAAGCGGAATCGGAAACAGGAGCTTGACCTCCCGGCGGATGCCACGGGCGCGACGATCACCTACGTCTCGCCCTCGACGGGCGACGGCAAACCGCAGACGAAACCTCTTTCCGGCCGCAGCGTGGTGCTAGAACCCTTCGAGGTCGCGGTGGTGCGTTATCGCTAGCGGAGAACGAAGAGCGTGCATGCAACGGGTTGCCTTTCAGCTGCGCCTCCGCGCGGGCATGGAGGAGGCGTACGACGAGGCCCACAAGAGCGTCTGGCCGGAGCTGCTGGCCGAGCTCACGGCTGCTGGCGCTCGGGAGTACTCTATCTTCCGTCGCGGGCAGGAGCTCTTCTTATATCTGCTGGTACCGAACTTCCAGGTCTTTCTCGACAGCATGGATGGTGCCGACGTAAATCGTCGCTGGCAGAAGACGATGGCTCCGCTCTTTGAACCTGTTGCTTCTCTCAGACCCGGTGAGCGCTACGCGATGATGCAGGAGGTTTTCTATATGCCTGGCCCGACAGCCCGCCGCGGCGAAGCCGGTGAGCCGATCGCAAGAGAGAGCTCCGATGCAGAGTAAGTATCGTCAGCTTCGGGTGGGTCTAGTAGGTCTGGGTCTTGAGGCATACTGGAGTCAATTCGAGGGCTTGGAGCGACGACTCCGCGGCTACATTGGCGAGGTCGAGAAGATGATCTCGTCCGACGCCCGGGTGGTGGTGGACCTTGGGCTTGTGGATACGGCGGTTAAGGCGTTGGAGGCGGCTCATCAGTGTCGCCGCGAGGAGGTCGAGATCCTGCTCGTGTACGTGACGACCTATGCGCTCTCGGCCACGGTGCTTCCGCTTATCAAGCGTGCCGGTGTGCCGGTGCTGCTGCTGAATCTGCAGCCATCGGCGGCTCTTGAGTACGAACGGCTGAGGGCGATGCAGAGCCCGACTGCGATGACGGGCGAGTGGCTGGCCTACTGCAGCTCCTGCCCGGTGCCGGAGATCACCAACGTTCTTCGCCGTCTCGACATTCCGTTCCACCAGGTCACGGGCATGCTGCACGATGATCCGGTCGTGACGCGCGAGCTCGATGAGTGGTTGCGCGCCGCGATGGTCGTACACGTACTGGCGCACAGCCGGCTGGGGCTGATGGGCCATTACTACAGCGGCATGCTCGATATCGCGACGGATCTCGTCCAGGTAAGCGGACGATTTGGCATTCATATCGAGATGCTTGAAGTCGACGAGCTCAGTGCGCGACGAAGGGAGGTCGATGGCGCCGCAGTTGGCGGGAAGGTGACGGAGTTTCGAGAGTTCTTTTCGGTGGGCGAGGACTGCCTGGTTGCGGAGCTCAGCCGCGCGGCGAGAACGTCAATCGCGCTCGATCGCCTCGTTTCGGAGAGGGACCTCGATCTGCTTGCTTACTTCTACAAGGGTTCGGGCGTTGCTGAAAACGAGGACACCATGAGCTCCATCATTCTCGGCGCTTCCATGCTGACGGGTCGCGGAGTTCCTGCGGCGGGTGAGTACGAGGTGAAGAACGCGATTGCGATGAAGATCATGGATCTGCTCGGCGCGGGCGGATCCTTTACCGAGTACTACGCGGTCGATTTCGCGGAGGATGTCGTGTTGATGGGCCATGACGGACCGGGCCACCTGGGGATTGCGGAGGACAGGATCAAGGTCCGTCCGCTGCGCGTGTACCACGGCAAGGTGGGCGCGGGACTGTCGGTGGAGATGTCGGTCAAGCACGGACCGGTGACGCTGCTCTCGATTGTTGAGGACCGCGATCGCGGCTTCCTGCTACTGATAGCCGAGGGCGAGAGCGTAGCCGGAGCGACGCTCGAGATTGGGAACACGAACAGCCGGTATCGGTTTGCTGGTGGGGCGCGTGGATTTATTGAGGCGTGGAACAGTCACGGCCCGGCGCATCACTGCGCCGTCGGGCTGGGGTATGTCGCGTCGCAGCTCAAGAAAACTGCACTCCTGCTCGGTCTGCGCGCCGTGCAGGTCTGCTGAATGTTTCCCCATGCAGGCAAACACATTGTCAAACTCGCACGAGGGCGGTCGACACCATGACGAAGCACACTCTCCACTTCCCCATCCGCAGTACGGCTCTTGTCAGTGCGGTCACGGTTGCGTTTGCTATTTCTACTCCCCTGCTCTCGCAAGGGGTTTCTGCGGCGGGGCTGTCGACCGGCCGGCCGAATGCGCTGCAGTGCGACTCGCTCGTAGAGCCGCTCGGTCTCGACAGCGCGCATCCGCGGCTCTCCTGGCATTTGCAGGACGGACGGAACGGAGCGCACCAGACGGCTTACCAAATCGGCGTCTTCAGTCGTAAGCCGCTGGGGCCCGCCAGCAAACCTGATGTCTGGGACAGCGGTCGGATCGAGTCCGAGGTTTCCTCTGGGGTTGCGTATGCTGGGCCGGAACTGCTGCCGGAGAGGCGCTACTTCTGGCGGGTCACAGTGTGGGATGGAGAGGGTAAGGCGTATCCAACCAGCGACGTGAACTGGTTCGAGACGGGGCTCTTGGAGCAGTCCAACTGGCACGCGGAATGGATCGGCTATGAGCCGCCAGAGCTGCACAGCATCCGCGAATCCGGTGCTGTGTGGATTACAAATGTGGCTTCGACGAGTGCGGCTACGAGCGATACGCACCACGACTTCCGGTATCGCTTCGCGATCGCGAAGCCGGTAGCGCGAGCCGTGCTGTACACCACAGGAGAGGATACCGCCGCCGCGTGGGTGAACGGCAAGCAGGTGCTGGAGCCGAAGCCGCTGGTGCCATGGAAGCAGATGCCGTGGGGCACGTACGAGCGGGTTGAGGTGACATCGGAGGTTCAGCAGGGGGAGAACCTGCTTGCGGTCGGGGTGACTCGCTACAAGAGCCCGCGGGCGCAGGGGGTATCCACCCAGGCACCGATGAGCGCGGTGATGTATGTAACCTTCAGCGACGGCTCGACAAAGCTTTTTGCCAGCTCCGCCGAGGGATGGAAAGCGCAGCTCGACGCTCCCGACGGCTGGTGGAAGCCGGGCCAGAAGGACGGCAACTGGAAAGCCGCTCAGCTCTACAAGCCCGCGTCCGATCCATTCGGCAGCCGGGACGACGGGCTTCCATGGCCGACAGGACCGGTGGCGAGCCTGCGAAAGACCTTCTCGGCGCAGCCCAAGCGCTTAGTGTCGGCACGGCTGTATGCCACCGCGCTCGGAGCGTACAAGTTCCATCTGAACGGCAGCGCGGTAGGCGACCAGATTCTTTCGCCGGGCTGGATGGACTTCCGGGAGCATGTCGCCTACCAGGTGTATGACGTAACGCGACAGGTACACAGCGGCCGGAATGCGTTGTCAGCTTACCTCGCGGCCGGGTGGTACAGCACGCCGCTGCGGTGGTTCCGGCAGGGGAACAACTATGGTGCAACGCAGCCGGCACTTAAGGCTCAGCTCCGCCTGGAGTACGCGGACGGCAGCATCGACTGGATTGCGACAGACAGTACATGGAAGGCGGATGTCTCGCCGGTCCTGTTTGCGGAGATCTACGACGGCGAGACCCATGACGCTCGCCGTGAGCAGACGGGCTGGGATACGCCTGCATTCGACGATAAAACGTGGCATGCCGCGTCCGTTGTGCCTGCCAAGGAGCCGCGCATAGTCTCGCAGTTCTTCCCGCCGATTCGCGAAGAGCGCGTCATGACGGCGAAGTCGATCACGGAGCCCAAGCCGGGCGTGTACATCGTGGACTTCGGACAGAACATGAGTGCACTGCCGCGGCTTCGGGTTCACGGAGCAGCGGGGCAGGACGTGAAGCTGCGTTTCGCTGAGGTGCTCAATGCCGACGGCACGCTGTACACGGATAACCTGCGGACGGCGAAGGCGACGGACCACTTCATTCTTGCAGGCGGCAAGCGGAACGCGGGCGGGTTCGAGGAGTTTCAGCCGCTGTTCACCTTTCACGGCTTTCGCTATGCCGAGATCACCGGCGTCTCTACGAAGCCAACCCTGGCAACTCTGAAGGCGGTGGTGCTTCATACGGATGCTGCCTTCGCGACGAAGTTTTCGACCGGCGAGCCGATGGTGAACCAGCTGTGGAGCAACGTCCTGTGGGGACAGCGGTCGAACTTTGTCGGCGTACCCACCGACTGCCCGCAACGCGATGAGCGTCTTGGATGGAGTGCTGACGCGCAGGTGTTCTGGCGAACGGCGGCCTTCAACATGGATCTGTCCACGTTCAGCCAGAAGTATGCCGCGGACCTCCACGGAACGCAGGTGAGCACGGCCATGTACGGCATCTTTGCCCCGGGTATCGATACACCGAATCCGGGATATGGAGCGGCGTGGAGCGATGCGGGTGTGATCATTCCGTGGACCGGGTGGATCCAGTCGGGCAATCCGCGCATTATCGACGAGAACTGGGAGGGTATGGAGCGCTATATCGCAGAGATCGAGAGCAAGAACCCCGATCACCTGTGGCGCAACGGCTTCGGCGCCGCCTTTGGTGACTGGTTGACGCCTACGATCACGACACCGGAGGACCTGCTTGCCACTGCTTACTGGGCGTACGACGTCAGCCTGATGCGGCAGATGGCGCTTGCCACCAACCGCACGGCCGATGCGGAGCGCTATGGGGCACTCTTCGGCGAGATCAAGGTCGCGTTCCAGCAGGCGTATGTGCGCTCCGATGGCTTTGTCGGCACGGTCGATCACTTCCCAAGTATTCCGCCTCCGACGATGAACCCGGTCGATGCCGAGCGTTCGAAGTCGCTGCCGGTTGAGACCCAGACGGGATATGTGCTGGCGCTCTATATGCACCTTATGCCGGATGAACTTCGGGCGGCGGCCGCAGACAAGCTGGTCGCGAAGATCCGTGATAATCACTGGCTTCTGGGGACAGGCTTTCTGGGTACTCCTTATCTGCTTGCGGTGCTCTCGGACACGGGGCACAGTGATGTCGCGTACCGCATTCTCCTGAACCGCGAGTACCCTTCATGGGGCTACTTAATTGACCACGGCGCAACTACTACGTGGGAACGCTGGAACGGGGATCGCATGCGCGACGATCCGAGTATGAACTCCTACAACCACTACGCGTATGGCGCAGTCGCGGAGTGGCTCTATCGCTACGCGGCCGGAGTGGACACGGACTCTGCCGATCCGGGGTTCCACACGATCTCGCTTCATCCGAACTTCGATTCGCGCCTTCACCAACTTGCCTTTGCCTACGACTCAACCTATGGAACGGTACGTTCCGAGTGGGCGGTGAAAGGCCGGGAGGTGCGGTGGGAGGTGACGGTGCCGCCGAACGCGTCCGCAGTGCTATCGACACGAGACAGCAACGCGACCGGGTTCGCAATCGGAGGAGTCCCGCTCGGCGATGCGAAGAGTGCGCTGAAGCCGGGCAAGTCCGATGGCGAGTTCCTCTTGCCTTCTGGCTCCTATACCTTTACTGCAAAGCTGCAACAGACCACGACAGAGGTGGCCGATGTCACGCACTAGGACCCTGCACCTGCTTCCGGGCAGCGCTGCTCTCGCGCTTGCCGCATGCCTTGTCTCTCCCGCTCCTGCGCAGCAGAGCTCCGCAGCCGCGAACGATCCATTAGCACAGGGCTTTCTTTCTCCTCCGGAGGCGGCTCGCCCACGGGTCTGGTGGCACTGGATGAACGGCAATATCACAAAGGAGGGCATCACGCAGGACATTGACTGGATGCACCGCGTGGGCATCGTCGGCTTCCAGAACTTCGACGCTGCGCTGAACACTCCGAAGGTGGTAGACCAGCGGCTCATTTACATGACGCCCGGATGGAAGGATGCTTTCCAACACGCGATCCGGAAGGGCGACTCCTACGGCTTTGAGATGGCGGTCGCGGGATCGCCCGGGTGGAGCGAGACGGGCGGGCCGTGGGTGAAGCCCGAGCAGGCCATGAAGAAGGTCACGTGGAGCGAGACCTCGGTTGAGGGAGGAAAGCCCTTTCACGGAACCCTGCCGCCGCCACCACGGGTCACCGGTCCGTTCGGGAATCTTGCCGAGCAGGACCTGATGGGGGCGATGGGTGGCAGCGAAGCTCCGCGACCTTCGAGTGACTTCGGCGCCGATACGGTTGTTCTCGCAATCGCCGAGCCCGCCATTGAGGTTCCCGTCTCGAGCCTTCATCCTAAGCTCACGACTTCGAACGGCACAGCGGTGGACGCCGCGAAGCTGTATGACGGCGACCTGAACGCGAGTGTCAGCTTTCCGGCGGCGGCCACCGGCCAGACCAGCTGGCTGCTGTACGAGTTTCCGGAGCCGGTGACCATACAAGCTGTGACCTACGCCGCAGGCGGCCCCCGCAATCCGCTAGCCATCTTCATGGGTGAGACCAACGACGGACCTCTGCTGCAGAGCAGCGCTGATGGTAAGACCTTCACCGATATCGTCCGGATGCCGGTGGCAGGTTCGGTCGAGCACACTATGGACTTCGCCCCGGTGACAGCACGTTTCTTTCGGCTCGCCTATGCGGAGAAGGAGCAACCTTCGAATATGCAGGGCGACATCGACCTGAGCGAGTTCGGCATGAGCAAGAATCCTGGGCCACCCACTCGCAGCATTGCGGAGTTCAACCTCCACACGGGACCGCGCATTCACCGGTTTGAGGAGAAGGCTGCCTTTGCTTCCCTGCCCGACCTTTACTCGGCGGCAACGCCCGAGGTTGCGGCGAACTCCGCTGTTCCGAAAGCAGGAGTCATTGACCTGACGGGCAAGATGGGGAAAGATGGCACGCTCGACTGGAACCCGCCCGCCGGCCACTGGACTGTGCTGCGCATGGGTTACTCGCTCACTGGCATCACGAACCACCCGGCGCCTCCCGAGGCTACCGGACCGGAGGTCGACAAGCTGAACAAGGCTGACGTGCAGGCCTACTTCAGCCATTACCTGGATAACTACAAAGATGCTACGGGCGGCAACATGGGTAAGGAGGGCAATGGCAAGGGACTTCGCTTCGTCATCACGGACTCCTGGGAAGCGGGCACGCAGAATTGGACGAACGACATGCTTCAGGAGTTCGCGAAGCGACGCGGCTACAACTGCCGGCCGTGGCTGCCGGCGCTGACGGGCCGGGTGATCGGCAGCGCGGCAGAGAGCGATCGATTCCTTTGGGACTACCGTCGCACCATCGAAGAGCTGCTCGCGGAGAACCATTACGCGACGCTCAACGAGATGCTGCACGCGCGCGGCTTGGGGCAGTATGGCGAGTCGCACGAGTCTGGCCGTGCCACGATCGGCGATGGCATGGAGATGAAGCGCTACGACGATATTCCAATGTCGGCCATGTGGGTGCAGCGGCCTGGTGTCAATGTAAACAACTTCGGCTATAACGCAGACATCCGTGAGTCGGCGTCGGTAGCCCACATCTATGGACGTCCATTTGTCGCTGCCGAGTCGATGACGGCTTCCGCTAATCCGTGGGGGTGGTCGCCTGCCACCCTGAAACCCACAGCGGACAAGGAGTTGACGATGGGCCTGAACCGCTTCGTCATCCACTCCTCGGTTCATCAGCCGCGCACGGGCGCCGATGGGGCGGATGCTGGCAGCCCGGCTCCAGGCCTGACACTCGGGCCGTTCGGACAATGGTTTAACCGAAACGAGACGTGGGCCGAGCAGGCTTCGCCGTGGATCGACTATCTTGCACGTTGCTCGTGGATGCTGCAGCAAGGCCGCTTCGTTGCCGACATTGCGTACTACTACGGCGAGGACAGCAATATCACGGCGATCTTCGGCGATCGCGGGCCAGATGTTCCGGAAGGGTACAACTTCGATTACGTTAACGCCGATATTCTCGAGCACAAGCTCCGTGTCGAGAATCGCGATCTTGTAACCGACAGCGGTATGCGCTATCGGGTGCTGGTGCTGGACCGTTACGCGCAGCACATGTCGCTGCCCGTTCTTCGGCGCATCGATGCGCTAGTCCGAAGCGGCGCGACGGTCGTCGGCAAGCCGCCCGTCAGCGATCCATCGCTCGCCGACGACCAGGCTGCCTTTGCCTCGATCGTTCGCGAGCTCTGGGGTTCTGGCACCGAGGCCAGCCGCAAGGTGGGTAAGGGAATGGTCGTTACCGGCGATACCGTTGAGGCTGCACTCAAGACGGTCAACCTGCTAGCCGACACGACATACACCAAGTCGCAGCCAGACAGCGAGGTGCTTTTTGTCCATCGGCGCACTGCGGACGGCGATATCTACTTCGTGGACAACCGCTCAGCCCGTGCCTTCGATACAACAGCCAGCTTCCTCGTAACGGGTAAGGCCCCAGAGATCTGGCATCCGGAGAGCGGCAGCATGACTCCGGCCGCGTTCAGCGTGGCGAACGGCCGCACCTCGGTTCCACTTGCTCTTGATCCCTGGGGCACTGTCTTCGTGATCTTTCGCCAACGCACGAAGGAAACGACGCACAGCCTTCCCCGGATGACGCAGACTGACCTGGCCACGGTCTCCGGTCCGTGGGAGGTACGGTTCGAGGAGAAGCAGGGTGCGCCTGAGACGATCCACCTGGACAGACTTGGCTCTTGGAGCGACAACGCGGACCCAGGTGTCCGGTACTTCTCTGGCCACGGCACCTACACTAAGCATATCGACGCGCCTGCCGACTGGTTCAAGTCCGGATCGCGCGTGCTGCTGGATCTGGGCGACGTTGCCAATCTCGCCGAGGTGAAGGTGAATGGCAAGCCGCTGGGCACATTGTGGAAGGCGCCGTTTCGCATCGATGCTTCCGGGGCGATGCATCCAGGCGACAACCTTCTGGAGGTGAGAGTGGTGAACCTATGGGTCAATCGCCTGATCGGCGACGCCCAGCCCGATGCAGCCAAGAAGTACACTTTCACTGCGCGCAACCCGTACAAGGCCACCTCACCCCTGGTGCCGGCGGGTCTGCTTGGACCGGTACGGCTGCTTCGAGAGGAGCGGGCAAGAGGAGACAGCGGGAACTGAGGTGCGCACGGAGGAGCATTGTGAGGAAGACTGTGCCGAGTGCGGTTCTGCTGTGCGGTCTGGCATCAGGCGGAGTGACCGTTGTGGCGACCGCGCAGCAGCCGGATATTGGTCAGGCCTACGCTGCTGCGCAGCGGACCCTGTCGGCCGGGGACCTCGATGGCGCTCGCCGCCAGTTCACGACGCTGAGCCATGCGCACCCGGAGGTAGCGGAGGTCCATGCGACCCTCGGCGCGCTGCTGTTCCAGCAAGGAGACTTCACGGGATCTCTTCGGGAGCTCGAGGCCGCGAAGAGGTTGAAGCCTTCGCTTCCGAACATCGACGGTCTGATTGCCATGTCGAACGCGGAGCTCGGCCACTATGAGCCGGCGATTGCTCCGCTCGAGGAGACGTTTCGGTCCTCGGACGAAGCGGCTTTGAAGCGTCAGAGCGGCCTTGAGCTCGAACGCGCTTACACAGCGACTAGACAGGATGCGAAGGCTGTTGCGGTCGCGCTGGAGCTGCAGCAGCTCTTTCCCACGGACCCCGAGGTTCTTTATCACAATGAGCGCATCTTCGGGAACTTCGCTTATCTCACGGTCCAGGCTCTCACGCGAGAGGCTCCCGACTCCGCGTGGCGCTACCAGGCGCAGGCGGAGGCGCTGGAGAGCCAAGGCTCCCATAACGCCGCTCTCGACGCGTACCGCAAAGTGCTTGCGATCGACCCGAAGCGGCCTGGGATTCATTACCGGATGGGACGGGTGCTCCGTGAGAGGGCGCGCGACAGCCATGGCCCGGACGACATTCCGCTCGCTATGGCAGAGTTTCAGGAGGAGCTGAAGATCAATCCTGCCAATGCGAACGCGGCTTATGAGATCGGCGAGCTGAACCGGGTCTCCGGTCAACTGCCTGAGGCTCAGACGTATTTCGAGATGGCTCTCCGCAACTATCCGCACTTTCCCGAAGCGAGCCTTGAGCTCGGGACGGTGCTCGCGTCACTCAACCAGCCTGCGAAGGCTCTGCCGTATTTGAAGAGGTCGATCGAAGAGGATCCATCCGACGAGGCGACGTGGTATCGCCTTTCTCAGGTGGAACGTGCGTTAGGGCACAAAGCGGATGCCGAGGTTGCGCTCAAACGATTTCTCGAACTGCGCAACGCTGGGCCACCGGACCTTTCCCGTTCACAGCAGCGGGAGGTGAGCCGACAGACAATCGATCGTGAATAGCCATCGAAGTCGGAGAGCAAAGCGCCGGCCGCTGCTTGTGCCGACGACATAAGTCGATAGCGGTTCGATAACCGGCTTCGTCCGTAAGTTCCGGCCCTTAGATCAGACCGCGATGCGGCAACTCTTGGAGCAGCACTGGACTCCCTGCCCGCGTGCGCTTACACGAGCCCCTCTCGCCAGAGATCTTGGCTCGACTGATCAGAATGACGGGTAGCAACTTTTAACTGTTGACCCGACTTCTCAAGCAAGTCGGGCGCGTCCTGGAAGTGAATAGCCTCAACGCCGTCTCGCCCGCGCTTCGCTTTTGTCATGTTTGGGTCTAGGGCTTTCGGCATCCCGTGTCACAATAGCAGGATTTCACCCTTGTGTGGCGCGTATCTGTCACAGCGCGAGCGTCACCCCGGGGTATAATGCAGAGTCACACAGAACTTTACCGCGCGGCGGCGGCGGCGGTCTATTGTGTGGGCGCGGGGAGAATCATGGCGAAGTTCTGGATTTGGGTCAGAACGCCCTTGGGATTTAAAAGAAATACGGTAGTGATTCGAATCAGGAATGCGGATTACTGTGGCCTTCGGCTCACCAGCTTGGAAGTCGCTTTGGATAGTTTCCAATAGCTCAACCGGGCGTCCCGTCTGCCGCCGTCTTCTTGGCTATCGTCATTGCTCTTTTCTCTACTGGCCCTTTGCTGGCGGGGTGAACTGTACGGATTGCATAACGTCGCTCATATGTCGTTCAAGCACTCGGTGCTCGCGATTGGTAAGAGCTCGATTCTTCTCACCATCTACTCCCAGACTGATCTCAGTAAGATCGCCCTCGAACAGATAGCACATCCCTCCGCGCCACGCTGCATACCCATCCTGGTCGACCGACTTCATCATTCCAGCGTCGCCGGTATGTAGATGTGCGTACGTTACACCATGAATGGTCAGAGGCGCGGGTGCGTCGCCATCCCCTGAGTTGTCCAGCAGAAGTGCCTCGCACGCCTGCCGCGTCGGAGTTGGCTTGCGGCGATACAGAAATTCGAGTGCTGTGAGAGTCGTGTGCTCGTAGTAGTTTCCCTTTGGACTGAAGCTCAGAACCGCCTGCAAAGGCTCGCCTTCGGACACGATGACGCGCGAAAAATAAGAGCTTGCGTCGCGCGAGAAGGTCCAAATCGCGGGGTACTGAAAGCTGACCCCACCCTCCGGGTCCATATACGTCTTCTTCGGCACGGGCACCGGCTTGACCGGCCCTCGGCCCGCGGCAACCTGAACCGACGGACCTATACTTGACACCGCCAGGCATCCTGCCAACGTTCCCATCGAAATCAACACACCCGAGCACGCCATCGTTTCCACCTGCCACATAGTATTGGGAAGCCGCTAGGAACTCTTCGCAGACGAAGGATGAAGCGGGACAGCCACGCCTTGCCCATAGCCAACTATTCAGGTGTATTCGCAGGCACACCGGTCATGTACCAGGTCTTGATGACCCTGCCCGAACCGTAGAAGGGCTGATGGCATGAAAGGCCGGCGTAGCTTGAGAATTTGGCGTCAGGGAAGCCCTGTCGGACGCTGCCAAATCCCTGCGGCGCCCAATCCCATATTCCCATCTCGAGTCCTATCCCATGCTCCTGCAGGTACTGCCGAACTGCACCGTGGATTCCGGCGTGTCAGCATTGCAGAAATAGCTGCCAGAGACCCATTCCGTGATGATCACCGGCGCTCTCCTGGAAAAGTTTCCGAACTTCGCATCCCACGCTTGGCGAGTCTGGCCGTACTGCTGCAGCGCGTACGGGTGCGAAGCATACGCTACCTGGGGATCGTTCAGCAGCGGTGCGCCGTCGATCACCTGTCCCACGCCAAGGCCGTCAGCGATCACAACGTTTCTCGCGCCTGTCTCCCGTACGGTCCGCAGCGTCTCCATCATTGCTGCTTTCCAATTGCTCCAGTTCTGCGGATTCGGTTGCGGACGCGGCTCATTGAGAAGCTCGAAGAGCACGCCTCGATCATCAGCAAACTGAGGAGCGACCTCCCTCCACACTCGCCGCGTCCCATCATCCGGAAGATCTATGGGTTGGTCCCCCGGAACGTGGGATTCATCCTGTACGCTCACCATCACTGTCAGGTCTGCCTCACGTGCCGCACGGATTGCGCCCATCGCTTTATCGAAAAATGCTCTGTCGAAAAGAGGGCTTTGCGGATCTGCCCCGGCCTGCGCTATCTGGATACGGACCGAGTCGGCCCCGGCTCTGCGCATTTCCACGTACTCTCCCGGGGTGTAGTGGTTGTAGGCCGTCGCCCAGAACGGGTGGTCCGCACGCTCGAGGTTACCAGGCGCAACTTCAAAGGCAATCTGGTAGAAACCATGCGGGATCCAACGCTGCCCATCACGCAGAAGTTGCTTTCCTTGCACCTCAACCTCGCCTCTGCCCGCCTTAGCTGATTGGCAGAAGGCATCACCAGCGCCAAGGGTGGTCACTGTGGCACAGATCGCGAGGGTGAAACACGATAGCAAAAGCTTCATCTTCCTACTCCCTCGTTCCATACAGTTTCATCAATCCTCAGTACTGACCCAAACGGCAAAACAGAAGATGCGGTGATCGCGTCCAGCGCGGCTCTGGCGTGAGGCATTCCGTTCCGTCGCTAAGCCCAACTCCGCCCCCACAGGTGGGCGATCTTTTTCCGGCTCTGTTGCATTAACGAGCTGAGGCACAGCGTAGCCCTTCGCGCTGTAATCAAGCGCCAACCTGGAAGAGCCGGTTTACGAAGCGGATCTCATTGTAAACGCCTCGCTTGCAGGTGAGACAGTGTCCGCGTCGGATCATTGGCATGATCTCGAAGCCCTTGATCGTGGCTGTCGCGGTCTTCATCGTCTGGAAGCCTCGTGTGGGTCGGATGACCCTCTTGAGCGCGCCATGGTCTGCCTCAGTGATGTTGTTCAGGTACTTCGACGTGCGGTCTCTTGTGTCTTTGGCTAGCTGACCGTCACGCTTGAGCCGGTCGATCGCTTCAGGATATGAGGAAAGTTTATCTGTTGTGATCGATGTTGGCGGCCAGTCCCGCATCGTTGCCGTAGCTTTGCTCAGGAAACGATGCGCAGCCCGGTGTTGCGTCGTTCTAGGAGCATGAAGTCAATCAAGTGACCATGTTGTCGACTGCCCGGAACAGGTACTTCCACCTGCCGCCCACCTTGACGTAAGTCTCGTCCACCCGCCAGGAAGTCGAGCCGTAGCCTTGGTAGGCTCGTATTCGTTTCTCGAGCTCGGGCGCGTAGCGATGAACCCAGCGCATGATCGTGTAAGGATCCACTTCCACGCCGCACTCCCGCATCATCTCGATCAGATCCCGGTAGCTGATCCCGTCCCTGCAGTACCAACGAACTCAGAGCAGGATGATCTCGACCGGGAAACGACGACGCTTAAACATGCATTCATCGTAGAGCCCACCAAATGACAATTCCGGGTTAATGCAACAGGGCACCGATCTTACAATTGGATTGACGTTACAATGAACACTGAGACCATTCCCTCCTTCAAACCGATAAAGGAGCAGCAGCGCGCGCTCGAGCTCTTCCTGAAGCATGAGGGATTGCGGATCGATGCCTATGCGGGGACCGGCAAGACGACAACGCTGCAACTGCTGGCGGCGAATACGCCAAAGCGGGCGTTGTACCTCGCCTTCAACCGCAGCATCGCTCTCCAGGCACAGGGCCGGTTCCTGCTCGCGTAATGTGTGCAACCAGTCATTCTGTAGTGTTCCGCGGTGTAAAGAGAGCGTTCGGATATCCCGAGTGGAAGCTGACAGGCTCCCTGTCCCCAAGCCTCATCGTCGAAGCATTTAGCATGCCCGAGGCCATTTCCCTGTCGAAGGGTGTGACACTTCCGCGGTTGTCCTACGCTTCCGTGTTGCTCGAGTCCTTGAAACACTTTCTGCAGAGTGGTGACGCTGAGCCGCATACGTGGCACATTCCACGGCACGGCGCTTTCGCAAGCCTCAGCGAGGTTGACTTCAAGCACTTCGCCGAACAGGCCATAGCTCGGGTGACTGCGATGTGGGAAGCCATGCGGCAGAAGACGGGCGGACTTCCCCTTGGCCATGACGGGTACTTCAAACTGTGGGCTCTGTCGAAACCGCAGGCCCGAACGGACTACGTCATGGTAGACGAAGCGCAGGATCTGAATCCCGTCCTTCTAGGCGTTCTTGAAGGACTCGAGTGTCCGATCGTGTACGTGGGAGATCCTTATCAGCAGATCTACGAATGGCGAGGGGCTGTGAACGCGATGGAGAAGGTCGCAAGCAGGAACAGTGTGCTATTGTCCCAGTCCTTCCGCTTCGGAGCGGAGATCGCCGAGGCTGCTACCATCGTCCTTCGCAAGCTCGGCGCGCGCGATCCGCTGCTCGGTTTGCCTTCTACGACCTCTCACCTTGGGCGTGTTCGGCCGGACGTCATTCTCGCACGCACGAATGCGGGGGTGATCGAGAATGTGTTTGCAGTGTCTTCGGCGAAACGTCCGCTGCGCTGTGCTGGAGGAACCCGGGAGCTGAAGCGAGTGCTGGTCGATGTCCGGCGTATCAAGCAAGGCGCCGCGGGCTCGGCGCCACGATGGAGCTGCGGTCGGCGGGCTCGATCATTACTTTCAGGTCCGGCGCGGCGCTGGTCCCGGAAACGTCCTGGAGGGTGAAGCTGTAGATGTTGCCCTTGTCGGTGATGAGGTTGAGATTGGAGCTGATTCCCTGCTTCGCTGGGTGAACGAAACAGAAGTTCCCAACCACATCCACTATCCAGAAGTCCTTGTCTCCGGTCGCGGCCTCCATGATCTTCTCGGTCGGGGGGACGACAATCAGGGTCGTGAACTTCACCTTCGCATGGATCGGCACGATGTCCTGGGCGTGGTACTGGACGGTGCGGGCCGACTCTCCTGCCGCTGCGGCGGTCTGATCGGCTGTGATGCGTTGGGCCGCTGATGCGACCGTAGGCACCGACAGCAACGGGACGAGGGCGACGAAAGCTGTAACTATGTGGCGCATAAAAGTGGTCTCCTTGGTGGGCGGGCACTGGTCGGTCGTTCTGAGGCTGCGGTCTTTGGCGGTGGGGAATTGTATGGTCCGCCGTCAGATTGCAAGCACAATCTTTGTGGTGAAGTGTTTTGGGTCTGTGCAAATGTATCCGGCCTGTTTGTGGAGCTGAATTCCTGGCCATAATGGAGTCCGCGCGTCGCTGGTCTACAAAGTGGGTCGAACTCCTAAGGGTTCTCATTCCCACACAGGCTTAAGCAACGCCGGTCGAGACCGTTCACTCACACATCGATTTGTCTCGCAAACTTGAGAGGAAAACTTCGTCGTCGGAGGTTTGGGGAAAGTGGGAATCGCGAAACGATTTCCACGCCCGTACTTTGGGCGTCTTTTCCAAGCCTCGGTTTAGGCTGCCACGAAGGCAGGTGCAGCGTAGTGCGTGCCTTTGGTGAGGATGGCCCATGCAATGCGTGCCATCTTGTTGGCCAAGGCCACAACGGTGACGTTGCGATGGCGTCGTGCCGAAAGGCTGGTGAGCCATTCGCCGAGAGCGGAAGGCTTTCGTTCCATCTGCATCACCACGGATCGGGCGCCGTGAAGCATCATCCGTCGCAGGTACTCGTTGCCGAGCTTACTGATGCCGAGCAGTCTGGTCTTGCCACCAGTCGAGTGCTGTCGCGGAACAAGTCCCAACCAGGCTGCCAGATCTCGCCCTTTTCTAAAGCTGATGCCGTTGCCGATCGCCGCAACCAGCGCTGTTGAGACGATTGGCCCGAACCCAGGTACCTCCATCAGGCGATGGCAGCCATCATCCAGCTTCGCAATGCGAGAGAGCTCGGCGCTGGCTTCTTCGATCTTTCTTTCGAGCTCGTCCCATTCATGCTTCAACTCACAAATCAAGTGCAGCAGCCTTCCGGAAAACGAAGTATCGCTGTCGGTGAAGATGACTTGCAGTTGGGCGGTCAGGTAAGAAGGCCCTTTCCGAATGGCGATCCCGCGTTCCAGGAGGAACCCACGTATCTGATTCATCACGGCCGTTCTTCTCGCGACCCAGCGGTCGCGCACGCGGTGCAACGCCTGTAGATCCAATTGCTCGTCGTTCTTGATCGGCACGAACCGCATCGTCGGCCGCTGCACGGCTTCCGCAATCGCCTCCGCGATAGTCATTCTTGTTCGTCTTGACGTAAGGCTTCGCATACTGCGCCGGCATCAGCCGGGCATCGTGGCCCTGATCTCGCAGCGCACGGGCGAGGTAATGGGCTCCAGCACAGGCTTCCATCCCGA
>JAABUQ010002062.1_pt1 | contig 40812 bp, 33 predicted proteins | sample 5560001 | NCBI WGS metagenome assembly JAABUQ01 (sample SAMN10711888, study PRJNA513371) | rock metagenome | isolation source: Antarctica rocks | place: Antarctica: Victoria Land, Finger Mt nord | collected 2015-12-18
GCCCAGGCACAACGGGCTCACCTTCACGCCCGTGCGCCCCAACTTACGGTACTCCATCAGTTATCTCCTCCCTTATACACAGTTGACGGTTACATGGTTGGCGATCACAACAGCGCATGATTGTCGGACACGTGAGGGACTGCTCGACCAGTTGCGACGCCTGGAGGGCCTGCCGTCTCGCAACAGCACACGATTGTCGGACACATGAGCGACCGCGCGTCGCGCGGGTGGGGCTACTGACCTCCAATAGACATGGTAGCCCCATCGCGTCGTGATGGACTGGCCTGCCCCTGCTGATAGCCTGTGGATAGTGTGGACGGGGCTATCACCACGTCAGGATATCCCGGTGTCTGTGGATAGTGTGGAAAAGCTTCACGCCTTGATTTTATGTGTAGTAGCGGTTGTGGATAAGCGCGCTTAAACTGTGGAAAACACCCCTTGGCGGTGGACAAGTTACCCCACGTCGGCCGCACGGTTGGGGATGCAGCGCCATCGTTGGGGATGGAATAGCCCACTTCGAATCGCGCCCAGTCCCGCTTGTCCACAGCACGAGGTATCAATCCACACCTTATCCCAAACAGAACACAGGCCGACGGTGCTCTGTGCAGCGTGGCTGGGCCACTTATCCGCATATCAAGACGCCTACTACGTCTACGACGATCTATTACTCTATTAATATCTCCTTCGTAGTAGACGTCGTCGGAGGACAATTCCCCGGGACTGTAAAGTTATACTGAGAACTGATGACTGTCCCTGTGCTTTCCATTGGGACCACAGAGTAAGGTTCGAGGCCATAAACCGCATGCCACGACAATCCTTCGAGGACTTTGCCGCCGCCATCGCGCGGTACCAGGCGCCGCCCACACCGGCGATGCTGCAAGACCTGGTAACCGAGACCATCGAGATCGACCCCGACGACATCGACGAGGACGTGACGGTGTTTGCCCGCAGCCGCATCGAGCTGGCGTACCGCAGCGGCAACGTCGAGACGCACCTACGCCATCTGTACGATGTCCTCACGGCCCTGGAGGGCGAGATGGCCAAGGATTAGCTCCCTTCCCCCCTCCCGTCCTTGTGAGCGGCATGCGACGCCGTGGGCGGGCGCTACGCCTTCCCCGGAACACCTGGTTGCCCGGTGAGGGGTTATGCGGCGCGGCTGCCTACCGCCCACTACTCATTGCGCAACCGCCGGTCCTTCTCGCGCGAGGCCTCGGCCAGACCGTCTTTGTAGTCCTGTAGGCGGTCGAGCAGGGCGGAGTCACCGATAGCCACGATCTGTACCGCGAGCAGGCCGGCGTTGCGGGCACCCCCGATGGCCACGGTAGCGACCGGCACCCCCGCCGGCATTTGCACGATGGAGAGCAGAGCGTCGAGACCGTTGAGCGCCGTGATGGCCACGGGCACACCGATGACCGGTAGGGGCGTGTGGGCGGCCAGCATCCCCGGCAGGTGTGCCGCACCTCCCGCCCCGGCCACGATCACGCGCAGACCGCGTTCACGAGCCGTGCGGCCGTACTCGGCCGTGTCCAGCGGCGTACGATGCGCCGAGATCACGCGCAACTCGTAGGGCACCTCAAACGCGCGGCACACGTCGGCCGCCGCCGCCATCGTCGGCAGGTCCGAGTCGCTGCCCATCACGATCCCCACCCAGGGCTCATTGTTCATCTTCTCAATACTCCTCCCACTGCTGTCGCACACGGCGGACCATAATCACCGGTTGTTGTCGATCTCCGCTTTACACACCCGTATGATCTTGTCGATGCGGTCAGTCGACCAATCCTTGTAGGGAAACTCCGCACGAAGCGTCTCGTCGTTAGCGCCCGCCGCCAGCAGCCTCTTGCATCGCTCGATGGCCCAGTAATGCTCTACAAGAGGATGGAGTTCATATAAAGTTCGGGCATCAATGAGATTCAAGTCAAAGACACCCATCAGCAAGTAATTTGAGGACAGAGTGCTATATTTTTGATCGATAAGGAAGCGCATCACGTCGTCGACCGTCGCGCCATCCGCCACCTTCCGTCGCCAGTCGTCGATGACCCGTTGGCTTTCGACGAAATTCTTCGCGCTCCTGAGAATCCTGTTCGCTGTAAGCGCCGTATCCGTGGACAATAGTGAGTAGCCTTCTTCAGATAGATAACGCAGCACATCGTTATCGCTTGCTCCAGCGGCTACTTGCTCTATAGAAACATCCATCAGGTGTTGATACATTTGCTGCTTCTGTTGCGTCCATTCATTCGCGTGATCCATAAATGCTTCTCCTAACGTCACGCTTACTATATTGACAAACGCATAATTCAACACAATATCATCTGCATTTATTACCACACCCAACCGCAGTCGCAGGCCCTTATACAGCGAGACGAGCGGCCGCTTCGCTGGCCGTGGCGATAGCCGCGTCCGGGGTGGCGCCGAGCGCGGTGACGTGGCCCATCTTGCGGCCGGGACGCGATTGGCGCTTGCCGTAGAGGTGGACGTGCGCGCCGGGCACCGCCAGGGCCTGCTCGAGCCCCTGTACGCGCGCCGGACTGTCGGGTGCGCCCAGTAGGTTGACCATGGCCGCGGCCGGCGCGACCATGCTTGTATCGCCCAGCGGCCAGCCCAGCGCGGCCCGCACGGCGTTCTCGAATTGTGAGGTAACGCAGGCCTCGATCGTGTAGTGGCCGCTGTTGTGCACGCGCGGCGCCAGTTCGTTGATGGTGAGGGCGCCGTCCGCGGCCAGGAACAACTCGACGCCGGCCACGCCGCGCAGTCCCAGCGCCTCGACAGCGGCCCGCGCCAGCGACGCCGCCCGCGCGGCAACGTCGTCCGGTAGGGCCGCGGGCGCGCGAACCTGGTGGCAGATCCCGTTGCGCTGAATCGTCTCCACGACGGGGTAGAGCCGCGCGTCAGCCCTGGCCGTGGCCTCGTCGGTCTCGTCCGCCTCATCGCCGCTCACCGTCGCGCTGGTTTGGCCCTGCCCCCGCGCGACCATCACGGCCAGCTCGCGTTCGAAGGGCACGTAGGCCTCGACCAGCAACGCGCGCTCGGCGGCGGGCCGGTGCATCGGCCCTTGCAGCGCGGCCATGGCCTCGTCGATAGCGGAAGGGCCGCGCACCACGCGGTTGCCGTAGCCGTCGTAGCCGTTGCGGCGGCGCTTGAGCAGCAGCGGCCAGCCCCAGTCGCGCGCCGCTTCGCGTATGTCGTCCGCGCCGCCGACCGGGCGAAATGGCGGCACGGGCAGGCCGGCCTCGTCGAGGCGCGCTTTCTGGTGCAGCTTGTCCTGGGTGACGGCCAGCGCCGTCCGGTCGGGCACGACGGTGACGCCCCAACCCTCCAGCAGGTAGAGCGAGCGGGCGGGCACGAACTCGTTCTCCAGGATGACCGTCCGCGTCAGGTTGGCCAGGCGGCGCAGCGCCTCCTCGTCGTCCCAGGCGCCCACGACCTCGTGCCGCGTCAGCCGTCCCGCCGGACTGTCCGCGGCCTGCTCCATGACCGCGACGTCGAGACCGAGCGCCGTCGCCGCCTGCAGCAGCATGCGCGCCAGCTGCCCGCCGCCCAGGATCCCCAGGTCCGCCACTCCAGTTCCGGCCATCGTCCGCGTCCCTCCCTGTCGTTATGGGTGCGATCAAGCCTGCGACTGCGGTCGCATGGCAAACGGACGCCGACTGCGGTCGGATGTGGTCCGTAGGGGCGGTATCGTAGACTCCCAGACCCTCGTCCTGACACCGCAGTGTCCGTGGTTTGCCATGCGACCGCAGTCGCAGGCCTGAGGAGTGGCAGCCTCCCAATAGGCATGATACAATCTCTCACATGTCACTAGAACCCGAGCCGCTGACCTTCATGGCCGTGCACGCCCATCCCGACGACGAGTCGATCGGGATGGGCGGAACCTTCGCGCGCTACGCCGCCGAGGGCTTACGTACGGTCCTTGTCACCTGTACGCGCGGCGAGGAGGGCGAGATCCATGATCCCGCGCTCGATCCGATCGAGGCACAGTCGCGCCTGGGTCAGATCCGCGAGGGCGAGTTGCGCGCCGCCGCCGTGGCCCTGGGCCTCGGCCCGCTCTATGTGCTGCACTATCGCGACTCGGGCATGGCCGGCACGCCCGCCAATGCCAACGAGGCGGCGTTTGTCAACGCCGATCCGGTCGCAGCAGCCGACCATCTGGCGGCCATCATCCGCGCGGAGCGGCCACGGGTCGTGGTCACCTACGACCCACGGGGCGGCTACGGCCACCCGGACCACCTCATGGCCCATCGCGTGACGGTCCTGGCGATCGAGCGCGCCGCCCAGGACGGACCCGTGGCCGGCGACGACGAGACCGGGGAGACCGGGACGGATGCGGAGGCGGGCACAGGCTGGCAGGTGCAAAAGCTCTACTACACGGCGGTGCCGCTCTCGACGCTGCGCTGGGTCAACGACCAGATGCGCGCGCGCGGCCTGGAGGCGCCATTCGACATGGAGGATCAAACCTTCGACCTGCGCCAGTACGCGGCGCCCGACGAGGCCATCACCGCGCGCGTCTCGGTGCGCGGCTATCTGGAGCAGGTGCGTCGGGCGCAGCGGGCGCACCGCACGCAACTGTCGGACGACGACGTGCTGCTCTCGCTGCCAGTTGACATCACGGAACGGGCTTTCGGCGAGGAATGCTACATCCGCGCCTGGACGCGCGTCGACGCCCCCGCGCGGGAAGACGACCTGTTCGCGGGACTGCGGCCGCGTCGCTGATCCCTTGCATGGTAGCCCTGAGTCGTTTAGGCTTGCGAAGGCGTAGGCCAGACGACAACGGTTCTCAGGCCGCGAGGGCGTAACTTTTGTTGGCCGCGCGTATTGTATCTGTGAGTGCTCCCGCACCTGTAGAGGGATAGCTGTCCCTGTCCTGCTGGCACAAAGCATGCAGGTACGGAGCCTTTCGGTTCAAGCCGGCGTGCAACGATCGTGGGGACGAGTGAGGAGGTGATTCGGGCCATCGTAGCGTAGTTTTGGATCCGTGGCACTGCTATCAGGCCATGTTCGCCGGCGGTCGGCTCGTCCTCATCAAGGGCATGCCGGATCGCTTGCTCGACCGGACTCGTGCTCCCACCATGGACGAAAGGGATCATCCCGGTCTCGCCGCGACCTCGCGCGTCCCCTTCCGCACAGACAACTAACGTATAGCTAGAGTTCCTAGTTTCTTTAAGGAGGAAGGCATGTCATTGAGGACCACACCGAAGGGTCTTCTGGCAGCTCTCGCAACCCTCTGCATCATTCTGTTGCAGATCCCGGGTGCGATGGGAAGCGTTGCCCACGCCGCCACGCACGTAGACGCTCCACGCGCGGCCGCTCCGGCGCGCCACGCTGTCGCAGCGTATACGAGTCTCAGGCCGCACACCCAGACCGTCGGCTCGTCGACCCCGGTCAGCTTCACAGTGACCGTCGCGAACCCGAACGGCACCACCTCGACAAATACACGCGTGGGCTCCTCGGCGGCTATCAGCCCGACCGCGGGCCCGGTCGGCACGCCGTTCATCGTGTCCGGTGTCCTCACCGACACCCGGTCGCTGACGGGCACCAACCTCGTCATCACCGTCACCGTGGCGAGCGCGTCCGGGACGGCGTTCATCGGCACGACGACGACGATCACGCCCTCGGGCGCCTTCGCGCTGTCCGCGGTGCTGCCGCTGACCACGACCCCCGGCCTGTATTCCGTGACGGCCGTGTCCGTCCTCAGTGATACCGCCGCTCTGCGCACCGCCACGGCCGCGATTGGGACCTTCACGGTCAACCAGCCGACCGTGACCTTTACGCCCAACCTTGGCACGGTGCTGAACTGCATCACGGCCAGCGTGGGGCTGACCAACGTCGCGCCTGGCGTGCCCATCACGCCCACCCTCGTCTACTCCAGCACGTCCGGGGTGACCAAGACGCAGGCGCTGGCGCTGACAACGGTTGCCGGGGTGGTGTCCCCGACAGTGCCGATCTCCGATGGCACCGTGAACGAGGGTAACATCACCGGTACCGTCACCCTGCCCCGCGACATCGCCTATGGCACGACGGGCGCCTTCTCGCTGACGGCGACCTACCCGATCACGCCAGTGAGTGGCTTCCCGACCTTCTCGGTCGGCACGCCGAGCCTGACGGTCTCGCCGGTCGCTTCCGCGGTATCGAACCAGGCCACGCCAGCGGGACCTCTGGGGCCGAACATCATCGCGGGCGTCGCCGACACGCTCGGCATCAACGGCGCGGGCTTCATTCCCAACAACTCGCCGATCACGCTGACGGCCGGCCTCTCCGGTACAACCGCTGCCGTGCTCAGCACGGCCGGAGCCGTGGCCACGGACGCCACGGGCGCCTTCACCTCGACGGCGACCTTCACGCCGAGCGTGGCCGGGACCTACGTCGTGACCGCAACCGACGTCACCGGCTGCAACGTGGCCGTGGCAAGCTTCACGGTCGTTTCTCCCGCCGTGCCGGCCGCGCCGGTCTCGACGGTCTACTTCGCCGAGGGCTACACCGGCTCCGGCGCGTCGAACAGCAAGGCTAGCTACGTCGAGACCCTCGACCTGCTCAATCCGAACGTGAGCACGGTCATCGTGACGAACACCTACTTCATCGAGACGACCAACGAGGACATCACGACCACGGCCGCCGCTCCCGATGTCGTCGTCGTGACGCACACGCTGATGGCCCTGGCTGACATCCCGGTCAACGTGCAGGCGGACATCGCCTCGCAGCCCGTGTCCTCCGGCCCCGACGCCGGTAAGGGCCTCTCTGGGTTCAACGCCAAGGTGGCGACGCGGGTGCAGACGGCCGGCTTCCTGGGCACGGGTGGCCTGGCGACGCTGGGCGGCGTCGTCCGCGGCGTGGCCGCCGAGCGCATCATGGAGCGCAACAACAATAGCGGTACGCGCCTTGACGGCGACGTCTCGCTTGGCTCGACCAGCCCGAGCAGCTCCTACTACTTTGCCGAGGGCTACACGGGCGCCGGGTTCCAGGAGTACCTGCTGCTCTTTAACCCGAGCAGCACCACCCCGGCGACGGTTACGGTGTTCCGCGCGCCCGAGGGCAGCGCCAGCGCCGAGGGTCCGCTCGTCTCCGGCCTGGTCCTGGCGCCGTTGCAGCGCGTGACGCTCAACATCAACCGCTACAATAGCGCGATGACGACGAGCCCGACCGCGCCCGAGAACAAGATCGGCTTGATCGTTAACAGCGATCCCGCCGGCGGTCCTATCGTGGCCGAGCGCGTCAGCTACAACGGCCCCGGCAACGGGTCCTCCAAGCCCGGTGAGACCATCTCGGCGGGCCTGTCCACCGCGGCCAAGCAGCTCAACTTCGCCTACGGTTCGCTGACGGCGGTGGCGCCCGACGTGGTCTCCACGATCACGCCGACCAGCGACCTGGCGCAGACGATCGACGACCGTCCGTTCATCGAGGTCGCCAACCCGAACATCGCCGGCCAGATCGTGGCGGGTACGCTGTCCGGCTCGGCCGCGGCGGGCGGTCCGGCCGCGCACATCACCATCCAGTTGCGCACCGAAAGCGGGCGTCTGCTCGGCTTCTTCTTCACCGACGTGGATGCGGGCGCGCGCTTCACGCTGTCCTACAACGACCTGACCGGCGGCTCCAGCGGTATCGCCTTCCCGGGCGTGCCCCAGGCGGCCCCGACGCGCGCGGGCGTGTTCAGCGCCGTGGTCAGCAGCTCGGAGCGCGTGGTCAGCGAGCTCTCACAGTACTACGGTCTGCAGACCCTGAGCAGCACTCCCGCGGTAACGGTCACCGGCCCGAGCGGCGACGCGGGCGCGGGCGCGCCCGGCCTCACCCTCACCGGCGCGCCGACGGGCGAGAGCAACGTGCTGTTCCCGGCCCTGAGCACAACCGATCCAGCCAGCGCGCAGCCGCTCTCGCAGACGGTGTTCCTGTACAATCCCGGCATCGATACGATCCGTGTCAACGGCACGTACTTCGGCCCGGCGGGCGTCCTGGCGCACTACGTCTACCAGATCGGAGCCGATAGCATCGCCGCGATCGGCCAGACCACCTCGTCGAGCGGTGGCGTCACCAGCGCCATGACGTCGACGATTCCGGCCGGGACGACCGGCGCCGAGTTCACCACGGTCCAGCAGCGCGGCGCCACCCAGTCGGGTGAGCCGGGCCAGACGCCCGAGACCTTCGTGGCCACGGCCGTGACGCACTCGGCCGACGGGACGAACTGGTGGGGCACGCAGGGCTTCTACCCGCTGCCGGTCAGCCCGTTGTGCTCGACCACGAGCGGTCAGCCACTGGGCCCCGGCTGCCCGTAAGCAGCTCTCAGCGCCAGGGTGGGTGAGCGCTCTGCTCGTCCACCAACGATTAGAACAGGCCGTGGGGCCGCGGGACAATTGTCCCGCGGCCCCACGGCCTTCTTGCATACTGAGCGAACCGGGCCTGCGACTAAAGTCGCATGGCAAACCACGGCGACTAAAGTCGCTCGGGCAGATGGTGGCGGTGGTAACCCGCACTGACGGGCGCCTGCGAGCGACTCCCCTGTCTCCGTATCGGAAGACACTTCAGTGTCCGTCGTTTGCCATGCGACTTTAGTCCATAGGAGTGGGCAGGTTGTGGCACAATGTCGCAAAAAGCGTGGTCAAAGGGCGAAAAATGCGGCCAACGCGGTCGCTTTCGGTACCGATGCGGTCCATTTTCGCCCTTTCTCCCTGTCATTTCCGTCATGTGCAGTGCAATTGTCGCGCCTCTCGCACCATAACGACATATCCTGCCCACTCCTATGGACTTTAGTCGCAGGCCCTCCAAGCGGAGGGTACCCTGTAGAGGGTGCGATTGATACAATCACGATTAGTGCGTGGCGGTAGGGAAGGAGAATCGACCGAGATGAGGCTGGGCCGTTTGCTCTGCTGTTGCGTGTGCCTCACCGCCGCGATTACATTCAGTTCGGCCCTCGACATGCGCGCGGACGCACGCTCCGCCACGCCGGCGGTCAGCGTCTACCTGACCACCGCTGATCTCTCACAGGCATTGACCCGGCAGCCCGACCTGAGCCTGACGCCGCTCCCGTCCGCGTCCGCTCAGGGCGCGGGTGGTGGGGTTGGACATGGTGGGAGCGCCCGCGTGATCACCACCACGATCGTCGTCAGCCCATCCGTGACCTACCAACAGATCGACGGTTTCGGCGGCGCCATGACCGACAGCTCGGCCTGGCTGCTCTTCACCCGGCTCGCGCCCACGACGCGCGATGCCGTGATGCGCGACCTGTTCGATCCCGCGCACGGCATCGGTCTCAGCTTCCTGCGCGTGCCCATCGGGGCGTCGGACTTCACTGCCGACGGCCTGCCGTACACGTACGATGATGTGCCATCGGGCGCGTCCGACCCCGGTTTGGACGGGTTCTCCATCGCCCACGACCTGACCTACGTCGTCCCCGCGCTGCAAGAAGCCCTGCAGCTTAATCCACAGTTGAAGCTCGTGGCCAGCCCCTGGAGCCCGCCCGGTTGGATGAAGACAGGGCAATCCGGTCCTTTCGCCGGCACGATCAGTCCAGCCGCGTTTGGCCCACTGGCCCACTACATCGTGCGGTTCCTGCAGGCCTACCAGGCGCGGGGCATCCCCATCTACGCCCTCACCCCACAAAATGAGCCCGGACAGGCGACAGACGGCCCCGCCGTGGCTTTCCCCGCCGCACAGGAGGCCGCGTTCATCGGCGGCTACCTGGGGCCCGCGCTGGCGCAAGCGGGTCTGCATCCCCGCATCCTGGCCTACGACTCGCAGTGGCGGACCGTCGACACCACGCCGAACTACCCGTCGATCGTGCTGAACGATCCCGCCGCGCAGCCCTACCTGGCGGGCACGGCCTGGCACTGCTACCTGGGCAGCCCCGACGTGATGGCGCAGATCCACCAGGCCTACCCGGGGAAAGACAACTACGTGACGGAGTGCTCCAGCGGCATCTCGCACGGGGACGTCGCCGAGTTGATCATCGCCTCGTCGCGCAACTGGTCCCGGGGCACGTTGCTGTGGAACCTGGCGCTCGACGCGCAGGGCGGTCCGAAGGAGGGCGGCTGGTGTCCGCACTGCACCGCGCCCGTGCGCATCGACCAGAACACCGGCGCCTACACATACACCAGGGACTACGACCAGTTGGGGCAGGCCAGCGCCTTTGTGCGTCCCGGCGCCTACCGTATCGCATCGAGTTCGCCCGTGACCGGCTACAGCGAGAACGGGCTGGGCTGCGCCAGCACGGTGAGCTACGGCGTGAGCACGGTCGACGACGTCGCCTTCAAGAACCCGGATGGCTCCATCGCGCTGCTGGCCTTCAACGACGCGCGCGGCGGCCGGCTGCTGGACGTGCGGGTCGGCGGCGTGGGCTTCACCTACATGCTGCCCTCCTGCGCCACCGCGACGTTCGTCTGGGGCGCGCCGGCCCCGGCCGCCGCGACTTCGACTCCGACCTCGGTCCCGGCGCCGCCCACGCCCCGGCCGCCGCATCAGGAGTAGCCCTCAGCCCTTATTGCGGGGAGTGTTCCCCCCCTTCGTCAAAATCTTGGTTGCACATCGCCAGCCTGACCATAAATGGTCATGGCAAGGCACGGACCTTAAAAGGTCAACGCGCGAGCCCTACGCACACCGGGTGCGCGTCGGATGACAGGGTAGAGGAGACCCTTCAGGGTCTGTCCCCTGCCATGACCATTTATGGTCAGGCGGCAACCACAATCTCGGGACATATCCAGGCAGGGTTTGCGACTGCAGTCGCAGGCGCGTCTCAGGACGCGGCCTGCTACAATAGCCCTTAGCGGCTTGCTACATAACATACCAACGACCAACGACTAACGACTAACGACTAACGACTAACGACTGATGGAGTGACGATGACGGCGAGGTCGATGGCGGATGTCCAAACACAGGCACAGCGCAGCGAGGAGCGCGTCACGGCGCTGCGCGTCGGTTTCATCGGCGCGGGGACCATGGCCGAGGCGATTATCCGTGGGCTGATCACGCGCGGGGTGGTGGCGGCGCACGATGTGGTGGCCAGCGCGCCGCGGCCGGAGCGCCGCGGCTACCTGACGGAGACGTATGGTCTGCGCGCCGTGGCCGATAACGCCACGGCGGCGCGCGACGTCGACGTGGTGATGCTGTGCGTCAAGCCACAGACGGTGGCCAAGGTGCTGCCGGAGCTGCGCGAGGCGCTGACCCCGCGCCAGCTCGTCATCTCCATCGCCGCGGGGGTTTCGCTGCACACCCTGGAGAGCTTGAGCTACCACCCGGCCATCGTCCGCTCCATGCCCAACACGCCGGTCAACGTCGGCGAGGGCATGACCGTGTGGGCGCCCAGCCACGCCGTCACCCCAACGCAGGCGGCGCAGACACGCACCATCTTCGCCGCTCTGGGACATGAGATGCAGGTGGACAACGAGAGCTTCCTCAACATGGCCACCAGCATCAGCGGCTGCGGCCCGGCCTACCTGTTCCTGGTGATGGAGGCGCTGACCGACGCCGGCGTGCAGATCGGGCTGCCGCGCTACATGGCCGAGGAGCTTGTGATGCAGACCGTGCTGGGCGCGGCCCGGCTGGCCCAGGAGACCAAGCGCCACCCGGCGGCGCTCAAGAACGCCGTGACCTCGCCCGGCGGCACCGCTGCCGCCGCGCTCTACCAACTGGAGAAGGGCGGTCTGCGCCCCACCATGGCCGACGCCGTGATGGCCGCCTTCCAGCGCGCTGCCTCACTCGGCCACGACGAGCAGGTGAAGTGACGAGTGACGAGTGACGAGTGACGAGTGGTGAGTGGTGAGTGGTGAGGGAGCTATGCGGGTGTGCAGTCTTGTGGATGGGGCGTCGGCGCGGCTCACGCTGCGCGATCTGCCCTCAGTGCTTCTGGCCCGCGTCGTGGATCGCCTGCGCGAGGTCGAGCCTGCGGCGGTGGGGGTGCTGGCGACCGGCAGCTACGCCATGGGGCGAGCCGTTCCGCAAAGCGACCTTGATGTGACCGTGCTCACGGCGATACCCCCGCTGGGCCACTATCGCACATGGTTCGAGCCGCGTCCCGGCGCGCCGCTGCACGTCTCGGCAGGGGCGAGGTCACTGAGCGATTGGGTTGAGGAGGGTACTACTGCCGCCGACTGGTCGCTCGGTTTCCCTACTGAGGAGGCAGCGGCCTGGGTGTGGACGACAGACGCGGCTCGCGCCGTGCTCGGCGGCCACCCCGTCATGCGTCGCCCGCCCGCGTCACCCGAGTTGGAAGACTTTCTGGAATGCGCTACCAAGGTCAAGCGGGCCGCGCAGGGAGGAGATGCCCTCGGCGCGCGATGGCACGCCCAGCACCTGGGCCTCTACGCCCCGCGGTTATTGTGTCCGCTCAACCAGGAGAGGCGTGTGACCGATGTGCGCGATGCCTTGCGCGCTGCCCTGGACATGACGGTCGCTCCGGCCAACTACCGCGATGACCTGACGTTGTGCCTTGGTCTCGTCCGGGCCGACGACGGGGAGGTTGCCGCCGCCGCGCTGCGCCTGACGTCTTCCATCCTGGCGTTCCTGCGCATCCACATGCCCGACGTCCATCGCCAGCCCGACCTGCCACGCTACCTGGCCGACGGCGCCCTGGAGCGCCATCTCGATGCCGAGTGAAAATTCGAGGCGGTACCGGGGTCGAGCGCCACAGACCGTCGCAAGCCTGATCGCACTCGCTTGGCAGGGGCTGACCTTGCTGCGAGCACCTCACGCGTTGCGCTGGCGGCTGGAGACGTTCGGCCTCTATATGCCCTCGCTCCCCGAGGCGCGGCCGTGGTGGCGCATCAACCTCCGCGCCTTGCATGCCTTCACCCGCCAGTTGCCCGGCTACGCCCGCTGGCTCACCGACGTCGCCGCGTTGCGCAAGCGCGGCGCCACGGGCTGGTGGCAGACCCGCGCCACGGCCAACATCGAGGATTGGGAAGCGTGGCTGGACCAAGGTTGCCAGTAGAAGACGTTTCCCACCTCAGTTTCAGGACCCAAATAAGGGGCTACGTAGGTGCTGGTACATTCCTGGGAGCGCCAGCTTCCAGCCGGCCATCGTCTGCCGGCTGGAAGCTGGCGCTCCCAGGAGGGCCTCCCGTGCCTTTACACCATAAGAATGTACAAGCGTCTACTTAGATGAAGAGGCGGGCAACGGGGTACATGAATCCGGGTACCACGTCCTCACCGCTCAACTCGTCGCCGACGCCCAGGGGTGTTGGTGTCTCGTCGCCGGGGCGCCACACGTCCACGCGCTTGTAGCGCGGCCAGATGACCCACACCAGGCGTGTGCCGAAGGAGAGGTAGGTCTGTGCCTTCTTGGCCATCCCTGGCCCATACTGGTTTTCCGACGCCACCTCGACGGCGAGGTCGGGGGCCAGGCGCCAGGCCTTGAAGTACTCCGGCGAGGTGGGCGCTGGGGCGCGCTCCGTCCGCACAAAGCCAACGTCGGGGGCTACCTCCGTGTCCTGTGGATGGGCGGGGTCAAGCCGGTAGCCTCCCTGCTCACCGGTGATGACACCTAAGCCGTTGTCCTCCACATAGACACCGAGTCGTATGCCCAGGCGATAGCCAATAGTCGATGCTCCACCGCTGCTAAGAGGCATGCGGACAAGTACCCCCTGAACCAACTCATATGCCCAGCCATCGTCGGGCATGGCGTGCAGGTCATCCACCGTCATCGGCGGCATGTTGGGCACGATCTCGGCCCACGGAGCGATAGGGTTCGGTGGGACGGCGCGTTGTGCGGTCATGTGTCTGGTGTCCTCCGTTCATTGGTCATGGTCAACAGGGCGGTGCGACGTGAACGTCTTCACTACTAATCTGAACATCTCTTTAGAACGCTTCGGCCACGGACTTCTGCTGCATGAACAGCTTGACGTAGTCGGGGCCGCCGGCCTTGGCGTCGGTGCCGCTGAGGTTGAAGCCGCCGAAGGGGTGGGCGCCGACGATGGCGCCGGTGCACTTGCGGTTGAAGTACAGGTTGCCGACGTTGAACTCGCGCCGCGCCCGCTCCAATTTGGCGCGGTCGCGCGCGTAGACCGCGCCGGTGAGGGCATAGACGGTGCCATTGGCGATCTCCAGGGCGTGGTCGTAGTCGCGCGCGCGGATCACGGTCAGCACGGGGCCGAAGATCTCCTCCTGGGCGATGCGCGCGTCGGGCGCCACGTCGGCGAAGACCGTCGGCCGGATGAAGTAGCCGGGGCTCTCCGCGGCCGCCCCCCCTGTCACCAGGCGCCCCTCGCCGCGGCCAATCTCGATGTAGCGCAGGATGTTGCGATAGGCGTCCTCGTCGATGACCGGCCCCACGGCGTTCTCGTAGGCATGGGTGGGACCCACCACCAGGCGCTCTGCCCGCGACGCCACGTCGGCCAGCACCGCGTCGTACACGTCGTCCAGCAGGATGGCGCGCGAGCAGGCCGAGCACTTCTGACCCTGGAAGCCGAAGGCCGAGGTGACGATGCCCTGCGCCGCCGAGTCCAGGTCGGCCGAGGAGTCGACCACGATAGCGTCCTTGCCGCCCATCTCCGCGATCACGCGCTTGATCCAGATCTGGCCGGGCGCCAGGTCGGCGGCGAGCCGGTTGATGCGCAGGCCCACCGGGCGCGAGCCGGTGAAGGAGATGAAGCGGGTGCGCGGATGCACGACCAGGGGCTCGCCGACCGTCTCGGGGTCGCCGGTCAAAAAGGTCAGCACTCCGGCGGGCAGGCCGGCCTCTTCCATGATCTCGACCAGCTTGTAGGCGATGACCGGCGTCTGCTCGGCAGGCTTGAAGATGACCGCGTTGCCGCCGGCGATCGGGCCCGAGACCATACCGGTGGGAATGGCCAGGGGGAAGTTCCAGGGCGAGATGACCAGCCCAACGCCCAGGGGGATGTAATCCAGGGCGTCCTCTTCCCTGGGCAACTGGGTGACCGGCGTGGGCGTCTCCAGGTCGATGGCCTGGCGGCCGTAGTACTCCAGGAAGTCTATGGCCTCGGCCACATCGCCGTCGGCCTCGGGCCAGCTCTTGCCGGCCTCCAGCACTTCCCAGGCCGACAGCTCGAACTTGCGCCGGCGCATGATCGCCGCCGCGCGCAGCAGCACGCGCCCGCGCGCGGCGTGTCCGACGCGGCTCCACGCGGCGAAGGCAGCCTGCGCCCCGGCCATAGCCTGCTCGACGTGCGCGGCGGTCCCGCTGGCGGCGTAGCCGACCGTCTCGGAGGGCGCGGAGGGGTTAAGCGAGGGAAAGTGCGTGACCGTCTCGACGCGCTGACCGGCGATGACCAGCGGGTAGTGCTCGCCAAGGCGCGCGGTCACGGCGTCGAGCGCCTCGGTCATGCGGCGGCGCGCGTCCTCGCGCGTGAAGTCGGTGAAGGGCTCCGGCGCATATGTCTGTACCATCGTGATCGCTCCCTCGATGAAGCCGGGCATCCCCCTCGTCACGAACGTGCGCGACGACGGGCGCTCAGCTGTTTACTCAACTCAACGGTTTCAAGCGGCGTCTCAGGACGACCGCGGCGGGACCGGGCACGCGGTATACGGTGCATCAATTGTACCGCACGCGGCATTCAAGGGCCGTTTTCAGCTCTTTACGCGCGCTGCCCGCTCATAAGCATTCGGCATGGTCTCCTGGAGCCACCAGGTCCAGAAGGACTGCCGTTCTTGCGGGTCGGAGGATGAAACACACCCGAATGATATCCAGTCGGCTCCTGCCACAGCTACTACAGCACACGAGGCAGTATCCCGGTTTCCGTTCTTGTAAGACATCTCTTCGGATTCGTCACGTAGGGTCTCGTTGGCGCTCACTTCCGCGAAGTAGCGCGCTGGGATCGGGTTACATAGTGCCGTTCTAAGGGCAGCCAGTGCCGCCGCATAGGCGTAGGCAGAACGCACAGCGAACACAGAGTCCAGGTCATCCGTGTCCATCTCCTCGGCGCTATCGCCGAGCAAGTTGCCCGAGACATAGTGGTTGTAGCCGGCCGTCCTATTCGCCTGTTCGACTATATCCTCCCCCTGCAGGATTCGCTCCGCGAGCGTGAGCATGCCTTCTGGGTATAAGTACGGCTCGTCGAAATCGCCTGGCTCAAAATGTGGATTCCGGTCCCAAACAGGGAGAGCACGTCGCGCGGTCAGCACATCAAGCCAACTGTGCCATCGTTTCGCTGTCACCTCATCTAGAGCATCCATGGATCTGTAGATGCGCTGGCGGTAAGCGGGAAGCAGCGCGTGATCTGCGCGCCCGTGCATTTCTCGCTCGGCGTTGTCAATCTGTATCTGTACCGCAAGGGGAATAACCATTAGCGTCAACTTCTCCAACGTACGGACGACTCGGACGGTAATTGCGGTTAGACGCGCTACCGAACCTTTCTACTGCCTATTCAGGGAACCGCCACGGCACGGTGACCGGACTGCTTGGCTCGCCGCGCAGCCCGGCGCGGCTGAGGACCTCGAAGGTGCGGTTTGCGGGCTTCTGGAGTGAACAGCGCCGCGACCATCAGGCGGGCCACGTCGGCGCTCCCGTCGATGTGATAGTATGTGCGTACCCGCACGTTGGGCACTAAAAAGAGTAGGCGCCTACGTTTATAGTAGCGAGTGACGTAGCGAGTGACGTGTTGCAACGCGGCAGCGTGACGGCGGCCTGTTGACAAAAGGCGCGTCCTGGCAAAGCGTGCTGCTAGCCTGGATTATTCATGAGCATTCTGGTCTCACTGGATTGGCCGTATCTGGCTGAACACTCACCTTTGTAGACCGGCTGAAGCGCCTGTAGAGCCGATGTTGGCGTCCAAAGTGCGCTCTGGGAGCCTGCAAGGCCGCCCTTAGCAGTCAATCCAATTCGATGAATGTTTTCGTGAATAATCCAGGCTAGGCGGGACTGTCACGCTCAGCGTGACATTGCTGGGATGCTCGTGTTCGTTGGTAGAGCAGGCCACGCAGCTCGAAGGAAAGGAGGCGTCACTTCACGGTAGACGGTTCGTAGTCCGCGGTTCGTTGTCCGCAGTCCGCAGTCCGCATCGGGCGCAAGAGTCGGTCGCATGAGACATGAGTAGGTACGTAGGGAGGATAGGATTCGATGGGTATGAATCGACCGGGCCAGTCCAACCAGCAAGTCGAGCAAGCCAAGCAGATGTGGAGCAGCCTGACGCGTGGCCGCCAGATTGCCCTCGCCGCCGCCGTCGTCGGGGTCATCGTCAGCTTCTTGCCCTGGAGTTCATATGCCGGAACAGGTTTAGGTCAGATGAGCGCCTGGGGAGGGTGGGGATTCCTGGCCATTTTGGGGTTCCTTGCCGCAGGCGCCATCGTATTGCTTCCCTTGTTCGGTCGCTCGGTCCAAGCGTTGATCCCCTCCCTGCCGCCTACGGTAACGGATGCGCGCATGGTTATGGGAGCGGGCGGTATCGCCGTAGTCGCCACGCTCCTCTTCATCGTGACCTTGCCCCATGACGCCACATCCGGTGTTGGATGGACACCGTCATTCGGCGCCTACATCGGCTTGCTTTGCGGGGTGGCTATCGCTGCCGGTGGGTACCTCATGCAGACCGAGCCAGGCCTGGTTTGAGTAACTATCACCACTTCGTCGCAGCTCAGGCCCGCTGGGCAGGATGACGAGGCGGTGGTGGCTACCGTCTGGCAGGGTTACGTTCGCACGATAGTGTTGCCAACCCTTAGGGAGGATAGCGCGTGGCCGTGGAGCAGAATAGGTACAGGCAGGCTGATCCGCGGGTCGACGGACAAGACGAGGTGCATCTTGCTAGTGCTCCCGCCGCGGTCCTCGACGCGCTCTTCGCGCCGGGTGAGCGATTGGGATGGACCTACCGCCCTCCCGCCGAGGAGGAGGCCGAGACTGAGTCCTTCCCGTCGCCCCCCGCCTTGACTGCACTGGAGCCTGCTGCCGACGATGTGCGAACGTGGGTCCATGTCAAGAAGCGCTCTGCCCAGGCGTTGAACGCGGGCGGGACAGGACTCGTCGTCGCGCTCCTGGTCCTCATCATCCATGCGACCGGTCCGGCTGGAGCGGCGCTCCTGGCAATTGTCGCGGCCTGCTGCGCTCTGTACGTCGCCTACATCCTTGCCACGAGCGTCCGCGACGGGACCGCGCGCATCGGCATCGGCGCCGTGGCCGTCGTCGCGTGCTTCCTACCGCCATGGGGACTCCTCCTCTTGTCGGGCGTGACGCTGGCTCGGGGGCTGCAACTGCGCGAGACCCAGCGGTATCTCCACGCCACCTATGCGCGAGTGGAGGAAGACACCCATCGCTCCCACGCCCTCGCGATGGACGCGTGGGAGCTGCGGAAGCGCGATGCTATTCGCGCGGAGGAGCGCCGCCGGATCGAGGCTCCCCTATGGCATCCAGTCGCCCCGCCGCGCGCCGGACAATCGTTGAGCATCTTCGGTGGCTCGGCCTACGGATGGGAGGCGCTCCTGACGACGCTTGGTGCGTCTTTGCTGGGTAATAGGGCCGAGCCCGTCACCATCCTGGACGTGTCGACGCGTGCGGCGGCGGCGGAACTGGACAGCCTCGCCGTGCAACGAGGCCTCGCCGTCCGGCGCGCCACTCCCGGCGCGCCGGACGGTGCCAGCGCAATCGAGATCGTCGGCGGTATCGCCCCCAACGATCTCGTCGATGTCCTCGTTGAGGCGCTGCACGCGGGCTTGGGGAGGGACGACCCGTCCGAGATGGTGCGTGAGCGGGATATCCTCTCCACAATCCGCGAGGCCATCGGCCCTCCGGCGACGATCGCGCGCATCCGCGCCGCGTTGCGGGTTGTGCTCCGCCGGGAAGATCCCGCGTCCTCCATTCTCAGCACCGCCGAGATCGGACAGATCGGGAAAGCACGTTTTTTCAACGACGAAGTCCGCAAGATCCCGGCGATGATGCAGAGCGTCGCGGATATGGAAGCGCGCCTGGCCCCGCTCGCCTCGCTCGTCGGGGAACCGGTCTCCGACTCTCCGGAGTCGGAGCGTCGCTGTAGCCTGGGCGTGGTCCAGCTAACGCGCTCGACGCCTACCCTGACCAATGGCCTCTATCGCGGCCTCCTGGTCCAGGCGTTGGTGCATGCTCTGCGGCAGGGCCGCTTCCTTTCGGGAACGATCATCCTCGTCGGGGCCGACCTCGTCCCCGAGCGCCAACTGGATGCGCTCTTGCATGCCATCGAACAGACCCGTTCCGCGCGGGGCCAAAGCGCCATCCGCCTGATCTCCCTGTTCGAACGCCTGCGCGGCGATGCCCGCGAGATGCTCGGCGGCGGTGGCGGGCGCGTCGCCTTCATGCGCCTCGACAACGCCAAAGAAGCGGCCGAGGCCTGCGGCTACATCGGGAACGCGCACACGTTCAAGGTGACGAACCTGAGCCGGAGCACGAATAGGAGCGTCACTCACAGCACCGGGACGTCGCAGACGGCCACTACGGCCCCGAGTGCGGGCGCAAACCCACGCGTGGCGGCCCCGTTCTCGGGCGATACTCCCGGCCCCGGCGGACGGTCGTGGGGCGCGACCGCCGGCATCGCGACGAGCGAAGGGGACGGCACATCCGTGTCCGAGCAGCGTGTCTACGATTTGGTCGTGGAACCGCGCGAGATTCAGCGATTACCCGAGACCAGCGTGTGCTACGTCGACATGCAGGGCACGCAGGAGCCGGTTTTGCTTGACTGCAACCCCGACATCGTGTCGCTGCCTCGCGTCGGCGTCGGAAGCGCCGACGTGCTCGACGAGGGTCTCGCGTGAACGTCGCCCCGCAGCTGCCGGTCCCTCCTCTGGGATCGCTCCTTTTCCACCGCATGGTCTCGGTTCCGCGCCCGGGGGCGCGTGACTATGCGTCGACGCCGGCGGAGTTGGCCGCTGAGACCGATGCGGCCCGCGCGCGCATCCTGGCCGCCCTCGTGGGGGCCCGGACAATGGATTCGCCGGTGGCCGTCGCCTGGGTCCGGCCCGAGGCGCACGCCCCCCTGGACGTGTACGTGGGCGGCCCGGTCACCTTCGGTGGCGCGGCGGTGACGGACGCTGGAGACACAGCGCTCCTTTACCCTCCGGGTAGTCGCGGCGTTCCGGTCGCGGCGGCCAGCGTCGAGCAGGCGCTGGACCGTCTGCCCTATTGGGTGCGCTGCGGCGGCCTGAACGACTCGATGGTGGGCGCCGAGGCGGGGACGCCGCCTGTGCGACGAGGAGCCACGTTCGAAGACTACGTCGCCTATCTCTCTGGTCTGGCCTTCGCGTGGCTCGTGATCGGCGAGCCGAGCCCGGCGATAGACGCGGAAATGGAGCGCCTCCTGGCGCTGATCCCGCTGTATCGAGACAACGCTGGCAGTTCGGAGGAAGATCGCCTGCTGGCCGAACGCTACCAGGCCCGCTACCGCGAACTGGCTCGCTCCCACTCGAGCGGGCTGTGGAACGTGCATGTCCTGGTCGGGGCCAAGACGGAGTCACATGTGCGGCAGGTTGCTGCCTTGCTCTGCAGCGGGAGTGATCTCACGAACCTGCCCTACGTGCTTATCCCTACTCGCGGCGGGACAAACTTCGTTCGCGCCTGCCAGGCGCCCCTCCTATCGGAAACGGCGCCATCACCATTCCAGGCGACGGCCGAACTTCTCGCCGCGCTGGCGCGTCCCCCGGAGAAAGAAGTGCCGGGCGTGCGACTCGTGACCCCGCCCACGTTCGATGTGACCGGAGAAACGCGGCGCAAGGCCAAAGGCGAGGTCAACGACGATGATGAGGTCGAGGACGATGTCATAGAGCTGGGCTCCATCCTGGACGGTGCGCTCCAACCGGCCGGCTCATTCTTCGTTGCGCGCGGCACGTTGAACCGCCATACGTTCGTCTGCGGCGCGACGGGTGCGGGCAAGAGCCAGACCGTACGGGCGCTGTTGGAGGCGCTGTCCGTCTCGGACATCCCCTGGCTGGTGATCGAGCCGGCCAAGGCGGAGTACGCCCGCATGGCCAGTCGCCTGGCCGCGCTCGGTCGGACTGGGGCGGTGCGCGTGATCCGTCCGGGCGATCCGTGCCTCATCCCCGCCGCGCTCAACCCGTTGGAGCCGGAGCGCGGCTTCCCGCTGCAGACGCACATCGACCTCGTGCGGGCGTTGTTCCTGGCAGCCTTCGAGGCCGACGAACCTTTCCCCCAAGTCCTGTCGGCCGCCCTCACGCGGTGTTACGAGGACCTGGGGTGGAATCTTGTGCTGTCGGCGCCGCGAGAGGCGCACATTGTGCCGCGATATCCCAACCTGGGCGACCTGCAGAGGAGCGCGAGGGCCGTCGTCGAGACCATCGGCTACGGGCGCGAGGTGACCGATAATGTGCGTGGCTTTGTCGATGTCCGCATCGGGAGCTTGCGCCTCGGGACGCCGGGCCGTTTCTTCGAGGGCGGCCATCCGCTGGATATCGCGGCTTTGCTGGAGCACAATGTCGTGGTGGAGATCGAGAACATCGGCAACGACCAGGACAAAGCCTTCCTCATCGGGACGGTGCTGATCCGTATCATTGAACACCTGCGTGTGTATCGGAGCGGTAGTACGACCTTGCGCCACGTCACTGTCGTGGAGGAGGCGCATCGCCTGCTCAAGAACGTCGTGGAGGGGAGTCCGGCCGCTCACGCCGTCGAACTCTTCGCCGGGCTCCTGGCCGAGATCCGCGCATACGGTGAGGGTATCGTGGTGGCCGAGCAGATCCCGGCCAAGATCTTGCCCGACGTGGTGAAGAACACCGCCCTCAAGATCGTGCATCGTCTGCCCGCGCAGGACGACCGCGACGCTGTCGGCGCGACCATGAATCTTGACCAGATCCAGTCCCAGTACGTGGTCACCCTGCCCCCCGGGACGGCGGCGGCGTTCGCGGACGGCATGGACCGCCCCGTCCTCCTGAACGTCCCGCTGACGGCGCGTGCGAAGGCAGAGAGCACCGAGGGAGCACTCCCCAAGGTCCCGCTGGCCCGCGTGTGGAGTCGCGCCTGCGGCGCGTCCTGCCAGATAGGCCGGCCATGCACGCTGCGCCAGATCGACGGAGCCGTGCGGCTGGCCGAGGACCCACAGATAACGGTGTGGATCGAGCTGCTGGTCGTCGGCCATCTCCTGGGCCTGTCTCGCCCGATCCCGCGTCCCGCGTGGCGGACGGCCTTGCTCGGCAGGATCGATGACATGATTGCCCGTGAGCGCGGCGACGATCCGGGCGACACGCCCGAGCGCCGGCTGGAGTGTGCCATCGCGCATCGGGCGCAGGCCGCCGTGGATGTCCGCTACCCCGAGATCGTTCTCCTCTTTACGCCCGATGACCTCGCCGCGCATGTGGCCGCTGTCGCCCTCGCCCAGGCGCTGGGGCATCCTAGCCCATGTGGGCGCGTCGAGTATTGGTATCAAGCAGGACCCTACCGCTGGATGGACGTGCGAAGCGTTTTGACGAAGGCGGTCCGCACGTCCCAGCCGACGGACGGACCCCATCCAGCGACTGACACCTGGCGGACGTTGCGTGGTCTCTCACTCGACGGCGACACGCCCGCCGCGCAACTCGACGCTCTACGGCGCCAACCGGCCGCACGTCGACCCAAGGACAATGTCGTCTACGGGTTGGTCTCGCCCGCCCCGCTTGTCCGGGCGATCGCTGCCCTCAGTGGACACGAAGAGTGGCGCGCACGCCTGGCCGAGGCGCTAGACTTTCTCTCATTTGGGACCACGCCCGGCTCCATCGATTGGTCCGGAGCCTATCTAACGACGCCACAAACCCTGCGCTCGTCCAAGGCATCATCCTGACGCCTGACAGCGCGCGAGAGACGCGAAAGGACAGCCCGAGTGAGCGACAAGGCAATGGAGTCCATGGAGTCCGAGACGCCCGACAGCGTGCCCCAACGTGAAGGCGATGACAGCACCTCCAACTCTCCAGGTGGATTCGAAGAGGGTGTCGAGGACGCCGACCCGGATGCGGGCGCTGGGGTTGAGCATCGATCGGAGGTGACCGCTCGATCCGACGATGGGGGCGCGCCCGATGGATACGAGGGAGGAGTCGAAGATCCGCCGGACATCGCGGGGGAAGGGGAACCGGGGACAGAAGGGGACGCGCCTTCGGAGCAAGAGGCGCAAATCAGCGAGGCGTGGAGAGGTATCGACGGGTTGCAACCCGATCAATGGGCGGACGCGAGCCAGGAGGAGCGCCTCGCCACGCTCCAGCAGGCCGAGGATGCGGCGGCATCGATCCAGGGGCGCGATCCCATGCCGGTGGGTGTGGATAGCGATGTGGACGATGACGTATACGGCTACTATGACGGCGACCGCATCGCCATCGGGGAATACTCGCTCAATAATCATGATGTATCCGACGTTGCCAACACCGTGGCGCACGAGGGACGTCATGCGTACCAAGATTACGCCGTTGAGCATCCTGGATTCCATGCGAACGACGATGAGGTACAATCGTGGAAGGAGAATATGGAACCTGGAAACTATATCTCGCCCGAGGAGGACCCCGAGGGATATCGAGACCAACCGATTGAACGGGATGCGTGGGGATACGGCGACCGTGTCACCGCCGGTGTCTACGGTGCTAGAGGGTTATAGCGAAGGAGTGGTGGAGAGATGAGTGTTTCCAGGAGAGCGTCGTTTACGGTTCAGGACCTTGTCCCCCGCATGACGACGGACCTCGGTTACAAGCCCGCCGTTGCTGAGCGCATTGCGACACGCCTTGTCACAGCCGACGAGCCGGTCAAAGCCGCGTTCTGGCGCTGGTGGACGACCGGCGAAATCGACCAACAACTTGAGGTCGAGGGCTACACGATCGAACGGCTGATAAAAGAGAAGAAGCTGCCCCCACCAACGGCATTCTCGACGCTGACCTGGCTCCAGAGAGATCCCCAGGAAGCTTTGCGAACACTTGGACGGGGGCGGGAACTTCCCCCTCGCTTCCGTTCTGTGCCTTCGGTTTGATAGCAACGTCGCGACGCGATCAGCAACGAGGCGCATCATGGGTTTGAGCGATAGTGCCGCGTGGCCTTTGAGGTGAGCCCATCCCGAGTGGTCCAGTCATAATGAGGAGGAACACAGACTATGTCGACCATGCTCGATCAGGCGGCTCGTCGTGTGACACCGGCCGCACTGCCCGCGACCCATCGCTCGTTGCTGGACTGCGTACGCGTGGGCTTCTCGCGCCAGCCTTGGGGCTCCCTGGCCGCGCTCGCGGCGGGATGGACGGCGCTTTCCATCGCGCTGTGGCTCGCCCTCATCGGGGCCATTGTCGGAGGGCTAGGGGGACTGTATTTCGCCATCCAGAGCAGCCTTCAGCTCGGAAACCTTGGTTACGGCGTCGTGCAGGGCGTCAGCTTTTTCGGCGTCCTCGGCGGCGCGGTGGGAGGCGCGCTGACGGGCTTCGGCCTGCTCTATGGCGGCTCCATCCTCGCGGACCCAGGGCAAGTACTCCTCGCCATGGTCGTGGGCGCGGCGATCGGCTCTGTTATCTGCGTCGTCTACATCATCGCCGAGGCCAGGATCCTCGCCTTGCGCGGGTATCGTCGCATGAGTCGCCGCGAACGTGAACGCGTGGAGCCACTGCTGCTGGATGTCGCGAAGCGCATGGGCATCGGGGCTCCGCCGCCGGTCTTGATGTCGGATAGCCCCGAGACAAATGCCTACGCATACGCGGCGCACGTCCTCCTTACGCGGGGAACTATGAAGGAGTTGGAGGATGATGAGCTCGCGGGTATCCTCGCCCACGAGCTTCATCATTGGCAGTCCGGCGACGCCGTCAGCAACCTGTTCGTGTGGGGATGCGCGTGGCCAGTGGCCGTCGGCGTCAACGTCGGCGCCTGGCTGATGCGCTTCAATAACATCTTGAGCTTCGTCGGACTCTTTCTGTTCTGGCCGTTCATGGTCCTGACGCGCTTCTTCATAATCCCGGTCGTCGCCGTGCGCAGTCGTCGCCATGAGTATGAAGCCGATGCGGCTGCCCTACGTGCAGGCGTCGGGTCGGGACTCCACCGCGCATTAACGAAAATCGCGGACTTCGAAACTGGTCATTCGGGATGGGAGATGGCTATCGCGTCGACACACCCACCCACCGAGCTTCGCCTGGAAGCCCTCGAAACTCTGGAGTCGGATCCAGGCGACCCCATCGAGTTGACGACGGTCTTCCGCCCTGACGCGGGGCCGAGCATGCCGCTCGGATGATGCCTATCGGATGGTCGGGATATAGCTGGGAGACGGTACGACAGCCACAGTGTCCGCCGGTGTCAGGGCAGGCGCCGGTTCAGGAGCGCCTCCAGGTTCTCGGAGAGGTAGCCCTGCCGGTACGTCCCATCAAGCAGCCCGATCTCCTTCGCCTCGCCCTCTTGCAAGGGGCGGATCCGACCGGCGGCTGTTTCCCCTACCCCATAGGGGCGGAGTTTGTGATCGGGGCGCTCCGGCTTCGGTCGGTGGTATATCTCCGGTTCGGCGGGGAACAGCGTGGCGAGGTCAGCGTGGTGCCCGACAATGCGCCATCGACCGTCCGCGATCCGCTCGTCGTCTGAGTATATAGGGTGTGGGCGCACAGGGGGATGGGACGCGAGCGTTGGCGGTTTGGGAACCGGCGTCGTGCCATCGAAAAGGCCGTACGCCGTCCCGAAAGGATTTTTCGCCAGCACGACGGCCATGAAGTAGCCTCCAGTCCTGGCCGGGATCGCCACGATGTCGCCGATCTTCACTCGGATCTTGAGCGCCTTACGTATCTCGGCCTTGATGCCGACGATGGCCCGCGGGGTCACGTCCGAGAGCGCGTTGTCCGCGGCACGGTGCAATCCCTCGACGACGACCCGGCACACAGCGTCCAACGTGGGAGGATGCCCCGTGTCCCTGGCAATCTCGCGCGCCACATCTACCAGGAAGCCCGTGGCGACGACGAATGTATTGTCGTTCAGATCGGCAACGGCGGAGGTTCCCGCATCCACCGCTATATCGCCTGTGTGGCCGGAGACATCCTTTCTGAGTTGCGGTCGCAGGGCAATGATATGCGACGGTCGAACGTCCGACAGCGTATCCTCGGGGACGGATTGCAAGGCGAGCGTCAGCACCGCACATAGTTCGTCGCTCGTGGGCTTTCTGTCCATGTCATCTTCGAAGGCCTCGATTGTGTCCGTCAACCCTCTCGCGGCCAGGGCCACATCGCTCTCTCTCGTACTCGTGTCCACGATCATCCTTCGCACTCATCTTTCGGTTCCGCCGACCCTGGATGCGCGTCCGGGGTCGGCGGAACTGCTATCCTTACTCTACCCTATACTACTCGCCTCCCCGGCATTCAGCACGCATCCTCTCGGTAGTACGTGGAGAACTTATCGTCGTTCAGCGGGTATTGCCTATTCCCCCTATAGTTCGATCCGTCCCTACCGATGTGCGTTCCATCCTGCACACACCCTTCGTGCTCCAGCCGCCGCGCCTCACCATATGTTCGACTCCCTTCCTCAATTTCCATCACGTCTCCGTTTGCCGAGTCGAACCTATTGCCATTGTTGCCGTGCCGGCGTTCCACGCCCAACTGGGTGTCATTCGGCCCGAACATCCCGTGGTAGTAGGGATCGCCGTTAGAATCCCGAAGCGTGTAGTTCCTGTAGCCCGGCGTGTCGAGAGGGACCCGGGTGTTATGGACGAGGATTCGCGACGCACCCGCGAAGAAGTTGTTGGCTCCATCGATGTACAGGTTATGCGTGGCCTGTTCGCGGTCTTGGGGGCGAATGTTGACCCGCCGCACCAGAGGCGTTCGCCCATATTGGAGGCGAAGCCTCATGCCCGGAATAACCTCAGCCGCCGCGATCCACACCTGCTCGCTGTCGATCCAGATGGGATGCCGCCATGTCGCGCAAGGTACCGGCGTCGCTGTCGATGTCTACCCAACACGTCGTGCAACCATACGTATAGGAGAGAACGGGTCGCGAGACGACAGCGCGTGCCCCGAAATCGTATGCCAAGACCTCGTCCCCGACGCGGAGACACTCGATGGATCGCTCCCCTTGCGGGGTCGCGATGGGCGTCCCAGCGGGGAAACACGGTATCTGCCCTCTCTTCCAGCCGGGATTAGGGTTGTCAGAGGGTCCTCGTCCGGGGTTGACCGGTTCGTCGTTTTGCCCCGCTTGGTCCTGCGGACCCCCGAGGTCCCGGCTGTCTCCCGGATCTCCATCGGTTGCGTCAGGTTCCTGGTCATCGACACCTCCCTCGAAGCCGTCGTCCTCCTCCGCAGATTCTCGGGCCCTAAGGGCGGCTTCCCCGTCGAGGCCTTGGTCGACGACGTTTCCCTCGTTTGTGCTCCTTTCCTGTCCGCCATGTCCCTCACGAGGATTACTACCCATACCGACATCTATCGACGTGGTGTCCGATGCGGCGTTGGCGCCATCCTCCGCCGACAGGGCGCTCCCAGCTTGTCCGTCGGAGGACTTAGCGGCGGTGTCGGTATCCGCATTGGCGCGATCGCCCGGTTCGGTTTGCTCATCGAATTGGATAGTATCTCCATCGGGGTCTTGATCGTCGACCCCACCTTCCTGACCATCGTCGTCTTCCGTGTCCCCCTCTCCTGTTAAGATCGAGTTTGGCTGCTCGTCGGCGACGTCTGCGGCCCTTGTCGACTCATCCACACCTTTCGCTCCTTCACGCATCGCGAACCATCGTCGCGAACAGCCTCAGACTGGCAGATATGAGAAGAATATGGCTTGTATTCCCATAGCGGACGATGCGCAAGCGTCCCTTTTGTCCGTGGCCATTGACACCTTTAAGGTGGAAGTATACAACAGACTGGTTGGAGTGCGGAGCGCCCTAGAAGTTGAACAGGGAACGATCTTGGCGATGTGATCAGCCTTGGTGCGGCTCCTCACGTTGGACTATATGCGCGTGTAGGACAAGATGTAGACGCAAGTGGTAACATGAGACACAACGTAGTTTCTTCTCCCGGTCTCGGAGTATCGCGCGAGATTTGGAGTTCGATCCCTGCTGTAGCAGGGGTCGCTGCCCCAGCAGTTGTTGTCAACTGACTATTGGTAACTATCGTCCATGGGAGTGCTGGAGGACTGGCGCGCCGCGCAACCGCTGCCGCCGGAGGCGGAGGCGGTTGCGCGGCGCATGACCGACTATCCCGCCGCCGAGGTACGGGTGACGTTGCCCACCCCGCCCGGCATCAACGACTGGTGGGAACCGTACACCCTGCGTGCGCGTGGACGCGCCGTGGCCTCGCTGCGCCTGACAAAGAACGCCGTCGCCTACAAGCTGATGGCCGAGCGCGCTTTGCTGGGCGCGGGCGTGGACCCCGTGGAGTTAGAGGATATGTTCCGCGACCTCTGGCTTGACCTGCGCGTCATCTCGTACCTGGCGACGCCGTTGGAGCGCGACGCCGACGGGCCGATCAAACCGCTGCAGGACCTGTTCTGCGCCCTGTTGGGCGTTGACGACGCGCGCGTGCGCTACAGCAGCGGCAGCGTGCGGCTCGACCCGCCGGAGCCGCGCGCCGAGGTCTGGCTGCGCGGCTACCAGGCGTGGGATTCGTCCGGTGAGGGCGGGCCCTACTACACCATCCACACCCGACACACCGTCGATGGGCCGCGCACCGAACCCCGCCTGCTGACCGCGCGACGGATAGCGGCAATAAGTAGTTAGATATTAGTAGGTAGTAGTTAGTTTTTGGTCGTAGGCCAGCACATCGCTTATCAACGCCTTATGTCTAACTACTAATATCTAACTACTCGGTTGGAGCAGCGTCGAAAGGCCGGTGAGCAGGGCGTCGGCCGCGGGGGACGGCAGGCGCTCGATCATCATCGCGAGGCGCCGTTCATGGAGCGTCGAGCACTCCTGCTGCGTGGTAACTCCCTTGTCGGTCAGCGACACGAGCACGATGCGGCGGTCCTTATCGTGCCGGGTGCGGCGCACCAACTCCTTCTCTTCGAGGGCGTCGATGATGCGCACCACGGTTGGCCCGGTGACGCCAAGCTCTAGCGCGATGTCCTTCTGACATTGCACTCCCTTTTCGGCGATGATCGAGATGACCTGGTACTGCGCCAGGGTCAGATTAGAGGGGATTCCATTGCTGCGCTTGAAATCTTCTCGGAACTCTCGGTCAAGCTTGGTCAACAACTGAGCCAATCGCTTCACCTGCGAACGGTCTTGGGCTTCCATGTGTGACACCACCCTATGGCACTAGGCCTGCTCTTACCAGCCTCCTAGCCTGCTCGGTTGCAGGACTATTCCGCCTAACTGATGATACGACTATAAGATGAAACGGGTAGTGTTGTCAAACATGACGGGCTGCACATACCCTTGAGCTTTGAGATTGGGCGCTCATCCTTGTCGATCACGATTGGTAGCGCGGTAATAAGGGCTGCTACCCATAGTATGACGTATTGGTAGGGCATTTGGCTACTACAAGATCATGCCAACTAACCCGCGGGTGGACCGTGCGGGGGACAAGGGACAGTGAGGGGCGTACGGGCGAAACGGTGGTGGTAGCATTGTGGTAGCATAGGGACGAGAGAACGACGATTCGTTGCTACATCGATGTTTGTAGCGCCGGACGGATATCGGATGATGGTAAGCGAGAGATAACGTGGCCTGTTTGCGCGTCCCGGCTGTCTCCACTTTGAGCAGGGCCATTGTATGCGCCATGCTCGCCTCAACAGGCGCCACATCGCTCGCCGCGGCAACCGCCGGGCGAGCCGCGTCACACGGCGTCCCGTCCCATCGTCTTGGGACTGCCGTAGCCGCCCAGGCGCCGCTGGTCGCGGTGTCCCTGCGCGGCGACATCTACGTCGTGCCCGCCGACGGCAGCGCCCCTCCCCGTCGCCTAACCGCCTACGGCCACAACGGCAGCCCGGCCCTCTCGCCGCATGGCCGCCTGATCGCCTACCTCTCGGTTCCTCGTGGCGGCCTGGACAAATATGGTCATGCCAGCTCACATAATGTCTGGATCGTACCTATGAATGGCGCCTCCGACGGCTCCAGCGGCTACAAGATCACCCCGACCAACCTGAACGCCGATCGTGGCGAGCTAGCCTGGGCGCCCAACGGCCAGCATCTGGCCTACGTCGAGGTGGCCAAGCACGTAGCTTCTGTCGTCGTCGTCGATTATCAGGGGAATCACTCCATCGTGGTGTGGCACGCTGGCTTCAGTTTCGCCAACGCGCGCGTGGACACTCTTGCCTGGACGCCGGACAGCCATCGCGTCGCATTCATACCGCCTCAACTGCGAAGCGGCAATACGACCACGATATCTGTTGCTATCGCCTCCGCCGACGGACGTGCTGGCAGCGTCATTACGGTGCGCTTCCCGTCCGACATGTTCAGCGGTCGGCAACCAGGCGGCCGCGGTTCCTCCTCTGATCTTAACGGCCTCGCCTGGGCGCCCGATGGCCGTCACCTAGTAATGCAGACCTCCGGCGCTGGCGAGGGATTGCGTCTAACCGGGCTGTGGCAGGTCGCGGACAGCGGCGGCGTGGCCCGACTGTTCGTGGGCACGCCGGCCGGCGTGCGGCAGGGCGGCTACAGTACGGGAGCATATGCGTTCATGAGCGACGCGGTCCGCTTTGCCCTCTCGCCCGACGGCCGCTACGTGCTGATCGATCGATCCCTCCAGGGACGTGAGCCCGGTCAGCAGAGCGGTTTCTGGCTGGCCAACGCCGACGGCACACAGGGTCGCCTCCTCAACCCTGCTTCGCTGGTGTCGTTGGTGTGCTGTACTCGTACCCTGGCTCAGTCGGTCTGGCTGACCGACTCGTCGGGACTGGCTTTCGTCAGCCTGCAGGTCATCAACGGAACGTCGGGCACACCGTCATCGGGTCCGCCGATCCGCGCCCAACTCTACGGCATCGGGTTGAACGGCGTGTCACACCTGCTCTACCAACTGACCGACCCCGACCAAGGCGCGATGGACATCGCACCCGCCTTCGGCTGCGTCGAATGCGGCGCATGAGTTTGCGCAACAACAAACCAATCGCTGCCGTGGTGAGTATCAAGCGGCTCAATCAACTTGAGGAGCTTGAGGAAGATCTGATCGACGCTTCTCTTGCCGTTGCTCGGATGCTGACGACCGGACCGGAGCGATACTCTCTCGATGAGGTCCTCGAGAAGTTTGGTTACACGCGCGATGGTCTGCGCGACCTCGAGAGGAGGAGTCCAGGTGGCATCCCGCACTGTACGGCAACATCGTCATAGTGTCATAGGACTGCTCGTGCAACTGGCCAAGAAAGTAACGGTAGCCTCGCCTATCGTCAGTCTTGTGGGACTGACATTGCTTACCCTTCCCACGCCGCATCCCCGAGACAGCGCTACCTGCATACCTGATTTCATTTCCCGATTCGGACTCATCACATGCTATCTACCTGCACAGGCTGCACAGGCCGAGCGGCGGCTACACCTGCGGCTGCTGCCGCCGCAAGCCGTGGTCAAAGCTGTCACCGGGCTCTCACTCACGCAGGTTGACAGCTACGATAACCCCGCACCTAAACCGGGAGGCTTCGGTGTGACCTTTCATCCGTACAGTATTATTTACGTATTTGGCTACTTACCTGGTCATATCGGAGGATGTACGACACAACAGTCTCCGCAGTACGTCGACGTAAGTGAACAGCCCTTTGACCCCCTCGTCAAGCGCGTGAGGATCGCACGCGAGAACGGCAACCCTACCTGCCCGTGGGACCTGTGGGCGAACGTCGACAGCCGCCTGTCCATACATCTCACGTCTAATAGGAGCTATGCCGTCATTCAACGGCTTGGCACGCTCCTCCTACGAGCGGCACACCGGCCATAGCCATCCCTCCTACTTACTGCCGACGGCATCTAAGAGGCGACTCACAATGGCGTCCGTGGTCAGGCCCTCGGCCTGGCCCTCGAAGTTGAGCAGCACGCGGTGACGCAGGACGGGCGGGGCCAGGGCCCGCACGTCGTCGATGGCCACGTTGTAGCGGCCTTCCAGCAGCGCGCGCACCTGGCCCGCCGTGATCAGCGCCTGCAGCCCGCGCGGGCTGGCCCCGGCGCGCACGTAGCGCCTCACCTCGGTCGGGGCGTCCTCGCGCTCGGGGTGCGTGGCCAGCAGGAGGCGCACCGCGTAGTCGCGCACGGCCGACGCCACCGGCACGGCGCGCGCCACGCCGACCATGGCCAGCAACTCGTCGCCCGTCACGACCGGCGCCACGTCGTCGGGCGGGCGGATGGTGCGCCCGATGATGCCGATCAGTTCCTCCGGTCCGGGGAAGGGTACCAGCGTCTTGAACAGGAAGCGGTCCAGCTGCGCCTCGGGTAGGGGATAGGTCCCTTCCATCTCCAGTGGGTTCTGCGTGGCCAGCACAAAGAACGGGCGCGGCAACACGCGCGTCTCACCGCCCACGGTGACGGTACGCTCCTGCATCGCCTCCAGCAACGCGGACTGCGTCTTGGGCGTGGCGCGGTTGATCTCATCGGCCAGTACCACGTTGGCGAAGAGCGGGCCGGCCTGGAAGCTGAAGGCGCGGCGGCCGCCCTCATCCTCGTTGATGATGTTGGTGCCCGTGATGTCGGCCGGCATCAGGTCGGGGGTGAACTGCACGCGCGAGAAGTGCAGGTTGAGCGCCTGGCCCAGCGTGCGCACCAGCAGCGTCTTGCCCAGGCCCGGCACGCCCTCCAGCAGCACATGCCCCCCCGCCAAGACGGCGATCAGCACCTGCCGCACCACATCGTGCTGGCCCACCACGATCTGACCGATCGTCTCCTCCAACCGCCGGCCCGCCGCCGTAAACTCCCGGACCGCGGCCTCGTCGATCCCCCCGTCGCCGTGCTGCATCGTACCTCCAGTGACTAGTGGTTAGTGATTAGTGACGAGTGAGGTGGGACGAGTGGTTAGTGATTAGTGGCTAGTGACGAGTGAGGTGGGACGGCCGTGAGTGGCGGCCTTTACGCGAGGCGTCACAGGACTGCTTTTCACCAACTACCTGTCGCAACCACTCACCCCACTCGTCACTAGCCACTAACCACTAGCCACTCGTCAGTGGCTCAGCCCATCGAAGTAGCGCTTGACCAGGGCGCGCTGGTCGGGCGGGAGGGAACCGTTGGCGATGGCGTTGTTGGCGCCGCGCTGGTACTGCGGGAGCACCGCGCGCCAGGGTTGGACGCTCCCTGGCGCCGGGGCGGCCTGCGAGCCCCTGGTGGTCGAGGTCGGGCCGTTCTTGCCCTGTGGCGCGGGCACGTAGACGCGGCTACCCGTGCCGCCATTGCGCCCGCTGCCCCCGTTGGTCCCGCGTCCGCCGCCCCTACCGCCGCCTCCGGCGCCGCCACTCCCACCACCCGCGCCGTGCCCGGCGCCGGAACCCTGGCCTTGCCCTTGTCCTTGCCCGGTACCGTCGCCATTCCCACTTCCCTGGCCCTGCCCCTGGCCGCCTCCCTGTCCCTGTCCGTCTCCCTGCCCGGAACCGGTACCGCTCCCCTGTCCGTTTCCCTGTCCCTGTCCCTGGCCGCCCTGGCCCTGACCTCCTTTACCGCTCTGACCGCTCTGACCGCCCTGGCCCTGCCCGCCCTGTCCGCTGCTGCCCGGGGACGAACTGTCCTGGAGGCCGGACACGTCGTTGCGGGCGTTGTCGAGGCTGCTGGTGGCCTGGTCGAGCGCGCTCTGCTGCGCCGTGCTGGCCGCGTCGGCGGCCGATTGCGTCCCGGCCGCGCGCAGCGCCGCCTGAGCCCCGGACGTATCGTCCTGCGCCAGCGAGGTGGCCGCGTTCTGCAGGGCGCTGCTCAGGCTGGCGTCGGAGGAGGCGGCGTGCGCGGCCTGCTGCAACTCCTTGGCCAGGGCGGCGCGCTGGGCCGCCGATCCACGGGACAGGCTCGCGGCCAGCTTTTGCATCGCCGCCGCGATCGACCGCGGATCGCCGCGCTGTAGCGCCGCGGCCAGCTTTTGCATCGCCGCGGCGCGCAGCAGCGCGGCGGAGAGCGCGGCCAGGGCGGCGTGCTGAGCCGCGGCCTGGGGGTTAGCCAGCCGATTGAGCGCGGTCTGGGCCTGGGCGATAGTCCGCAACGCCTGGGCCTGCGTGTGCGTGGCGGCGAGGTCGTGCTGCAGGCGGGCCAGGATGCGCGCGATCTGTGCCTGGCGCAGCCGCGCCACTTTAGGCAGCGCGGCCAGGGTCGACGGCGGGACGCTGGCCGCGGTCTGCCGGGCCGTGTTGATGCGAGCCGCGGCGTGGGTGATGCGGGCGTGCGTTGCCGGGTTAACGGCGGGTTGGGCCCGCGCGTGCGGGGTCGGCAGGGCCAGGGCCAGGACGAGCGCCAGCACGCCGGCGGACGGCAACGCGGCCTCGCGACGGGCCAGGTGGAGCGGCAGCCGCCGCTTGAGGTCCAGGCCGGCCACGCGCTCCGCGAGGTCGGCGCGCTGGAGCCGCAGGATGGGCGTCTGGCGGTCGCCGTACTCCCACGCCGTCACCAACCGCTCGTGCAGGCGCAGGGCGCGGTCGGCGCTGCGGATTGCCACGGGCGGCGCCGGCCTGGTCAGCCAGGCGACGGCCGCCCCGACGCCCGTCAATCCCAGCAGCGCGGCGGGCGCCCACCACGCCGCCCCGTCCCACGGCGTCAGACGGGCGAGCAGGAGGATCACGGCGGCGGCCAGCAGCCCGGCGGCGCACCCACGGACCAGCCAGGGCAGCGCGTGGCGCCAGGCCACGCGCCGGATGACCTGCCGCGCAAAGCGGGTGAGTTCGGGCGATGCAGGCTCCGCGTGGGCGGAGGTGGTCGCGGTGGACGGTGGACTAAAAGGCTTGCTCATCGATTATCCCTCACGTGGTGTGCCGGTCTCGGCGGCTGGGATGCGGTCGTGCGCGCCGCGCGGCGGACGCGGCGACGCGGGCGCGAGCCGCCGGTAGCGCGGGCGCAGCAGGTAGACGCTGCCCAGCACGAAGACGACCGATAGCAGCACGTCCGCCACGACCGATCCCCCCCACAGGCTCAGCGGACCGATGCTCCCCACGCTGGCCTGCGTGAGACCATCGGTGTGGGTGTACCCTGCCAGGACCGCGACGAACCCCGTGAGGGGGTCGGCGTAGCCGATCAGCGGCAAGGCCAGGTTCTCCCCGTTATAGGAGCCCACGTTTTGGGCGTTGATGCCCTGTGCGTTGGCGAACACGTAGAGCGTCAGCACGCCCAGGCCCACGGTCAGGATCAGCGTCCAGACCAGGCTGGCGATGACGGCCAGGCCGCTACGCCGCGTCACCGTGGAGATAAAGATCGACATCGAGCCCAGCACCAGCGTGGTGGCCAGGAAGACGACGAACAGGGCCGCGACCTGTTCCAGGCCGACCCCGCCAAACAGGAAGACGAGGCTGAACAGGGGCAGCGAGCACAGGATCAGCAGGATGTCGAAGGCCAGCCCTGCCACCAACTTGCCCAGGACAACCGAGAGCGAGGACAGCCGCGTCACCAGCAGCAGCTCCAGCGTCTGCCGCTGGCGCTCGCCGCTGATGGCGTCCGCCGTCGACGCCGGCGTCACGAGGACGATCAGGATCAGTTGCACGATGGCCAGCGCGCTGAAAAGGCCCTGCCCCAGCTGCGCGGACTGGGCGTAACTGGTCGGCGTGCCCACCGTCGACAGGACGATCAGCGAGACGATCGCCAGCAGCGCCAGGTAGGCGGTCACCACGGCGGCCGCTCGCCAGCCGCGCATACGCGTGGTCAGCTCTTTGCCCAGGACGGCGTTGACCCTAATCATGCCCGCCTTCCTCCGTCAGCTGCATAAAGATCTCCTCCAGCGAGTTGGCGGCCGGCGCGAAGCTCAGCACGGGGACGCCGGCCTCGACCAACGCGCGCAAGAGGCCGGCGGTGGCCGCGTCGTCGCCGGTAAAGGTTGCCTCCAGGTCGTCGCCCACCGCGGCCACCTCACTGACGCCGGGCTGCCGGGCCAACACCTCGGCCGCCCGCGCCCGCGCGGCCTCGTCGCCCTGGATGCCGATGCGCACGCCACGCGCGCCGCGCAGCGAGCCCAGGATGGCGTTGACCGGTCCCTCGCGCAGCAGGCGGCCGCCCTGCACAATGCCGATGTGCGTGCACATCTCGGCCAGTTCGAGCAGGATGTGCGAGCTGACCAGCACTGTCTTGCCCATGCGCTGCAGCTCGCGCACGATCTCACGCATCTCGTAGCGCGCGCGCGGGTCCATGCCCGAGGCCGGCTCGTCGAGCAACAGCACCCGTGGGTTGTGCACCAGGCAGCGCGCCAGGCCCAGGCGCTGCTTCATGCCGCGGGACAGCCCCTCGACGAAATCGTCGCGCTTATGCGCCAGGTCGACCAACTCGAGCAGCTCGGGGTTGGTGCGCCGGCTTTCCGCCGCCGGCACCCCATAGGCCGCGGCGTAGAAGTCGAGGTACTCGCTCACGGTGAGGTTATCGTAGACGCCAAAGAAGTCGGGCATATAGCCGATCTTGGCGCGCACGTTGCGCAGGTCGGTGGTGAGCGAGCGCCCGTCGACCCAGGCTTCGCCGCGATCCGGGGCCAGCAGGGTGGCCAGGATGCGCATCGTCGTCGTCTTGCCCGCGCCGTTCGGCCCCACGAACCCGTAGATGCTGCCGCGCGGCACGTGCAGGGAGAGGCCGGCAAGCGCCTGCGTGCGCCCGTAGACCTTGGTCAGCCCCTCCGCCTGCAGCATCCACTCCGTGGCCGACTCCTGGCCGTTGGTGGGCGTTCCCGGCACAAGCCCTGTCCGCCCTGTCCCCGCCTGTTGCTGTGTGTCCGCGACGGTCATAGCGCCTTTCCTGTCACACCGATCAGCAAGCTCTGATCGACGTTGCCGATACTGGTTTGTCCGGGGGAATCGAGGCGCAGCAGCACGCGCCCCTCGGGCGAGATATAGGCCGTGGGGTCCCGATGGTCCTGACCCTGGCCGGGACCGATGGTGCGCGGGCCGCTGCTCAGGTCGATCCCCTCCCAACGGCCGCGGCGCCAGTTCCACAGCTTGAAGCTGTCCGCGCTGAGCGACGCGGAGCCATTGCTGAAGTTGACGTAGGTTTGCACGGTGAGCGTGTCCACGGTGAGACGGCGGCTGGCAGTCGCGCGGGGCAGCACGAGTTGCACGTCGAGGTGGTCGGATTGGCTCAGGTTGAGGCCGGAGGCCGCGTTGTTGCCGAGCCCGGTCGACGTGGTCAGCGACCCGACGGGAATATCGCCTGGTTGGAGCGTGTAGGCGCCCGGCGCGATGCTCAGCCCCAGCGGCGCCACCACCAGATCGAGGTCGCTGCGGCGCGGCGCCGAGCCGTTGACCGCGAACGCGCCGATCCCGTCCGTGCTCCAGCCGATCAGAGCCAGCGGCGCCGAGGGCGTGGCCACGAAGCCCGTCGGGAACACGGCGCCCAGAATCTTGCCGTAGCGGTCGCTGCCGGCGAGCGTCGCCGGACTTGCGAGCAGGGGCGCGGCAGCGGCTAGCAGTCCCGTCCCGCCCGCGCCACCGCCACGGACGGACGCCGCGTACAGACTGGTGAGCGGACCGGGCGTGCTACTACCATAAGAGCCGTTGCTCCCCGAGACGGTCCCGCTGCCGGATAGCGCGAACGAGCGGACGCGCACGGTCCCGCCGGGATCGATGCGCGGGATCACCGCGCTGGTCCCGCCGTTGCCAACCACCACCACGTCGTGTAGCGTCAAACTCGTGGTATTGGTGAGTTGCCCGCTGACCGACCCGCCCCGCAGCAGTAACTGTCCCGTCACCGTGCCGGGCAGCGTCAGTTGCTGCTCAATGGCCACGTTGCGCTCCGTCCACGTGCCCATCCCCAGCAGGCGCGCCGCGAACCGCGGTCCCTCGTCGACGCTCATGCCCAGCGGATTCCCGCCGGAGCCTCCGCTGGGTCCGTTGTCGCCGCCCAGCCCCCAGGCCAGCGCCTGCCCCGCGCCGGGAATCGTGAGGTCGTAGTCGCCCTGGAACGGCGAGGACACGCCGAGATAGGAGTCGACCGTCTTGGTGGCGTCGGGGCCGTTCAGGAAGACAACCGTATCGACGTTGGCGACGACGTCGCCGCCGTTGCGGGCGTAGGCCAGCCCGAACGAAATCAGGCCGAAGAGGATGGCCGCCAGCGGCACCGTGATCCAGCTCCACTCCAGGCGGTGCCGCCAGCGCAGAATGATGTAGTTGCCCGGCCCCAGCACCAGGACGTAGAGCACGATCAGGAACACGTAGATCTGCAGCGCGGGCAAGCTCTGGCCCGGGGGCGTCGAGAGGTCACTCGTCAAGCTGCCGGGAGACGAATTATTGTTGTTGGACGCATTGGGCGGGGGGGGGGCGCCGTCTTCGATCAGGGCGTCGCGCGGGCCGACCAGCCCGGGCGCGAGGACGCGCTCCCAGAACTGGCTCTGCTGGCCGCTCGACCACGCGCTGAGCGGAGCAAGGGTTGGCTCGACCGCGCTGTACATGAGGTGTCCGCGTCCCAACGGCGCATCGACCACCAGTGGGACGCCCTGATGCGCGACGAGCACGGTCGCGCCCGGTCGCGGCGTGGCCACGCTCACCAGGGCGGGGGCGCGCGCGTCGGCTCCGGCTCCGGCGATGGCGGCCAACTCGGGGAGCGTGTTCTCCACCGCCGTCCCGGTCAGGGTCGCGGCGAGCAGGTCGGGGGACAGGTGGCTCATCGTCTTGCGCGCCTGAGAGCCGCCGACCACCAGCAGTGTCCCTCCCCCCTGCGCCCAGGAGCGCAGCGCCGCGACCTGCGCCGCGCCAAGCGTCTCGGAGGCGTAGTTGTCGAGCACGATCAGGTCGAAGTTGTCGAGCGCCGCCGGTAGCGTGTCGAGGGGGGTGCTGTCGTCGAACTGCGCCACCGAGACGCCGGTGTCGCCGAACTTGAGCGAACGTAGCGCGGCCCGCAACGCCGCCGTATCGTCGGAGAGCACCCCCACCGAGAGGTTGCTGCTCTGCTGCGCGTTCTGTTGCGAGACCGTATTCAGCGTGGCCGAGGTCACCCCGTGGCCGTTGGCGTCGAGCAGGGTGACGTTGAACTGCGAGCCGAGGTCGGCCGCGCGGACATACATGGTGAATGCCTTGCGCGAGCCGCCGGGCAGGGTCACGTCGAGCGTCAGGTCGGTGCGATAGGACACAGTGGGGCCGTTGTTCCCGCCCTGGGGAGTATCCGCGATGACCAGTCGGCCGGTCAGGTCCGGGCCGTCGTTGCGCAGGATGACGTGGACGGGGACCCAGACCGCGCCCTGGCGCACGACTGACGGCCCGTTGAGGCGGTAGTTGTAGCCGCCGGCAAACCCATAGCCGGCCTGCGCGCTCATCGTGACGTTCGGGCCGGGAGGACTGCTGTCGCGCACGGGCGCGCGCCCACCAGAGGCCTGGCCATGCCGTATCAGGCGCGGCACGGCGACATGGCCATACGGCACGGCGACATGAGCGTGAGGGGAGTATGTTGCGGCGCCGATTGGGAGCGTCGCGGCCCCCAGGCCCGGTAGCGCGATGGCGAGGGCCAATCCCAGCACCCCCGCGACTGCGGCGGCCTGTCCCTGTCCTCGGCCTCGAACCGTCATGTGATCCATGTGGTCCGTGTTCCCTTCTAGCAAAAGCGGCCAGCGGTCAGCTATCGGCGGTCGGGTCCGTCTGGCACCATTGTAGAGCAGACGGCGGAAAAGGGCATCCCCCAGCGCCGAGTCCACCCGGCGTTGTGGCCCCGGCCTGTGACTGCGGTCGCATGGCAAACCACGGACACTGCGGCGTCGGGACGAGGGATACAGTTGTCGGGAATATTAATGATGTTGGTGCGTCCCGCGTTCGACCGCAGTCGTCGTACGCTGCCATGCGACCGCAGTCGCAGGTTAGGGTAGGCGGAGGAGCGGCGGCAAGGCTCTCCATTATGTATAACGCTACAGCGGGGTCAGGAGTAACAGTGCCGTGGCGACGGCCAGCAGCACGAGTCCCGCCAGGGGCAGGCAGCCGCTGCCGCGTCCACGCGATCCAGCGGGGGACAGGGCGCGGGCGGCATGAGCGCGATGTGTCTCGCGGCCGTGGGCCAGGCTTTGCTCGCGCGCGGCAAGGTCGCTCAGCAGGCGATAGGCAGGCAGGTCGTCCGCGGCCGCGCCGTGACGTCGGCGCAACCGGTCGAGGCGGCGGAGCACCTGGTCCGGTGAGAGCGCGGCCAACTCCTCGCTGCGCGCCTCGTACCACCACTGGCGCGGGCAGCGCGCGTAGCTGCGCACATCATTGGCCGTGTAGAGCCGCCTCACGCCTTTCTCTTTCCCTCCGTTGGTGGGCCTGTTCTGTCAAAGCAGCCCGGCGGCGAGGATCAGCATTGACTTCGTGCCACCACTGGAGCGCCTCGGCCACCCGCTGCTGACTCTCGCGGTTAGCCTGTTCTACCGATATGCCTTGCTTCGCAGCGATCTCCCGGATCCTTCTTTCATGCAGGACATGCTCGTACTTGGCTACGAGCTCGGCGAGTTCCTTCCGCTCCGCTTTCGATAGGCGCGTTCGCCCCTGCTGGTCGAAGAGATCTGTCATGCGTCGGCTGTCCTGGACATCGAGGATCGGCTCCTCTTCCTCGAAGGGATCGGCGCCATTCGACATGCAAATAGGTCGTCCAGGGGAACGTCCAGCACGGCGGCCACGGCTTCGGCCACCCGGATGTCGACGTGCCGGATCGGCTCGTCGTCCAGCGATAGCGAGTAGAGCGTCTCAAGGTCTACCGATAAGTCGAACCGTTCCTCGATGCGGCGTTTCAACTCGGGCACGGTCACGTTCTTTGCGTCGAGAACGTCGCCCAGACGAGGATAGACCGCGATGCGCATATAGTTACCCCGCTCCCTTGCCAGCCTCTTTGCTTGCCGGCGTCCGATACCACAAGGATACCCCAAACGGCTCTCTGGCTACCGCTCCAGGCAGGGTCATTTCATTCTCGGGAAGGAAGGGAAGGAGTGGATGACGTAGGCTGACTCTGGGAAAAGAATCACCGTCATGGAGGTGACAGCGATGAGTCAGCCGTGTCGTCCACTCAAGGATGTTGT
>JAABUQ010002063.1_pt1 | contig 40807 bp, 34 predicted proteins | sample 5560001 | NCBI WGS metagenome assembly JAABUQ01 (sample SAMN10711888, study PRJNA513371) | rock metagenome | isolation source: Antarctica rocks | place: Antarctica: Victoria Land, Finger Mt nord | collected 2015-12-18
GCCGCGCCCGCCGCGCCCGCCGCGCCCGCCGCGCCCGCCGCGCCCGCCGCGCCCGCCGCGCCCGCCGCGCCCGCCGCGCCCGCCGCGCCCGCCGCGCCCGCCGCCAGGTGACGTGCGGCGCGGGCCTCCCATCATTCAGGCTCCGCTTCACACCATGGCGCTGGCGGGGGTGAGCGGGCCGATGCGGCGTTACAAGGGCAAGGGACGGTGCTGGGTTGGAGTATACCAGGTGTCTGTGTACAATCCCGCGCGAGATTTGTGGACAGCATGTGGGTAGGTGTGGATACGTTGTGGACACGGCCCGGCGTCGGGGTATAACCGGCCATCTAAAATGTGGATAAGAACGTGGATAACGACGTGGGGATAGCTGAGGATAAGTCCTTGACGCGCTCTTGCGTCGCCGCGTCCGTCCGTCGTACGATAGCCACACAGCACAATGGCTGATAAGAGCGCGCACGGGTGGGCAAGGCCGGGCGGAGGGACAGAGAGCACGATGCGTACAGAGACACGGACCGTGGTGACTGCAGGGAGCGGGCTCAAAAGTTCGGTGGTTGAACATGGCCCGCGCTGGGTCTTCGAGCTCTGGGCGCGCGGCGCGCACCGCTGCTCGGCCCGTACCGCTCAGGGAGGGCAATGTCGCCGCTACGTCAATTTGCAGTCAGGCGTCAGCCGCTACTGCGAGCGACACCGTGGCGAGCACGACGCGGTCTACTACCTGCAGCCGAGCTTGCGCGAACAGGCTTGCCCCTGTGGCTGCGGCTACACCGTGCTGACACAGGTCCTCAGCGCCACCCTTATCGCCGGCCATCCGCGCAAGGAACGAGCTCTCTGGCCCGTCCAACAGGGCCAGCAAGAGGATCGTCTGCGCCGGACGAGTTGAGAGTTGAGAGTTGCCAGTTGTCAGTTGTCCGTGGACCACGAGGCGCTGGGACGTAGGCCGCCTTCTGACATCCAGCAGTCGGCAAGAGATCTGTGCGCCATGCTCCCTCGCGCCCATCGGCCGCTAACTGGCAACTGGCAACTGCCTACTCGTGCTGTACACTGTCCCCATGACGCTGCCATCCGAACTGCCGTTGGAGATCACTCAACTCTACCCCGAGGCGGCGCGGGTTGCGCTGGCTGACGTGTACCGCGACCTCGCCTGGCGGCCGCGCGCGGACGACCGTCCTTTCCTGGCCCTCAACATGGTCGGCACGGTCGACGGACGCGCCGCCGTCGACGGCTCATCTATGGGCATCGGCGGTCCGGTCGACCGCCACCTGATGCGCGTGTTGCGCGCCAACGCGGACGCTCTCCTGTTCGGCGCGGGGACGTTGCGCGCCGAGCGGGTCGGACGGGGCGTACCCGCGGAGTTCATTCCTCTACGCCAGGCGCGCGGGTTGGCGCCGCAGCCGCTGCTGGCAATGCTGACCGCCTCGGGCGACGTGCCGCTGGACCGCGCTTTCTTCGCGGAGCCCGCGCGCGCCGTCGTCTTCGTCGCCGAGCGCACGCCGCGCGACCGTCTGGCGCGCCTGCGAGAGCGCGCGACGGTACGCGTCGTCGGGGCTGATAGGCCGGACCCGGCCGCGGCCCTGCGCGTCTTGAGGCAAGAGTTCGGCGCGCGCGCCGTGCTGTGCGAGGGCGGTCCCACCCTTAACCGAGGTCTGCTGGCCCTGGGTGTACTCAACGAACTGTTCGTGACGCTGGCGCCCAAGGCGGTGGCCGGAGACGGGCCGCCACTGGTCGCGGGCGCCGCCCTCGTCCCATCCGTACAACTCGAACTTCGTAGCCTCTACGAACACGCCGGTGAGCTCTACCTGCGCTACAGCATCGGCGCATAGTCCGTACTGCGTACTGCGTACTGCGTACTGCGTACTGCGTACTGCGTACTGCCTACTGCGTACTGCGTACTGCCTACTGCGTACTGCCTACTGCCTACTGCCCCCAGTGAGCGCGGCCATAGCCTCGCGCACCCGGCCGGCGCCGACGGCAACGCGACCGCTCCACGCGCTGTATTGGACGGCGTAGGCGGCCGAGCCCAGCACGATCAGCGCCATCGAGCCGGCGAAGATCGCCTCGTAGCCACGCCAGGCGACCACGACGCCGGCCAATAGCGACCCCACCGACCAACCCACGTTGAACGCCAACGAGCGCCAGCCCGCCACTATCCCGCGCAGGCGCGGCGGCATCACCTCCATGGCGAAGGTGTTCTCCAGCGAGCCGGAGATCGTGCCGAGGGAGTTGCGGGTGATGTAGGCTACCGCCGCGAGGGCCAGGGCGGGGTGGAACAGGAGCAGCAGGTAGGCCGGCGCGGTCAGTAGGCGCGTCGCGGTGAAGCCTCGCAGGCGGCTGCCGCGGCCCACGGCGGGCGCCACGAACGCCACCACGGCGCAGACCAGCCCGGAGAGGGTAAAGATGACGCTGATGGTCCCGGTACTGGCGTGGAACCGCGACTGGAAGTAGACGTTGAAGAAGGGCAGCGTCGCGCCCATGGTCACGGCGACCGTCCCCGTAGCCAGCAGCATCACCAACACGTCGCGGCGCGACCGCTCCGGTGACCTCTCTTCCACGATGGTGGTGTTCGCGATCGTGTTCGCGGCGTTGGGCGCGATAAGCGTTTCTCCCTGCGCGTCCGGTTGCGGCGCGCGGTCCATCCCGGCGAGATACCACACCCCGAGGGCCGTGAACACGGCGCCGGCCAGCATACCCAGACGGTCCGGCGTCACCAGAGTCGCCATATCCGGGCCATGGCCGCCGTGCGCCGCGCCCACGACGAGCACGCCAGCCAGGGCCGGCACGATGCCGCTCAGGATCGAGCCGATCATGCCGCCGATCGTGGCCGAGGCGAAATAGGCCGAGAAGAGATGCGAGCGCTGCTGCCGCATGGCCTGCTCCATCATGTACGGCGAGGCGGGAATTGTCGTGGCCGCGTAGCCGACGCCCGCGCCGATTGTGGTGACGGCCAGCGCCGCGCCGCTGGTCACCAACGCGGAGAGCGCCCAGCAGACGGCCAGGGCCGCGGAGCCGGCCATCATGACGGTGCGCGCGCCGACCCGCTGCAGCACCCAGCCGATGACCGGGCCGCTGGCGGCCTGCGCCACGGTGGACATGGCGGCCACCAGGCCGATGAAGTCGAGGCGGTAGCCCAGGGCCACCAGGTAGAGGTTAAACAGGACGCCGAAGACACCGGCCCCGACGTTCATACAGAGGGTGCCCCACAGCAGGCGCCGCGTGCCACGGCCGAAGGTCGCGAAGGTCTTGAAGTAGGCGGCGAGGGCGCGGGTGCCCTCCCGCGCTTTGCCCCGTCTACCCCCCGCTCGGCCGGCCCGCATTGCCCCCCCACGTCCCGTCGCTTGTCACTGCTCGTGGCGCCGCGTCCCGTCGCTTGCCGCGGCGGCGTCTCTGTCGTCAGCCTATCACAGCGACAGCGCGGGCGCGGCGCCAGGTCATGTCGCCTGGCGGATATACTGATATACTATAGGTATGTAACCTCGCGGCGTATCCGGCGGGGGCATATACTCTTGTTCTCCTAACCCGCTTACTTTGTGAGGGACCCCTAACGATCATGCCACATCACTCCGCGCGCCCCGACCTGCGCAATATCTCTATCATCGCCCACGTCGACCACGGCAAGACCACGCTCGTCGACGGCTTGCTCAAGCAGAGCGCCGCGCTGCGCCGTTCCGAGACCTCCGGCACCCTGATCATGGACTCGGGCGACCTGGAGCGCGAGAAGGGCATTACCATCCTGGCCAAGAACACGGCCGTGCAGTACCACGACGTCACCATCAACATCATCGACACCCCCGGCCACGCCGACTTTGGCGGCGAGGTCGAGCGCGTGCTGAATATGACTGACGGCGCGCTGCTGCTCGTCGACGCCGTCGAGGGTCCCATGCCGCAGACGCGCTTCGTGCTCAAGAAGGCTTTCGAGATTGGCCTGCGCCCCATCGTGGTCATCAACAAGATCGACCGGCCCATGGCGCGCATCGACTGGGTGCTGGCCCGCACGCAAGATCTCTTCCTGGAGCTGGCCACCGTCGAGGATCAGCTCGAGTTCCCCGTGATCTACACCGTGGCGCGCGAGGGGACCGCTACCCTTGATCCCGCCGTGCCCGGCACGTCGCTGCAGCCGCTCTTCGAGGCCATCCTGCGCTACGTCCCGGCTCCCGCGGTCGACCCTGACGGCCCCTTCCAGATGCTCGTGACCTCGCTGGGCTACGACAACTACCAGGGCCGTCTGATTATTGGGCGCATCGCGCGCGGCCACGTCGCGCCAGGCGATAGCGTGACGCACATCGACCGCCATGGCGTCGAGCGCCGCGCCAAGGTCGTCGCCGTCTACGTCAACAAGGGCCTGGAGCGCGTCGCCGTGGAGCGGGCAACGGCGGGCGATATCGTGCTACTGACCGGCCTCTCGGATGCCGGGATCGGCGATACCGTGGCCTCGGCCGACGCGCCGGAGGCGCTGCCGCCCATCGCCGTCGAGGAGCCCACGGTCAAGATGACCTTCGGCGTCAGCACCTCGCCGTTCGCGGGCCGCGAGGGTACCTACGTCACCTCGCGCCAGATCCGCGAACGTCTGCTGCGCGAGTTGGAGACCAACGTGGCTCTGCGCGTGGAAGAGACAGGCGCCGCGGACACCTTCATGGTCTCGGGCCGCGGTGAGTTGCACCTGGCCATTCTGATCGAGACGATGCGCCGCGAGGGCTACGAGTTCCAGGTCTCGCGCCCCGAGGTGATCACTAAAGAGGTTGATGGCAAGGTGCACGAGCCGGTCGAGCACCTGGTCATCGACACGGCCGAGGAGTACGTCGGGTTCCTGACCGAGAGCCTGGGCCGCCGCCTGGCCGAGATGGTCAATCTCCACAACGATGGCAACGGCAACGTGCGCCTGGAGTACACCATCCCGACGCGTGGGCTGATCGGCTTTCGCAACCTGTTCCTGACCGCCACGCGCGGCAACGGCATCATGGGTTCGATCCTGATGGGCTACGAGCCGTGGTACGGACCGATGAGCGCCACGCGCAACGGCGTGTTGATCGCGTCCGAAGGCGGGACGGCGCTGACCTTTGGTCTGGCCAACGCCCAAGAGCGCGGCACGACCTTCATCGAGCCGGGTACCGACGTCTACGCCGGCATGGTCGTGGGCCTGCACATCCGCGAGAACGACCTTGCCGTCAACGTCTGCCGGGCCAAGCAGAAGACGAACATCCGCTCCAGCACGGCCGAGATCTCGGTGCGCCTGACGCCGGCCACGATCCTGAGCCTGGAGCAGTCGCTGGACTTCATCGCCGACGACGAATTCGTCGAGGTCACGCCGCAGTCCCTGCGCCTGCGCAAGCGCCTGCTCGATCCCAACGAGCGCGCCCGCGCCCGCAAGAATGCGTCAATGGCCATTAGCCATTAGTAATTAGCCATTAGCTGCTGGCCACCGGCCGATGGTGGGCGATCGGCGGCTACCTACTGATGGCTAATAGCCAATCATTAATGGCTATTAGCTATTGCGCTATGGGGCGTCTTTGCCTACGCTAGGCGTTAGGCGTAACTGGCCTCCGAAGGGAGGCTGGTACGGCTCGTGCATGCGGCGTACGCGGCGAGCAGGAAGGGTCCCCGAGTGTGTTCGACAGAACAGAGATGTCCCCGAGCGTCCTCTAGTAGCGGAGGGATAGGTGCATGCAGGCCACGGTGTTAATCGCGGATGATGACGTCGCCATTCGCCAGATGCTCGTCACGATGCTCGACGAGGCCGGGTATGAGACGATCGTGGCTCCCGACGGCAGGACCGCCGTGGCCCTGACGCGCATCAACCAGCCGGATGTCGTGCTGCTCGACATCTCGATGCCACGATTGGATGGCCTGGCGGCCTGCCGCGCCATCAAAAGTGACCCGCGCACCGCGCACATCCCCGTGCTCCTGCTGACCGCGCTCGCGCAGGTTGAGGCCAAGGTCCAGGGTCTCGACGCCGGCGCCACCGACTATATCACTAAACCGTTCGATCTGCCCGAACTGCTGGCGCGCCTGCGCAGTGCTCTGGCTGAGAAGACACGCCACGATACCCTGGCCGCGCAGGCGCTAACCGACGCCCTGACCGGCCTCACAAATCGGCGCGGACTCGAGCAACAGCTCGACCAGATGCTGGCCCATGCCGAACGCTACGAGGAGCCGCTCTCGCTGCTGATGATGGACGCCGACCACTTCAAGGCGGTCAACGATAGCTATGGTCATGAGACGGGGGACCAGGTGCTGGTGACGCTGGCGCGGCGCGCCCAGGAGATGGTCAGGGCGCAGGACGTGATCGGGCGCTTCGGCGGCGAGGAGTTTCTCGTCATCCTACCCGGAGCAGGGCACGACGCGGCGATGACGGCGGCTGAGCGCCTGCGCCTCCACGTGATCCAACAGCCTATCAGCGTCGCTGGAGCTGCAGACCCTATCGCAGTGACCGTCAGCGTCGGGGTGGCGACGCTGTCCCCCGGCGTGGTCGTCGCGCGGACCGCCCTGGTCGCGTCGGCCGACCGCGCGCTTTACGCGGCCAAACGCACCGGCCGCAATCGTAGCGTGCACGCCGATGGCTACCAGACGGCGCCGCTCGGCTTGCCGGACCCGCCGGACGCCGCGCGGGCCCTCCTTGCCGTGCTCCAGGTCGGCGCTCCCAGGGAGGCCGAGCACGCCATGCGGGTTGGCGAGCTTTGTTGGAGCATGGCCGCCGCCTTGCGTCTCCTCCCTGCCGAGCGCGCGCGCATCGGGTGGGCCGGCCTGCTCCATGGCATCGGCCGCGTCCCTCGCGGCCTCGCGCCGTCCCTCGTGGAGCGCGACGCGCACGAGCAGGCCGCCCGGAACGTCGCCATGGCCGTCGAGCTGCTGTCGCGCTTGCCGATGCTGGCCTCGATGGCCGAGTTGGTCGCGTCCCAGCGCGAAAACTGGGACGGCTCGGGGGGGCCGGGCGGCCTCCGCGGCGACGACATCCCGTTGGGCGCGCGCATCATCGCCGTCGCCGACGCCTATGACGGTCTGACCCACGTCCCCGCGCAGACACGGGAGGCCACCACCACCGGGTCCGCCATGGCCACGCCGGGCGAACAGTTGCTCCAACAAGCCGGCACGCGCCTCGACCCAGCCATCGTGGACATCGCGCTGCGCCTTTGGCCGCACTGACCGTCGCGCCCGGCCGCGCCCGGCCGCGCCCGGCCGCGCCCGCCGCCGCACGTCCCGTCACCCGCGGCATGTCCTCGCGGTGCTGGCCCTCGATGGGGTGCGCCCGGGAGATTAGAGATTAGGGTGCTCCCTGCGATTGTGATGGCGCCTGCGACGGCCTGACCATAAATGGTCATGGCAGGGACGGACCTTAAAAGGTCAGCGGGGGAGCCCCGCGCGCCCGGCCCACGCCGGGCGACGGGCCCGCAGAGACCCTTCAGGGTCCGTCCCCTGCCATGACCTTTTAAGGTCAGGCGGCGCTCACGATCTTGGGGCGCACCCCGCGAGGATGTGAGGGCTCCTGGGGATGAGCGTCCATCACGCATCTGGTACACTGTCAAGTACGATTAGACGGAGGAGAAGTCCTTGCCACGCGCGCGCCGGACCCCCCGAGCGGGAACCCCAACCAACAGACCGGACCGTCCCAAGACACACGATCTGGCCGTGTTGCCGCTGATTAACACGGTCATCTTCCCGCGTGCGGTGACGCCGCTCTACGTCAGCCGCGAGCAGTCGCTCCACGCGGTCGAGGCGGCCACGCTGCACGATGCGAACCTCCTCGTGGTGGCCCAGCGCGACGGAGAGAAAGAAGTCGTCGAGGGCGACGATCTCTATGACATCGGCGTCGAGGCCGACATCGGCCGCGTCCTGAAGATGCCCGATGGACACACCTCCGTGCTGGTGCAGGGGCTGCGTCGCGTCCGCGTGGTGGGCTACGACCAGCACGAGCCCTATCTGATCGCCAGGGTCGAGCCCATCGAGGAGGAGACCGAGCGCACCCCGATGATCGAGGCGCTGATGCGCGCCGTGCTGGCCCTGTTCGAGCGCACGGTCAAGGCCAGCAAGACACTGCCCGAGGAGGCCTATATCGCCGCTATGAACGTGGACGAGCCCGGCTGGCTGGCCGATCTGGTGGCCGGGGCGCTCGATATCACGGTGGCGCAGCGCCAGGAGGTGCTGCAGACCCTCTCCGTCGAGGAGCGGCTGCGTGACATGAGCGTGCTGCTGAGCAAAGAGCTCGACATCCTGGAGCTGCAGAACCGCATCCACTCCCAGGTGCAGCAAGAGGTCGACAAGAGCCAGCGCGAGTATTTTCTGCGCGAGCAGTTGCGCGCCATCCAGAAAGAACTGGGCGAGAGCGACCCCTTCACGCGTGATATGAGCGAACTGCAAGAAAAGCTGGCCGGCCTCGAGCTGCCGCCGGTCGTCAAAGAGCGCGCCGAGGTCGAGTTGCGCCGCCTGTCGGCCATGCCCCCGGCCTCGCCCGAGGTGGGCATGGTGCGCAGCTACGTCGATTGGCTGCTGGGGCTGCCCTGGACGCAGGCCAGCGAGGACACCCTCGACATCGCCGAGGCGGCGCGCCTGCTCGACCGCAACCACTACGGCCTGCCCAAGGTGAAGGAGCGCATCCTGGACTATATGGCCGTGCGCAAGCTGACCCAGAAGATGCGCTCGCCCATCCTGTGCTTCGTGGGGCCGCCCGGCGTCGGCAAGACCAGCCTGGGGCGCTCCATCGCGCAGTCGATGGGCCGCACCTTTGTGCGCGTCAGTATGGGCGGCGTGCGCGACGAGGCCGAGATCCGCGGCCACCGCCGCACCTACATCGGCGCGCTGCCCGGCCGCATCCTGCAGACCATGCGCACCGCCGGGACGGTCAACCCGCTCTTCATGCTCGACGAGGTCGACAAAATCGGCATGGACTTCCGTGGCGACCCCTCCGCGGCGCTGCTGGAGGTGCTCGACCCGGAGCAGAACCACGCCTTCTCCGACCACTACCTGGACGTGCCCTACGACCTCTCGCGCGTGCTCTTCGTCTGCACGGCCAACATTCTCGACCCGGTCCCGCCGGCCCTGCGCGACCGCATGGAGGTCATCGAGCTGCCCGGCTACGTGGAGGACGAGAAGCTGGCCATCGCCCGCCAGTTCCTGGTACCGCGCCAACTGGAGGAGCACGGGCTCACGCCAGAGCACCTGCGCTTCGGCGATGACGCCCTGCGCCAGATCGCGCGCGAGTATACCCACGAGGCGGGCGTGCGCAACCTGGAGCGCGAGATCGGCACGGTGGCGCGCAAGGCGGCGCGCGGCCTGGCCGAGGGCAAGCGTACCGTGCGCACGGTCAGTGAGCCGCTGCTGCGCCGCTACCTGGGCCCGGCGCGCTTCAGCTACGGGCTGGCCGAGGAGCACGACGAGGTCGGCGTGGCCACCGGTGTGGCGGTGACGGCGGCCGGCGGGGACCTCATCACCTGCGAGGTGGCCATCCTGGAGGGCAAGGGCAACGTCACGCTGACCGGTCAGCTGGGCGACGTGATGCGCGAGTCGGCCCAGGCCGCGCTCAGCTACGCCCGTTCGCGCGCCCTCACGTTGGGGCTGGAGCCGCGCTTCTACGAGTCGCTGGAGATCCACGTGCACCTGCCGGCCGGCGCGGTGCCCAAGGACGGCCCCTCGGCGGGCATCACCATGGCCACGGCGCTGATCTCGGCGCTGACGCGGCGACCGGTGCGGCGCGACGTGGCCATGACCGGCGAGATCACCCTGCGCGGGCGCGTGTTGGAGATCGGCGGCTTCAAGGAGAAGGTGCTGGCGGCCCACCGCGCCGGGCTCAAGACGTTCGTGGCCCCCAAGCGCAACCGCAAGGACCTCCCGGAGATCCCCAAGGACGTGCAGCGCGACCTGCGCATCGTCTTCGTCGAGCATATGGACGAGGTGCTGCCGCTGGCGCTGCAAGACGTCGTGGCGCCAGACGCCGAATCCGAGGAGCTAATGGGCCTGAAGGTGCTCGCCGGCTCGTAGGTGTCACCATGCTAATGACTGGCCTGCCGCATCGCAATCAGCAGTTCTTCTCCGATCACTACCTCGATGTCACCTTGCCGGGGCACCCTGATTGGCGGGCCCTTATCGAGCAGGCGCGTCCCGTCTATGCCCTGCTCAAAGGGATATACTCCGCACAATATGGCTCTGGCACACATTTGATGGTGCAGCGTACCGACATGAGCAATCGTAGACGCGTCACCTCACGTCAAGAGCACGCGCAGGCGGAGTAAGTCGAGCTTGGCACGGCCGAACATTTGCCGCTTGAGCATCTTCACCTTGTTCACGAATCCTTCGGTTTGGCCCTGGCTCCATGGAAGCGTCAACCCAGCTTGCACGGCCGCCTTGTCGGCGCAGAGGCTGTCGTGTCGGCGAAGCCGCGCAACTCGGCGATCCCACTCGCCCGCGCGTCGTGAATCCACGCGTCCAGTTGATCCCCCTGCCGTTCGCGGGCCATGCGGGCGAAGGCCTGCACGAGCGTATAGGCGCCGGCGAGGGTGGCACTGGCCGCGCACAGCCGCACGAGCCGCGCCGTGTGCGTCGCGGTCAACGTGTCGGGGCGGCTCAAGAAAAGCCAGGCAACCTGCCGCGGCGAGAGGGCAGCTTTGGCGGCGTGCGGCGCGTCCGTGCCGCACGCCGCCGCCGGCCGCAACGCGGCGACGTAGTTGGCGCACGTCAGGTAGCTGCCCCGGTAGCCCTGGTCACGGATCTCATGGAACAGGACGGTGGCGTTGTGGCAGCCGTCCTGCCACCGCTGGTCGAGATAGGGCCGATAGGCGTCGATCACGGGCCGACGACGGGCGCGCCGCTGGACCACGGGCGGCGTGTCGGACTGGGCGTACGTCCTCACCGTGTCGCGATGGAGGTGGAGCATGGCGGCGATGGCGGTGTACGCGTACCCCTGCCCGTGGAGCCAACGTACCTCCTCATAGCGCGCGGTGCGCATGGCCTGCCGCGCCGCACTCTCGCGTTCGGCCCGGGTCGGTCGACGCTCCGGCACTGATGGCACTGATGGCACTGATGGCGCTGATGGCGCTGATGGCGCTGGTGCCGCTGGCGGCCCTGGCTCCTCTCCGCTCGCCGCGTGCAACGCGGCCGACGCGTGCGCAAGCAGTCGTTCGAGCGCGTCGCCGATGTTGCGGAGGAGATGCCAACGGTCCGCCACCTGGACGGCACCGGGTGCGCCGCGCGTTGTCCCCTCAGCATAGGATTGCCCGCGGTCGCGGCTCACCACGGTGACGCTTGGATGGGCCTCTAACCACGCTGCCCACGTCTCGGCCGAGGAATCCGGCAAGAGATCGAGGGGGCGATGGCGCTCTAAGTCGCACACGATGCTCGCATAGGTCCGCCCCTTGCGCCACGCGACGTCGTCGACCCCGACGATGGAGGGTGCATCGATCGCGGGGCAAGGGAGCGCCCGCACGAGCCGCAACAGGGTCATCCGGCTGACCGGCATCCCCTGTGCCGCAGCCAGCGTGGCTCCGGCACGCCCCGCGAGCGCCAAGCCGATGCGTTCTAGGGACGCGCGGGCGTTGTGCGCCCGGCGCGCGTACACGGCGACGAACTCCGTGAGGCGCTCACAGAAGATCTTGCGTGCGCAGGCGTCGATCAGGCACGCGAAGCGGCGCGTCCGCACGCATAAGGTCACGCGGATACCACTCCACGGGAGGTCCGCCACGGTGCGGGTGTCATACGAGTGAACCTTTGCGGATGGCTGAGCGCAGAGCGGGCAGCATGCCTCCGGACGGACGGCGGCGACGGTAACGGCGATGAGTTGTGGCGTCACCTCAATCTGGTCGAAACGCAGGCCTGTGAGGTGGGGGAGGAACGTGGCGGGATCGACGCGCATGAGATCGCTCCTTTGGTAGATTGTTACGCGCCGCACAAGGCGGCGTGTCTCCGGTCTACCACAGAGGCGCTCTGCCCGCATCATCAAATGTGTGCTAGAGCCCTTTCTACCTACAATCTACACCGCGGGAGAAAGGAGATGTCTCCACCTTAAATTGCCTCTCCCCAGTGTCTTGACAAAGGGGTCCATCATAATGCGGGCTGGTTCGCCCAGGCCGGACGCGGCGGACGGGTCGGAGGGTCAGAGGCGCGTCGGCCCGTTCAGGGCCGGTGGAACAGGGGCACGTGCTGGAGGAGGTGGGGGAGGAACAGCAGCAGGCCGATGAGGACCGCGCCGATGGCCGAGGCCAGCACGGCGCCGGCCGCGACGTCTTTGGCGACCTTGGCCAGCGGGTGGTAGTCCGGGCTGGCCAGATCGACCGCGGCCTCGACCACGGTGTTGACCAACTCGAGGGTGATGACGAGCGTCATCGTGGCGACCAGCACGGCAAACTCGAGCGTGGAGAAGCCCAGCAGCAGTCCCAGCAGGGTCGCCAGGGTCCCCAGCCCGATGTGGATGCGCAGGTTGCGCTGCGTTTTGAGCGCCCACCACAACCCCGCCCCGGCGTAGCGGAAGCTGGGCACGAGGTCGCCCCTCTTACGCTCCGGGGTCACGCCGCGTCACGTGGCAGGCCCAGCGAGGCGAGGACGTCCTCCTGTCGCGCCTCCATCGCGGCCGCGTCGGCCGGAGTCTTGTGGTCGTAGCCCAACAGGTGCAACAGGCCATGCACGAGCAGGAAACCAAACTCACGCTCGCGCGAGTGGCCGTAGCGCGCCGCCTGTTCCACGGCGCGGGGCAGGGACACCACGATGTCACCCAGCGGCAGCGGCGGCCCGTCGGGGTCGGGCGCCTCGCCGCCCGGGTCGTCGTACGCGGGGAAAGAGAGCACGTCGGTGGGCGCGTCGATGCCGCGGAACTCGCGGTTGAGGGCGGCGATCTCGTCGTCCCCGGTCAGGACCAGGCTGAGGTAGACGCCGCGCGCGCCGGGCGGTAGGTCCGCCCGCAGCAGTTCGATGCCGCGCGCCAGCACGCGCTCCGCGAAGGCCGTGTCGCCCTCGTCGCCCGAGGCGTCCCCCACGGTGACGTCGAGCGCCAGGGCGAGGCCCTCGGTCTCAGCCACCGGCCGCGCCAGCCGCGCCTGGCGCGCCGGAGGCCCGAGCGGCCAGTTCGTCGCGCGCGATGGTGGAGAGCGCCCGGCCGTCGACCTCGCCGCTCAGGCGCGTCCTGGCCGCGCCGATGACCGCGCCCATCTCCTTGGGGCTGCTGGCGCCGGTCTCCGCGATGACCGCGCGCACGGCCTCGCGCATCTGTTCCTCGCTCACGGCGGCGGGCAGGTAGCCTTCGAGGATGTGCAGCTCGGACTCCTCCTTGGCCACCAGATCGTCGCGCCCAGCCTTGCGGAACTGGTCGATGGAGTCGCGGCGCATCTTGGCCTGCTTGCGCAGCACGTTGGTCTCTTCTTCATCGTCGAGCGGACGCAGCGCGTCGATCTGGGCGTTCTTGATGCCATTGAGCAGGAAGCGGATAGTACCGAGGCGCTCGCTCTCACGGGCGCGCATGGCGTCTTTCATGTCGGACGTCAGTCTGTCTTGCAGGGAAGCCATTGGGTAGACCTCGTTCTCCTCGTGCGTCGGACTAGCGCGCACGGCATCGACGTGGAGCGCGGGTTCGTGTCAGTGATCGGTGGGGATGGCGCGGGGAACGGTCGGTGGGGGACCATGCGCCCGGCGCTTGCTCCAGTATCGCACATTGCGCTGGTGGGAGACTTGGCGCCTCACGGCGTACCCCAAGATTGATCGAGCCTGCGACTGCGGTCGCATGGCAAACCGACGCCGACTGCGGTCGGGTGTGGCCCGTAGGGGCGTATTGAATATGCTCTTGCCCGTGCCGTCCTGTCGTCCTGACACCGCAGTGTCCGTGGTTTGCCATGCGACCGCAGTCGCAGGCCCTGCCCCGCCGCTACTCCATTGCCTCCGTGAGCACGCGCAGGGCCTCGCGCAGGCCTTCCTGCCGGCGCTCGACGGGGCCATTGACCCAGCCCCAGTCGCGGTCCTCGTGCTCGACGCTGACCACGCCGTCGAAGCCGATCGCGCGCAGCGCGCCGATCCAGTGGCGCCAGTCGAGGCGTCCGTGCCCCGGCAGGCGGTACGTCCACCACCCGGCGCCGTAGTAGCCGACCTCCTGCAGGCGATCGGCGAAAATCTCGGTGTCCTTGGCGTGGGCCAGGAAGACGCGGTCGGCCACCGAGCGCAGAGCCGCCTCGGGATCGATGCCCTGCCAGATCAGGTGCGAGGGGTCGAAGTTGAGCCCCAGGTTGGGGGCGGGGACCAGCTCGAACAGGCGTGCCCAGCCCGCCGGGGTCGTCGCCAGGTAGTCGACGCGCGGCCCCGGCCAGTTCTCCAGGATGACCTTGACGTTTCCCGCCGCGGCGCGCTCGGCCAGCGGCGCGTAATAGGCGGCCAGCGCGCGGTAGTTGTCGTCCTCCGAGAGCGACTCGTCGCGGCCGGGAAAGGTCACGACGAGCCCCACGCCCGCCTCCAGGGCAGCGTCGACGGCGGCGTCGACCGTGGCGCGCGTTCGTGCCTGGAGCCCCTTGTCCGCGTTGACGAGGCTGGGTCCGCAGGCCAGGGCGCACACCTCGACGCCCTCGCGGCGCGCGGCAGCAATCACGGCCGGTGCCCGCGACAGGTCGCCGATATGTTTCCCTACCTCTATCTCCAGTGCGGTGAACCCGGCCTGGGCCGCGAAGTGGGCGACCTCCGCGATGGGCCGGTCGGTCAGCGCGGCGGTAAAGAACCCGATCTGCATTATCTGCTTTCCCTCACGTTTCTACTACAACGTGACATTGTGATATTGACCTGCGACTGAAGTCGCATGGCACACAACGGACACTAAAGTGTCTCGCCGCGCGTCGCCCCAACGACTTTAGTCGTCGTTCTTTGCCATGCGACTTCAGTCGCAGGCCAACGTCACGTTTCTATGCTTATGCGACGCCCGCGCGCGCCAGTTCGGCGTCGAGCGTCTCTTTGGTCTCGCGGACCACCTGTCGCACCGGCTGCGCCCAGTACTCGGGGCGGAAAATCTCGACCGAGACGTAGCCATCGTAGCCGATGTCTCGCAGCAGGGCCAGGTCTTCCTGCAGCGGCAGGATGCCCCGACCGACGTGCAGACGGTGGCTGTCCCGTAGTTCGGAGATCGGCCGATCCTCCGCGTCGTTGAGGTGGACGATCAACAGGTCCTGGCGCGGGATGGCGCGGATCGCGGCGGCCGGAACGCGCGAGAGGTAGTAGTGGAACGAGTCCATCATGATGCCCACGTTGGGCCGCCCGGAGAGGCGCGCGATCTCCCGCGCTTCGACCGGCCCGCCCATCAGCGCGGTACGGCCGATCGGCTCCAGGGCGATGGCCACCGGCGTCACCGCGTCGGCAAAGAGGGCGACGCGCTCGCCCGCCCGCCTCCGCGCCTCCTCGCCGCTCATCCCCTCGGGGATGCCCGCGGCGCAAAAGGTGAGCAGGATTGGCGCGCCCAATACGCGGGCAAGGTCCGCGCCGTGCCGGATGGCCGTCAGCCCCACGTCCGGGTCGCCGAAGGGGTCGAGGTTGAAGGCCATCACCGAGGCCGCCTCCAGGCGGGCGTCGTCGAGCCGTCGCTTGATCTCCGCCAGCGGCATGCGCTCGAGGGCGGCGGCGACGTGCCGTTGGTCAATCTCGATCCCGGCGAACCCAACCTCGCCACAGGCGGCGATGATATCCTCCAGGCGCGCCTCCAGCCCGGCCGTGATCGTGTTGAAACAGGTCTTCACGCGGTCTCCTTTACTCGCCGATAGATCTCTTCGTAGAGGCGTACATCGGTCAGCGTGTCTTCACCGCTGGAGCGGAATGGCTCGCCGCTGCGTAGGGCCCCGATGAAGTGCCTGGCCTCCTCGCGGAAGTGCCACGCCGTCAGGGGGCTGGCGACAGGGTAAGTGTAGGAGGCCTGGACCCCGCCTTCGTAGATCTCAACCCGCGACTGGGCCGGCTTGGTGAACAGGTCGGGCGACCACGCGTGCACCCAGCCGCGCTTGAAGTAGACCTGCGTGTGCTCGTCCCAGGCGTAGAAGTCGCTGCTCCCGCTCTCGATGACCGCGCGCACGCCGCCAAGGTCGAGCGCGACGAGGCCAGTCAGGCCGTCCGCGTCGAGGTCGACGTTGCGCACGCGGACATCGTCGCCGGCGTCGAGCAGGTAGCGCAGCAGGTTGATGTTGTGGGTATATTGCTGCAGGTAGTCGACATAACCTTTGGCTTGCTCTGGGGGCAGCCAGGCGGGCAACTGGCCCTGGAAGGGAGCTGGCGGCAGCGGCTCGTCGGTCCTGATCATACCGGATGGGTCAAGCCCCGCGATCCAGTTGCCGCAGAAGCCGTGGTTGCGCGCGTAGAGCACGGGCCCCATATCGCCGCTGGCGCGCCACCGCGCGACCGTCTCGCGCGCCAGCGCGTTGCCTGGATCGTAGCGCTTCATGTAGGCCACCATCAGGCGCGCGCCGCCCTGACGCGCGGCCTCCAGGATGCGCTGGCCTTGCGCCAGCGAGACGGCCATTGGTTTTTCCATGAAGACGTGCTTGCCCGCGCGCAAGAGGTCGGCCGCGATCTCGCCCTGCTGCGCGAAACCGGCCGAGACCCCGACCGCCTCGACTGTGGGATCGGCGGCGAGGTCGTGGTGGCTGGCGTAGACGGTCGGGATGCCGTAGCGCGCGGCCACGAGCCGGGCCAGGCGCGGGCGCGCCTCGGCCAGGGCCACGAAGCGGCAGCTGTCGAGCGCGGCAAAGTTGGGCAAATGGACGTTCTGCGCCAGGAAGCCGCAGCCAACGTACCCGAAGCGCACCGGTTCCTGTTCCCCACCCATCGATCTTCCTCCTTCCATGACGTTGTTTCAGCCTCCTTGCTCCCGTTATGTGCTATTAGGTGTGTTTCATCTGAGTTGGAGGGCTACCTCCCCCTCTCCCGCGCACGGGAGAGGCGCGCTGGACCGGCGGACCCGCGGCTAGGGTCCGGGGGGCCAGTCAGCCACGGGTCGGGGGGTGAGGGCCGTCATCCGCGCACCGCGCCCGCCGTGAGGCCGGCGATGAACTGGCGCTGCATCGCGACGTAGACGACGACGATGGGGACGATGGACATGACCAGGGCCGCGAACAGGTGGATGTAGTCGGTGCGGTACTGGTAGAAGAAGCTCTGCAGGCCCAGGGGGAGGGTCATCAGGTCCTGGTTGCGGATAAAGATCAGGGCCAGGAAGAACTCGTTCCACGCGTTGATGAAGGCCACGATGGTCACCGTGGCCAGCCCGGGCTTGGAGATAGGCAGGATCACGCGCACGAACGCCGCGCGTTGGGTGCAGCCGTCGACGCGCGCGGCGTCGGCCAGGTCGCGTGGGATCGCATCGAAGAACGCGCGCAGCAGCAGGATCGAGAGCGGCAGACTGCCGGCCGTGTAGGGCAAAATCAGCGCGAGATAGGTGTCGATCAAGTGGAGGCGCACCACGATCACGTAGAGCGGGATGATCGTGATCTGCGAGGGGACGATCAGCAGCAACGCGAAGGTGAGGTAAAGCGCGCGGCTGCCGCGGAAGCGGAACGTGCTGAAGCCATAGGCCGCGCAGGAGGCCAGCACAAGCGTGAGTACGACGGTGGAGGCGGTCACGATCAGGCTGTTGACGAAGAAGCGCGGGATCTGGGCCGTGGTCCAGGCATAGACGTAGTTGTCGAGGTGGAAGGCCGCGGGCCAGCCCCACGGGTTGGCATAGAAATCGTATTGCCCTTTGAATGAGCCGAGGACGAGGGCGAGCAGGGGGTACGCCACGACGAGCGTGAAAGCAATCAGAATAAGGTAGACAACCCCGTTGCCCGCCCATGTCCGCGCCCTCCGCCCCCGCAGTCCCCTGCCCTCGCGCGCGAGTGCGGCCGGTGTGCGCTCGGGCGTGGTCACGGTCGTCTCCATAGTGGCGCCTCCCCGAGCCGGCTAGACGTAGCGCTCGCTGCGCAGGGCGCGCAGCAGCACGAGGGACACGACGCTAACCAGCGCCAGGAGCACGAAGGACATCGCCGCGGCGTAGCCGAAGTGGTAGAACTGGAACGCCTGCGTGTAGATGTCCAGGGTAGCCACGTTGGTGGCCCCGGCCGGCCCGCCCTGGGTGATGACATAGACCAGGTCGAAGACGTTGAAGGCGCCCAGCGTGGCCAGGGTCACGTTGATTGCCGTGACCGGTTGCAGCAGCGGCAGGGTGATGCGCCAGAACGACTGCCAGCCCGTCGCGCCGTCGATGCGCGCGGCCTCGTAGAGCTCGGCCGGGATGCTCTGCAGGCCGGCCAGATTGATCACCATGTGGAAGCCAAACCACTTCCAGATGTCGACCACGATCAGCGCGCCGAGGGCCAGACCGGTGCTGCCGAGCCAGTCCTGCTTGAGCGATCCCAGGCCAATGAAGCCCAGAATACCGTTGACAAGGCCGAAGTTGTAGTCGTAGACCCAGTTCCAGATCAACCCGACCACCACGACCGACAGCACGACGGGCAGGAAGAAGATCGTGCGGAACACGGCGCGGCCGGGCAACGCCCGATTGAGCAGCACGGCCAGGATAAGCGCGAGCGAGAGCTTCCCGACGACCGTGCCGACGGCGTAGATGGCATTGTGGACGATGGCCGCCCAGAACTCACCGTCGTGGAAGACGTCGACGTAGTTCCGCAGACCCACGAGGCGGAGAGGAGTGATGCCGTCCCAGGAGACGACGCTCAACCCCACCCCGATCAGCAGCGGCAACAGCGTGAAGACGAAGAAGAGTAGCAGGGCGGGCGCGATCCACACGTAGGGTTCTAGCCGCGCGCCCCATCGTTGCCTCCGCGCGGTTCGCGCCTGCCGATTCTGGGCGACTCTCGCCTGCATTGGACACTCCCTTTCGGCGCTCGGTAGTGAGCGGCCGGTGATCGGTTCGACGCGCCGATCACCGGCCGCTCGGCGTCTACTGTTGGAATTTGTAGCCGTTGGCGACGAGGCCGTCGAACGTGGACTGGATGTCCTTGGCGACCGCCTGGGCGGTCAGGTTGCCGGCGACGCCGGCCTGGATACCCTCCTGGAAGGCGCGGGTCACCTCGGGCGGCCAGTACCAGTCCAGGTAGATCGTCAGGTTGGGGATGAGCCGCTTGAGCGCGACGGCGACGGGGTCTTTGCTGCCCTGTACGTTTTTGTTCACGCCCAGCGCCTCCGACCCGTCCTGCACCAGATACGCGTCGGAGGCGTCGCTGGTGATGAATTGGAGGAACTGCGCCGCGATGGCCTTGCGCTGCGGCGCGATCCTGGCATAGATGGCGCCGTTACCGCCGGCTCCGGGGAACTGCGACGTCACCGGGTAGGACACCAGTTGTGGCATCAGCATGACCTGGAGGTTCATGTTCGGCGGGTTCTGCTGGCGCACCGGCGTGATAGCGGCGCTGTCGTACCACATCCAGAACGCCGCCCGGCCGGTGAGGAACTCGGTCTGGGCGCCGGGCGTGTCGATGCTGAGCACGTCCTTGGTGAACAGGTTGTCGCGCTGGAACGCGAAGATCAGGTCGAGCGCCTGCACCACGTCGGGATCGGTGAACTTGCCCTTACCACTCAGGATATCGAAGGTGCGCTCGATCGAGCGGTTGCGCGTGACCTGGGCAAAGGTGGTGAAGAACCACACCGGCCAGAGGTAGATGTTGCGGCCCTGGTGCGTGAAGGCCCCGATGCCCTGCTTGTTCAAGGCCGCGCCGATGCGCTTGAGGTCGGCGTAGGTCCTGGGCAACGGCAGCTTGGCCGCGTCCAGCAAGGCCTTGTTGACAAAGATAGGGAAGCCGCCGATGGCCCCGCTCGGCACGGCCCAGAGATGACCCTTGATCGTGTACGGGCGCAACGCCGTTTCCTGGAAGCGGTCGCGCTGCACCAGATTGTCGAGCGGGAGCAGCGTGTTCGACTGGGCGTAGCGGCGCACGTCCTGTCCGTTGGGCAGCAGGACATCGATCTGCTCACCGGAGGCCTGTTTGGCCGTGAACAGGGCCACGAAGCGATCAGAGGTGAAGGTCTGGTAGGAGATCGAGACGCCTGGGTGCGCCTGTTGGAAGCTGTCGATCAGCTTGTAGATACCATGCCCCGGTCGGGGGCTGTCGTTGGCGCCCACAACGACCAACGGGCCGGTGTAGGCCCCGGTCTCGGCCGCCTCGGCGAGACCGCCGAGGGCCGAGGGGGCGAGGGCGCCCAGCCCCGCGGCCGCGCCCACCGCCGTCGTCGTGCGCAGGAAGTCGCGCCGGGATAGATCCGTTTTCATAGCACTGTACCTCGTTTGTACCTCGTCTATACCTCATCGTTAAGATCTTTTGGCCGCCCCATAGGCGACCGTGTCGACGGTCCGCTGGCTGCCCCGTGTAGACTAGATAGGCTCCTCCTTTCGCAAGATGGGATGGCGCCTGGCTCCGGTTCAGGGAGTGCGATTGCGAGTTGTCGCTCCCGGCCGGGGCTCTTCATCGTGGCGGCCGCTCGACGCGACGGTCGAGCGGCGCACGACCAACTGGGTATCAAAAACGGTATGTTCTCCCCCTAGGTCGGGGGGGTGCAAGCGGTCCAGGATGGCCTGCATGGCGTAGGCGCCCATGTCATACAGGGGCTGGGCAATCGTGGTCAGCGACGGGTCGTAGAGCGCCGCCATCTCGATATCGTCGAAGCCGACGATGGCGACATCCTGGGGTATTCGTTTGCCCAGGCGTTTGAGGGCCGTGATCGCGCCGATCGCGCATAGGTCGTTGGCGGCGACGATCGCGGTTGGCGGAACGGGTAAGCGCATCAAGTTGTCCGCGCCCGCCTGGCCGGCGGCAACGTCGAACCCGCCCGGAACGATCAGCTCCGCATCGTATGCGAGGGACCGTTCGCTTAACGCATCCTGGTAGCCGGCGATGCGATCCGTGGTGACCGCGGCGCCGGCAGGGCCGCTGATCACGCCGACGCGGCGGTGCCCCAACTCAAGCAGGTGTGCGGCGGCCATATAGCCGCCGCGGCGGTCGTCCACATCGAAGGTAATGATCCGTTCCCCCGGCCGGTCGCCTCCCCCGAGCGCCACCGGCACGCCATTGGCGACCAGTTGCTCCACGATCTTCCACTCCTCGCGGCCGCCATCGCCCGACATAGAGAACAGGCCGGCCACGCGCTGGCGGCGCAGCAACCGGATATACGTGAGGTGCTTGGCCGGATCGCCATCGGTGTTGCAGAGCAGGATCGAGTACCCGTTGCGATGCGCCACGTCCTCGGCCCCGCGCACGATGCCCGGCCAATACGGGTTTGTGATGCTCGGGACGAGGACGCCGACCGTGAGGCTGCGCTGGCTGCGCAGGCTGCTGGCCAGCCCATTGGGGTGATAGTCGAGCTCGGAAATGGCGCGTTGCACGCGCCCGCGCGTCGCCTCCGAGATGCCCGGCTTGTCATTGATGACGGCGGACACGGTCTGGATAGAGACGCCAATGGCCCGCGCCACGTCCGTCATCGTCGTCATCGACGCCGCTCCACATCCGTCCTCAACATCAGAGAATGAACGATCACATGAACGTTCATGTAATAGGGATAGTAACACAGGCTGTAGGGGCTGTCAATAGCTGGCGGGACGCCAGGGCAGGGCGCGAGTATGATACAAGCAGCGTCGTGTCCATGCGACGGAACAGTGAAAGTTTGGTGAGATGAGCGAGGGAGTGGTGGGCAACACGGGCACAGCTGAGGAAGGGGCGCTACGGGTCGGGGTGTACTGGCCGGGGCTGGCGGGCCAGGCGGACCAGTTGGAGCGCATCGCCGCGGCGGCGGGGACGGCGCCGGTCGTCTGGAACGAGGGCGCCCCGCCGCCCGACGTGGAGGCGCTGGTCGGCGGCGGGGCGCCCGAGACGGTGCCCGAGGGGACGCCGCGCCTGCGCCTGTTCCAGTCGGTCAGCGCCGGGGCCGACTGGCTGGTCGACCATCCGCTGTGGCGCAGCGAGGTCATCCTCTGCACGGCCTCGGGGGTGCATGGCGTGCAGATCCCCGAACACGTCATGCTGCTGCTGCTGGCGTTGCGGCGACACCTGCCGGAGTACTTGTCGGCGCAGCGCCGCCACATCTGGCGCCACGACGCGGTCGGCGACGGCGGCGTCTCTATCGCGCCGCGCGAGCTCTACGGCCAGACCCTGGGCCTCGTCGGCTACGGGCACATCGGGCGCGGCGTAGCGCACCTGGCGCGCGCGTTCGGCATGCGCGTGCTGGCCGTGACGCCCTCGGCCAAAGAGGAGACGCCGCTGGACCTGACGGCGACGGCGCCCTTCGTCGATCCGCCGGCGCTGCCGCGGCCGGAACTGGGGCCCGACCTGATGCTGCCGCTGGCCGACCTGCCCCGGCTGCTGGCCGCGTCGGACGCCGTGGTGGTGTGCGTCCCGTTGACGCCCCAGACGAAAGGCCTGATCGACGCCACGGCTTTAGGGCAGATGAAGCCCGGCGCGCTGCTGGTCAACATCGCGCGTGGTAGCATTATAGATGAGGATGCTTTACTTCGTGCCTTGCGCGACGGGCGCCTGGCCGGGGCGGGCCTTGATGTCACGACGGAGGAACCCCTGCCCGCCAGCAGCCCACTCTGGGAGATGCCGCAAGTGATCATCACGCCCCACGTCAGCGGCCAGAGCGAGCACTACGCCGAGCGGGCGGTCAACATCTTGCTCGCCAACCTGGACCGTTTGCGCCGCGGCGAGCAACTATTGAACGTCGTGGACCGCGCACGAGGATACTAAGGGAGTGGTCAGTTGCCAGTGGTCAGTTGCCAGTTATCTTCGACTCGTCACGTCGCACGCCCGGTAATGTTCCGCAACTGACCACTGGCAACTGACCACTGACCACTGACCACTGACCACTGACCACTGACCACTGACCACTGACCACTGACCACTGGCAACTGACCACTGGCAACTGACCACTGGCAACTGACCACTGGCAACTAAGGAGAATAGATGACCGTTGTCGACGTTTCTGAACAGGTTTTCCCGCGGCATCGGCTGGCCAATGGGCTGCAGATCGTGGCCCAGCCCATGGAGGGAGTCGAGTCGGTCGCCCTGGGCTATACGGTCCTCGCCGGGGCCGGCAACGAGCGGCCCAGCGAGGCGGGCATCTCGCACTTCGTCGAGTCGATGGCCTTCCAGGGCACCCAGACGCGCTCGGTGCAGGAACTGACCGAGGCGTTCGAGGATATCGGGGCCAACACCGGCTCGGGGGCCGGCAGCGAGTTCAGCTCGTACTCCGTTTCCTTGCTGGGGCGCAACCTGGCGCCGGCGCTGGAACTGCTGACCGACGTCGCGCTGCACCCCGGCTTCGTGGAGGACGAGCTGCCCAAGGCGCGCGACCGCATCCTGCAGGAGATCGCGCAACTGGAGGACGAGCCGATGCGCAAGGTGCTCGACCTGCTGCGCCGCGAGTACTTCCGCGGCCATCCGCTGGGCAACGAGACGGTTGGCACGGCCGAGACGGTCGCGGCGCTGACGCGCTCCGAGTTGCGGGACTACTGGGCGCGGCAGTACCGTGCCGGGAACGTGCTATTCTCCGTGGCCGGCAAGTTTGATTTCGACGCGGTGGTGCGGCAGGTCGAGGACCTGTGCCGGGACTGGCCGGCCGGCGAGACCGCGCCCCTCCCGCCCGCCCCCGCGCCCGAGCGCCACGCCACGGTGTTGTACAAGGAGAGCACACAGCAACACATCGGCATCGCCGTGCCGGGCGTCGGCGCGACCAGCCCCGACTACTACGCCGTGGCCCTGATGGTGGTGACCCTGGGCGGCTCGATGAACTCGCGCCTCTTCATGGAAGTGCGCGAGAAGCGCTCGCTGGCCTACGGCGTCGGCGCCTACTCTATCCCGCTCAAGGACGTGGGCATGATCCAGGTCTACGCCGGGACGACGCCCGAGAAGGCCGATCAGACGGTGGCCGTGGTGCTGGACGAGCTGGGCAAGCTGGCCGCGGACGGTGTGACGGAGGAGGAGCTGCGCAGGGCCAAGATCTTGCTCAAGAGCAGGGTCATCATGGGCAGCGAGAGCACCGGAGCGCGGCGCGGGGCCATCGCCTCCGGCTGGCTCTACGAGCGGCGTATCCGCACCCTGGAAGAGATTCGAGAGCAGATCGACGCGGTCACTACGGACGGCGTCAGGCGGGTGGCCGGCGGGCTTGGTCTGACCGACCGCGTGGTCCTGACCGCCATTGGACCGCGCAGCGAGGAGGAGTTAACCGGTGGCAAGATCTAGTGGGCAGTGGGCAGTGGGCAATTGCCAGGCGCCAGTTTTGGGTAGTCAGATGTCAGTTTTTGGTAGTCAGGTGGTAGCCGGTGACGTACTGGCAACTGGCAACCGGCAACTGACAACTTTTCATACGCAACGGCTGCCCAACGGGCTACAGTTGTTGGGGCAGTACATGCCCAGCGTGCAGTCGGCCTCGGCCTGCTTCTACGTCAACACCGGCGCACGCGACGAGGACCCCAAGATCATGGGCGTCTCGCACTTCCTGGAGCACATGATGTTCAAGGGCACGGCCCGGCGCAGCTACGAGGACATCAACCAGGCGTTCGAGGAGATGGGCGCGCAGAACAACGCCGGCACCTGGCTGGAGCTGACCTACTACTGGGCCAAGGTGCTGAGCGACCAGGCGCCAGCGCTGATCGAGTTGCTGGCCGACATGATGCGGCCCGCGCTGCGCACGGAAGACTTCGAGCAGGAGCGCCATGTCATCCTGGAGGAGATCGCGCGCTACGAGGACATTCCTACCTCCATCCTGTTCGACCGCCTGCTGGAGACCTACTACCAGGGCAACACGCTCGCGCACCGCACCCTCGGCACGACCGAGACCATCTCGGCCATGTCCGTGGATGAGATGCGCCAGTACTGGCAGCGGCGCTACCAGGCCAACAACATCCTCTTCTCTATCGCCGGCAACTTCGACTGGGACGCCGTGACGGCGCAGGTCGAGGCGCTGTGCGGCTGGTGGGACGGCGGCGAGTCCGGGCGTCACACGGAGGACGTGGAGCCCGCGCCAAGCTTCCGCGCCGTGACCAAGGCCGACCTGCAGCAGGAGATGATCGCCATCGGGCTGCGCTCGGTCCCGCAGAGCGACAACGCGCGCTACACCGCCGATGTGCTCGGTACCATCCTGGGCGACAGCACGGGGTCACGCCTGTTCTGGGGCGTGCGCGAGGCGGGTCTGGCCGAGAGCGTGGGCTCGCAGTATATGGCCCTCGACGGCAGCGGCCTCTTGATCATCTATGCCACGACCGAGCCGGGCAAGGCCGCCGACTGCCTGGCTGCGGTGCGGCGCGAGGTGCAACGCCTGCAGGACGGCGGCGTCACCGAGGAGGAGCTGCGCCGCGCCAAGACCAAGCTGGCCACGCGCGTGGTAATGGGCGGCGAGAGCACCAACAACCGCATGCTCAGCCTGATCGACTCGTGGCTCTCCATCGGCCGCCTGGAGACCCTCGAAGAGGTGGAGGAGGCCATCGAAGGTGTCTCCGTGGCCGACTGCCGCGCGCTGCTCGACCGCCTGCCGCTGCCCGCGCACGAGGTCGGCGCGGCGCTCGGCCCGCTGCCCGAGGATGCCCTGGCGTAGTGGCGTAGTGGCTAGTGGCTAGCGGCTAGTTTTTCTAGCCGCTAGCCACTAGCCACTAATCACTTGTCCGCAACTGCCATGGACGTCAGCACTCATACTCCCGCCGAGACGGCCGACCTGGGACGGCGCTTGGGCCAGGCCTGCCGCGGCGGCGAGGTGATCCTACTCGAGGGCGCGCTGGGCGCGGGTAAGACAACGTTGACGCAGGGCCTGGCCGCCGGGTTGGGCGTTGGCGCGCCGGTCGTCAGCCCCACGTTCGTCTTGCTGCGCGAGTACCGGGGGCGTCTGCCGCTCTACCACTTCGACTTCTACCGCCTGGAGGGCGGCGACCACGCCGCCGACCTGCAGTTCGATGATTACCTGGAGACCGATGGAGTTGCCGTGATCGAGTGGCCCTCCTATGCCGCCGAGGTGATACCGGAGACGTATCTGCGCGTGACGCTGCGCGACGCCGGTGATGAACGGCGCGAGATCCTGCTGGAGCCCGTTGGCGTCCGCTATGAGGCCCTCGTACAGCGCCTGCGATTAAAGGCGTATGGCAAACCACGGACACTAAAGTGTCTCGACGGCTCACATAAACCGCCGAGATATGTCAGTCAACGTGTACTGGCGGCAGGATTGGACGTGCCCCAACGGGGAGAGGCGAGGCGCGGTGGGGCGCGGACGCCGTCCGATGCCCTGGCGCCTGGGACGGGGACGACACGGTGAACGTGCTAGCTCTCGATTCGTCGACCACGACCGTCGGCGTCGCCATCCTGTCCGATGGCGAGCCCATGGCCGAGCGCGCCCAAAAGGTCGCGCGTCCCTCCAGCGAGGGCTTGCTGCGCCTCGCCGACGATGCCCTGGACGCCATCGGGCTGACCCTGGCCGATCTGGGTCTCATCGCCGTGGCCACGGGACCAGGCTCGTTCAACGGTATTCGGGGCGGCATCGCCACCGCCGAGGGGTTGGCCCTGGCGCTCGGCATCCCGGCCATCGGCGTGCCAACCCTGGACGCGCTGGCCTATCCCCATGCGGGACGCGCCCCGCTGCTCCGCGCCGTGCTACCGGCCGGACGCGGGGAGGTGTACACTGCCCGCTATGAGGGGACGTGGGCGGATGTCCATGCGGTGAGCGACTACGTCGTCGCGTCGCCGGTTGCCGTGCTGGAGGATCTGCCGCCCGGGTCTCTGCTGTGCGGGCGTATCCCCGCGGAGGTAGCGGCGCTGGCGGAGCGGCAGGATGTCTCCTGTGCGCCGTCCCTGGCGCTGTCCGCGACGACGGCATCCGTCGCCGTGCTGGCGCTCCGACGCATGAACGCCACGGGCGAGCGGCGCGTCGAGGATGGCGTGGGAGGGGCGGGGCCGGGGGCGCGGCCCCTGTACGTGCGCCGGCCGGGCATTACGCGGCCGACGGGGCGGGCGGGTATCATGATCCAGGCGCCCGAGCGGCAGGCGGATGGGACGGCGCTGGACGAGCGGGCGTGGCAGGGAAGCCAGGTGGGCGAGGACCCGGCTACGGGACGGAGCGTGTCGCAATGAAGCTGGAGCAGGACCCGGCGTTAATCGGCGCACACGTGCGCGTGCGCGTGGACCGCATGGGCATGGGGGACGTACGCGAGGTCATGGCGATCGAGCGCGACTCGTTCACCGCTCCCTGGCCTTCCAGCGCCTACCGCAAGGAGTTGCTCGACAACCCCCTGGCGCATTATCTCGTCCTGCGGCGCGTCGACCCTGTCCCGGCGCTGCCGCGCCCCGCGCGCCCGACCCACCCGCAACGGCGCGGCTTCCTCAGTAGCCTGATCCCGCGCGGCCTCTTTTCCCACGACGACGAGCCGCGACCCATGCGCCTGACCGGCTACGCCGGGTTGTGGTTGGTGATCGACGAGGCGCACATCACCACCATCGCCGTGCGTCCTGAGTTCCGCGGCCGCGGCTTCGGCGAGCTGTTGCTGGCCAGCATGGTCGAGGCGGCGCTGGACATCAACGCCCGCTGGCTCACGCTGGAGGTGCGGGTCTCCAATATGTCGGCGCAGACCCTCTACCGCAAGTATGGGTTTCATGATGCCGGCGTGCGCAAAAAGTATTACAGTGACAACAACGAGGACGCCCTGATCATGTGGACCGATGAGCTGCAACACGCGGATTTCCAGAACCGTTACCGTCGGCTCAAAACGGCGCTGTTGGATCGCCTGGAGTCCCAGGGCGCGCTCGACGCGGACGGGCCGGACGCGCTGGGGTCATCGACATGAACGTGCTGGGGTCATCGACATGAACGTGCTGGGGATCGATACGTCGTGCGACGATACGGCCGTTGCGGTGGCGGCCGACGGCCGCGTGATCCGCTCGTCGGTGATCATGTCCCAGACGCGCCTGCACGCCGAGCACGGCGGCGTGGTGCCGGAGGTGGCCAGCCGGCGCCACCTGGAGGACATGCGGCCGGCGGTGACGCGGGCGCTGAAGGAGGCGGGCATCGGGCTGGACGACCTAGACATGGTGGCGGCGACGGTCGGCCCGGGTCTGGCCGGGTCGCTGATGGTCGGCTACAACCTGGGACGGGCGCTGGCGTTGGGACGGCGCCTGCCCTTTGTTCCGGTCAACCACATGGAGGGCCACATCTACTCGGCGTGGCTGGACCCGTCGCGGCCGCCGGGCTCGGCCCCGCTACCGGCGGAGCCGCGCTTCCCGTTGCTGGTGCTGATCGTCTCCGGCGGCCACACTGAGCTGGTGCTGATGACGGACCACGGGGCCTATCGCCGCCTGGGCGCGACGCGCGACGACGCGGCTGGCGAGGCCTTCGACAAGGTGGGCCGGCTGCTGGGCTTACCCTATCCGGGAGGGCCATCCGTGCAGCGCGCCGCCGCGGACCTTCCGGTCGGTCACAAGTTTATTGCTCTGCCGCGCGCCTGGCTGCGCGGCGGCTACGACTTCTCGTTTAGCGGCCTCAAGACGGCGGTCTTGCACCTGGTGCAAGAGCAGGAAGGGCAACCCTCACCCCCCACCCGTGCGGATTGGTCTCTCGGCTCTGCGGAGCCGACAGCCCAACCGGCTCTCCCGACCGCGGGAGAGGGGAGCCCGTCGCGACAGCGGTCGGGAGAGGGGAGCCGTGGCGTGTCACCGGAGTGGGTCAGTGCGGTCGCGGCAGGGTTCCAGGAGAGCGTGGCCGACGTGCTGGCCACCAAGACGGCGACGGCGGCGAGGGAGTTCGGCGTGCGCGACGTTGTCCTCTGCGGCGGCGTGGCGGCGAACGAGGCCGTGCGGCAGCGCCTGCGCGCGGCCCTACCCGCTGAAATGGTCTTGCATATCCCGCCGCCAGCCCTCTGCACCGACAACGGCGCCATGATCGCCGCGGCCGGCTACTACCGTCGTGACACCGCCGTCGCACCAGTCGCCAGCCCGGACGTGCAGCCGGGCCTGGCGCTGCCGCTGTAGCGGGGTACCCGCGCGCGGCCTCGGCGGGTTATGCCGACGGTGTGGCTACCCGCCCATCGTCCATTTGGGCTATGCCGCCGATTTCACCCATGCAACGACGTGAATGGCCCCTCGACGCGTGCTATAGTGGTGGACGAAGGCGTCCCGGTTGCGCCGGGGCCGCCTTTACATCGGCCTCAGCGGACAGGCGTGTGTCCGGTCGACGTCATTGGACAAGGAATCTCTATGGATGTTGTGCGTCGTCTGCTGCGTCTTCCCAATGGATTGCTGCCCGTTGCGCCCGTTAATGCGCGCCGTGGGCTCGCGGTCGCTCGTGGCGACGGGTGGATAGTTCGCCAGATCGCGGAGCGTGGCGACGCATCAGCGCGCTGGCGCTCGCCGCTACAGGCCGTGGCCTTGCTCGCGACTGAACTGCCCGTTGCCGCCGACCCATCGCGCTGGCGCTGGGTGGCGGACCCCTGCGACGTGACCGAGCCCGCGTCGCTATCGTATGGGCAGCCGAACTGGCGGGTTGGCGGCGCGCTGGCGACCGATGGCGCGCAAGCGCGGATGAGACCGCATGCGACGATGCCCGACGAGGGGTATCTTCGTCTGACGCTGGAGCACGCCACGATAGGTATCGCGCACACCAGCCTCGACGGCCGCTGTCTGCTGGTCAATGCATGGCTCCGCGACATGCTGGACTATAGCCATGAGGAGGCGCTGTCCCGGCATTTCCAGGGCCTGGCCATGCGGTCCGCGCCCGGCGCTGGTCTGACCTACGACCGGCGCCTGCTGGACCTCGACCCGGTCTATGCGCGCCGCGTGCTGCGCGGCGAATTGCCCTCGTACACGGTCGAGAAGCAGTACCACCAACGGGAGCGGGCGCCCATCAGCGTCGGCGTTACCGTCTCGCTGATTCGCGCGCCGGACGGCAGACCGGACCGCTTTATGTGGGTTGTCGAGGACATCACGGCGCGCAAACAGGCGGAGGCCGTCCGGCGCGACATTCAGGACGGTGAGCGGCGGCGCATCGCGCGCGGCCTGCATGACGTCGTGATGCAGGATCTCGTCTACGCGCTGCAGTGCGCGCAGGTGACGCAACTGGGGACGACGGACAGGGCGCTGCAGGCCGCCTTGCAAGAGCAAATCGACCTCCTTCAGCAGGCCGTGCGCGGGCTGCGCGGCGTCATCTACGATGCGCACCATCAAGGCCATGGGGACCGCGCGCTGGTCGACGTGCTCGAGACGCTGGTTCGCTCCGCGCGGCAGGTCTCGTCGCGGCACGACATTGCATTGGTCGTGCAGGACACCCCGCTCCCGCCTCTGCCCACGACCTCCGCGGTCGAGCTGGCGCATATCGTCCGCGAGGCGCTGACCAACGCGCGACGCCACGCGGGGGCGCGCTCCATCGCGGTCAGCGTGGGCGCGGACGAGGGCGCGGTGTGGGTCGAGGTGGCCGACGACGGGCGCGGGTTCGACGCCGAGTTGGCGGTGGGGGGCGTGGGGCTCGACGCGATGCGCGAGCGCGCCCGCGCCATTGGCGCCGCGCTGACCGTCGTGAGCGAACCGGGGCACGGCACGCATGTCCGCGTCCGTGCTCCCGTGCGCTCCCACCGCGTGTTGCGCGGAACGTCCTTGAGAGCGCCTGTTACGTGTCAAGCGTAGATTGACACGTTGAACGGGGTCAAAACGGCGTGAGACAACACTGGCCATACTTGTAAGGCGGACATCTCACAAGGGGGGATACGCGTTCGGGCGCAATTGACGATTATATAGATAGTATGAGAGGTATCAGCCATTAGCCGCCGGTTAATGGCTAACGGCTAACAGACCGGAGAGACAACGGCGCATGCAGCACGTCTTACTCGTCGAGGACCACTCCTCGTTTCGCCAGGCTCTGGCCATGATCATCGACCGTGAGCCGGAGTTCAGCGTCGTGGCCCAGGCCGGCTCGCTGGCCGAGGCGCGTCGTATCTTGTCGGCCGTGGAGCGGATCGACATCGCGGTGGTCGATCTGAGCCTCCCCGATGGCGATGGCATCGACGCCGTCCGCGCGCTGCACGCCGCGCATCCGCGCAGCCTGGCCCTGATCCTCACCGCGAGCATCGACCCGACCGATCACGCCCGCGCCGTCGAAGCCGGCGCCGCGGGCGTCTTGCACAAAGCGGTGTCCATTACCGCGATCGCCGACGCGCTGCACCGTCTCGGCGCGGGCGAGTGGCTGCTCTCGCAGAAAGAAATCATCGAATTGCTGCGCGTCGCCACGCACCGCCGTGAGCAGACGCGCGAGGCGCAGAGTACCCTGGCGCAGTTGACGGCGCGCGAGCGCGACGTGCTCGAAGCGCTCGCGCAGGGACTATCCAGCAAGCAGATCGCGCAGAAATTGTTCATCACGGTGGAGACCGAGCGCACCCACATGGTCAACGTGCTGTCCAAGCTGGGCGTCCACTCGCGGTTGGAGGCCCTCGTCTTCGCCGTGCGGCACGGCGCCGTCCACATCCGCTAGCACGGGGCGTGGCTTGCCAGGGCTCATGAAAAGTCGTAGGCGCGCGGAAGTACTGGGAGCGCGGGCGGCTCGCCCGCCCGGACTCAGCGGGCGAGCCGCCCGCGCTCCCAGTCGTCCCAGACCTTCTGCGCGCCAACGAAAAGTCGTAGGCGCGCCAACGAAAAGTGGCGACTGGCGCGTGTCCACTGGGCAGCGGAGCGAGCCGTCGCGGTCCCCGCGGCACGCCGTCGCGGGACGTCCGTCCGGATCCGGCAAACCTCGCCCCCGCGCACATGGCTGCGGGGACCGCTGGGGTCCCAGGGGGTGACCAGCGTTCGCGGCGGACAAGTCACAGACCCTGTGACCTGACGGCGCTGGTATACTCTGACCATGAAACGGACGATCGTCGTGTTGCTGCTAGGCGTTGCCCTGGTCGTCGGTGCTGCCGTCGTCGTGGTCCCGCCCCTGGTCGTCGGTCCGGTGTACTCCGTGCCGCGACTGCAAGCCGGGCTGACGCCACGGCACAACGTGTGGGGCGGCCGCACGCTGTGGGTGCGCGCGGTCGCCGTCCTGGGCCGCGATGTCGGGACCTATCCCGACACCGTGGTGCTCTTCGACCACGGTCCGCTCGGCAGTTCGCCGGGGTTCACCGTGCGGGTCACGCGGCCGAATGTCGCGTTCGCGTTGCTGTCCTGGAAAGCGTGGATGGCGCGCCACCTGCCCGGCATGCGCTGGCTGTACGGGGAGCAGGATGGCGTGTACCGGGTCAGGTTCTTCCGCCCGACCTGGTGTATGTCCTGCCCGGTCGGCCAACTCGAGTGAAAGCCCGGATCCGCCCACGGCCGTGTTTATTCGCGCACGGAGACAGGTGGAGGAGCGCGGCGTTCCCACTGTGCGCTGCCTCCACGGCCATGCCCGTATCACTCGTCTCTCGCTCAACGCGGCGCGCCCTACCCGGCGTCGTCGCCGTGCTAGGGCCGGCCGACCTGCCCGCCGCCGCGCGCCCCATGCCCACCGTCATGGAGACGCCGGGCATCGCGCCGCGCCTGGCGGCGCCGCTGGCCGTCGACGAAATCCGCCACGCCGGCAAGGCCGTGGCCGTCGTAGTGGCCATGGACCGCTACCGCGTTGCCGACGCCGCGCGGGCCGTGGAGGTGTCGTACGAGGCGCTGCCGGACGTCGTCGACCCCGAGCGGGCGCGGCAAGAGGGCGCGCCTTTGGCGCATGCCGACATTCCGCGCAGCGTGCCGCCCGGCGACCTGACTTTGTGCGACAGGGTCGTGGCGGTGCGCGGCTGGCCCCAGCGGTGCGTGGACTTGGGCCGCCTGGCGCGGGAGTGGCGGGCGCGCGGCGAGGAGTACCGCCTGAGCGTCACGCACACCTTCGCGCCCGAGCATCCGACCTGCTTCGCCGGCGGAGCGCACGGCGCGGTGGTGGAGGTCGACGGAGAGACGGGGCAGGTCTCGCTCCATCGCTACATCGTGGTGGGCGACTGCGGCACGACCATCAATCCGCTGGTGGTGGAGGGGCAGGTAGTGCCACGTCCGACGAGACGCTGTAGCTTGCGCGCCGTATCCGCCTCGGGCAACGGCGCGTACACGACGAGCTTGATGTCCGGGGGCCCGACCATCTGTAGGGCCGTCGGCTCCAGCACCAAACGCCCGACGACCGGGTGCTCGACCTCTTTGCGCTCCGCGGCGCGCTCACGCACATCATGGCGCGGCCACCAGCGGCCGAACTCGGGGCTGACGCGGCGCAGGTCGTCAATCACCTCCGCGAACCAGGGGTCATCGACATAGCGCCCGCGATCGGCGCGGAAGAGAGCGAGGATGCCTCGCGCGGTCCCCTCCCAATCCACCAGCCGGCGGCGCATCTCGCCGTCCGTAAAGATGACGCGGACCAGGTTGCGCTCGGCCTCCGGGAGCGCCCCAGAGTCGCCGAAGACGGCCGCTGCCGCCGCGTTCCAGGCCAGCAGGTCCCAGCGCCGGCCCGTGATATAGGCCGGGGCCGCCCCGAGGGTGGCGAGCAGGCGGTGGGCGGCGGGCGGCGCCTCCTCCCGCGGCTCGAGCATCGTTGGCGGGGGCTGTCGGCGCGCTACGCGAAACAAGTGCGCGCGTTCGTCGGGCGTGAGGCGCAGAGCGCGCGCCAGGTTGTCCAGGACGTCGGCCGAGACGCGGATGTCGCGCCCTTGCTCGAGTCAGGTGTACCAGGTCGTCCCGATCCCGGTGAGCTCCGCCACCTCCTCACGGCGCAGGCCGGGCGTACGCCGGCGGAGGCCCGGTGGCAAGCCGACATCGGCCGGCGACAGGCGCGCGCGCCGGGCCCGATCGACTGCGTGCTGGACCTGCTGCCGCCCTCGGCCGGCACGGCGCCGGTGCGGGCCGCCGCCATGACGGTGCGGGAATTCGGCCGGGTCGTGCTGATGGGCGGCGTCGGCATGTTGGGGGGCGACGATCTGGGGCTGCCGTACCCGTGGATCATGAGGAACAGCATCACCATACGCGGCCAGTGGATGTATCCGCCCGAGGCCACCATCCGCCTGGTCGCGCTCATCCGATCCGGGCTCCTGGATGTGAGCAACTTCGAGGTCACGGACTTCGCTCTGGACGATGCGAACGCCGCCGTCGCGCACGCCGCCGCCAACGGTGGTCCCTTCAAGATGACCGTGATCCGGCCGTGAGCAGAGCGCGGCGCCGCGTGGACGATGATACCGTTGTCGCGCGTCGGCGCGTCGGCGCGTCACGGACCAACAGATCCGCCGATTAGCTGCTCGATCTCAATCCTGTCTATAGCCCGACTCGCCGCGAATCGTCCAGCAGCGCGGCCAGTCGGTCTATCGTCTCGTCGATGAGGCGCGGCACGGTGTCGAAGGCGTAGGACATCAGGATGCGCTCGCCGGCCTGGTGCGCGCCGAAGCCGTAGGGGCCGATGTTGGCCACGGGCAGGTTTAGCGCCCGCATCAGGTCGAGGGGTAGGCTGTAGCTACCAGGACGCGCGGGGCTATCCGGCGTGCCCGGCTCCTGCCAGACCGGCATGTTGCGCCGCAATGGGTCGGGGTCGACGCGTGGATCGAGGCGCAGGTAGCTCATGTCGCATAGCAGTGGAAAATACTCGTCGTGGACCAGGTGTAGCTCCGGGTGCGCGTCGGCCACGGCGGAAACCGCGCGGTGCAGCGCGCTTGGCGTGGCCGCCACGTGAGGGTAGTAAGGCGGCGCGTAGTAGACGATAATGGCTGCCGCCGGCAGGCCGCTGACCGTCCACAGCCGCCACACTAGCCGCAGACTGCGCTCACGGCGGTCGAGGTTGTCCGGCAGGCCCGCCCACTCCGCGTCGAGCGCGGCGCGCACCCCGTCCGCGCCGACCCGTTGCACGGTCGCTTCGTAGAGCACGGCATAGCTGAGGACGCACCCCGACCGGCTTTGGGACGCGCCGGCCGCACGATCAGTGCCAACGCCAGATTCCTGGAGGTCCAGCCAGGCGCGCTCGGCCCGGTCGACGCGTTGGAGCACCCGTCGCAGCGACGCCTCGGCCAGCACATGCAGCCGCTCTAACAAAGGAGCGGGACCGGTTGTCAGGGTCAGCACGTTGAGGTAGACCGCGGCGGCGAAGGGCAACTGCGTGTCGTAGCGCGTCTTGAGGTCGCGCGCGTGCAGCGTCACCGGCGGCGCGGTGGTAAAACCGCCGGCCGAGTCGCAGAGGTCGGGGTTCATGCTCAGGTCGCGCACCAGCTCGGCCGCGATGAGGTTGGCGTCCAGCCCATCGAAGGGATCGCCGGCGTGCGAGGGCTGGCCGACGGCCAGGAAGCAGGGCAGCAGCTTGCCGACGGTCCCGCTGTAGATGTAGCGGTGGGTGTCGCCGGGATAGCGCGCGGTGGTGTAATCGGTATTAATCGCGCCCACGTACTCCAGGCTGTGCTCCACGCGCAGGCGCTCCAGCAGGTGGAGCGCCTGCAAGACGCCCGCCGACTCGTTTTCTTCGTCGGCCGTGGCCAGCAGCACCACGGAGAGCGGAGGCGGCCCCTGCGCCTGAGTGTGATGCGCGTACCGGCGCAGCACGGCGATGGCGGCGGCGACGCCGCTCTTCATGTCGGCCACGCCGCGGCCAAACATCCAATCGTCCGGGCGGGCCGCGAGGTCCGCGGCCAGGCCGGGCACGGCGCGGCACAGCTCGTCGCGCCGCGCGTCCAGCGCATCGGGGTCCAGCGCCCAGGGCTCCAGGCTGCCGTAGTCCGCCGTGTCCACCGTATCGATGTGACCCATCAGCACGACGGTACGGGCGCTCTGGCCGCGCAGAAAAGCATAGGCGTTGTGGCGGCCGTGCGGATCGTTGGGAATAGCGTCGAGCCCGCTCGCGCTGTAGGCGCCGTCGAGGCCGTCCTCGTGCAGCAGGCGCAGGACCTCCTCCGCCACGGCGCTCTCACCGGGGCCGGGGCTAACGCTGCGCACGTTGACCAACCGCACGGTGCCGCGGCGCGTCGCCTCGTACCAGTTGCCGTCCACGGGGTCCGCGACAAATCCCAATCCCCGGCTGTCACCGTCGTCCACCGCGTGCCTCCCTACGACTCCCTTTTCTTTTGCCCGTAGTATATAGGGCTCCCGCACACCGCGTCAGAGGAGGGGGTACATAGTCCGGTCATATCATAACCCGACGGGGTCCCGGACGCCCGGCTTTCCACCGGCGCCGGGGCCTCACCCGGCCGGAGAGATCGCCGCCTTCAGGACGTCCCGCACGGGCATCGGCGGTCGGCCGAGCAGGCGGGCGAGCGTCGGGTCGACCCGGATGAACGCGCCCTGCCGGGCCGCGACGAAGAGGCCCAGGAACATGGCGGCCTGCGGCTCGGGGACACCGTGGGCGACCAGGTCGGCGCGATAGTCGTCGTCCGTGACGACGACCCGGCGGATCGGGCGGCCCAGCAGCTCCGAGGCGAGCGCCGCGAGGCCGGACGTGTCGACGGCCTCGGAGCCGGTGAGGGTGAGGATGGGGTCGTCAAGGCCCTCGTCGGCCAGGGCGATGGCCGTCGCCTCGGCGAGGTCGGGGATCGCGGTGTAGTCGATCGGCCCGTCCCGCGGCGCTCTCAGCTCGCCCGTCCCGAGGGCGTTGCGGACGAGGAATGCTGCGGTCTGCGCGTAGAAGCCGTTGCGCAGCGAGGTGTAGGCCACGCCCGCGTCCCGCAGCGCCGCCTCGGTGGCGGCATGGTCGACCATGGGGGGGAAGGCCGGGATCGGGTCCGCGCCGACGTGACTGGTGTAAAAGATGGGCTCGGCGCCGGCCGCGACTTGGCTGGTGTAGAAGATGCGCCCGGCGCCGGCCGCCTTGGCCGCATCGATCGCCGCGCGGTGCTGGCGGACCGCCGCCTCGCCGAGGCGGTCGACCGAGACGATGAGGACCCGCGACGCCCCCTCGAAGGCGTGGGCGAGGCTCGCGGCGTCGTCGAAATCACCCCGGCGGACGCGGACGCCCCGCCCTTCGAGGTCCCGCGCCTTCTCCGGGTCGCGGACGTTCACGCCGATCCGCGCGGCGGGGACGCGCTCGAGCAGCCGCTCGGCGACCGCCCGGCCGAGTTGGCCGTTGGCTCCAGTGACGATGATCATAGCACTTCTCCTATCTTCCTATCTCAGTCTTTTCTCGCCTGTGCGAAGACCTGGGCGGGCGTGACCGTGCCGGCGACCGGCTCGGCGCCGGGCACGCCAAAGTCGATCCAGCCCGAGTTGAACGCGTTCTCTCTTCCCTCGCATCGCACCGCCCCTGTGGACGGTTCACATTGATAACTGTATCACGATATCGTCGGTAATGCAAGACGCGATAACTATGTGGTGTTACCATTGATAGAGGACCTGCGACGTGGGTGGCGCGTCGCGGACGAATCGGGTCGTGCGCCAGCGCCCCGCGGCGCCGTGGACGGGGCGCGTACATGTAGTGGGAGGACCGTTGGATACGACTGATCATAGGCTGAGTGTCATCGATGACATGGCCGCCGCGTCGCCGAGCCCCCGCGACCGGATCTTGCGGGCCGCCGCGACGCTGCTGGCCGAGGGCGGGCGGGAAGCGGTGTCCACGCGCGCGGTCAGCGCCGCCGCGGGGGTGCAGCCCCCCACGATCTACCGCCAGTTCGGCGACATGCAGGGCCTGCTCGACGCGGTCGCCGACGACGGGTTCGCGCGGTACGTGCGGGCCAAGACCGCGCGGAGGGACGACGAGGACCCGGTGACGGTCCTGCGCGCGGGCTGGGACCTGCACGTCGGCTTCGGCCTCGCCAACCCGGCCCTCTACGCGCTCATGTACGGCGATCCGCAACCAGGGGTCATGTCACCCGCGGCCGTTGAGGCGCGCCACATGCTGGAGGGGCTGGTGCGGCGCGTGGCTGCGGCGGGCCGGCTGCGCGTCGGCGTGGAGAGCGCGACGCGCACGATCCACGCCGCCGGCGTCGGCGTCGTCCTCACGCTCATCGCCGCCGAGGGCGCGGATCGCGACCTCGCCCTGTCCGACCAGACGCGCGAGGCGGTCCTCGCGGCCATGACCACGGATGCGACCCCTGGTGAGGCGCCCGCGCACGCCGGGCCGGGCCGCGCCGCTGTCAGCCATGCCGTGGCCCTCAAAGCCCTGCTACCCGCGGCGTCGGCCGCCTTCACGTCCGCCGAGCGCGGCTTGCTCGTGGAGTGGCTCGACCGGCTCATCCAGGAGCCGTAGGGTGTCACATCGGTCACGCTCTTGCCTCGTTGTCCGGGCGATGATGTGCACGTCAGGGTTGCCGAGCCTGACCCTCAACCCCTCGACGCCGCGCGATCCGCTGGCGCAACCGGTCGCGGTTCGCGTCAACGACCGGCAGCCGGCTCGAGGCGGCGGATCAGCCCGGCGTTGGCAACGGTATTCTCAAGCGTGAACGTCACGCGCGTGGCCAGATAGCGGTCGTCCGACCACTCCAGCGGCTCGCCGTCCGGCGCGAAGGCCCGCCTGCGTACCCGCAGCAGGGGCGTGCGCGGCGCGGCTTGCAAGAGGCGCGCGTCCATGCTGGACGCGGGCAGGGCATCGATGACCTGGTGCGCGGAGGCGAAGATGACGTCCTGGCGCCGCAACTCGGCGTAGATAGAGCAGTGTTCCACGTCGATGCGGGCCACCAACGCGCCGACCGGTTGGGGCCAGGCGGTGCGCTCGATCATCAAGGCCTCTCCATCCGCGTAGCGCACCCGTACCATGTCGTAGACGAGGGCGCCAGGCGGCAGGCGCAGCGCCTCCGCGCACTCCTCGCCGGCGGGTCGCAGGGCCAGCTCGATTAGCCGGCCGCTGGGCTCCATGCCCAGCGACGCGATCCAGGCCGAGAAGCTGATCAGGTTGGTGAACGACTGCGCCAGGCGCTGGTCGCGCACCAGGGGCGACCGGCCGCGCGGACCGGCGATGGTCCCCTCGGCGCGCAGGGCCGCGAGCGCCTGGCGGACGGTGCCGCGCGCCACCCTGAACCGCGCCATCAACTCGCCTTCGGATGGTAGGGCGTCGCCGGGCTTTAGCTCGCCGGCGTGGATCTGGCGCCGCAACTCCTCCAGGATGCGATGGTGCAGCGTTTCTCCGCGCCGGGACGGCGCCTCAGCGTCATCGCTCGTGCGACGCGGGGACCGCCTCTGTCCTCCCTCGTGCGCGTGGTCCGCGTTGTCCTTCGATACCATTGGCGTTGTCGTCGTTTCTTACAGTTGGCGCGGATACCAACGCAGGAAGGCATCGAGGTTGTACTCCCATGTACGGGACAAAGGGCCGGGTCGATAACCGGACGACGTCACGCCGCGCTCCTCGTCGCACAGGACCGTCCCGCGGTGCGTACAGACGTTGTAGAATGCGCGCACCTGTCCGTCCTCGAGCAGCGGGTCCGTGTCGAGGGTCAGCGTCAAGAAGTCTCCGGGCAGAGGGATCTGGCAGCCGTGCCCGGCAAAGATCCAGCCCTGCCTCCAGATGCGGTCGAGTTTATGCGCGTAGAGCGCCTCGTCGCGGTAGAAACCGCCCAGAAGGCCGTACCCCGGGCGATAGGTCTCGACCAGGCGGCCGATCTGTCCCGATGACCCCGGTTGCTCGGCGAGCCGGTCGCCCTCCCCGGGGCGACGCTTCGCGGCTGCCTCGGCCTCGGTCGTGACCATGGTGATCCTCATACATGAATACATGAACGATGAGCGCGCCCGGGCGTGTCCTTGCGCATCATCAGTATAGGCCATCGCGCGACGGTTGCGGCCGCGTTGTACAGACAGCGAGTGAGGGCGATGGGAGGAGCCGTATCGTCCAAAGACGCCCGTATTCCATGGCGCGTAGAGCGATTCGTGGGACCAGATAGCTGTACCAGCGTGTTCTGCCGTTTGCCCGCTTAAACTTTATTTAACATGATATTAACTTTCTCTTAACATTACTATGCTACCGTAAGGTTGTTGTGTGAATAGCAGGCGCGGTTCGCGGTATATTTTGCCGGGCGCCGTCGCCGCTCTTTCTGACAACATCGTTGCGCCCTTATCCGTGGTTGTGGTAGGCAGGCCCGCGGGACACCCGCGAAAAGGAGTAAGGAGAACACCGTGAGTATAGACAAGCGGCACATCGATCGACGGCAGTTGCTGCGCCGTGGCGCGTTGGGCGGCCTCGGTCTGGCGACCCTTGGAACCCTATCGCGCGGCCTGGACATGGCCCCTGCATTCGCCCGCGAGGCGGGCGCGGGAGGCCTGACTCCCGGACTGATCTCGGCGGCGAAAGGCGAGGGGCACATCAATCTGATCACCATCCCGCTGAAGGACTGGGCGAACTACAGCGAGATCATGGCCCTCTTCCGCTCGCGCTACAGCCTGAGCATCGCGGACGCCATCCCCGACGGCAGCTCGGCGCAGGAGGTGGCGGCCATCAAGAACCTACAAGGGCAGAACCGAGCGCCCGACGTGGTCGACGTGTCCGCCCGCCTTTGCCGTCGCTGGCCAGACACAGGGCCTGTACGTCCCGTACAAGGTCGCGGAGTGGGAGACCATCCCATCCTCGATGAAGGACTCCAACGGCTACTGGTACGGCGACTACTACGGCGTGCCGGCCTTCCTCTCGGTCAACTCGGTGGTGCCGGAGGCGCCGAAGGACTGGTCGGACCTGCTCAGTTCCAAGCTGCGCGGCAAGGTGGCGTTGGGCGGCGACCCGCGCCAGGCCGGTGAGGCCTTCGGCGCGGTCTTCGCCGCCGCCCTGGCCAACGGCGGCTCGCTCGACAACATTCAGCCGGGCGTCGATTTCTTCGCCCAGCTCAAGAAGGCGGGCAACTTCAACCCGACCTTCGCCCTGCCCGCCAACGTGTCCAAGGGTGCCACGCCCGTCGCCATCCGCTGGGACTACTTGCTGCTGGCCTCGCGCGACACGTACCTGACCAGCGGCGGACCGGCCGTGACCGTCACGGTGCCCAAGACCGGGGGCTACGCTGGGTACTATTGCCAGGCTA
>JAABUQ010002064.1_pt1 | contig 40799 bp, 42 predicted proteins | sample 5560001 | NCBI WGS metagenome assembly JAABUQ01 (sample SAMN10711888, study PRJNA513371) | rock metagenome | isolation source: Antarctica rocks | place: Antarctica: Victoria Land, Finger Mt nord | collected 2015-12-18
CTGTTAACAACAACAAATATCTGAAAGTCTTATTTTACCATGTAAGCTAGCTGATCGATGAGGCTTGTATTTGCAGCTCAAAAGCTAGTCACAAAGCAGTTTTGATAGTTTTCGGAGATGTCTATTGGGCGGAGCAGCTGGCTGACCTGATCTAACTGTTGCTCCGGGGTGCGCTCGTCTGGAGTTAACTCGCTGACCTGCGCTGCTACCTGCTCCTTCAGCCCCGACACCCGCACCATGAAAAACTCATCCAGATTCGAGCTAAAGATTGCGGCAAATTTCAACCGCTCCAGAAGTGGTGTTCGGGAATTTAGTGCCTCATGCAACACTCGGCGGTTAAACTCCAGCCAACTCAGCTCTCGGTTGAAATAATATTGCGGCTCGCTCAAATTGATTTCTGGCGTGGCTTTTCTAACGCTAGGCATGGTTGGTTTTAGGTCGATGCGAGTACAAACTGGCCTTGGAGAAAATTTTGATGACACTAAAGCTGAGTATGGCAAGGCTTGAAACACTAAAATCTTAAAACACTATACGTTGAGATGCAACCAGCAAGTTGGTCGAATTTGTCCTTTAAGACTTCATAAAGCTGTCATTTACTAAATATTAAAGTCGAAAGCGTTGCAATATAGGCTTCAATTTCATTACTCAGTTCTTTAGGAATTACAGCGTAAGTTATCTCTGAAGAAAAATTTAAACTTAGATCTAAAGTACTGGAAAGTAAAATGGCTCTTCTGGGTTTATGCGGTAAATAGTATAATGGACAACAATCTGTAGTTACTATTGGTAATGGACTTTCATCTCGATACCCTGCTGAATTTACCCAATGTCACCGTTGAAAGTTGCATTTATCAAGATGTTCAAATTTACTTGAGATTGCGATTTTTAACCGAAAAGAGTGACTGTCCTCATTGTCATAATCCAAGTGATGAACTCCATCAAAATCGACCTGTTATGATTCGGGATTTATCGGTTTTTGGCAAGATTGTTTATCTCCATGTTCCTCGTCGTCAGTTTTACTGTCGAGAGTGTCAACGCTATTTTACTGAATGTCTTACTTTTGTTGATTGGGAACGGCGATCCACCCAACGATATGAAGACTAGATTTATCAAAGAGTACAAAGTACCAGCATTGAACAGGTTAGCCGCGAGGAAGAACTTAGTTGGGACCAAGTACAAGGGATTTTTAAGCATAAGTTTACTCTAAAAGAAATCCAACATGGAGTGAGGTAAAACGGCTCAGCATTGATGAGATTAGTCAGCGTAAAGGGCATCAAGATTTTGTGACTGTTGTGTCAGACATTGACCGAGGTAAACTACTCGAAGTGATTGATAGCCACAAGCAGGAGGACATCATTGAAGCGCTGAAGCAGCAACCGGAAGAGGTCCGCTTATCAGTTCAAGAAGTTAGTGTAGATATCTGGGGAGGATTCCCTAAGGTAGTGCAGGAAGTCTTTCCAAATGCGCAACTTGTATTTGATAGATTTCATGTTATGAAGCCAGTTAATGCAGAACTGAATAAGGTGCGGAAGCAGGCTGGAATCACGGTCAAAGGCAGTAAATTCATTCTCCTCAAAAATGGGATTAATCTGACGGATTCAGAACGAGTAAAACTAGAGATAATTTTGAGCCATGCAAAACGGTTACAGCTTGCCTATGAATTGAAGGAGGAATTCAGAGAGATTTTTGAGACTTGCAAAACCGTTGAATCGGGTAGAAATCACTTGGTAAAATGGTTGAGAAAAGCTCGCTTTATCTACTGTGATGTAATTCCAACGATTCGCAATCACCTGGATGGGATTTGCAATTACTTTTTGAGTCGAACTACCAGTGGTGTTATGGAAGGAATTAATAATCGTATCAAGTTAATTAAGCGGCAAGCCTATGGGTTTGTAAACTTTGATAACTTCCGTGCCAGGTTATTAGCTTGCTTTTCTGATTAGATTCACTTATCACCCTATGTCCAGAAGAGCCAGTAAAATCAAATTATTAAGGCAATAAGCTTTATCCTTAAGCGGATAAGTTCTGACAGAAGCTGCGGGGATTTAGGAGTAATAGCTACGGCAAGCAGCATTGCCAAAGATGTAATGAACGTTTCTCCGAATGTGAGCTTACTCATGCTAGTAACCCTGCGACAAATTAATTGTTTGAACAGCTCGGTTCCTAAAAAGTGACTAGATGGTGAGAAGCACCACAAAGTTAGGATGCTTCTAAGGTTGACTACTCTCTACATTATGACTACATTAGGAAAAGGACTTTGATGGCTTTGTTTATAAGATATAAGGCAAGAAAATAAGAAACTGATAAGGGCCAAGAGATTATTATGTGTAAAGCTTGCCCAAGCTGTGTCATAGATTGATTTGGCCAATCTAGTTCTGGCTAAGCCTTTGGTGTTCAATTCCTCCAATGCAATTAAGTTGTACATTTTGCAGCGGAATTAGTAGAGTAAAATCAGTCGTTGCCGGAGATGGTTCAGTGGTAGCTGGCATAGGACCTGAACTTACTCGCATTGCAATTGTGCGATCGCTCCCAGGATTGGGTGACTTGCTCTGTGCTGTCCCAGCCTGGCGAGCGTTACGGGCAGCGCTACCAGAGGCGCAAGTGACGCTGATTGGTCTACCTTGGGCGCGGAGTTTCGTTGAACGCTACGCTGCGTATCTTGATCGCTTCCAAGAGTTTCCCGGCTATCCGGGGATTCCTGAAGTATCACCGCTGATTAGACAACTACCAGCCTTCTTCACCAGTGTCCAGGAGGAAGGCTTTGACTTGGCATTGCAGATGCACGGTAGCGGCATTGTCACTAATTCGTTCACGGTGATGCTAGGCGCTCGTGTCAACGCTGGGTTTTATTTGCCCGGTCATTACTGCCCAGATCCAGACCGCTTCCTGCCTTACCCAGCCAACGAGCCAGAGGTTTGGCGTCACCTGCGCTTGATGGAGTTTTTGGGGATACCGCTCAAGGGTGCCGAACTGGAATTTCCTTTGTGGGAAGAGGACTTTTGGGTGCTGCGAAATATTGATGCAGTGCGAGACCTCCAAGACGGCGAGTATGTTTGCGTTCACCCTGGTGCGAGTACGTGCGATCGCCGCTGGTCGCCGAAAAAGTTTGCCGTTGTGGCTGATGCCCTTGCCGCCCGTGGTTTTCAAGTCGTTCTGACTGGTACGGCGGCAGAAGCTGAGTTGACGCAGGCAGTGCGAGAGTCGATGCGAGAACAGCCAATTGATTTAGCAGGACGTACCAATGTAGGAGCGATCGCTGCCCTTTTAAGTCACGCTCGGCTGCTGGTTTGTAACGATACTGGGGTTTCCCATCTCGCGGCAGCGCTGCAAGTCAAGAGCGTCGTTATCTTTAGTGCGTCTGACTCTAACCGTTGGGCACCACTAGACCGCGATCGCCACCGTGTAGTTGGGGGGAGCAAGGGGAGAGAAGAACTTTCCATTAGCCCTGATGCTGTGCTGGCGGAGGTGGAATACTTGCTTTCGTTGGAGTGATAGTGCCTCGTCACGAGAACAACTGAGCAACAGGGCAAACAAAACCTGGAAGCAGAGGACTGGTCAATTCATCTTGAGCAAATAGGGTAACCACTAATCGCAGTGAGGCACTCTCCCGACGATACACTTCAAGCTGTTGACCTTGTCGCTCGATGATCCAATATTCCCTTACGCCTCGTGCTGAATAGAGGCTAAGTTTCAGATCGCGGTCGCGCCGTTGGTTCTCGGCGCCAGGTGAAAGCACTTCTACAACCAACTCAGGTGCAGCGGTTAAGTGACCGGCATTGTCTAGTAAAGCAGCCAAACGTTCGTGACTCGCCCAAACAACATCAGGAATAACATTGTTAGCCTCAGAGAAAATCACCCCTAGAGCAATTGCGACCCGTCCGCTACCAGTAGACAGCGACCAAGCATCAAGAACAGCGAAAACTCTACCACAGGTCTCTTGATGATCCCAATGTGGTGCTCTTGACACAAACAACTCCCCGTCAACAATCTCGTAGCGATCGCCATTGTCAGGTAGGAGTTCCAGATCTCTCGTCGTCCAGCGAAATGACTCTGTGGTGGGCTGGGTCATAGAAAAGCGGTTTTCACTGTTGGTTCTACATTTTCTAGTATGATTGCCCAATACCTTGCTTGTTATGGAGCTAATCATTGTGGATCCGCTTCCCCTCTCCGTTAACCAATACCAACTCAAACTCATGCAAAACTGTGCTGGTCAAGCAATTGCACAGCTGCAGGATGAGCGCCAAGCAGGACAATTCGCTTCAGGTGATGACGAGAAACGAGAGCAAAACGTTTTAACCTACGGGACAAGCAACTACGAAGAAGCGTATACTCTCATCCAGGCTATCGAGGATCAGCTGAAGTCCCATCTAGAAGCATGGAATAGTGCTCCAAATGACTCAAAACCTGTACCACTCTCCCTCAACTCCTATCAAATTAAGCTACTGCGAACATATATTGAGCATCAGATGAATAATCTCAACAGCTCAAAAAACGAGGAGTTACAGACTTCAAACGACAAGCAGCAGCAATACGGTACAACTCATCCCGCTGAAGTAGCACAGATGTTTGAAAACCTCATCGAGCAGCTTCCTGAATCTAGTCCTCACGAAGACTCAGATTGAAACGGTTCACATGAGGATAAATTTGTTTGGGGCAGAGATCCGTGCCACCTTTGCCCACACGCATAGGTCACAACGCGATCGCAGTGCTTCTATACTGGGCCGATCGGACTTGAGCATGGGGAGACGTAGGGGTCTGCAGTTAAGATTACCGTATTTTGTTTTGAGCATCGTGGGTGCGACGAGTACCCTCATCGTCTCTGGATCAATAGTCATCAGATACAGGTTAAAAAGTGTGTGGAGATCAGCCCGCAGCAACAACCCATTTGCAATGTCATGAGTTTGAGGACCAAGGTAGGGCATGATATGGGCAGCTTCTAAGACTGGTTCTATGTCGTAGTTTGTAATCGCGCATCGGTGGTTGTAAGCTTTGATTAGCGCCTGACGAAACTCAGACTGTCCTTGCCGTCGGATAATGGATGCAGTAGTTCGCTCTCTGGCATTGCCGCTATCTAGAATGAAATATCCTTCAGCATCAACGCACTTTTGGGCAATGGCAAGCTCCTCAATTGCGGCATTCTGATATTGCCCCCTTCTGTGAACCTCGGCAAGTTGAACACTATATCCCCACTCTGATAATTTCGATAAATGTTGTTGCCAATAAGGCTCAAAGCGCTCAACATCCTTTTGGGGAACACTGCGTCCTGAAACACGGGATTGTAATATCGCTCCACCCATGTCCAATCTATGTTCGATGTCGAGTGGTTGCTCGTAGTCAACAACTGAATACCACTCACAAGTAAACCTCAAATTTGGATATTCACCACTGTATGTTGCACTTAGACGCTGAAATTTCTTGTTTTTGAGTCTTGTCTGATCTACTTTTTCAGCAGCAACAATCCGTCCCTGAGCAAAAAATCCATGAGGCTGGCTACCTACTCGTTTAAAGTATACGCGATCGCCAATCTGAAGCTCTTGTAGGGTTCCGCAGCTCCAAGTGCTCCGATGAATTTCACCTTTAGCAATCTTTCCTTTAGCTTCCTCGATCTCATTCTCAATGTCATAATGCTCAGTTTCTCTGTTACATAGAAAAATTCTTGTTATCGTCTTTGTTTTCATATTTACTTCTTTCTAAGCTATCTGAATCAGCAACACCTGCTGTCCTTGCTATGCGTGTTTTGGCGAAGATGGATAATCCTAGTCCCATACCTTGACCTATTATTAAGGATTGACTAGTTAGTGCTCAGTCGCAGAGCAGAAAAACATGTATTCTGAATTTACTCTGATATGCTCAAAATTAGCTCAGTGGAATTACTATTTTCTGTTGAAACCAACCAAGATTTTTTCAGTATCATCCCTGCTCTGCATCGCGAGTCACAATCTCCACCAACAACGGATGGCACTACGGTCCTTGTCCGCTGTCTTGAACCAACAAGCCTGCTGCCAGCAATCGCTCGATGTAAGGTTTAAAGGTTTGCTGGATGAAAGGCTTTCCGTTTTTATCCGGTGTTCCAGTCTGGTTCAAATAGGTCAAAGCGCCTGCGGCACAGGGTGTGGGGTGTAGGGTGTAGGGAATCTTTCACCACACCCCACACCCGCTCCCATTGCGGGCTTGGTCAGAATTGGTCATGATGCGTTCGGATATGGCTCTATCGCTGTCTGGTGATGCTACAAATTTGTTGTTAGTGTAATGTAAACTTTTGTAAGAGATCGTGCGATTCCCGAAGTTTGAGCCCGAAGAGTTATACAAAAGTTCATAAGTTTAGTTAGGTCTTGATGATGAGAGCTAAATTCACAGGTTCAGTTTTAGTAGCTACTTTAGTTTTCTCGGGTGCTACAGCTCTTAGAGCTGAAGCTCACCCTCTGGTTACAACCTTTCGCTGCGTTCAAGAAGGGCAGGGCTTCGCGACGATCGCTGAAAGGGGTGATCGCAAAACACCGCCGCTAATCATCTGGAACACTATACTAGGCATGTACACTCCTCAAGAACGCTGCAATACGGTTTCCCGAAGATTGACGCAGGTAGTGGCTGAAAATGGTGGCAAATTACAGAACCTGCAACTCGCAACCGGAACTGTGAAGAATCAAGCAGTCATTTGTGCTGTCAATAATGGGCAATCCGCATGTAACCGTTCCAATATGCTGTTTACCCTGCGACCAGAGAACGCTAAGAACCCAAATGCGGTAGTAGCAACGCTACAAGATTTTTCAGTTAAGGGTAGTGGAGCTCCAATTGACGAATCCTATGGTCAACATACACTGGCTTTAAAACAGTTAGATCAGTTTTTGGGTTCTGAAGACAAAACCAATTCTGCAACTTCCCCCTCCAGGGCCAAGTCGCTCCAATGTTTATGAATCTAGGTTATTATCCAGTTAGATAATCAATAATTGACTCGAAAATCGAGGAAGACCAACAGTCTGCACTCTCCCTTAATTTCCTGCATTCAAAACATTCTCTAACCCCAATATTAAAACCCACAGAAAGGTATATTTCTACTCAGAGTTCTGATCGCTATCCGACGATTAAGAGCTTTACGGCTGCGACTTCTCTGACGAGCTGATATGGTTACCTCGATTGGCAGATTGCGGCCGACTGGGTTGTAATTAAACAAAACTCACTTGTTGAGTCTATAAAAATATGTTAGTGACTGTTGGTGTGGAGATCCCGGTAAATTAGCTCTGTAATAGTTTTGTGGCCCAGAACTGGCTTTGTGAGTAAGCGACGTCATCGATTAGTGAATAAGCGAAGGTACAGGGGGAGACCTTTTCGGTATCTGATGCTAGTTCTACCAATTTTGCTTTGGTTGGGCTACAAAGAGATCAAGAGCCAGTTTGAGCAACCCCAGGCAATGTTAGTGTTAGGTGGTTCAGTGGAGCGAGAGAAGTTTGCCGCCCGATTCGCTCGCCAGCACCCAGAGCTAATCATCTGGGTTTCCTCCGGTAGCCCAAAAGACTACGCTAAACGAGTGTTTGCCAAAGCTGGGATCGACCAGAGCCGTCTACACTTAGACTATCGGGCTCTGGACACGGTGACAAACTTTACGACGCTGGTTGATGATTTAAAAGATCATGGTATCAAGAGTATCTATCTGATCACCTCTAATTACCATATGCGCCGCGCCTGTATCATTGGCGAGATTATTTTGGGGAGTCGGGGAATTGATTTCAAACCAGTTTCGGTTCCATCCACTCTACCACCTGAACCAATTGAAAAAGCCATCCGTGATGGTGGCAGAGCTTTGCTTTGGGTGACAACTGGTCATACAGGTGCGAATCTCATTCGAGGTTAGAAGCTTAACAGCTATTCTGGGAGCGTTCTACGCCGCAGCTGGTTCTTGCACGAGAACGTAAGGCTGCACGATCAGGGTATTAAACCGCTTGGCACGGTTGCCGTTCCAATCTGATAGCTGAGTGGGTGAGGGTTTGTAGATTAATTGCTCACCAATCCAACGTTGTATAGATGAAGCGTTGTCACTGGCGATCGCTACCCCAACCTCGATTAAGTCTAGCTGAGCTGCTACCACAACCACAGCATCTCTCTGCACGTGGGGGATGAGCCAGTTCCACTCTGCCTCATCCAAGTTTTCTGCTAGTTCCGCTCTTAAATCTGACATGGTGAAAAATTCAGTTTAATTACAACTGATTTTAACGCCCCAGATCGTGCAGTGTACTAATTACTGTGGCACACTGTTGCGTCACCCTCTCCAATTCCTCGCGCTCGGTAGAACTGGGGGCATCAATCGGCTGACCAATCCGGACGGTGACTGGGACGGGGCGGGGGATAGCAGAACCTTTGATGAAAATTCCCTGAGTTCCCCATAAACTGACCGGTAGCAGCGGCGCTTTTGCCTTGGCAGCAATCAGCGCTGCACCCAGTTTCGGGTCTGTAATCCTGCCATCCTGGGTGCGAGTACCTTGCAAGAAAACACCTGTAGCCCATCCAGCTTCGAGATACTTCAGCGCTGAACGGATAGCACTCCGGTCTGCACTTCCCCGACTTACCGGGTAAGCACCGTACAGTTGAATCGCCTGCCGCAGAATTGGGACTTGAAATAGTTCCTCCTTTGCCATGTAAGCTACAGGTCGCCCAATACAAGAGGAGAGCAGCGGTGGATCGAAGTAAGTGGCATGATTGCTGACAACCACCAGTGGTCCTTGCTGAGGCACGTCTTCAGCGCCATAGATGCGGCCCCGAAAATAAACATGAAGCATGGGGCTCACAACCGACCATTTGAACAGGTGGTAAAGCGACAGGCTGATCAACGGTTCGCGACTTCTGCCCACGGAAGATAAACGGTCCAAACGGCTTTGGGTTGATAATAACCTAATCTAAAATTCCTTAACTCCCAATCGCTAGAGCTTGCTGTCCTTGAGGTGAATTTGCATAGCCTAAGAATGCTTGAACAGCCGAGCTAGGATTTTGCTTGTATACGTAATACAAACTTCTTTGGTAAGGATAATTAGAGGCATCCGGTGTGACGCCATCAATAGCCAAAACCCGTACCGTAGTCTGTTTTGCTACTTGGGCGTAAGTAGCGTAACCAATTCCATCAGTCCCTAAGGCTTGGAGCAGAGGAGTTGTTGCATCCCGTTGGAGCGTCGTAATATTTGGTGTCGTGCCAAAGTTAGCGCCTTTCAACACGAGTGTCTGAAAAACCTGGTGGGTGCCACTGCCAGCCGGACGGTTAATCACCCGAATGGTAGCCGCTGTGCCTCCTACTGCCGACCAGTTGTTGATCTGCCCCTCAAAGATACCAGCTACTTGAGCGCTGGTTAATCCTTTGTTGAAAGGATTTGCTTTCCCTACCACTACGGCGATCGCATCAGTTGTTACAGGTACTGCTACCAATCCTTGACTTTGTTCCTGAGCGGTAAGAGGTCGAGATACCGCCGCAATATCGGCGCTACCTGCCAAAAGAGTCCGAATTCCCTGATCGGAACCGCCAGCAGACGTGGCAACGGTGGTACCAGGAAACTTCCCCTCAAAGCCTTGTTTGAGACTCTGGTTAATTTGCACCATAGTGGTAGAACCGACAATCCTGACGTTAGTACCACTAGGCACTGAAGTCGGAGCCGGAAACGGAGTTGATGCCGATGATGAGGAAGTATGTGGAGTTGGGGGTGGGTTTGAGTCCGATGATGCAGTCGGCTGATTTGATGGTGGGTTGTTCGCTGATTGGTTATCTAAGTGATGAGAAAAAAACCAGTAGCCGCCACCCAACAGTATAAGAACTATAACAATATAAACAATTGGAGGAGGACCGCTTTTCCGGGTCATAAATTGTACTTACTCCGGTAGTTGCTTAGGGCTATCTGCTTGCAACATCTGTAGGCGACGGGCAACCTCGTCATCTAAGGTCATTTTTTCCAAGTCAGCGTTAAGCTTTTCCGTTGGGTTTTCAGATAGCTCAGCTTGCGCACTAACCCGCAGATTCCGTCGCTCAACCGCACTTTTAGCTGCTTCAAACTGAGAGCGAGCTGAACCGATGTCCAGGGAGTTATTGACTTTGGTCATTTCTGCCAGCGCCTGATTAACTTCCGACATATCTTTCATATTCTGCATATCGGTCTTGTATTGTTCAAGCTTCATCCGCTCCCGATGCAACTTATCCTTAGAAGCATTCACGAATTGTTCAGCCTGTTTGACCTGTCCCTCTAACTGAGGCAAGAGTTGCTCGATTTGCAGTACCTTCGTCATTGCTAGACGGGCGGCTTCTTCGTTACTATTGCGCTGGGCTGTCATCGCTTGGTTTTCGAAGAGCTTAAGTTCCTTAACTTTATCTTCATACTTGTGTTTAGCTCGTTCGTAAGCAGCGACTTGAATAGATACCGCTTGGGCTAGCTTTTGCACAGATTCATTCATTGAGCGCAAGGCTTCTTCACTTACCTCAATAGCAACCTGTCCACCAGACTCAATCGGCATCCCCCATAGCCAGTTCCAAGTACCAACTATCGTGCGTCCTGCCTTTTCTCCCATCAACCAATAAATAACCTTCTTCATGTATGCCTCTGTTAATAGTTATTTTTTACGTACAGTTATAACATGGCTGGAAGTTTGTTCTGTGTTTTAAATATTTAGATACAGTAAAAAAAGAGATTCTAACTAGGCAACTCTTCGACGCTACTGATGTTCTCTAATACTAACTCAGGGCAGGTACGCCTAATTAGACCTGTGAGTACCATTCCAGGACCAATTTCTACCACTCGCTCAATGCCTTCTTGTGGCAATCGCTGGGAGATCTCTCGCCACCGCACGGAGCCGGTAATCTGGCGACTGAGACGTTCTTTCAAAACCGCCGCATCAATAGCTGGTGTTGGTTCTGTATTAGATAGCACTGGCACCAGAGCTGTATTAAATGGGACAGATGCCAGCACTTTTTGGAACTGGGCTGCGGCGGCTGCCATGAACGGGGAGTGAAAAGCTCCTGACACATTCAAGCGGATAGCACGCTTTGCTGTCACTTGGGATAGCACAGCTTCCACGGCATCTGGGGTCCCGGAGATCACCACCTGAGCTGGGCTATTGTCATTGGCTAACACCACATCGGGGGTTTGTTGGATTTGTATTTGAAGCTGATCGCGGTCAAAGCCAATGAGAGCCGCCATTGTCCCACCAACGGCGCTATCCATCAGTTCTGCCCGACGCTTAATCAGGTGTAATCCAGATTGCCAGTCAAACACCCCAGCGGCGTAGAGAGCGGCATATTCTCCCAGACTGTGACCGGCAACCAAGTCGGGCTGGTGTCCCCGTTGCCGCAGCAAGTCCGCTAGAATGCTTTCCACGACATACATACTGGGCTGGGTGTAGAGCGTGCGCGATATTTGTCCTTCCTCGCTTTGGCAGATTTCCGGCACAGACCAACCCAAAATTGCCTCAGCCTGTTCAAACTTTTCCTGAGCATAGCTCAGTTCCAACAAATCCACTCCCATCCCAACGAACTGAGAACCCTGACCCGGAAACACCCACGCCGTCTTACTCATAACTCCCTCCCCTTGTCCCTATCCCCTGTCCCCTGTCCCCTGTCCCCCGCCCTCACCCGCCCCATCGAAAAATCGCCGCCCCCCAAGTCAGACCGGCACCAAAGCCAGAAGCAGCAATAATATCATCCTGCTGGATCTGACCTCGCCGCACAGCTTCATCAAGGGCGAGGGGGATTGAGGCGGCAGAGGTATTGCCATAGTGGGCAAGATTGCTGATCACTTTGTGAGCTGGAATCTTTAGCCGCACTGCTATGGCATCAAGAATGCGCTGGTTGGCTTGGTGCAACAGCAGCCAGTCTACTTGGTCAACGCTGATGTTGGCTCGAAACAGGGCTTTGTCAATGACTTCCGGCACTCGTTGTAGGGCAAAGCGGTAAACTTCTTGACCGTTCATAGTGATCGGCTGATAGGTGCCCTGACCCACATCAACGCCCTTGATGAGTTGTTTGGACTCAGCCTGATAAGCAAGTTTGAGACACTGGTTTTGAGTGCCGTCGCTCTTGAGTTCAAATCCCAGTAAGCGATCGCTCGCTGCCGCCTGCAATACCACTGCCCCAGCCCCATCTCCAAATAGCACACAAGTTCGCCGGTCTTCCCAGTCCACCCAACGAGAGAGAATATCGGCTCCAATCAGCAGGATATTCTGGTACATGCCAGTTCTGATGTACTGAGCAGCGGTGACGAGTCCAAAGACAAAGCCAGAGCAAGCTGCTGTTAGGTCAAAGGCCACGGCTTTGGTAGCTCCTAGCTGAGCCTGAATTTCACTAGCACTACCAAATAGGTCATCGGGGGTGGAGGTTGCCAAGATAATCAGATCGATTTCAGATGGAGTCATTCCAGCCATGGCGATCGCACCCTGTCCTGCCAAGGTCGCGATCACACTCAAGGACTCCGATCCCGCCGCCAATCGTCTTTGACGAATCCCGGTGCGTGATGCAATCCACTCATCCGAAGTCTCAACCAGCTGACTCAACTCCTGGTTATCCAGAGAAGCTGCTGGTGTTGCCGAACCACTCCCCGTAATTGCTACCCCTGAATTTTGCACTCATTTTCTCCATTGATCGCTGGCATCTTGGGTCTTGGGTCGAAATACCTTAAACCCTACACCCTTTCTGATTGCTGATCGCTTTGATATTGAGACTGAATTCGTTCTAGCACACGGTGATCAATTGCTTCCTTCGCCAAGCGAATCGCATTAAAAATTGCTGGCGCTTGAGAACTACCATGGCTGATAATACAAATTCCTGCCACACCTAACAGCAAGCCCCCGCCGCGTTCAGCGTGGTCGATGCGCTGCTTAATCCGCCGCAGGTTCGGTTTCAGGAGCGCCGTGCCCAGCTGACCGTTCAATCCTTGGGGCAACTCTTCCCGCAAGATTTGGAGCGCCACCTCGCCCACGGCTTCAGCAAATTTCAACAAGACGTTACCGACAAAGCCATCGCAAACGATGACATCGAAGCGACCGGAAAGGACATCACGGCCTTCGGCATTGCCAATAAAGGAAATTCGGGAATTTTCTTGCAGTAGCTGGTAAGTGCGTTTGGCTAAGTCATTGCCCTTAGAGTCTTCCTCCCCTATGTTCAAAAGTCCTACCTTAGGCTCCGAGATCCCCAGGACATACTGACTGTAAATCGTTCCCATGGCAGCAAACTGGTCCAAAAATTCGGGACGACAGTCAACATTCGCGCCAACATCTAGGATCAGCACCGGCCTACTAGCAACTAAGGTAGGAAGCACTGCGCCAATCGCTGGGCGTTCGATTCCTGGCAGTCGCCCCAAGCGGAAGTTGGCAGCTGCCATGGCAGCGCCGGAGTGCCCCGCTGAAACCACAGCTTCTGCCCGCTTTTGTTTCACCAAATCCATCGCCACATTGATTGAAGCCTTGGGTTTGCGCCTAACGCCGCGTATAGGCTCCTCATCCATGGCGATCGCTTCTTCAGCTGGCACAATTTCCAGCTGCCTCAAATTCGTCTGTTGCGGCAGGGCAGCTTCAATTTGCTGGGGATCTCCCACCAGCAACACTTCTACGCCTAATTCCTCCTGTGTCCGCAGGGCACCAGTCACGATTTCGGCGGGGGCATAATCTCCGCCCATGGCGTCGATTGCGATCCGTGCGCGAGTCAAACCCATTGCTACAAAGCTCTATAAACCTTCAAAATTCTATCAGATGCCCTTTACACAAAGAGCGGGGGAGAGGGGGAGAGGGGGAGATGGATGGATATTGGCAAAGTGTGAGATCTGCAACAATAGTTGGGTGTCTTTGCTGAATATTTAGATCGGCAGAAATTTAGCGCTGTGGAGGGTGGTGAAGCATGCTGCAATTATTTGGCTCAGGGCTGATTTCGCTGTGGCTGGGGCTAGTTGGGGTACATGTGGTGCCGCTGGATACCTGGGGATTGCTGTCCTTGATCAGTCGTCCGGGGTTAGTCTTCCTCCCCGATCCCAACCCAGTTGGAGTAACCACAGTGCAGCAATACCTGAAGGGACTGGCAGCCAAAGGAATAGTGACGACGAATCAAGGGGTATGGATTCAGTCGGGGCCACTCCTACTGGCCGATCATCAGGGTACGATTCCCGTGCCAGCTGCCTCGTTGACCAAGATTGCAACGTCTTTAGCTGCTTTGAAAACTTGGGGGCCAGATTACAGGTTCGAGACGCTAATTAGTGGGACGGGACCAGTAAAACATGGGGTGTTGTACGGCGATTTAGTGATCCAGGGAGGTGGCGATCCGTTGTTTATTTGGGAGGACGCGATCGCACTGGGCAAGAGTCTCAACGCTCTGGGGATCGATCGCGTCACTGGCAATTTAGTCATTGCTGGCAATTTTGCCATGAATTACCAGTCCAATCCGAGTTTGGCGGGCCAGCTCCTGAGGCAAGGATTGGATGCCCGTTTGTGGCCCCCAAGCGCTACCACTGAATTCTGGCAGCACTTTCCTCTAGGGACACCCCGACCTCAGGTCGCGATCGCCGGGGTTGTCCGGGTAGCAGCGCCAGGTCTTGTGCCCTTATCGGTTCCTAAACAAGTCTTGCTGCTACATCACCGCTCTTTACCCCTGGCGCAGCTGATTAAGGAGATGAACATCTACAGTAACAACGAGATGGCCCAGATGCTGGCTGACTCTTTGGGGGGAGCTCAGGTGGTGCAACAACTGGCTATCACCACATCTGGGGTACCTCAGTCGGAAGTTCAGTTAGTAAATGGTTCGGGACTGGGGGTAGAAAATCGGATCTCACCTAGAGCAGTCTGTGCCATGCTGGGGGCAATTCAGCGGGAGTTGCGCCCCTATCAGTTGAGTTTGGCTGACTTGTTTGCTGTGGTAGGGCGCGATCATCGAGGGACTATTGAGGGCCGTCACATCCCATTTGACACGGTCGTTAAAACGGGTACTCTAAATCAGGTAAGTTCTCTAGCTGGGGTGATGCCGACGCGTGATCGCGGTCTGGTCTGGTTTGCTATCATCAACCGAGGCTCTGATGTAGCGGGCTTCCGAGTCAAGCAAGACCAGTTGCTCCAACGCCTTTTGCAACAATGGCAAGTGGCTCCCGTACTTCCTGTGGTGGTACCACATTTGGGGAGGGGACAGGGGACAGGGGGCAGGGGGCAGGGGGCAGGGGACAGGGGACAGGGGACAGGGGAGCAGATTTGAATAATTTATCTACTGCCAAAACTAGGAATACGAAGCTACCATCAATACAATCTTTTCGTGGAATAGCTGCTCTTTTGGTAGTAGCATTTCATCTGACTGTTAGAAGTAACGAACTTCTAAAACAGAATTTATTAGCTGGTATATTCTTTTTTGCAGTGCTGGAGTAGATTTCTTTTTTGTATTAAGCGGATTTATTATTTTCTATGTCCATCGATATGATATAGGTAATAGCAGGAAACTAAAAAATTTTCTACTCAAGCGATTTGTGCGAATTTATCCGATTTACTTCTTGCTGACTCTTTTAATTATTCCTGTTTATTTGTCTGGTTATGGTCATTCTTATAAAAGTAATATTGACATAATATTAAAGTCGTTTTTACTCTATCCCCAGGACAATGGAATTTATCCAATTCTTAACTTTGGCTGGACATTAAGTTATGAAGTTCTGTTTTATTTGCTTTCTAGTTTAGCAATTTTGCTTAAACTCAATTAACCAAGATCATTTTTACTCTCTGGATATTGACAATTATAACGGTTTATATTGCTAGAATAAGCAGTCTGTTTATCCCAGACAATACCTTGGTCAACTTTATTTTTAATATTAGGAACTTAGAGTTCATCTTGGGTAGTTTGGTTGCGTATTTAGTGCAAAAGCAGCAATTTAGACATTCGAGCTGTATGCTTATGCTCGGCATATTATCTTTTCTCTTATTTGGTATTAATGATGCTATTTTCAATTTTGTTCGAGTAGAACCAGTTATTACCTATGGTATTTCCTCTGCACTTATAATTATTGGGTCAGCTTCCCGTGACTTAATTAATTCTCCTAAAGTACCTAAAATTTTTCTTTATTTTGGAGATGCATCTTACTCTATATACCTAACACATTTTGTTGCCATGACTGCACTCATGTCATTGGCTTTGAAGTTACATTTAATCAGTTTTATGGGTTATCCTTTGACTGTAGCAATTATTACTATCATGACTCTGATCTTGGGATGTCTTGTTTTCCAGTATATTGAAAATCCACTATTGGCTTTCTTGAGAAAGAAAATTTGGTTATATGGCAAAAACAACAGTACAGCTTAAGGGAGATTAAGGGGTAAACTGAGTCACGACTCCGCCGCCGCTGACGACAATGCTTTGGTCTTGGAGTTTCCCTACAGCTTTTTGACCGGCGAAACTTGCCGCTGGTTCGACCTGGTGATAGACAACATTGCCATTAGCCTCAAACAACTGAGTGGGAAAATACCAAGTCAGATGCGTGGAGTTGAGGGACTGACCCCGCTGCCCCACGCCGTAGACATTTCCAGTTAAATAGGCAACCTTTTTCCGCAAATCCATCCAGCCTTGATTAGCAGTCACCGTCACTTGCTGTTGGCGATCCAACGTCCGTACAGGCTGATTTGCCGTTAAGGTTTCCGCGTTGAGGTTCCAGCTCAGATCGTTGCTAGCTACCTGAAGCGGCGGGGCAACTAAAGACAGCTGGGCATTCTGCTGTAGCGTGACGATTTTAGTTTTTAAGTCGACTTCACCTTGATTTGCCGACGCTTGACCAGTAATTGCTTGACCTTTGAATTGAGCAATCTGAACTGGGCGATCGCCAATCAGCTTTTGCTCTCGGATCTGCCAGATTAAATGTTCGGTTTGCACTTGCACGTGAGGCTCGGTTGCGATGGCTACCACCTGCCCTTGCAATTCCATCCGAGCTGCCCGACTGAACACTCGTGCTTCTTGCGCTGTTATCTGCATTTGTTGATGGTTGATCGTCAAATGGTTGCGGACAATCAGCAGATCTTGCTCAGGCAACCACTCCAATTCATTACCATGCAATACCACGCCATTCCGGGGGTCTGTTACCACAACCTGACCTTTAAGAAACAGCTGCTTGCCATCCTGCTGGATCTCTCCTGTAGTCGCAGTAAATCGGTAAACCGCTTTGCCATCTTGGAAGAGTTCACCCATTGGAGTCTGAACCTGAGCAACTTTCTTGTCTTGGCTGTAGATCGCCTGCTTCCCCCTCACATGCCAAACAGGTCGCCCTTGCGCATTCGTCTGCTCCAACGTGACGTCATTGAAAGTCAGGCTACTCTCAAAGTGTGGTTGAGAGGAATCAGCTGGAGCTGATTGGTTCGTTGTAGTGGTTTTAGAGCTACAGGCAACTAACCCAAGTAACAGCGCCACTAGGATCAAGGCCGAAGTTACACCCCGGCTCCCGACTTCACATCCTGCCATCTTGAGGCTCATCCAATAAACCCAAACCTGATAGCGGACGGTATGTATAACTTTGGCGGGGCGTTTTTTGGATATCGTCTTTGATCCCCTCTAGGTCAATGTATCGGTCTGAAACATTGATTAAACTGTCACTCGTCATCGACCTGAGACTCACCACCTCTACGCGAACGCCACGATAACTGACTGCGTTCACCGCATAAGCTAGATCGCCGTCGCCACTAACCAACACTGCCGTATCATAGGAGTCTACTAGAGCCATCATATCCACAGCAATCTCTACATCCAGGTTGGCCTTCTTTGAGCCATCCGGCAACTGCACTAAATCTTTGGCAATGACCCGATAGCCGTTGCGCCGCATCCATAGCAGGAACCCCTGTTGCTTCTCATTCGTGCGATCCACCCCAGTGTAGAAGAAAGAACGCAACAGCCGGGAACCAGCGGTTAGCCGACACAGCAGCTTGGTGTAGTCAATTTCAATTCCTAGTTGCAGTGCAGCATAGAACAGATTTGAGCCATCAATAAAAATTGCAACACGACCCCGATTTTCTAAAACTTGTTCTGGCGTAAAAATTGAGTCCTTTTCAAAATGATTCAACATTGTTGTTATGCCTCGGTTTTTTATGAAAAATCAAAAATTAATGCTTAACAAAGAGCTGTCCGCAGAACTGCCGTCCCCCAGACTCGCGTGGCAAAATTAATCCTTTTATCAGACTGAAACCGTTTTAAGCTATTCTATTCGTCGAAAGACAGGTCGGGGTTCGCCCAGTTTCTGCTTATCGCTTAGTATTCCCCAGGTGGCATGAGTTGTAAACGGGGCGGTAGTTGAGATTTGTGTTTTATCGTTGAAATTGGTTGCGAAACCTAGCTGTGTGTAAATTTCACTTGATACGTTCGGAATAATCGGCGATAAGAGATAAGCTGCCAGTCTTACAGATTCTAAGACAGCATACAACACCTGCTCGACTGCTTGCTGCTTCCCTTGCTTATACAAGGTCCAGGGAGCCTGCTCATCGACGAACTTGTTGCTGGCTCTCACCAAGCCAAGCACTGCTTCGCAGGCTTGGTAGAAAGCTAGCGCTTCATAAGCTTGCTTGACTTGCTCCCCTAGATCTAAGCCGATTGCTTTGAGAGGATGGTCGGCAGAAAAGTCCTTACCTGAGTAACTAGGGACTTGGCGATCAGGGTACCTCTGTACCATAAATTTTAACGTCCGATTCAGTAAATTCCCTAAGTCGTTTGCTAAGTCCGCATTGAGAATATTGATAAACCGAGTTTCGCTAAAATCCCCATCCTTCCCAAATTCAATTTCTTTAAGAAAATAATATCGCACAGCATCCGCACCGTACCGGCTAACCAAATCCACAGGATCGAGGGTATTACCTAGGCTTTTTCCCATCTTCTGACCATCTTTGGTCAAAAATCCGTGCCCAAATACTCGCCCTGGCAGTGGCAGCCCAGCTGACATCAGCATTGCTGGCCAATAAACCGCGTGAAAACGCAGGATGTCCTTACCAATCAGGTGCAAATTGATCGGCCACCACTTGGATAAGGCATTCTCTAAAGTCGGTTCGCTATCTGGGTCGAGCAGGGCAGTTATGTAACCTAGCAGCGCATCAAACCAGACATAAAGCGTATGGTTGGGAGCAACCGGCACTGGGAAACCCCAGTCTACATTCACCCGCGAAATCGAAAAGTCTTGCAGTCCCTGACTGACAAAGCTTAGGACTTCATTGCGACTCCGCTCCGGCTGGATAAAATCCGGTCGCTTTTGGTAGAGTGCTGCCAACTGGGTTTGATAGTGCGATAGCCGGAAGAAGTAATTCTGCTCGTCTCGCCACTCCGTTTCCTTGATATGGATAGAACAACGGTGTCCCTCTAGCAGTTCGCGCTCTTCTTTAAATTCTTCACAGGAGACACAGTACCAACCTTGTTGCTGACCTAAGTAGATGTCGCCCCTCTCCCATACCCGTTGGAAGAATTCTTTGACAATTGCTTCATGGCGGGGATCGGTAGTGCGAATGAAGCGGTCGTACTCAATGTCTAGCTTCTGCCAGAGGGCAGCGAACCCAGCAGCAATTTCGTCGCAGAGAGCCTGGGGCGATCGCCCAAGACTCTCTGCCGTGCGCTGAATCTTCTGCCCATGTTCGTCTGTTCCCGTAATGAGTAGGACCGATTTGCCATTTAGTCTCTCAAACCGAGCTATTGCATCGGCTGCGATTGTTGTGTAAGCACTGCCAATGTGGGGTAAACCGTTCACATAATATAGCGGTGTTGTTAGAGCAAACCTGTCTTTCCCTTTATCAAATGAATTCATGGAAAATTAAAAAGCAAATTATTAAAACTTTGTCTATATCATACCTGAGTGTTTAGGCTTATGTATTTTAATGACAATTTCTTCACCCCAGCGTTACCAGACAGTTAGCAGCATAGCTATATAGCAATTTTTATACATCGGACTAGATACCTTAGCCTACAGCCCACACCCCACACCCTTTGCCGAAGGCACCTCGACACTCACTCTCTAAAGTAAAAAAATGTTAAATTTTAATTAAGTAAGGCTTGATTAACGTTGCGACAACATAAGCCAAGCTGAACATTTAGATGAGTAATTGGTATCTGTAACGCATGAGTGCAAACAGCCCACTTCAGATTTCTCGCTGGTTCCTCTCAGCGCTAGGAACACGACTATTTCTCTACTACGAGGATCGCATTCCCCAAGGGGGTCCAATGCTGGTAGTGAGCAATCATCGTGGCTTTATGGATGCAGCCGTGTTGATGGCGGCGCTAAATCGTCCGATTCGCTTTGCTTGCCATCACTACATGGGGCAAGTGCCAGTGATGCGGGAGATTGTAACTGGGCAATTGGGGTGCTTTCCCTTGGAGACTCCAGAACACCGGCAGCAAGACTTTTTTAAGCAAGCTCTAACGCTGTTGGACACTTCTCAGGTAGTTGGAGTGTTTCCAGAAGGGACAAAACCGATGGTGCAATTTACCCAGCCCTGTCAATTGGGCAAGTTTCAGCGGGGCTTTGCCCATTTAGCATTGCGTTCGCAAAGTCGCATCTTTACTGGAGAATCGCCAGTGCAGAATTTGGCCATCTTGCCAATCGCGATCGCCTCGTTGGAAGAAGTTAACACCTCAGCAGTGCCGCTCAAGCTGTTGAGTTTCTTTGACCCCTCCGAACCTCTATTCAATCAAGCGGGCTGGCATCCTTTAGTCATTTATCGTCGTGTCGCCGTCTTAATTGGTCACCCATATTGGATTACGTCACCACAGCTGCAACACTATCAAGGTAAACAGGCGAAAACTGCCGTGACTGACTTGACTGAATACTGTGAGGCGGAAATTGCCAATCTCCTGCGTCAAGGGTGTTATTAGAATTTTACTTACCTGTTCGATTCACTATCAATGCCAGAAGTTAAGAGTTCTCCTTGTTTCCTTACTCCCAAACGGCTACAGCCTGAGTATCCGCTATTTGTATTTTTGCCAGGGATGGATGGAACTGGTCAGCTGCTGAGGACACAAACCGCTGGATTGGAAGTCGCTTTTGATGTGCAGTGTCTGGCGATCCCACACGATGAGTTAACCAGTTGGGATCAACTCACAGCCGAGGTTTTGCAGCTGATCCATGCTGAACTGAAAAAAAACCCTCACCGACCAGTTTATTTGTGTGGTGAGTCGTTCGGCGGCTGTCTAGCGATGAAGGTGGCATTGCGATCGCCCCAGTTGTTCGATCGGCTCATTCTGATTAACCCGGCTTCTGCTTTTCATTGCCGCCCTTGGTACAGTTGGATATCGCAACTGGCTGGCTTGGTGCCCCCGTGTTTATTGCAAACTGGCTCAGAGGGATTTTTGCAGTTTCTAGCGGCTGTGGGGCGGATCTTACCAGGCGATTGCCGCGAGCTTTTGAAAACTATGCAATCTGTCCCGCCAGAGACTGTCCTTTGGCGGTTATCTTTAGTCAGAGAGTTTGACGTTGACGATCCTCAGTTACGTCAGCTCACTCAACCAGTACTGGTGATTGCTAGTGCTGGCGATCGGCTTTTGCCCTCCTTGACTGAAGCCAGACGCTTAGTCAATATCATACCCAACGCAACTATGGTGGTGCTGCCTGATAGTGGTCATGCCTGCTTACTTGAAGCAGACGTTAATCTCTACAAAATTATGCACAGCAAGAACTTTTTAGACAGCAGTGCTGCAGTAATTGCTTCGTCAACTTGACCGGAGAAAGTGACACATATTTAATGCCCGTTCTAGTCTTGGCTTGGCATCAGTGAATAACGAATCTGATCTGTTACTTTAGCAATAGTAAGCTCTTGAGTCGCCCGCCAATCTCTAGGGAACCATTCACAATGAGGATTCTAATCGTAGAGGATGACGAGTTTACCGCCAAAGCACTCTCCACAGCGTTTGACCAACACTACGTAGTTGAAGTTGCTCGAGATGGTCAAGCTGGTTGGGAGTTAGTGGAAGCCTGTACCTATGATTTAATTCTGCTGGATGTGATGTTACCCAAGCTGGATGGTATTAGCCTTTGCCAACGGCTGCGATCGCAGGGCTATCAGATGCCACTGCTGCTGCTGACAGGTCGGGACAGTAATCACGATCAGACTATAGGGTTGGATGCAGGAGCAGACGATTATGTCATCAAACCCTTTGAACCGGAGGAAGTGGTAGCTCGGGTTCGGGCTCTACTGCGTCAAGGTAGTTCAACCTCATTACCTACAGTCTCTAAGACTGGTGAAGAGATTCGGCAGCAGACACGCTCAGCCTTAGCTGGGGTTTGGCACCGATTTCGAACCAGGGTTAGTGAGCAGGTGGCAGTCCTGGAGCAAGCTGTCGCCCTGTTAAATCAGGCGGCAGGGAGAGAATGGCAGCTTGCAGAGCAGGAAGCCCATACACTTGCAGGCTCATTAGGCACTTTTGGCTTGACCGAAGGTTCCCGGCTAGCTCGAAAAATCGAGTATATGCTGCAAGACGCTGGTAAGTCCTGGGGACAGAACGAGGCTATGTATCTCCAGGAGTTGGTGGTAGCCCTGCGCCAGGAAATAGAGCAAACTCCTGAAGGACTAGTAGCACCAGCAACGAACCAGGATGAACGTCCCTTGTTATTGGTAGTCGACAGCGATCGCAAGCTAGCACAGATGTTGGCGATCGAGGCTACAAGGTGGGGAATCCGAGCAGAAATAGCTACGAAACCATCGCAAGCTAGGGAGATGATCGCGAGCGTTCATCCCCAAGTGGTGCTGCTCGATCTCTCCTTTGCTGACACAACTGAGGATGGTTTGACTCTATTAGCAGAACTCAGCAACCAGACACCACCAGTTCCAGTATTGGTTTTTACTGCCCAAAATGGTTTAACCGCTCGAATAGAAGTAGCTCGGTTGGGCGGGCGGACCTTTTTACAGAAACCAGTACCTCCAAATCAAGTAATGGAGGCAGTTAACCGGGTGCTGCAACAAGTGGACATAGCAGCAGCCAAGGTGATGGTAGTGGACGATGACCCTCAGATTCTAGCTATCCTGCGCACTTTACTTGAGCCTTGGGGCCTGAAGGTAACGACTCTCGATGAGCCACTAAGATTCTGGGAAACGCTGGCAGCAACTTCGCCGGATCTGCTGATTCTGGATATAATGATGCCTCATTTGAGCGGCATTGAACTGTGCCAGATCGTGCGCAACGATTCGCGCTGCGGCGGATTGCCAATACTTTTCCTCACAGCTCACACAGATGCCGCCATGGTGAATCAGGTGTTTGCTGTGGGCGCAGATGACTATGTGAGCAAGCCCATTGTCGGACCAGAACTGGTCACCCGGATCATCAATCGTCTGGAGCGGATCAAACTCCTCCGGAATCTGGCTGAAACCGACCCGCTGACTAGAGTGTCCAACCGCCATAAGTCAACCCAAGACTTGGAGCAGTTCCTCAGCTTAGCCAAGCAATACAACCAACCTCTGTGCTTAGCGATCCTAGATTTAGATCACTTTAAACAGATCAACGATCGCTATGGTCATGCGACTGGGGATATCGTGTTGCAAGAGTTAGGGCAACTGCTGCGGCGATCGTTTCGCAGTGAAGATGTGGTAGCCCGTTGGGGTGGGGAAGAATTTGTCGTGGGTATGTATGGCATAACCCGAATTGACGGAATCCAAAGGCTAGTCAAGGTGCTAGAAACCCTCCGTCAGCATGATTTTACTGCGCCCGAAGGCACCCTGTTTCGGATTACCTTCAGTGCTGGTGTAGCCCAGTATCCTGAAGATGGTACAGACCTACAATCCTTGTATCGGTCTGCGGATGCAGCACTTTATCAAGCTAAGATAGCTGGGCGCGATCACGTGTTAGCTGCCCAACCGCCAAGTCCAGGTACCTATCAACCTCTCACAAACCAAATCCGGCAATGAGCTTCACCAACGATTTGTCATCAGCTAATGCTAGCCTCAAAGATTCCCACGAGCAACTAGTAGATTACAACCGGCTGCTGGAAGCGAAAGTGGAAGAGCGAACACTGGAATTAAAAGCAAAAAACTTACGTCTGCAACAGGAGATCAGAGATTGCCAGCAAGCAGAAGCAGCAGCCGAGGCAGCCAACTGCGCCAAGAGTGAATTCTTGGCTAATATCAGCCACGAACTGCGTACCCCGCTTAATGGCATTTTGGGTTACGCCCAAATTCTCAAAAATGACAAAACCTTAACCGACCGACAAAAGGATGGTCTCGATATTATTTATCAGTGCGGCGAACACCTGCTAACTCTAATCAATGATATCTTAGACCTGGCAAAAATCGAAGCCCGAAAAATGGAACTTTATCCCAACGAGTTTAATTTTCCGGAATTTCTTGAGGGTATAGTCGATATTTGCCGAATCCGTGCCGAAGCAAAGGGAATCTCATTATTTTATCAAGCGCTTTCTCCACTGCCAACAGCGATCCGAGTCGATGAGACCCGGCTGCGGCAAATTTTGCTCAACTTACTGGATAATGCAGTCAAGTTTACAGAAAAGGGAAGTGTAACTTTCAAAGTTGGCAAGCGCGAGGGGAAACTCCGGTTTCAGGTGGAAGATACAGGCATTGGCATGGCACCGGAGCAATTAGCAGAAATATTTTTGCCATTCCAGCAGGTGGGTGAGCGTAGTCGTCAGACTGAAGGCACAGGATTAGGACTGGCAATTAGCCATCAGTTAGTCCAGATGATGGGCGGTGAATTACAGGTGAAGAGTACCTTAGGTAAAGGGAGCGTTTTCTGGCTGGATTTGGATTTACCTGAAGTTTGTCAAGCGGTCGATGTTGCCATAGATGAACCTAACGTTCCGCTGGACGGGGCTCCGGCGGCGCGCCCGTAGCAACCTCAACGTTCCGCCGGAGGCGGCTCCGGCGGCGCGCCCGTGCAAGCTCAATCTACTGGAGTCTTTTCCGCTCTTTGCTCCCTCGCAAGAGGAGATCGCGGCATTGCTCGATTTAGCAATGAGGGGCGACCTGAGAGGGATTATAGAGCGAGCTGGAAACTTAGAGGCGTCAGATCGGCAATTGGTGCCTTTTACCAGCCATCTACGTCTACTCGCCAAAGGCTTTAAAGAGAAACAAGTTCTGGAGTTTGTCAAGAAATACCAGAGGCGTCAACTGCTAGGGGGACAAGCCCCATACCTTGCTGTTCCAACCCCAATGGCTCCTTAGCCAAAGGTAGAAAGCAACAAGCTCATTGACTGGAGCCCTACGAACAGTTAAATTTTTAACTCTCGACTGAACTCCTTATCTCTGCCCTCAGAAGTAGTGTTCCCAGGGAATTTTACCGTCCCTAGAACCAATGCTCCGAAGCCGTTTCGGCCAAGTCTAGACGTAACCAAAACCTAACTTATGTGCCTTTGTTAAGAAGAGGATATACGATTATATTTATCATATCACATTCTTAAAGGCGCCCATCAGGGAGCCACTTAAACGCAGCCCTTCGGGTTCGCAGTTCCCTACGGAGGGAGACCCTTCCTGCAGGGCTGTCTCGCCGGGTTCCCCGGCGTAGTAAAGTGGCGTGGCGCGGTTTCTACCCAAAAGATTTTAATGAATGAGTGTCGATCCTGCCGAAAAAGGTGTCATCTTAATCGTCGATGACACTTCCACCAATTTGGAGGTGCTGTTTGACTTTTTAGTCAATTCCGGCTTCAAGGTCTTAGTAGCTGAAGATGGCGAAAGTGCCATCCAAAAGGTTGAATATGCCTCACCTGACTTGATCCTATTGGATGTACTCATGCCGGGAATGGATGGTTTCGAAACCTGCCGCCGCCTGAAAGCCAATGAATCAACGAAAGACATCTCCGTAATTTTCATGACCGCCCTTTCCGAAACGGTGCATAAGGTCAGAGGTTTGCATCTTGGTGCAGTGGATTATGTCACTAAGCCACTGCAGCATGCAGAAGTTTTAGCCCGGATCAATATCCATTTGAGCCTCCGGAAATTGACCAAGAAACTCCAGGAGCAAAATCTGCTTCTGGAACAGGAGATCCAAGAGCGCAAGCGGGTGGAGTTGGCTCTTTCCCAAGCCAAAGACGAGCTGGAACTAAGAGTAATAGAACGGACAGCAGAGTTAATTAGCAGCAATCAGCAGTTGCAGTTAGAACTTGACAATCGCCAGATGGTGGAGCGGATGAAGGATGAGTTCGTTGCCGTGATCAGTCACGAACTCCGCACCCCCCTGACTTCAATCCATGGCTCTTTGGGGATGCTCGCTGGCGGTCTCGTCGAGTCTACTTCAGAGCGGGGTAAGCGCCTGCTAGAAATTGCCGTAGATAGCACCGAACGCTTGGTAAGATTAACCAATGACATCCTCGACATCAAGCGGATTGAGTCAGGTGAAGTTAGGCTGGCGAAACAGATTTGCAATGCGGCTGACCTGATAACCGAGGCAGTGGATCTGATGCAGTCTATGGCTGAGAAAGCAGGGGTAGTTATTGAGGTGTCAACCATATCGCTCCAACTGTGGGCTGACCCTGACCGGATTATTCAAACTCTGACTAACCTGCTCAGCAACGCCATCAAGTTCTCGCCCCAAGGTAATAGCATCTGGTTAACAGCTCAACGCCAAGGGGAGCAGGTCTTGTTTCAAGTCAGGGATCGCGGGCGAGGGATTCCGGCTGATCAGCTCGAAACGATCTTTGAACGTTTTCAACAGGTAGATGCCTCCGACTCGCGCAACAATGAGGGCACTGGTCTGGGTCTGGCGATTTGTCGTAGCATTTTACAACAGCACGCGGGCCGCATCTGGGTTGAGAGTACTCTAGGTGAGGGTAGTGCCTTTTACTTCACCCTACCAATTTCGAAAATAGAGCTAATCTACAGCACAAGCAAGAACCGAGGGGGCGGCAGCAACCATGGTAACCAAACGCATTCTGGTGATTGATAACGAGCAATACATTCGGGAAGTCACCCAAATTTGCTTAGAAACAGTCGCAGGCTGGGAGGTTTTGACTGCTGGTTCAGGTAGTGAAGGCTTGCTCGAAGCGGAGACTGAGCAGCCCGACGCCATCCTCCTAGACGTGATGATGCCTGACATGGACGGACTGACTACCTTTGGGAAGTTAAAGGGCAATCCGGTCACCCAACGCATTCCCGTTATCCTGTTGACGGCTAAGGCGCAGGCTTCCGATCGCTGCCGCTATACTCAAATGGGAGTCACGGGAGCGATCGCCAAACCCTTCAATCCTCTAGAGTTAGCGGCTCAGGTAGCTCAAGCCCTGGGCTGGAGTTTGTGAGGGGGAGAGGGGGGGAGGGGGAGAGGGGGCGATAAAAATGGAAACGTTTTGCGGCATTATTGCCGAACACGTTGCTGATCTTTTCTCCTTCCTCGGTGCTAAGTACTATTTATCGGCTGGGGTCAATTCTTGATTTTCTTTTTCTCCCCCTCCCCCTCACAGGCTCCCCCTACCACTATGGGCATAACCAATCTGGGGATCGCTTGCTAGGTTTGTCACAGTTTGTTACAAAGTATGAAGACCTTCTGTAGACGCGAACCTTAGTAGACGCGAATCTTATTATGTTTGGCGGCCTGACTGGTTTAACCAATCCCACTGACACTGACTGGGGAGAGCGCTTGCTCAACACAGTTGCCAGCAAAACGATTCGCCATCTGTTTAGCCAGAGCGAGTCAGTTGATATCTCTGTTCGCTGCTACCCCTCTAGCAAGCTCTTGCAGGGCAGCATCGACAGCTTCAAGATGAGCGGTCGTAGGTTAGTCATTCGTAAAGACTTCTGGGTGGAAGAAATGTCTTTTGAAACAGACGCTGTAGCGATCGACTTCGGTAGAGTTTTAGGTGGCAAACTTAGCCTTAAGCAACCCACCCAAGCCGTTGCCCAAGTCACCCTTTCAGAAGCAGGTATTAACCATGCCTTCACAGCAGAACTGGTGAGGAAACGCCTTCAGAACCTATCTTTACCTGCTTTAACAGACATATCAGGCGGTGAGCCGATTTCCTTTAACGAAATTCAGGTGGAACTTTTGCCCAACAATCAGCTGCGGCTTTTGGCTAAAGCCGACCTCAACAACGGCGATTCCGTGCCGATTAGTCTCATAGCTACTCTAGTCGTAGAGCGGCGACGGCGCATTTCCTTTAAAGAGCCTCAGTTTGAAGCTGACTTAGTGCCAGAAGCTCAACGGGAAATCTCTCAAACCCTGACGCTCGCACTGAATCAAATATTGGATAATATGGTTGATTTGGATCGCTTCGATCTCGATGGTGTCTCGATGCGGATCAACCGTTTGGAAACCCAAGGGAAACAATTGGTTTTCAGCGGTTACGCCCAGATCGAGCGCATCCCAGGTAACTCATAATTTCAAGCACCCATCTTTAACCACCCAAAAACTTGATTGACGGTTAGTGCAAGTTCTATTTCTGGTAACATAGGTAAAGAATCATCTCCCTGGAGCAGTACTGGCTGTTGCTCTGGCAAAAATACTAAGATACTGAGGTCATCAGGATCAATAAACCATCCGAGATGACTGCCATATTTTAGACAATGAAGAATGTTGCCGATTACTTTGTTGGTTTTCTGCTCTGGGGAGAGAATCTCAATCGTCCAGTCTGGCGGGAGTTCAAAGTTATCAGGAACTTCATTATTGATGGTGAATGGTATGTGCCCCCACTGAAATGTCGCTACATCGGGTACGATCGAACGCCCTCCAAAGCTACACCTTAATTCGGGAAATGCATAGGCAATCCTCTGATCCTCAGCAACTTGATTGACAGCAGCACAGAGCTTACCTTGCAAGCGGCTATGTCTCCCTTTAGGCATGGGTTTCTGGACAATCGCACCGTCGATGTAAATGCTTGCAGGCTTAGTTTCTGGGAGCTTCAGAAACTCCTCTAGGGTTAGAGGTTGGGTAGTTGGGGCGGTCATGGCTCCTGAATTCTGTGGGACGGGATGCGTATTGTGAGTGTAGCAAAATGGGGGCTTTCTAGCTGTTGGGAGATGATCGCAGCAGCGCTAAGATTATTTAAGATTATTAAGGATTATTCATCCTGTCTCCATGTCTCACCTTGCCGACATTTCAAATGCTCAGCCAGCTGAGTTCCAAAACGGTCATCTTCCCACCGACCCTAAGCAAAGCAACCAGAATACTATCCGCATTCGGGGAGCAAGGCAACACAATCTGAAGAATATCGACCTGGAGCTGCCGCGCGATCGCCTGATTGTCTTCACTGGCGTCTCTGGTTCCGGTAAGTCTTCCCTCGCCTTTGATACCATCTTCGCGGAAGGGCAGCGCCGGTATGTGGAGTCTCTCAGTGCCTATGCTCGGCAATTCTTAGGTCAACTGGATAAACCGGATGTGGAGGCAATTGAGGGACTCTCTCCAGCCATTTCGATTGACCAAAAATCCACCTCCCATAATCCTCGCTCTACCGTGGGTACGGTGACAGAGATTTATGACTACCTGCGGCTGTTGTTTGGTCGAGCTGGAGAACCCCATTGTCCGATCTGCGATCGCTCAATTGCACCTCAGACAATCGATCAGATGTGTGATCGGATCATGGAAATACCTGACGGCACCCGCTTTCAAATCCTATCTCCAGTCGTGCGCGGCAAAAAAGGCACTCACCGCAAGCTCATATCCAGTCTAGCTTCTGAGGGGTTTGTCCGCGTCCAGATTGATGGTGAAGTGCGGGAACTCAGTGATTCGATTGAACTGGATAAGAACCAAGCCCACAATATCGAGATTGTCGTTGACCGACTGGTTAAGAAGCCAGGAATTGAAGAACGACTAACTGACTCTCTAACCACCTGTCTGCGGCGTTCTGAGGGTGTCGCTACGATTGAGTTAATGCCCCAATCAGAACCCCATACCACCCTCGTCTTTTCTGAAAACTTTGCTTGTCCAGAACATGGGGCAGTGATGGACGAGCTGTCGCCGCGATTGTTTTCCTTTAATTCGCCCTACGGTGCTTGTCCTCACTGTCATGGACTGGGGAGCTTGCGGACATTTTCGCCGGAGTTGGTGCTGCCTGACCCCACTCAACCAGTGTATGCCGCGATCATACCCTGGTCAGAAAGAGATAACTCCTACTATCTCTCCCTGCTCTATAGTGTGGGTCAAGCCTATGGTTTTGAAATTCAGACCCCCTGGAACCAGCTCTCAAAAGAACAGCAGCAAGTGCTCTTGTATGGTGCTAAAAATCCCATCTGGATTGAAGAGCGGAATGACTACAGACGCTACACTGGTGTCATCCCCATGCTCCAGCGGCAGTATGACGAAAACAGCTCAGAACTCCAAAAGCAAAAGCTGGAACAATATCTCATCGATCAGCCCTGCGAAGTGTGTCAGGGGAAGCGCCTCAAACCAGAAGCCCGCTGCGTGCAACTGGGACAGTACCGAATTCTCGATCTGACTGGCGTATCAATTCGGGAGTGTTTTCATAGAATCGGCAATTTGGAACTCAGCGATCGCCAGTTCCAAATTGCCGATCTGGTACTGAGAGAAATCCGATCTAGACTGCAATTTCTCCTAGATGTGGGGCTAGACTACCTCACCCTTAACCGCTCAGCCACGACTCTTTCTGGTGGAGAAGCCCAGCGAATTCGGCTAGCAACGCAAATCGGCTCTGGTTTGACTGGGGTGCTTTACGTCTTGGATGAACCTAGTATTGGTCTGCATCAGCGGGACAATGGACGGCTGCTTTCTACGCTAACTAAACTGCGCGACTTGGGCAATACGTTGATTGTGGTGGAGCATGATGAAGAAACAATTCGCTCAGCCGATCACATAGTTGATATTGGTCCTGGTGCTGGGATTCACGGGGGACAAGTGATCGCGCAGGGTGACTTGGAGGCCATGCTGAGGGCAGAAAGTTCGCTCACGGGTGCTTACCTGTCAGGGCGGCGAGTCATCGAAACTCCAGTCCAGCGCCGGACGGGGAATGGGCGATCACTCGTTCTCAAAAACGCCTACCGCAACAATCTAAAACATGTAGATGTCGAAATCCCCCTTGGTGAACTGGTTTGCATCACTGGCGTCTCTGGTTCTGGTAAATCCACGCTAATTAACGAACTCCTCTACTCAGCCCTGCAGAACCACCTCAGCCGCAAAGTCCCTTTTCCGCAACAACTAGATGCTGTTAAGGGACTCGACGCGGTCGATAAAGCGATTGTGATCGACCAGTCCCCGATTGGGCGGACTCCCCGCTCTAACCCAGCCACCTACACTGGCGTCTTTGATGAGATTCGGCAGATATTTACCCAAACCATCGAAGCCAAAGCCAGGGGTTATAAGCCGGGACAGTTTTCCTTCAACGTCAAAGGTGGACGTTGCGAAGCTTGTGGGGGACAGGGTGTCAATGTAATTGAAATGAACTTTCTGCCGGATGTTTATGTGCAGTGCGATGTCTGTAAAGGTACCCGTTATAACCGCGAAACCCTTCAGGTGAAGTACAAAGGTAAATCAATTGCTGACGTCCTCAACATGACGGTGGAAGAGAGCCTTGAGGTGTTCAAAAATATCCCCAAAGCTGCCTCACGCTTGCAAACGCTGATGGATGTGGGACTGGGCTACGTCCATCTCGGTCAATCTGCAACGACTTTATCTGGCGGTGAAGCCCAGCGGGTGAAACTGGCGTCTGAACTATCTCGCCGTGCTACAGGTAAGACTCTCTATTTAATAGATGAACCGACGACGGGTTTATCTTTTTATGATGTCCACCATCTACTAAATGTTTTACAACGTTTGGTAGATAAGGGGAATTCAATTTTGGTAATCGAACATAACCTAGATGTGATTCGTTGTGCTGATTGGGTAATTGACTTGGGACCAGAAGGTGGTGACCAAGGGGGAGAAGTTATTGCCGCTGGTACGCCAGAGGAAGTGGCAGAAAATCAAATGTCCTATACGGGGCAGTATCTCAAGCAAGTCCTGCAACGGCATCCACCTAAGGCAACTGTCTGAATTAACCAAAAAGGGACAGGCAAGATACCTGTCCCACAAGTAGGGATTTAGGGCAACCAGAGTTAGAAATTCATCTCAGCTGCCTGCACTTTCTCAACTTGCTTCTTCTTGAGTACTAGCAGAACTTGGCACAACATGATCGCGGCTAAGAAGGCCATCAACCATTTGATTCGGGTGGCGCTTTGCAGAACGATTTCAGCATCGTCCTGACCAAATCCACCAACATTCGGATTATTTGTCAAGGCGTCACCAGCCTTGACTGTTTGCCCTTCAGAGACAATGAGTTCCGGCCCTAGTGCAATCGGATCAACCGCCGTTTCACCAGTGTCGGTTTGGATTGTCACTTCGTATTTGGAGTTACCGTCTTCATCTTCTGTTTGGGCAATCTTGGTAATTGTGCCAGATGCAGAAGCGTTGTAGACGCTGTTGTTGCTCTTCTGACCAGTGGGATAAACTTGACCGCGTCCCCGGTTACCACCCACATGAACGGCGTATTTGCCATAGTGGATGTTTTTATCTGCTGCCGGGTTTGGCGAAAGCACTGGAAAGACGATTTCCTGATACTGTTCGCCCGGTAGCGGACCGACGATCACAACGTTTTCTTTGTCTTCGCTGTAGGGTTGGAAATAGAGGTCTCCAACTTTTTCTTTCATCTCCTCTGGAATTCGCTCAGGAGGAGCAATTTTGAAGCCTTCCGGCAACATCACTACAGCACCCACGTTCAGGCCACCTTTTGAACCATCGCTGATTACCTGCTGCTCTTTGGTGTCGTAGGGAATTTTCACCACGGCCTCAAACACGGTGTCGGGTAGAACCGATTGAGGGACTTCCACTTCCGTGGACTTGGCGGCTAAGTGACAGTTGGCACAAACAATGCGCCCAGTCGGTTCGCGGGGTGTTTCCGGATATGTTTGCTGCGCCCAAAACGGATAGGCGGCAGCAGCTTGGGGCAGGGCTAGATCGCTAGCTAGGAAGAATGTCAAAGTTGCGATTGCTAAGATCGCCGTCTGAACGATTACTTTAGTACTGCAAAGCCATCTCACTAATAACACTGTTTTCATCTGTAAACAAACGATTCCGTGACGAAGGTCAAATTATTTCCACCAGGGTGCTTCACCCGTGCGGAAGTCAGTTTCAGTCCAGGGGGTAAAGGCAATTTTGTCGTCGGCGACTTTTGCATGAGCCAGTGCCAGGGAGAGGGGAGCAGGACCACGCACGACCTTGCCGGTGCTGTCATATTGAGAGCCATGACAAGGACACTTAAATTTGTTCTCAGCGACGTTCCAGGGAACAACACAGCCCAAGTGAGTACAGATGGCGTTGATTCCGTAATCCCCAATCGCCTCCTTGCTCTCCACCACAAGGTAGGTGGGGTCGCCCTTGAGTCCCTGAGCTAAGGCGCGATCGCCCACACTATGGCTTTCCAAGAATTTACTCGCGCTGATGTCATTGCCCAGCTCGTCTTTTGCCATAACTCCGCCGCCAGCACTACCACTAGTTGGCGGAATAAAGAATTTGACTACCGGATACAATGCTCCTAGGGCTGTTCCCGTTATCGTCCCAAAAGTGAGAAGATTCATAAATTGACGCCGCCCCATATCGGGTGCGTCCATAGATTCAGAAAGTTGCGCCATAGTTTACGCTCTTTGTGTTTATCTTTGTTAACTATTCTGAGCTAATTCCCAGAACCTTACACATCCATACCTCAGCCAATTAGCCCTCAAGTGGCAACGATGCTAGAATCCCTTCAGGCGAGATCCCCATCTCCTTAAGAGGAGCATTACATTTCTTTATATGGTTATCATACCTGAGTGACGGAGCTGCACCCTGTAACGAAATGTAAAATATAACCGGCACAAAGCCATGACAGGACAGGACTTACGCCAGTTGTTGCTCGATAAGTGGGGACGCTCATACGATGTCCAGATGCGGCGGACCCAAGGCAAGGTTTTTGTGCAGGTGATGTGGAAATATTTGGAGCAAGCCTCTTTTCCCCTGACTGAGGCGGAGTATGAAGCCCATTTGGATACCGTTGCCAGTTATCTTCATGGCTTTGGTAAGGCAGAACAGGTACAAACCTTCATAGAGCAGACGCGCGATCGTCCCCGACTTGGTAAAGCAGTTAGCATCCCACTAGATCTAGGAGATTTAGGTGAGCGTGCTTCTGAATGGTTCCTCTGACATCATCGCCCCAGAAGCTTAACTAATCCAACCCCACTAAAGTAAAGCCCCAGTACCGCACCAGCTAGGAGGCTCTGAGTCAGAGGATCTGTGGAGGGTGTCAGAATCGCTCCCAAAACAGCTGCCGCTAGGATCACGTAACGCCAACCAGAAAGCATTTTCGCTGACGAGACAATTCCCAACAAGCCCAGTAAAACTTGGATGATCGGAATTTGAAATGCTAATCCAGTGCTGAATAAAAGCAGCAAGATAAATTCAAAATAGCGGTCAATTGACCACAGCTGCTCTACCACATCTGCCCCGTAGTTGATGAAGAAATTGAGGGCAGCAGGGATCAGAAGCAAGTAGGCAAATATCAAACCTGCCACAAATAGAAAAGTCGACCCCAAAACTACTGGTCCGATCAATCGACGTTCGCGGCGAGTCAGTCCTGGTAAGACAAACTGAATAATTTGGTAAAGCACAAATGGACTGGCAACTACCAAGCCGCTGTAGCCTGCTACTTTGAGGGAGACAAAAAAGTATTCTCCTGGAGCTAGCTGGAGAAACTTGACGCCCTGCGCTGGGACTTCTAGCAGTTGGACAATGGGCTTGATGGCAACGAAGCAGCCGATGATGCCTAGCACAACTGCAATTAGTGCATAGAAAATCCGCTGCCGCAACTCCTCTAGGTGTTCAAATAGGGTCATCTCGACCTCGTCAGGCAACTCGTCAAGATTTTTATCTTTTAAGTTAGTCCCTGCATTAGTCTGCAGTTCCAGGTCGGTGGTTGAACCGGCTGTGGTTGTAGTGTCTACTTCTGAGGGCGGAGTCATAGCTCAGCTTCGGTGCAAGGTTTATGATTTCAATTTTACCGGGTGAACTGTCTCCCTTGCCTCGTAAGACTACTATTCCCAGCTCTTGCGATCACTTAACCTGTAAAGGTTTATACCCAGCGAATTTTGCTCAGTTAGCCTATATTCCTATGAAGCCGTCCTGATCATATACCATCTGGTTTGGCCAATGTACAGGAAGCACTGTGTTCTGTAAGGCACTTGAAAGCACTGGCGTGGCTGGAAAACCCGCAGAATGGTTGGCATCGTACCTCTAACAATTGTCTATGAAGATTTTGTGCCGTGTCATGAAACAACCGTCCTGAAAATTTTGACAGATCACGGATGTTGAGAAGACTCAAGCATTATTTGCCTGAGCCTCTTGACAGTTATTAGGTTGCGTAGCAAGTAATGGGAGATTTATGCCATACTAAGGTGCCGTTGTTGCTCATTTCTGGTTTCGGACTTTTCGCGGTTGAAAGCTAAAAGCGTTTAGGTTCTTCGCTTAGTAACGGCTAGAGGAACTGTTGTTTCTGCGACCACCACTAAATGATGAACCTCTTTCTTCCCTGGGCTTGGCCTTGTTAACTTTCAGCGCCCGTCCCATCCACTCAGCACCATCAAGGGCTTCAATGGCTGCTGTTTCTTCAGCATCAGTACTCATTTCAACAAAACCAAAGCCACGCGGACGGCCTGTTTCTCGGTCAGTAGGTAGTTGTACCCGCTTGACCGTACCATATTCGGCGAAAACAGTGCTCAGGTCTTCTTGTGCGACCTCGTAGGATAGGTTACCTACATAAATTGACATAAGGTGTCTCCAAAATCATTGGGGTGTAGAGATTTAAATTTCGGAGAGAAGCTTGTCAAGACCAAAAGGAGAGAGCCAATCAATACTAAGAACAAATGCTGCAACCGAAGTAATTCTCATCCACTATACTAGCACAGCACCATGACGAATGCTTTAGGCTCCATCTGGATTTGCCTTCAATTCTTCCAAAGGATGCTGCAGAGAAAGGGATGAGACCTGCTCCTCTAACTGGTTGCAAGACTCACGCACCAAACGCAAGCCTTCGTCCTGGGAGAGCTGAGCGCTTAACGAGGTAAACTCCTGCAAGAGCTTAGCTTCCGTAGTCTGGTATTCACCCAGATCAGTTCTCAGTTTAGCTAGATATGGCGCTCCCTCACCCCCATCTTGAACAGCAAACTTTAGGATAGAATCTAGGTAAGCTATGATCTCAGGACTCTTGACGCCCTTCGTGACAGCAGCATAGAGCAAGTCTCCATTGAGATACTTAAAGGCTGGGACAAGGAGCAGATCTCCATTCAGCTCAAAAGTCTGGACTCCCTCGGCTGGCCTAACTGTCAAACCCTCATGCCTGACTCGGTTTGCTGCGTTAGAAACTAACGCAATCATTGCCAAGATGACCTCAGGGTAATTGCTATCTATATTCCGCAGCTCCACGGTTCCTAGATCGTTCAGCCGCACTGGGTTCCAGCCAGCTTCTAGCAGGCTACCTTCCGCCTCGAAAAAGAGATGGCGTTCGACTCCAGCTTTGTCCATCGCTTCCAACCACGCATAGTAGCGTGTGAATTGCAACTCGACTAAGCTCTGAACAGAATCGGCATAGGGCATCAGACCACCAACTGGCTGCAAATGCGTATAAACTCCCTCCCAGCCGAAGGTATTACTACCCCGGTAACGTACCGCGTGAGCGGCTAGCCCCAGCGCTTGTCCTTCATAAAAGGGGCACGCACGTGCCAGAGCAACCAGTGCTGAGTCAAGAGCCGTAGCCAGATTGTAGATGTTCAGTAGTTCCTCTCTTGCATCTGCGGTGGAGTCATACGATACTCCGACGCGTGGATCGATAACCCCAGGCGCTACCTCTAGATGCAGGTGCGTGCCGGTACATTTTCCGGCATTTAAGAACCTGTCGTACCCGACAGTACGAATCTGGACATGATAGTTCAACTTGTCGCGGATTGCTGGCATCACATGCAAGGGATAGCTTGACAGTGGATAGAGCCGTAAACTCAGCTCTCGCCCAACTAGCAGTGCCAGTTTCAGATTTTTTAGATACTCTCTTGCCAACTCTGTAGCCGTGTGGGCTGGAGGGGTATTAATTTCGATCATGCCCTTAACCCATTCCGGCGCGAAGTACTCCGGGCCGCAACCTCCTGCTTCTGCCATCTCTCGACAACGCTGTAGGAATTCATCTGCCCGGTCCGAAGGTATTCCCTCTTCATCCACCAAGAAGAATTCTTGTTCAAGTCCTATGCGTCGGTCCGCTACAGTCATTATCTCAAACCTCTATACCTTGGGTTTCAGGCTACCCTACTAAATGCAATGATGAATGTTACTCAAGATACAGACTTATAACTGCTTTAAAGTATCTAACACACCAGGAACTGTGGATTCTAGGGCGCAGCGGATGGCGTCTAGTTGCACGGGGTCCAGTTCGTTTGACCATTCATTCATAAAAAACTTCTTCACTTCAATGGATAACACGCACGCTGAGTTAGGAAACGTTTGATGCACCCAGTCCGAGAAGTGTCCACCCTGAAACCTCACATTCTCCCGGACGTCCAGCTACCGACTGAGAAAGTCAAAGCCTCGTAGGTCGGTAAGAAAGCTCTCCACCACTGGTGCCCAACGGGTTCTGTCCATTGTGCCAGTGCCAAGGTTGATCTCTGGGTTGTACTTCGGGTCAGCAGGTAGGGCTTGCAGTCCTAGCCGACGGTGGTTGTAGGTGTGCAGGTCAAAGACTACGAAGCGACCAAAGCGGCGCTCTAAGACTGTAAAGACTCGCTTGACAGTGGCATAGAAAGCATCATACTCGGCAAGGGAGCGCATCATAATTTCTGGGGACGGTCTCGTCTGCCAAACTGTTAGGCCCCAAGCATCTTCCGGTTTGAGGTAGATTGCTCGATCTCTGGGTCGATTCAGGTCCAGCTCAAACCGCGATCGCTGAACCACAATCTGTGTGTCTGCGATCGTTGTCCAAGTCGCGGTGAACGGATCTTCTTCTCGCCTGCGATCCGCTTCACTCATAGCGAAGAGCGCAGCTACTTCCGCCCGGACATCATGACCATCATGAAGTGCTACAGCCACTACAGGCCCGTGTCCCTCTATCAACATCCAGCTAGTTTGCATCATCCATAAAAAGGAGTAGTTACCGTACTTTCGTACTTAAACTTACTCAAAGATGGCAACTCAAAAAGCAAAGTGAGGCACAGTATCAGTAGAAGTATTGGAAGGTCTTGCGGTCTGATTCAAGCATGAGCGTCAGGATGCCATCCACGACTGTGAGCAAACTGGTCAGCGCTCCTTGAGTGTCTTCTTACTTAAATCCCTGAAATCCATATTGAGCGAAAGTAGTTAAAACATTGCTGTCGGGGTTGCTCAAATAATGACGCTTGATTCGAGATTTATTACTCCATTCTTGATGGAGCCTGAGACAATAACGATGTGGTTTCTTTTGTCTGGGAGTCGATAACAGAACTCCAGTCGTCGTTGTTCACTGACGCCTCGATTTTCTGACGCCGTTGGGCATCATCTAAGTTCATCGTCTCCAATTCATTGCTTAGTTTTGTGTCAGCAAGCGCTTTACGCATTTTGAGTTTTTTCTCCTCGTAGGTGTAGCGCTCAGTAGCTGACATCGCCACCCGTGCCGCTTCACCTACTGTGCTAGCCCATGATTGACTAGCATTACTGTTGCCTGGTGGAACGCTGCCGAGTTCTTCGATCCATGCATCACGTAACTGTTCCATTTCTTCGCGCTTCGGGAACTTGAATGTTTGCACTCGCACAAAAGCACAGGTTTGCTGACCATTTTGTGCGACATGACTGTTAAGGGCGAGTAGTACATTCCGCGAGTAGCCTACATACTGGGTACGCTGCTCAGCATCTAACACGGCATATACACCAGCGAGCTTCGCATTTCGAGAGTGATCGCACCATACCTCAAGTGGTAGAACTAAAGTATCATCGCTTTGAAGGTCAGAGGTAGGCGTCATCGTAGCGGCGTGTTCGTTGTCGGAGCTGTATAAAAAGTCGTGCAGCCCTCGGTGCTCAACGGGTACATTTTGATGTTCGACGGGTACATCTTTGTTCGTCTCCATCTGGTTATCCATGCAACTCATCTCTCGCCACTCTTTCTGGGATGTTTTTTCATTAAACCTTATAAGTTGAAGGTGTTGTAGAGCTGTCGAGCTGCTAACCTACCTGCACTTGGAGCAATAGTATCATCAAATTGGGCTACCAATCTAAGCCGGGACACTTTGTAACGTAGAAGCGTAACAAATTATTGTGCTAAGAAAAAAGGGACGGCTCAGATAAAATTTGTTGAGAATAACTAACGGGAAATCGTTTTTGCAGCACCACTGCTCGGAGGTGACATCGAGTTCGAGATGTGTGGGCTGCTACTCGGCGCAAGAGGCACGCTGTCAGAGGGGGGCTTACCCTGTTATCGCTCAGAGTCTTGGTCAGGCGCTGTCTCAGTGGCAGTAGGAGACCCTGGCTAGAGTTGGATTTCTTGGAGCGATGCTTGTTGATAAACAAGCCCAAACTGAGTAGTAACGCATTCCCCTCGGATAGAATCCGGGGGCTTTTAGCAGCCCTCCTCCCCAACGAAGCGTTCCCGTACAGGTTTGACTTATTGGTTTAGGAACCTCCAGGCGCGGTTACGGTTAATAGAGGATGTACTCATCCCCACGCCCCGGAAACACATTGATTTATACTTCTTGACGTACAAAGCATGCATCCCACTCCTCCAATGTTCGAGACTTTGCACCAGTCTCTTGCTTACTGGCTTAGCGGTACCTGCGGAGTCACAGTGCCTTTGCCGCATTTCAGCATCCTTCTATTGTATCTAAATTTTATTTAGGCGACTAAAGTCACTAATTGCGTTCCTCCCCATGACTAGAAGTCAGGGGCTTCCCGCTCGCTGCTTGGTGATCCGAATAGAAGTGGGTGTAAACAGAAAGACCATCTCGCCGACCCGTTCTTGATGTCCGTCAATAGCATAAGTAGCGCCTGCAATGAAGTCCACTGCCCGCTGTGCCTGCTCCGGTTCCATCATTCTTAAGTTTAATAACACAGACTTGTACTCTTGCAACAATTGAACCAACTGTGCCATTTCTTCTAACTCTCGCGGCTTCATGACTACCACTTCTGCTATGGATTGACAGTTCCTGGGAGCGCGGCCAGATTGCTCATTTAACACTGTTTCTTCCTTTGACACCATAGCCACCCTTGCCTGCATCCAACGACCCAGATAAACGACACCTCCTTAACGCTAATTAAAGAGCTTGGTCTCCATCAAACAAATCATCTGAATTTCCAATTCGGTGAAAGATTGACGCTGCTGCAATTCTTTGAGTACTGCCTGCTCAATTGCTTCCAGCTTGGTCTGCCATAGCGCCAAGATGCGTTCGCAGGTCTGATAGTGCTGAACATCTAAATTTTCGTCCTTGGTCAAATTAGCTGGTTCATAGTCAACTTTCTGGTCACCAGCCAGAACACGGACATGCACTTCAGACGACTGTACAATCCCCCAACAACCGTCCCACTCTTTTTGTGGCTGTAGCGCCTTAGCTGGACACTGAATGCGAACTAGCTCTCCAGGTTGGTAGTTTGGAGTTTCAGTTACCAGTGTCAGGAGCTGAGTCGGAGCAATTGTTTGTCTGACGGCCTTGGCTACATGTGCCGCCGTCAGCTTCTCATCCCCTGCCAGTTCGCGAGCTTTGTCTAGCGCTGGTTTGTACTGCTCAGGTTTAAGCTGGCTCAAGGGACGAAAGTGAGAAGCTGACCAAGTGCCAATCGGCACTTGCAGAATATGTTTTTCCAGGCTACCAACCTAAAGCGGGACAGTTGTACCAAGAGAGGCCAGGCAAAGAAAAGCCCCCGTGTAGAGTCTAGACTAACCTCTAGACAACCCGAGAGTGAGATAAACAATGAACCTGCGCCAACG
>JAABUQ010002065.1_pt1 | contig 40797 bp, 44 predicted proteins | sample 5560001 | NCBI WGS metagenome assembly JAABUQ01 (sample SAMN10711888, study PRJNA513371) | rock metagenome | isolation source: Antarctica rocks | place: Antarctica: Victoria Land, Finger Mt nord | collected 2015-12-18
TGGTGATCGGGATTGTTCCGATGGAGACCTCCGTCGTTGTAAAGGGCACGCTTTGGATCTTTGTGGTGTTGGAAAAGATGGGAGGCGGGACCACTGGGGGCTTGGAAGATGGTGGAGGAACAACCGTCTCCGTCTGGCTCTGTGGGGGAGGCGGAGGTGCAGTGCCTGTTGATTGGGGGGAAGGGGGTGGTATTGTCTTCTGTGTCGTTGGGCATCCATACTTGCACGAAGTGATAATGATGGTGCTAATGGTCGATGTGGTCTTGATGGAGGTCACCGAGCCGGATGTGTACGTGGATGTGACGGGCTGGTGATTCTGTCAGCAAGGTTCCATGTAACAAATTGCCATCATCTTACGCAGGTGGTGAGCGTGGTGTAGATAGTGTTGGTTACTTCTGTTGGTGAGGGAGCTGGACTATAGGGGATCAGTGAAATTCGTCAGGTAGATTGCCATCTAAGTATGCTCACGTTGTTTGGTTGTACCCAGAGCCCCATCTAGCCTGTAGACCCATCCGAGGGTTGGCAGTAGTAGTTGCTGCCAACGCAAGCAAAGCGAGTGTGTACTTCATGGTGAACAGGGAAGTTTGGAAGTGGGCGCAGAAATTAGGGCCGGTGTTCGAGTCACCGATTAGAGGACTAGAGATGAGAGCGAACAAGAGGAAAGAGAAGAAGCGTAGCGAAGGACTTCTTCTGTATCAAACAGTAACGATTCTACGTGCACAAAAAACGGAAAGAAGAAGGCTTCCGAAGGCTGGGCGGAGAAGGCTGGTAGTTATACCTGCATGAGGATGCAGCTCCCCCAAGCCCGCCCTGCAAATCAGCATCGAGCCGAATATGAGAGCCATCACGATCGCGTCACAGTTACGTCGTATTCAGGAAGCTTGTCTCCAAAATCTTGACCGTCTAGCACGCCCAGAGCCACTGGGGCTCGACTTTCTTTGGAGAGATGCACTGCCATCAACGGCCATTGGATTAGCGTTGATAATCATGCTCAATGCATGCGGGAAAGCTAGAACACACTACCCAGAATCGGGCCTCGGAACATAAGAAGGCTGGGGGATCCTCGTACTCAATGCCCAGAAGATGAGCGGTGGCATGACTAACGCTCCACTCTCAGAGCAGAGTGCTAGGAGTCAAGGCCTTGCTGCAGGCATGATCAGAACCCAGCGAGCCCCATCATGATTTTGAGTATGTTCTTAAAGCACGGTATGACAGGCGAAAGCCCTGAACAAGCCAAGTAAGAAAAGGGTGTGATTGAGCAAGACTGTTAGGGAGAAAGCAAAGAGCCAGGACATGGCTGGGCTTCGGCATGCGCGAAAAACCCCCCACCATCCGCATTGTGGCTCTCTGCTGGCCGTCCACATGAGCGGAGAGCGAAAGTCACTGCGTGGGAGATGGCTGGGTTCATAGCCCTCACTGGTCGTGTTTGTTTGTCGCTTAGATTTCCTGTTTATGGCCCGCCACCGTTGATAAGGCGGGCCTAGTGTCTGCAGGAGCAAGTTTCCACGGGAACAATTGCAGTCGAAAGAAAAGCGATCGTCGGTCTAGTCTAGGTACTATCGCTCCCGTTAGGGGCACTAGTGCTGTGTGCAATGGCAGAAATAGAACAGAATTCCTGGATGACGAGAATCCCAATGGCTGGCGGTTGATCTCCCAAGCAGGATTTACCACCGGCTCCCCACGTTCGGGCATGGCAGTACATCATTGTGGCGGACGGCGATTGTAAGGTAAGCAGGAAAGGGAATGCTTTGTCTAGCCGCTACGTATCATGCCTCCGTGTGCGCATGCAGGATTGCGCAATAGTTGGCTTGGTATAAGGTGAGTGCAGGGAGTTGGTGGGGTAGGTACCTAGTTAGCATGTATCCCGCATATATGAGAGCGTTTGAAAAGCCACTTCCATAGGTACCGCGTGTGTCTCTGTGGAGTAAAAAGATGTTGTGTGTGGTAACCACTAGCAATATCAAGGACGTGGTCAAAATCAGCATGACCAACATGACCTTCTGCTGTGCTGCTGCCAATGGAGAGTAGACTTTGGTTATGATTCTATCAATAATATGACCTTCTACTCCGCTGTACTGCTCCCAACCGAGTGTGGACTGTGATTGCAACGGCAGACACTGACGCTTGGGCCATACCTCGTATTCCAGCCGGCAGCGTGCATTAGTAGGACATGCGGAGTCAGTCCTCCTTTGCAGGTCCGGTTTCTGCTTTTTCGTCCTGCAAATAGGACAGCCCCTCCACGAGACGTATGGTGGTGCTTTGTTTGTCCCACTACACCTATCTGGGTGACGTCCCAAATCCGGAAAATTAGGTGGAGCGTCACAAGAGGATCCATACGCATCGCCCTACGACTCCTGCTGAGCCCGTCCCGCGGATTTTCGTTTGTCATTGATTTTGCCTGGCGGGACTGCACCCGAGGATTGTCTTCTGCAAGAGGCGTAGTTGGTAATCAGTCATCGCTGCCCTCATCAGACCCACTCTGCCAGCCTTTCTCATACGCCTCGCCCATCTCGCTAAGACCATTGCTCAAAGCCTCTCGCTCATCCAGGCCAATCAGATTGATGTTGGTCTTCTGCAGTGCTTTGATTCGGCGAGAGATGCCGGTGGATGTTGCTAGAGAAGTATGCACACCGACTACGCTTGCCGGTGATGCAATTGTAAAGATCTCGGGAAAGCTATCTAGAGTCGGGTATGGGAGCGTTGTGTAGTACCTCTCTCTAACAGCCAATCCAGCCAACCGTTGTCGTTTGCGGGAATAATTGATATCGTCTTCGTCCATTTCTTCACCATTCGTTTCAGTATTGTTCCCTCGTAGACATTCTACAGCACCAAAGACATGATCCAGGCTTTGCCGAGCAGCAGAGGAGTTGCTCTCAGCACCAGAAAAATCCATGTCGAGGTTAGCCTTTGCGTCGTGCATTGCATCTTCTGCAAGCAAGTTGTTGCTTATGTCTGATCGTATCCTCTCATCTGTGGTCCTTCTCACTGTTGGCAAGGAGACCTTGGTGTCAGGGTCGAGGACGCTGCATTGTAGTTGCGCAATGCGTTGATTACCATTGACATTCAACGCTGCCTCCAGATCGTCCAAGAAGCCTCGTTTCCCTTCACCAGCCCTCAATCTTGAAGGGAGTGTCATCGTCTCCAATGCAGCTGACAGCACCGCCGAAATCTGCCATTGCGAATTTCGATCTAGGTTCACATACTGCGGTAGCTTTGTTGCAGGGATGGAAATAGGCACGTATATCGAAGCATGCATCGCCATCTCATGGAAGGTCCTCGCAGCATTAGCCGTCCGAAGCAACTGCTTTGCCTATCTTCCATCAGTGCCTCAACCCCGAAATTAGAAGAGAGCTTACCTTCTGCCCCGTCTCTCGCTCCTCCTCAATTCCCCAAACCCATACTCCCATCTTCCCAAACTCATCCCTCATCCTCTCAACATACCTCGCGGCAAACCCACCCCACGCATCATCGCCCCCAGCCACCACCTGAATCCCCTGCATCTGATCACACTCCTCGGCCCACAGCCGGAAATCCCGATCCAGGATATCCTCCTCGCGATCCATATTCGCAAACAAATCTTCCCCACTTTCCCACTTCTCAAAGGGCATTAGACTGGATCCCAACTCGTAGTCATTGATCTGCACCACCGAGCGCGGATGGTAGAACACACGGTTGAAGTCTGACCAGTAGCGTACTGTCACGGTGCTCAGGCTTTGTGGCTGGGGCTCACCGGAGTCTAGGCTGCGCTGGTAGGTTGATTGCTGGATCTGAGGATCTTGCTGGAGGACGACGTTGCCGTTCCTGCTCTAGACGAGGTCTTGTTAGCAGACAGAAGCATTCCGGTGGCGATACAGCTGAGGGCTGGGGACTTACCAAACGCCATTCTTTCCCTGCTCAGCGGGTGTGTCTAGGCTAAGCTGCTGGTCATATAGCCCTCCCCATTTCCGCAAGCTACCGAAGCCACCTTTGAGGTCGTAGATTAGGGTTCTGGGTGTAAATGATTCCTCTCCTTTTGTTCCGATGCCAGGGCGGAAGTGGATGTCATGATCGACTGGGGATGGGGGGACGGAAGGGTCGTAGGTGAAGTAGGATTCCTGCGAGATGAGGTTGGTGTGTTAGTTCTTGTGAGTAGAGGCAGAATTTCATATAGGGCAAGCATCTTGGAAGACGGTATCCCGGGATGGAGTTTACCTGAGCATTCCAGAAGTGGGTAGCAAGATGGTTTGCACGGTGGCCAAGCTGGATCGTTATGATCTCATGCATAGCGAATGGGGCACAAAGTGCAGAGTGGGTTGTGTGGAGTTGCTAGGAAACATTGCGGCATCATAGAGCCCCGTGATATTATTATATACCGTATGTATTGCTAGCCCCCTTTTCTACTCAAGCCTACGTTGAATACGCATTCACTTCTCTTCAAACACACTCTCAGGGTTTGCCCACCCTGTTCAACGGTATTTTGTGGTCTCATTCTTTCCAATGCCAGACCATTTACTTGTTCTTCTTCATCAACCAAAGTGATATCTATCACAATGCATTGTTCCACGGCTTATCTATACTACATACCACGAAATTGCAATGCAAAACATCTACAACTTACAATTCTTCCTTGTCCTTTCCCTTGCCCGTTGACTTGTTCTTCCCCTTCTTTCCCTTATCCTTCTTCTTAGCTGCCGCTTTGGGCTTCTTCTCCTTGGTCTTCGACTTCCCCTTGTTCACCACTCTCTCCTTCTCCGCTGCCAGATTCACGTCGATCTCCTCTTGCTCATCCATCATTTTCTTGAGCTCTTCTTCATTCAATTTGATCGGTGCTGATTGCTCTTCCCATGCACCTTCAGTAGTCGCCGTTGACTCTGTCCCGTCTACCGTTGGCGAACTCGATGCACTAGATGAACTTGACGACGTCGACTTTGTCTTTGCGGTCTTAGTGCTGGGTTTCGCTTTCTTGGACTTTGGTGATGGTTTCGCCATTCTTGTCAGAAGGTTCATTACCGCATCACTTAATTCTTTTGATTTGGCTGCCAGGTCCGAGGTGAGTAGCACTGGGTCGTCTGTGGGTGACAGCTTTGCCTGTTCTGCCAACTTCTCTTCCAGCCATTGTTTGGTTGCCACTTCCAGTTCGGTCATGGCTTTGAGATCTTCCTCGCTGTACATCGGCTTCGGGGCTTCAGGAATAGCTGAGGTCGTAGTGGTTGATGTGACCGGTTCGTCGTCTAGATCCGCAAAGTCATCGCCAGCGGAGGTAGCTGGTGTTGTATTACTTGATGACTCAGTCGTTGTGGAGGATGATGCGGCTGATTCTGATACCTTCTGCGCTTCTTCCTGCTGCTTCATCACGGTGACCATGGTATCGGCTTGACTGATAGCATCCTGGAGCTTCTTGATCTCCTCTGGACGTTTCGCTGCCTCGGTCTTGCGTTTCTGGACAGGATTGACAAGACCACGAAGTTCATCCAGCTTGGCTTTAAGGACATCCCGACCTGCCTCAGCACCGTCTCCATACAGCCACATACTCGCGTCATTGGATTTCTGCTCTATTTCGTCACGCTGTTCACTTGTTGATGCAGCAATGAAGGCCTCGTCCTCAAGGGTATCTCTGATCTTGTACGTATAGCCTTCAAGGCTGTTTAGTGTTTCTTCACGTAGAACTCGAGACCGATCCGATGCATCGAAAGCAGCAAGTCGAGTTTTCATGCGCGATAGGCTTTCAGGCTTTACTCCCAAAGACCCGGTCATTTCTGTCGTAAAGCCGATCTGCATCGTCTCAGTCTTCGGCTTCTTCTCTTTGGGCTTTTCTTCTGCCTTCGCACTGGCTGATGCTGTGCTCTCTGATGTTTCTGTCTCGCTAGATGATGTTGAGGTAGACGTAGAACCTTCGGAGCTTGTGGTAGATGCTGAGGGGTCGGCATCCGCATCGTCCTCCTTCAGCGGCTCCTGGTCACCCTTCTTAGACCCAAATCCGAGGAAGTCCTTCATACCATCGACAACGCCCGGCTTCTTTACTTCTGTTGCTTCGCAACTGATAGTCCCACTAACCACTTCTGGCAATCCATCCATAGGGCTCAATCGGATAGCGAATTTGGTGCTCACATCACTCTCTGCACACCCAGCCTTGCTCGTCAATTGCTTCACAGATTCGGTCAAATTTAGGGTTTTGATACTCGACACCGGAAGATCAGTCAAGGGGTGCGAAGTCTGTTGAAAGAGTTTGAAGTTGAAATCGGTCGTGAACTTGAAGCTCACTTGCTTCTCGGCACCAACTAGAGAAGTCGGCACGAAAAGCTTCTGCTGCTTGTGTTTGTCATCCAGCTTCCACGAAGCAAAGACCGGGAACACAGCGCTATCTGCAGCTCTGATCTCTTTGACCCTGAAGCTGGGACTGATCGCAGCGGCTTTGAACGCGGCACCGAAAACCGCAGCCTCATCAGAGTTGACATTTGTCCTGATCTTCTCAGTATCTTTGATCGCGGCCTCCAATTGCTTCTGTACGAATGGTGTTCGAACAGCTCCACCGTGCAAAATGACGGAATCGAGGTCAGCGAGAGTAAGCTTGGCGGACTCCAAGGCCGCTTCGAGAGGTGCCTGCACCCTGTTCAAGTGCTCCGCAGCAAGCTTCTCGAAGTCACTGCGAGAAAGCTTGTACTTCAGATTCTGGTCTTCATAGTAAAGACTCTCGAAACTGGAGGTCGTCTCCGTATTTGCGCTTAGAACTTGCCGAATCTTTTCGGACTCCTTCCACAGCTTTGCCATTGTTCGGCCGTGAGCCTTGACGTGCTTGGTCTTTAAGCCGAGCGCCTTCAACTGGCTCTTCGAAGTGAACTTGTCTATGATGTCCTCCATTATGAGACTGTTGAGCGTATCTCCTCCGAATGTATTGTCCCAGCTCGTACCCAATACCTGGACCTCCTGAATCGTCTTGTTGTACTTCCCAATGTCTTTCACAGTCCTGCCTTGAAACTTGAGGACCGTTGCTGTTGTTGATCCTGCGCCCATGTCAAAGACTAAATGGATCTCGGGCTTCCCACCCTCATTGACAGTCGGGAAGGTCCTTGAAGTAGCGTAGTTCAGCCCGACAGCAAGCCCATCGCTAATGAGTGACAGGACTCTGAGACCAGCCAGATCCGCGGCCAAAGTAATGGCCTTCCTTTGCTCCACTGTATAGAATGAAGGTACTGTAATAACAACGTCCTCAATGGCATAGCCTTTGCCCGCCATCGTCTCTGCGTTTGCCTTGATATTCTTCAACTCCATAGCCAAAAGTTCTTCCACTAAGAAAGGCTGCTCCTCCTTGACAAAGCTGTCGCTTTTCAGGCCCACTGTACCAGTCTCCGACCATTCCACGTTCTGGATTTCCGGGTATCTTGAACTGTACTCCGAGATGAACTCGGAGGTCTGCTTCAAGCCTAGGAGGGGTTTGAGATTTGGGAAGACATCGCCGGGAAACCTTGCAGAAAGAGCCACGGCATCTCCACCGTAAATCCTTTCCGGGAATGCGTCTTGTTCCACGGTATTGACTCGAGTCCTCAGTCCTTTGAATGCAACCGCTGCGACCTCCTTTCGCTTCGAGTCTTTTGTGAGGACAATGTCGAGAGGAACGCCGGGCTTGACAAGTACAGCCTTTATGTACTCGGTCCCCAGGTCAATTCCTAGGACCGCCGAAGCTGCGGAAGCTGTCGAAGCGAAGATAAAGAGTAATGCTAGAAAAATAGACAGATTGGAAAATCGCCGTCGGCCATGAGGAGGCATTGTAAATTTGGAGAACGCAATCTGAAAGTAGAAGAGAAAACAATGCAAAAAGCCTCAGGAATGGGGTTAGTATGTCTGGCCAGCTGGCTGGATACGAGGTTTGGCACATAAAACAATAACCATGGAAAGGACAGCTATCCAAAAAAAAGTCAGCCCTACCAGGAACGACTTCCGATAATAGAAACTTAGCCGACAGAGTTGACGAGATCGTCATCCGTCTCCGCTCCGCTCCACCCCATCCTCCACTCACTGCCAAACCCCCCACAGGTGACCATGTGGTGATGGTCCTCACAACAATCTATGTAGTCCGGCATGGCGTCAGTTTGCCCCCTCAACCGTCCTGCAATTGTTCTCCTCCTCCTCTTCCCCCCCTCCCTTTTGCCCTCCCTCCATTAATCTTACCAGTTCCGCCTCAATTGGACCCTCGACCCCTTCTCGGGCAAATACCACACCCCCATCCCCAGCCCCACCAACATCCCCTCCGATCCTCCCCTAGCCGCCCACGGTGTCGCCCAATCCCACACCCTCTCCGCCTACCTCCTCACCCTCGCCCCTTCCATAAAGCACGTCTACTCATCCCCCTTCTACCGCTGTCTAGAGACTCTCGCCCCCTTCGTCACGGCTTCGAGGCTGAAGGTGTGTGCAGACACTGGGTTGGGCGAGTGGTACGGAACTGCGAGGTTCGACCACCCGAGCCCAGCGAGCACGGAGGTGTTGAGAGGGTTTTTTGCGTGGGTTGAGGTGGGAGTAAGCGGTATCGTGCCTAGTAGGATGGGAGAAGGATTGGAAGAGCTGCATGAGAGGGTCGCGAGAGCTATGGAAGCCATTATCAAAGAAGAGGATAGAGCAGCGAGGGGCACCGATGGGGAAGGGAACCGGGCAATATTGATCTGCACACATGCGGCGAGCATGATTGCAATTGGGAGGGCTCTGACAGGGAGGATGCCCAAGGATGTGACTGAGAATGATTTCCGGACGTTTACCTGTGGGGTTAGTCGATTCGAGAGGAGGGGGTTGCCTCACAAGGGAGAGGTGGGGAAAGGGAATGAGGGGAATGTGGAGTGGAGGGGAACGGGAGTGGGTGGAGGATGGGACTGTGTTGTGAATAGTGATTGCAGCCATTTACGGGATGGGGAGGAGAGAGGCTGGTGAGTTATAACTTATGTTTCCGATTTTGTGCGGGTCAGGGGTCTGATTGTCCTGGAACCCAGGGGATTCAAGGATGCGGAGTACTTATGAGACGATGAGTGCTGATGATGGATCAGGCATTTTCAGGGCGACGAAGGATTCGATGATACCCTTACAGCGGCAGATGCGGAAGGGGAGACAATCAAGTCAAATACGAAGCTATAGGCACGGCCAATACCTTTTCGGACAGACAGTCATTTGCCGCTCTCTATGGTACCCACTTCTATGATCAGCAGCCAGGCAGCCAAGGTCAATAGATCTGTCACATGGTGAGCAAGGTATTAAGAAACTTCCGATAGACGACTCACCCAGTTCAAAACCCACATTAGCAATATTATGGTCGCAAGCCTCGCTTTGAGGTCGTCCGCAAACCACGCCTTGACGCCGCTCATGTTCCTTGAAGCTTCATTGTGCACACTATCAAGTACACTCTTTTCGCCATGCAAGGTCACGTCACCAAAAGCAGAAAAGCTCTTCGTCGTCGGCAGCATCTCATTCCCGTTCTTCGTATCCGCATCGAACTCAAATTCCTCTCTTCCTTCTTTTGGATTAATGATCCAGCTAGTGATCGTCTGAGTCGAAGCCGCAACATGCCAACACACCCACAGGAAAATGATGGTAAGAAGAATGAATTCTGCGCGCCTTCCCCCAAGGTGCTCCAACACGCCAGTCGAGAGTAGCCCTTTCGTATCAGCTGCGAGCCAGATATGGAACTGTAATGTGAACGTTTCTAGTGAGTGGCGGCCCATCCAAGCGAAGATTGAGGAGTGAACGTTGCGTGCGCGAAGACTAAAGTTTCGAAGCAACACGAACGAGAGGATTGGGAAAGCAGAAAAGAATGGCACGTAGCTGTTGTAGATTATCTTGCTTGGGGCGGTCCTTGCCACCAGGTAGAAGATTGGAGGAATCGTCAGGGCAATGACCAAAGCCAACGAGCGGAGTCCAAAAAACGAGCTTCGCATCAGATCGTCGAAGCGACTGTCCTGGACTCCATCCTGCTTCAGGATGTTGGTGATATGAACGGAAATCCCACCGCAAAGGGCTCCGACCATTGCGATGTAGCCGTCAAGCTGAAGCCGGAATTGCCACTCATGAGTGTCCCAGCGAATGTTGCAGCTTTTCTCGAGGCCGTGAAACAAAATGTCGAAGATCCCCGGTGTTCGTATCAGACTGTTGACTAACGCAGCAGATGTTATGATCTTAGCGGTTAGGAAAATAAGAGAATTGTTCCTCGCATGCCCAACTCTCATGGTGAAGTATATCACCACAAACCAGAAGCTGGTCAATGGGGAGAAGTAGTAGAACAGATAGTCAGTCTTCATAATGTATGGAAGAATGCAGCTCAGCAAGTTGATTCGTATCAGAACTGATGCAAATCGCTTTAGAGAAAAGTCTCCTTTCTTGAGGAAGAAAGTAGCATGGCCAAACCCCGTCAAGAAGAGATAGGAAGCAACCAGTAGCCGGATGATCTCGTATATGCCAAGTATTTTGCTGGCTCCAGTGTAATGATAAATCAGGATGAATGTCTGCATCCAGCCTTTCCATTCATCTGTCTGGTCTCGAGAGAGGAAAGGCTGTCCAGGGATACTTTTGTCCAAAAGATCCTTTCCCTGAGCGAGAGAGGTATTTGAGCGTCGTAAGGAGAGGATTCCAAGAAGGAGATTAGTCAAACAGAGTATCACAAAATCCGTTGCAACGTATTGTTTCTGGACCTTGTTCCACAGCTGTGTCCGGTCGGCGTAGTAACAGTAACAAGCTGTCATCGCTAATACAGCGAAGCCTTTTGTAATCTTCCGTGAAGGGAGGAAGGCGACTCTTTGGGCATCTTGTACATATATCAGCTAAATCTATTACTTTGGTGCAAGACCTGTTACCTTTCATCACAACGAGTAGCAAACACGGAACCAGACCCAGAGAACAGGTCAGGATGAGATATTGAATTCCGTTCGGCTTCGGATACCCAGTGCAGCAAGTCTTGTCCATTGGATATCCCTTACTTTGCAACAGGACGCCATTGCATCTCATGTTGAGTAGAACATCTGCCATACGCTCAGAGACATCTTCACTAGCATGAAGGCCGGTAAGATCGTATGCCGCTTTCTGATTCCACGTCATGAGGGAGAAAGCCCATGCAATAGGCAGGGCACCTGCCGTGGAAAGCTGCAGGAGATGCTCATTCATTGGATTGACCCTGGTTGCATCCATGAACTCAGCTCGCTGTGGATCGAGAGACTCGTACAGAGGTATTTGTATTGGGGCGAGAATCATGAGGCTGTCCTTGGTCTGGAGCGGTGCATTTTGATCTGGCGTGACGAAGTTACCAATATGCTGTATTGAGTGATTGAAATGTTGGAATGACGCGCTATTGAGATGTTTTGCATGCCATAGACCTCCTCCGACCAAGAAAATTGCTGCTTTAGCAGACCCGGAGACATGGGTGATGGGGGACGATGCAGAACTGAGCTGGTTGTGGAGACGAGTTGAATTGAGATATGGGTCCCAGATGAACTGGATACTGATTCCGTGGCTTTCAAAACTCAAGTCCATGTGTTTTTCTGCAGACCGAATGTCGTTGCTTGCGCGTTTGAGATCAAGCTTCCTCGCAGTCGCCCAGAAAATCTGTCTGATGGTAGAGTCACCAATATAGACAACATCTCGAGTCCTCAGACACGTCTCCAGGTCTTTGGCCTTGTAAGTGTACATCATACATCCTGGAGGTTGCCAATTTTGATACTGCTGCGAGGCGTGAGACACATCGGGTGAGTCAAGCCATTGTCCTTGTGTCAGCACTGCCTGGCATTTGTATGGATCATCAGCATCTCGATTTGATTGTCAGCCAAAGAAACATTGAGGCCGTTGAATTCTGTGGGCGAGCCTCACCGAGCCAATAATAGCGAACGACGACACTGAAGGAAATGGCAACAAAGAGGCCCAGACAAATCCGATCAATGGCGCGCAGGAGCGAGGGCGCACCAACTCGGAATCTTCGAATTATCATACCCGTCGTTGTTAGAGATGAACAATTGGGCTGTACTTATGCATCAGGTCATGACTTTGCGGACCAGTAATGATCAATGGGAGGTTTGACTGGGAATGGAAATGTAAGCATTGGAGGTTTGACCGAGGTTTGTTGAGACCCAAATATACAACGCAAGTAACATAATTTCACATGTGCACGTACTCACTGTAGTAAGTTCCCTACAACACTTGGCAGTTCAACTAGGGTATGAAGTATATATGCAACCCTAATCATGCAGCGTCAGACATTGAAACATTGATCACCTTACACCTCCACCAGCGGGAGTGGAGTGGTCGGTGCTGGCGCCTGAGTACCCGAGCCTCCACCACTTCCACCTGCGGTATCAGCACTGTGATCCGTTGCACCATGAGCAGCTTCAGGACCGTTCTCGATTTGCTGTTGTCTTGCTTCTTCTTCTTCCTCCTCCCTTCTGACACGTTCTTCTCTCTCCCTGGTTTCGGCTTGCCTGGCCGCCTCCGCTGCTTCTCGAGCTGCAATGTGTCGTTCTCCGACACCTGGGACCAAGCTGGCAACAAACAACGCGACTGCTCGTTCCACCCTACGCAACCCTTGGCGAAGAAGATTCCCGTCCTGACGCTCCCGCTCTCTCAGTAGCCTTTCCGCTGCCTCCTGCGGAGTTGGCTCGCGATTTCCTCCCTGTGCGCCGGTAGTACCGGCGTTGCCCCTTCTCGCGTCAGCATTACCGTCACGTGGTGGGCCATTTGCGGCCAGTGGGATGAGATTATCCGCATGCCTTCTGATAGGATCCCATATCCCTTGAATGAGAGGATGGAAAACACCAGTCTGTCCGACAAACACAAGAAGAGCTATGAGGCCGAGGAGAATGGTACGTTGCCAGCTTGCACCGTGAGTGAAGAAATATACAAAGCCGAAGAGTCGGATCAACAACCAGAGATGGCCACCCAAGGGTAATAGAATACGGACAAGATCTCTTGCTTGATTTGCTTGCTGTTCCTGAGCTTGTCGGCCTGCAGCATTGACAGCATCATTAGCGCGCTGTTCTTGTGCTTGCGTCTGGGCAAGCTGCATGTCATTCTGCTGAGGCTGCTGATTATCGGACACAGCGCTCTGCGTATGTGACTCTCCCTGCGCAACAATTCCCGGTTGTGGACTTATCAGCGACACTGGTAGATTGGGGTTGAAAGGGGCAAGCACGGAAGGAAGGTGCCATGGGGTGGTGAAGAAGCCAGATGGTGAGACAAGTAGAGCTTGGGGCCCTTGTGGCGAGGACAGAACATAGACAGCAGACGAATCGGCCCCACGAGCCTCACGTTGAGAAGCTGCTCTTTCTCGAGCAGCGCGCAGGATTCGATCGTTGTGTGAGTGACGGCGCTGTCTGTCCACATTGCTGAAGCGAGTCCACAACTGTGCCCGTTGATCCTGAGTGTATGGCCCCGCAGAGTTGATGAAATGGCGGGCCGAATCCATGGTACTATCAGTCACAGTTTGGCCCGCTGCAATCGCAGCCTCTATCCCTGAAAGCGTCGCTTGGCTGTTTGCAAACGCATTGCTCGGCGGTGAATGATGATTTTGCGGCGCTGGAGAAGGCTGGGTATCCCTTCCGGCTGCATTGGCAGCGTTTGGAACCGTCTGGGAAGTCTGACTGGCTGGTGTTCCCAATCTTGGACTGTTTGATCTAGGTATTACAGATGCCCCGCCTCCTTGTGCCATGTTATGTGGGTTATGAAAGGCATTGATGTTCACATGGCCAGTATGCGTAACCGTCTGCCACCTCTGACCATTTGGTCCAACATGTTCACGTACGACAGTATTTGTATTGCCAGGAGTAGGAAATTGCGTAGGATTGGCATTCTGAACGAAGGCATGGATATGCTGCTGGGACCCTTGGCCCCCCACTTGCTGCCCGTTCGGTAGTCCGAAATGCTGTTGCTGAGGTAAGTGGGGCTGGTATGGCTGTTGTACAAGCATCTGAGGTAGGATTGGCTGGCCTTGAGCTTGAAACGGATTAGCTGGTAAATAGATGTGTTGACCATGAGCTTGCTGTACTGGGGCAGCTTGGAAGAAAGGATTATTATGAATAGCAGCAAGTTGGGCTGCAAGCTGTTGATTCACTGCCTGGAATTGCGCAAAGGTCTGTTGAATGTGTGGGTCCGGCTGACCTTGTGGTTCGGCGGCAGGCTGCCCAGCGTGGAGTGAAGCCGGTGGTATAGGATTTTGCGCAGTAGCTCCTTGCATGGCCTGGGCTGTTGTCTGGCTTCCTGGCCGATGAAGGCCGGAGCCTGGACTTCCATTTCTATGCTGTGGTTGGGCTGTGGGCGAGCCGCGGCTTGAAGAATTTGAACTAGTTGTTGGGGTGGGATGTGAATTGTTGTTTGCCGTAGGTGGTAGCACAAGATGCAGAGTTAGGCTCTCGCTGTTCTCAATCTGTAGCACATTAGCCGAAGTAATGAAGGATTGGATCCATTACAAACAATTTCTTGGGTGAAGAGGTCCTTCAGAGCTTGGTCCCCTCGTACCAGAGCATGACCACGGTAAATGAGACGCTGATGGGCAGTTGTAGGGTGGGACGTTGATATTTCAGAGATCTTGGATTTCAATTCTGATATGGTAGTAGAGGTGGGGACATCACGTAAGGTGAGTTTGGGGACGGAGGGTGAGAGAATGTGAAGTAGAATGACCTTCTTCTCGCTCGTGGATGAGGAAGGCGGCTCTGTTTCTGTCATGGTGCAGATGTTTGGGAGGACAATCGAGCCTCATGGAGATACAGTCATAGTTGAGGAATGGGACAAGGTTGTAGCTCATGCACTGATGTTGTTGAGGTGTCGTCTTTATTCAAGAGGCAAGATCTGGCCCTAACGGATTTAGGGAATAAATTGGTGCTCGGATTAGGAAGGTTGGCCGAAGGCGTGTAATGTATACGAAGGCGCCCCTGCTTCATCCGTGGCAGTCCAGACAAACATTATCAACTTTTGCTCCATGTCCACAGTGTTGAATGCGTGCCTAGAGGTTCTAGATTGTCTCAACTCTAAAAGATATTCATGATAAAAGAGGAGCATCGCCAAATGTTTTCCAGAGCCTCTTACTCTTTCTTCACTTGTCTACATTTGCTTCAATCCGCGGACAACTCGATATTCTGGTACTTTTCAATTCTCCTGCACCGGGTTGCGCGGAGAACCACTGCCTCCGAACATACCTTCCTAGATCGGAGCTTCGATTGTGGTGGATGGAGTAATTCATATGGTTGACCAAGTTCTGGCCAGTCCCGAGATCGATACAGGCTCATTAGGGACCCTTTCTATCGATATCATACGTCCGGCCACCCAGGAACATTTAGCTCAATCATCTAAATGATTTCCTAGGTGGGCATTATGGTGCGCTTGTCTGTCCTCAATCAGTCTCTCTGATCCGTTGCCTGCGGAGTATAAATGACTTACCTTGATGGTATCGCTCTTCTGGTCCATAAAAAGCAAGGTTGCTGTCGTGGCCGCACTGTATGGGAGCGATACTGGTTGTGTTGCTCAAACAGCCAAATCGGTATGGAAGACGATGAACATTGTCCCTTGCTGATCCCGTTTCTTGCTACCTCCTTTTGGAGTAAAGTGTCTCGAAGGGCCAATCGTGGGCAGGTAAAAGCTTGATGCTTAATGGCATGTCCTACATCGGCAACATCATGACCGACTCATCTTCGTCCTCAGGACGGCGAGATGCACTATCAGATCCCTGGTAGGTGTCAGCAAGAGAAATACCATTCCAATCCTTCTTGGAGACTGACAGGAGTCCAAGGAGCTCTGCAGCTGCATCTTGCGACATGCCCTCCCAACGTCTCTGTGCACTTTCCATCACTTGTGGTGAGTTCGGAGGTGTAGAGGCCAAGAGGGCAGTCACTACAGTACTCAGGGCAATTGCCACAGATAATTCTGGACATGATTCCGTGTTTTGGGAGTGGTTTGGCACTGGTAAAGACGGTGAGATGCCCCAGGGTGAGAGCAAGCAGTATAGTGATCTTCATCTTGGCATGAGGACAGTCAAGAAGCAGATTATTGAAAACGCGGCTTCAAAGCGTGTCTCGAGGATTTATATATGCTGATAAGCGGAAGGGAAAGAATGCACAAGGGATGCATCATTTAAATAAAGCGCCTATCCTGCCGCATCTGACTGCGCAATGATGGAAAGAGATGTCAGGGCCAGACACGTTGTTTCATGCGGTTTTCAGTTGCCATTGTGGGCAAACCCGGGCTTTGGAGATTCCATGTTGGGGCTGTGAAGGACGCCTTGAGGATGCCTGGGTTAGCCGTTGTTGCATAAAGGGGCACCAACATCTTAAACGGGGACTACATATGAAACCGCCGAATTCCCAGTAGATCGAGGTACTGTGATCATACAGAATGCGGGGTAAGCGGGATTATTCTTGCGATGTTGGCTTTTGGGAGCAGCAATGATGATTACAGAAGTACAGATCCTAGAATGACGTGAAACAAAAGGTGGTTGTGGCTGTGTTGAGGTCGGAAGGATCGGTCTACTTTGATTCTGAAACACCTGAAACACGGACCAAGAGGATTTCTGACTGATATCCTCGGATTGACAGACGTCTACCTCCGTGTTATGAAAGAGACAACCAGCAGATGTACCAACATTAGTATTTTTGATTCCTGTTGCTTCCCCTGTCTCACTTCTATCTGCCCGTGCATGCTATTCGGATGAAGATGCTATTCCCTGTGAAATAAACGTGTCCATGTTGTCTATCTCTCTACCCAACGTGAGGAATTGACGCGAATTTCTTTGGTTCCACAAACCTGATTGACAGGCCATGTCCCTTCTGTTTCGTCGGCTCTCCGAAGTCGCCCTGGTGAAGCACAACTCGTGTCAACACTTGGCCAAAACACACGGCAATTGCGTCCCATCCTGAGAGCTTCCAGGGGAGTTCTATCGAAGATTGGCTATGATACAGATCTTGTTTTGGTATTGATGAGATTATAACTCATACGGTTCGGAAAACCTTTCATGTCGTGCCGAGTTGTCTTGGAGCGGTAAAGCGATAGGGTTATTTCCTTGGTTGTTGCTGGCACTACATGGAAGAGGAGATAGCGGGCTCGGTACAAGAAGCCTCTGCTGATTCCGATCTGTTGTCCCCCGCTATTTTGGACAACTATTAGTCTCTTTTTGCAGGAGTATCTCCGCGCAATTCTTCGAGACCTTGTGCAGGATGATTGCAGCCTGTTTTGCGTGATCAAACGAGTCACCGCTGGGCTTTTCTCGAAGTCGAAAACCGTATCTCTGGTGTATGACAAGTTCCTTTGCGCCTTCCATATCTTGAGTCCATATTTTCGAGAGACTAGTCCCTTTCAGAGCTCGGTAACAGAAAGCAGAACAAATCCCTGAGGGAATCACTATCAGCGCAGCAGACAGTCGTGTCCGTCCGTTCTGCAAATCCAAAGGTGGTGAGACGTAGCATTGAAATGACTCCTTAGCATGTACGATGCTCATCTCAATGATTACAGAACAACGCAGATACCCTAGGCGCCCATGTGAGAATATGAGAAGCAAGGTCAGGTTGTCTCAAGAGGCGGTCCCGCTCACTCGCAAAAAGCGGCCTGAGCTGCCTCTTGTTCGCTCCAGCCCAACACTGCATTGCGGACGAGTAGAAATGGATCAACTGCATTCCTCTGTTACAAGGACTTCGACTCCTGTAGTTACAAGATATGTGAGCCGTTGAGCGTAGATCATGGATACTCTGGGAGCCTTCTCCGTGGGAAGCCAAGAGGGATCTGGGTAACGGTGCGGCTAGTGTTTGCTTGCGGAACGACGTTGGATCTCTCAAGCATTCTGACTCAGACCAGTATTTTGGCGATGGACATATATGGATAAATTGCACTCACACTTTGGAAATGTTCATCATTCTCAAGCACATCCATACGTTGAGAAATCCAGTTTCTTGAACACAAGCAATGGTGCACAATTGATAGGATTATCTAGGAACGCTCTTTGCGCTCTTTGCGCTCTTTGCGCTGCCCAAAAATCACTTCAATCCCTCTTTTTCATGGTGATTGGCAGGCCCGTCAACACTTGCAAGTCCTTCGGTTCTAGGCCCAAAACTTTGTAGAAAGTATCTACGATTATCCACGCCGGCCTCTTATAGCTGTGGGCTTTTCAAAGCCATGTCCTATCCCAACTCAACACTGGACGAGAAGATTCGCTTGTTTAGGTGAAGCTCAATAAAGCCATTCCTTCATGTCGTCGAATTATTCGTATTGCCACAATTCGAAATGCTCTGTGCGGCTGATGCTTGGAACTTCCGACTGATACCACTATTCCTGGGCCAGAATGAAATTACAATGTTGTCGTTAGAAAAGGCCCATGCTGGTCTTCCCGTCGTGTAGACGCATTCCTGGAGCAATTTCTCCATGTCATCGAGTAGAATCAGCCAACTCGACTTCTGCCAAGTAGAGAAGTGTTCTGTGTCTGTGAATCCTCCACCAACCGAGGGTAAATTGGTCGATCCGTACTCTTTAGCCATTCGGGCTTGAACAATGCAATCTCCTACTTATGTGAGTCTCAGTCAAACGAAGTGTGACTCCGGAACGGACCTTGCGGGACCCATCCAGGCAAGGGAAAGCCATCGGGCATACCGCGTGGCACGAAGTGGCGTGAAAAGAAATTGTAGACCACGCCTGCGATTCCAGTATAACGAAGTTCAAACTCTTGGAGCGCAAATAAGCACTGATCGTAATCCAAAAGGGCGTTCGTGTCGCCCCACAACGGATAGGCCCCTGCATCTACACAGTGTGGTGTGATGGGCGGAATAATACTATTGTTCGAGTCCAGCGCGGTGGGATCGTCAACTAAGGACCATCTGGCTGGGATTGACGCAGCGAGCGTTGTGGCAGACTGTAGCCCAAAAATTGGAAGCAGGGCAAAAAGATGCATCGTCTGATCTTCACAGTGTGCAACATGAATGACAAATTTCGGATAGATAGGCCACATGGAAGTTTTAAAATGCTGGAAAAACAAGCATCATGTCTGGGTGGAGCAAGCAGATATTCCTGCATGTCGTATTACGGCCAGTCTGATCCCCTCGGTCTCCTTGTTCCGCAGAACGACACCAGCATGTTCCAATAATAGCAAATCTCCAGTCTTTCCGTACGAGAAGAAGCTGTGGCTTGCAATTTTGAGATCTTTTTCACGCGGAAGCGCACCAAAAGAATCTGATCCGCAGGCGATGACGCAGGTACCAAAGACTATCGATGCACAAAAACAAATCTGCAAGAGGAAAAGTGGGCAGAGGGAGAAAATATGCAGATTGCGCGAGAGTAGATTGCTAGTGAGCCGCGAGAGAGCCTCTTCGAGGTGAAGGTTCAGAGAAAAAGGATCCGTCTTGCGGCAATGCGGTACTCTTATGCCTTGAGGATCGACTGGAGTATCTGCTAGGCTCTGCGGAAGAGTATTTATTCTGGGAAAAATTGGTTGGGGTTGAAGTCAAGAAATACTCCGAGTCGTAAACTTTGTTGCCGGAAGACTTCCGTGGGTGTGGATACGAGTACGAGCATAGTACCGAGTGGGGATGCTCCCAGACTGCTGGACCTGGCTTCTTCAATATTGTCCGTGGATAGGGTTAAGCATGCTGGCATCGAGGTTGTTGTCCAGACGACCTGCTGCGATTAAGCGGACTCTTCCAGTGGCATCAGATTACATCTGTCCGGCCTGCCAACGAGCGCGTTCACGCTTCTCGACTACAGCGCCACACTCGAAGCAGACTTCGAGCCCTTTTCGGACCCGACTACGAATCGCTCTCGCTAATACCAGAATACAATGGAAGCCAATACCCGTTGGCCTGGGAATCGCCTTTCTTGGCGCTGTGCAATTCTACAGAGTGCAAGAACGGCAGAGGAGAAAGAAAGAGGAACAAGACGAGATTGATGAGGAGCAGCACCGAGAAGGAGAAAGCAAGGGGCGGCCGAAGAAGAGGAAACGGATAAGACCTAGCGGCCCATGGTACATCGAACCACCGAGCCTCCAGAGACCTTGACGATGCTGATGGACACGGCAGGCAAGTTCAGGTCATGTCGACACTGCCTCTGAAGGGAGTCTCAAGAATATGGGGACGCTTCAATGAGCTTGAAATCCCATACTACCTCCGAATACCAGGCTTCAGACTCTATTCTTGGATATTCGGGGTAAAGTGAGTCCTGAGAAGTCTTGCTGATACACTCGTCGTTGAGCAGACTCTAGCCTGTCAGAAGTCTCGGAACCCGATCTGCACCAATTCAAAAACCTTGCATCGTTCTTCTACCGTACTCTCAAAGCTGGTGTGCGCCCAATCGATCCTGATAGCTCCGCGCTGCTTTCACCCGCCGATGGCAAAGTTCTACAATTTGGGACCATTGAGCATGGCGAGGTTGAACAGGTAAAGGGTATGACATACAGTTTAGATGCCCTCCTGGGTACAGAACCGCCAGGGCAGTCTTCTCCCTCCGAGAAGGTCCCCAAGGTCACGCAAACCTCCGTCAAAGTCGGAGACGAGGATGTTATAAAAGCCGACGAAGAATTTGCGCAGATGAACGGCATCTCTTACACCCTTCCCAACCTGTTCTCCGGCCCGCAAAGCCAGGAGCGTCCGCCGTCCATGGACGCGTCAACTACACCCAAATCATCGTCGGAAGCGGAGGTACGGGCTGATCTTGCCCTGGGCGATGGCAGCCGCAGGTCATGGTTCTCTTCCAAGGCCAGGACCCCAACAGCTCTGTACTATGTCGTGGTGTACCTAGCTCCAGGCGACTACCATCGGTTTCACTCGCCTACATCATGGGTGGTAGAAAAACGCCGCCACTTCGCTGGGGAGCTCTACAGCGTGTCACCATATCTACAAAAAACGCTGCCCGGACTCTTCACCCTGAACGAGCGGGTAGTACTGCTGGGCCGCTGGCGGTGGGGCTTCTTCAGCTTCACCCCGGTCGGAGCGACGAACGTCGGCTCCATCAAGGTCAACTTCGATCGCGAGCTCAGCACCAACAGTCTCACCACGGACACAGCCGCCGATCGAGCGGCGGAAGAAGCCGCCGACCGCGGTGAGCCGTACTCCGGCTTCGCAGAAGCTACGTACCGAGGAGCTAGCAAGATTCTGGGGGGCCATGCGCTGAGGAGAGGAGAAGAGATGGGGGGATTTCAGCTAGGTAGCTCGATCGTGCTGGTCTTTGAAGCGCCCAAAGGGCGCCGCAAGAGCTTTGATGAGGGGTGGGCTGGCGGCACGACGAAAGGGGGATGGCAATGGGGGGTTGAGCAAGGGCAGAAGGTTAAGTATGGTCAAGCTATTGGCTGGGTTGAGGAAGCCTAGGTGGTGCTATCGGTGTGATGCATTGGGTACGATGGACTTTACCTCGCGCGCAGATACCCCCTCATCTCATTCGAATATGCTATCGTGCATGATACACACCTTGATTGCCCAGTCTAATTTCTGTCTGTAGCATGAAGTCGGCATAAAACTGCAGAAGCGGAGACTTCATTCTTGATAAGTCTTCGGATTCTGGCAGCTCTGCTCCCCATGCATGCAGGTCTACCGCCAGATCATGCGTGTTCTTATCGTTCAGAGCCTGGCGTGCTTGCAATCGGCCTCACCTATCTCCTGTTCCCTTGCTACCGGCGCTTCAAAACTCCTCGCTTACGTCCCCACATCCAACGAAGCGATATCTCGTTGACATCTGGTGATCTACTCTTCGTCCTCGACAGTCAAATACCCATTGCGAGGTCCAATTTTCCGCATTTGTGGACCCATCCATTTGCAGTGCAAAAAACTTCCACTTCAGCACTTGTCTTTCGACCACTACTGCCATTGTTCATTCTTCAGGAGAATGTCTACTCGCATTCGCGGTCGTGTCCAGTATTAGCTTGGCGTCCTCTTCTAGTATGTTTGGGTCCAAGCAAGGCGATTGCTTTATCGACTGCAATCATGCTCATCTTAGTATAGTCATTGCCTTGGTGGTCGGTGGGATCTTTCATGTCGTAGGAGTGGTGACCGAAGAACTCGCCCTTTGGCAAAGAGCTCCTACCAAAGACCATGTCCCAGACGAGGGTGCAACGAACGCCGTGTTTGCGGCACGGGCCTGTGCTGAGGTCACTGGAACTCCTCGATATGCTGCTTGCAAAGGTTTCATCTCCTGGTTTTCGGTCGGTAAAAATCGATGCGATTTGGAGATTAGAGTGCCATAGTTTATCAAAGGTCACCCATATCGCAAAATTCAGACGAGGATCCCACTTCCCCGGCGATGTCGTCCCAGACCCTCCAGTCCATTTCTAGGCTTGGGACGTCACTGAGAGCGTTGATATTGGAGTCATCTGTCATAACCGAGAACGGCTCCTGAGGCGTCCAGGTTGGCACAGTCCCGCTAATCCCGAATTGTGCGAGAGGAGTGGACGAAGTTGGGGCCATCGCGGGTGCCAGATCAATGTGCGCGTTCGTTGATGCTCTGAAACTTTGGTGATGAAGCTCGTCCGCTCGTTTTCTTTGCACCGCAGAGACTAGCACTGACAGTTGATGGTAGCGTGGATCTCTCCGAGCTGCCTCAGGGAGACTGTCGAAAGATCTCGTGGCTGATGACCATGCCCGCTCGCTGATTGGTCCCCAACTGTGCGTGCGTAATTGGCCAAGAACGACTCGAAGAGCATGCCAAGGTGGCTGCCGACCTTGTATTTGCCAGCTCCAGCCACTCCAGCCGGGTTCGTTCTGCAGGAAGTAAGTGTAATCGATAATTGACAGCCATGATATAAACGAGTTATCGCTTTGCGACGTGTCAGCAGGCTGTGGTTCTGTTGCTTTGGCAGAGCGCTGCTTGGTGTGTAGGATGAGGCCAATTTTGGTGAGAAAAAGCCTTGCGCTTGTTGCCATGAAGGAGTGAAGTGGTTGATTGGGGTCGCAGTGCTTCAGATAAATGTCTTCGATTCTCGATTGGGACTGCTGGAATGATTCGAGCTTCTCATCGATGTCAGGAGGCAAGGCGTAGCTGGCAGCCGTGACAGATTGAAGTCGGCGAGATAGCTTCCAAATTTCGCAACGAACGAGACAGACGGTCATGTCGGTCCATTTCTCTGCAGCGACGGGCTGTGTTGACATCCCTGAGTCAAGTTTTGCGTCATCTGCATTTGCTGGCATCTTGGTGTCAAACATCTCTTCCGATACTTTGTATTCAGGAACCTGCACTTCTTCAGATCGCGAATCGATGAAGCATATCTGCCACCATAATCTACGTCGCATCTCTATCTCGAAGGGGGTTATATCGGTGAAGTGCGAGCCGTCGCGGTGGAGCTTCATTGAGACGGCGACCCTGACCAAGACACCGGCCAAACACCATCCAGACCTCGCTTCGCCAGTGTGTTGAAGAACACCTAGATATATCGTGAGTGCCTGAAGCACGGTAATGTTAGGATGATTCAGAAAGTCCGCTTGCTGAAGTGCCTGTTCAGTGCCAAGTCGATAGCGAGCAAAGAGATGGTCCTTTTCAGTGTTGAAATTCTTATGGACCTTCAGCAACATGGGATCAGCCAGAATACCAAATCAAAGCTTAGGCTAGGAACGCTTGCCTCCTCGTCCTCGAGCGACATGATTGCGGCCAAGGAAATGACTAGCACGAGAGCCTGCATGCTGGGACTGAGAGACTGATAGCTGCCTCTTATCTCGCGGATGGCCTTCGTCATGGTTGGCACATGTAAGACTTTGATGAATGGATCGACGTTGTCCATGTAGACTTGCCAGAGAAACAGTATCTGTGATGGAAGAGGATGTAGATCCTCCCGTTGGTGCGCAGCAGATGTATTCCTGAGGAGGAAGTTGTGGAACCCGCTGTGGCGTTGATCGCGAGACAATGACATTGTTGATGAGCTGTTGTCCTCACTCAAATGAGAACTTGTAGGCCCACGTACGGCTTCGAAGATTTGCTCCACCTTGTTTACATTTCAGTGAGACTTATGCGTAGGAGCGCCATTTGAAAACGCCTAGCTCGACTCTCGCGGGTAAAGCAGAACGAAAGGGAGCCGAATTGGAACCTACCTCCTTACAGAATACGGTCCAAAACTGATCTCCTACGACTAGGTCGCCGTTACCAGCCACCTGTAGTTCCCCAAACCCGTCAGAAACCTCTGGCGACAGCGAAGAACCCTGTGCCATGCCGGGATCCCTTTGCATTTCATCGCGTGTGGTGTGTGAAATTTCGTTTGCTGACGGTCTAGGCAGAGTGAATCGATGGTTTGGCCAGCCTGTTTCGCTCGATGTTGCAGTTGTTGCACTTGTCACACCCGTTGAGCTCTCCACTGAGGGATTGCTCTGGCTTACCGCTACCGCATGCTCAACTTGCGAACCAAGATCACCAATCATGGCTTCCAAGCGCCTGAGGCGGCCCCCGAGCTCGGCTTGCTTCTGTGCCGGCGCCTTGGAATAGTTTGGGTCGCGACCGCGGCGGGGAATACGACCAGAGACGGGAAAGACACACTCGGTCCTACTCCTGGTGCAAGGAGCGCAAGGGTAACGTCTATCGCAGCGCACTTTTCGCCGGCGGCAGCTGACGCAGTTCCACACCTTCAGATCTCCTGCCCGGTTGGTATCATTAGCACCAGGATCGATCTCTGGAAGCTGTAACGACATCTCTTTGGTCGACGAATCTGCCCCGCACCTAGCTGTCTTATCTTCTCGGCGTATTTTTTACAGGCCAGAGACAAGATTAGCGAAGAAATAGTATGTTGAACAACAACAATTTCTTGCACTGAAGAAACGTTGTCGTAGACTTGTACCCGCATCTCTGTCTCGGTCTCGGACATAGGCTTCGGCCTCGGGGTCCTACAAATGGCACTTCTGATTGGTCACTTGGCCGAGCCCTCTAGCAGATCGAGATGTCGTCCGAGGCACCAGCAGTCTGTGGGGAATAAGAGTCTGGCATTGCCCGTGTAACAAGGGATCCATTTTCCAATATTGTTTTGACCCTGGTAACATGGTTCGGAATTTGCTAGGATCTGTCAGTCAGCTTCACCCAAAGATCAGGGTTTCCGGTTCAACTCGAGATCAAATCAGCATCTCGCTTCTTGGATCAGAGTGTCAAGGGATTTTGAGAAGACATTCAACACACCAGTTTCCATGGCAAAAACTGTCGTCGTCCTCGGTGCTGGCTGGGCCGGACTGCCACTCGCCCACAAATTGCTCAAGTACACCCTTCCCAAAGCCAAAGATGGTCTGAAAGTCTTCCTCGTCTCGCCCAATTCACACTTCTACTGGAACGTTGCTGCCGTCCGCGGCGTTATTCCTGGCGCCATTTCTGACGAGGAGCTGTTTCTCCCCATTGAGCCAGGCTTTGCCCAATACTCGGCCGAAAATTTCGCATTCGTCCTGGGCACAGCCGAGCACATCGATCCTGAGAGGAATACTCTCGCAGTGGCCAGAAATGACGGAACTCAATGCTCTCTCTCCTACGACCAACTTGTCATTGCGACCGGCTCCCAAATCCGCACCAAGCTGCCCTTCAAGCCTGTCGGTACCCACGAAGAGACACTCTCGGCTCTGCACTCGCTTCAGAAGCAAATTGATGCCGCCAAGTCCATCGTGGTTGCTGGCGCCGGACCGACTGGCGTAGAAACAGCCGGCGAGCTGGCCGTAGCTTACAGGGGAGAGAAGGACATCACCCTCATTATCGGTGGGGAGCACGCTCTGCAGACTTCCCACGTTCTGCCCAGCGTCAGCCAGGCCGTAGAGAGAGACCTGCAGAGACTGGGCGTGAAGCTGGTGGACAACACACACGTGAAGGACGTGGAGACAAACGCAAATCGAGAGAAGGATGCACCCAGGCAGACAACCCTCACACTTTCGAATGGGTCCAGCCTTGTTGCCGACTTGTACCTCCCACTTTTCGGCGTACAAGTGAACACGAGCTTCGTTCCGGCGAGCCTACTTGACTCGGCAGGGAATCTCAATTTAGACAAGACGATGTGTGTAATGGGGACAAAGAACATTTGGGGAATTGGTGACGTGGGAAACATGGAATCAAAGCAACTTACCGTGACAGATGCCCAAATTCTTCACCTGTCGGCCGCTCTGGATTCTGTTTTGACTGGGGAGAGTGCACACGTCAAAGAATACAAACCGTCGGAAAAGACGATGATTTTCATCACGATGGGCAAGAAGTACGCCACAGGGCAGATTGGTGGATGGAAGCTCTGGGGTTGGATAGTATCCTATGTCAAAGGCAGGATGCTATTCGTTGACACGGCTCAGGGGTACGTGAGCGGGAAACACCTGAGGCATGCGTCGATGTAGAATGGCAAGCGTAGTAAAAATCATGGCTGTGTCTCAATGTTCTTTCAACTGGAAATAGACTCGGTGCATATCGCTGTAGTCTACTTTTGACCTTCCATCACAGACGATGTGTGCTTAACTGTGATTATAAGCAAGCCGCGGAAGGAATTTTCCAGAGATGAAGGCTTTCAGCAAGCGAAGGCGCCAAGCCAACAATGGACCTCGGGGGATCTTCGGGTACACTAGGAACCAATATAATGAAAAAACACCGTAGAGAAGACAGAGGTGTATCGAACCAAGCGTCAATAGCCTCAAGATGAGAGATCACCAGACCGTATTCGTACCTGTTCAATTCCTACTGTTAGGCAAGGTAAGAGCCGACAATGTCTCTAATGCTAATCGAGATGACGAAGAGATGATAGCTCAAAACAAATTTTTCACGGATTCTCCAAGATCGAGAGCTGTTTGCAAGAAGGATCTACACAGCACTCCTCCCCAACAGCGTACGGTGATTACGATCGGACTTAAACGCTGCTATTGAGGTTTGTATTGTTACCAAATGCTCCTTACACCATCCTTACACATGAGCCCCTGCGCTGCCCCCTCTTCTCCTTTGGCCAGAACGAAGTCCCCCTACTCCCCCTGAATCTCATACTCCCGGGACTTCCTCCCTCCCTCACTCTCCAGCCTCTCATCGCCCGTCTCACAAACATCTTTCACCCGCCTCCCCTCCCCTTCCTTCACTCCGAATCGGTATCAGTATCAGTCTCACTCTCCTCCTCCCCCTGCTCGCCCTCAGTATCGCTCTCATCATCACTCTCCACCACCTTCTTCCCCTTCCTCTTCCCGCCAGCCGCGCCCGCAAGCTGCCCAGATTTAAGCGCCGACATCTGTCCCGCCAGGGAATCTGCTCCCTATTAGCATACACGCCCTTGTCTTCCAGTTCCAAGCCAGGGACAGTGAAGAGATGGATCAACTTACCTTCCTCCGGCTCCGAGATCTCTCCCTCGCTCTCCATCCCCCCAGCCATCTCCTGCCCGCTGACCTGCAGCACCACATCCCTCGCGCTGTCCATCCCTACGTAGCTGTCGCAGACAACGTGCATTACGAAGCTGTACCGGCCGGCTTGCGGGGGGGCTTGGAATTGCATCTTGAATGTTTGCACCGCGTACGTCGGTCCACCCGTCTTTTCGTCGATCGCGGGTTTGCTGAAAGTGTTCATCGTGAAGGGCGGCACGGCTATCTTGCCCATTTTTGGGTCCGCAAGGAAGACGTGCCATCGTGGCGAATGGTCGCGGGGGAAGTAGGGCGCGTGCGTGAGGGGTGGGAGGAGGGGGACGTCGATTTTTTCGTCGTTGGCCATTTGTGCTTTGTTTGGGGGTGTGTCCGCGTTCGATAGAGTTCGGGCTTTTCGGTTTTTGTTGGAAGGGGGTTTGCGGCCGAGCAGAGCGTCCAGGTCGTCTTCGTCGGGGTCAATGTCTTCGAGGTCGCTGGGGTTGATGGCTGGAGGGGTGGCGGAGCCGGGTGGGATGACGCGCGCTTTCACGACGAATTGCACGAGCGAGCCGGGGGTAATGAAGCGTTCGCCAGTTACTTTGAAGAAGGCTTTTTCGAGGACGAGAAGAGGGAGTTGGCGGGCTATCGAGAGGGCGGAGTTGTATTGTGCTGGAGTGAGGGACGGGGTGTTGGCTTCACTGGGGTTGGTGCAGAGGTTGCGGCGTTTGTATTCGCTAAGGGCCATGAATTGTTGGATGGAAAGGTGGGTGCGAGTAAGGGGTTTCTCGATCGCGGCGGCAATGGCGGGAGTGATATGGGGGAGTTGGAGGAGGGGCGAGGAGTTTGGGGGGACGGCTTGAATGAGATGCTGGGATATCCGGTAGGCGGAGAGGAGGGGGCCCGTGTTCCCGTAGGCGAGCGTGATGGCGATGAAGGATTCGTTCAGGTGTAGGGCGAGGGGAGCGACTTCGTATTTTTCTGAGGTATATTAGTGGGTCGCAGGGGAGTGGAGAGGCGAGGATGGCTGACCGTCGTCAAGAGTAGAGCCATCAAGTCTAATGCGGGCAAGGTATGCCCATAGCAGGGCAGCAGTCTTTCTTCGTACTCCCTCGTAGCTTTCCAGCCTCTCTCGATCCTTTTTCGTTGGCCCGACTGCAGTGGCGTCTTCTGTCTCGGGCTGGGCTATGCTTTTTTCGATCTTGCCCAGACCAGAATCTATTTTGTTGCCATTCAGGACATCATTGTATTCCTCTCCTGCGGTCAGAACGTTTACCACGTCACCATCGGAGAGGTCATCTTCGTATTCCTTGAAGAGATTTGATGCACTAGCAAGTAAGACCTTCTCTTTCGTCATCCGTTGTGTCCCATACCACCATTTGCCCACCACATATGGTAAGAGAACCCCTAGCAGGAGCCCATACACCAGCAGAACGTACTTTCCATTGCCTTCTGTAACAATGAATTTCGGCAAAGCAATACCGATGCTGAAACTCTGTTTTCCATCTGGATGACCATACTGGATATAGTTGTTCCGTATCTCTTCATCAGTCAACGCCTTGAAAGCTTTTGACACTTCCACCCAATGGTCGTTGATGGCTTCAATAGTCAGGTTGCTCGCGTCGTCGGGAATTGCTTTATCTGGGTGCAAAGTGCGGGAGAGGTCTCGGTATCGTTTCTTGATCTGCTGTTCACTCGACGACTGGGCAAAATCAGCTCCGTCCATCAAGATTGGTTGCTGAGTGTCTTACCCTTGAAACCTCTAGTATATCATACGGATCCCATATCTTCGGCGCCGTAGCTTTCGTCACCGCAATCAAGTACAGCATCCATGCTATCATAAAATACCCCACGGCCACTGTAATTATTCTCTTCAACCTCCGCTCTCGCCTCCATTGCTTCCGCTTCTGCCCCTGGATTAGGTCGTCGTCTGCAGGTTTGAAATCGGACTTTATTCGAGGGGCGTTATTCTCGATCTCTACTGTGTATAAGCCCTCTCAATTCAAACATATGAGAGGAGAAGCTTTACCGTTGACAGGCTGGAGTAAAGAGTATGATAGGGGAAGTGTGACGAGGGCGGAGATGGTGATGATGAAGTAGGGGAAGAATTGGCCCTGGTAATATGTTAGACAGAGCCTTCATTATGGAGAGAGATCTTATAGCCACCTGATCATCATAGCTATAGTCTGTTGACATTTTGAAGCGAGAGGCGCTTCAAAGCGCGAGAGCCTAACGGCGTTGGAAACAAGCTGGTCGAGGACAGTGCTTGGTGAGGGGTTGATTATGGTTTAACGAAGGGCATTTTTGCAAGCAGCGTGCCAACAAGGGCGAAAGGGTTTGCGTTACAAAAGAGAGTAAGGTGTAAACCCTTCAGACAAATACATAAATTTCTCGAAAGGCCAGCGAGTCGCTCACTATTGGGTATAAATGAGGTTAGCGCGGTACGCTTAGCTTCATGGCCATATGATCTCCGCCCCTCCGCTCCGCATCAATCTTCTCTTTCTCATTACCTGAAACAATCTGTCTGAGAGCAAAAACTGTGGTCAAAACAACTTGATTATTCACTATGTATTCCCTCTCCCAGCAACCAGTGCACGTCCTGCCCATCTATCTACCATTGCGGCGAGCTCAAACGTGGCTTAGACACAGCCATCGTGAGCACCAGCCGTTCATCGCCAATTTTATTCCATTTCCTCCGCCCGTGCACATAACCAGATTCAAAGGACGAGGTGTTATGGACCATTCCTGTATTATCCTCTGTCCCGCCTCGCCGGGCTGGGGGGATGATGCTGGAATTGCTGCGAGTCGTGCCTTTATGTCCTAAGCCTTTGGTGTGGGCGCGGCTGCTGAAGATGTGGGTAGTAATTGTTGTATGTGCAAGTCCTTGTTGGAAGGTTGATAAGTTGCTTGCGCCTTGCATTTTCGAAGCTGTGAATTTCATGCGATCCAAAAATGATTGTGGTGAGCCCGAGAGCACCTCTTCCACGGCTGCACTCAGGCCTCAAGAAAATCCAATCCGCCAAAGTATTCCATCATCCGAGGACATAAGTCCTCATCCTCATCCCCATCCTGACTGTCTCCACCGAATATTCTTCTCTGCTCTCTTCGCCACAGCTCGCGCTCTTCTTTCTGTCTTCGTTCTCGAGCTTGCCATGCTAAATATCTGTTGTGCCAATGCCGCGCTGAAAGATCGTTACGTCGCCATTGCTTTTGCTTCTGAGGGATGAAGAGATTCGGGTCCCAAGGCTGTGGTGGCTCAGTGATGGCTGGGAGCTGGAAGGCGGCATGTTGAGTGGTAGATGCTTCGTGCCCGCTGCGCGTGCGTCGACGATTGTGTCGGCTCATGGTTGGTTATGAAATGAAGAAGAGAAGGTAGGTGCTAGTTGCAAGAAGAAAAGGAGCGGAAGACCGAATTGGGCAGCGATGGGGAAGAGGAAAGGAAGTCCAGAAAGCCAGGTGGCAATATATACCCATTCCATGTTGGTGATGATGATGAGTCGAAGCGATATCAGCTGGTTGGTTGAGTCATTCCCATGATGAATCATGCAAAAATCGGTGATTTCGACCTTTGGTGCATCGACGCCAATGCCAAGACTGTGGCGAAGCCAAATTTTAGTGTGAGTCACGAACTCACGATCCGCTTCTGATCAAGCGACTTCGACCACCCAATTCTAGACTGTTACGTTATCGACATTTCTTCTTTGAATGCTATGCTTCATGGGCATGATGCTCAATATTACTCACGATGGAGGGGTGATTATGTAGGCTCTGCTATGATTGGTAAATCACGCGACGAACACCAACCACTCCAATCCCCAGGCATTGCTATGTCAACCATATACTTACCGCGAGCGACACCCTTTGTATCAATCTGAACAATGACTTCTTGACCGCTCGATTGGGTACTCTTGTGAGACTTTGAGATCTACCTCTTACCGCTCTCGAAGGGGAGATGGAGTGTGGAGTAAGGCTCTCGAAAACGATACTCTACCGGTGAATCAGCAAGGCAGAAGCGTTGAATGTAATCAATGTTCTGTCGTGCCTGGATGAGCATTATGGGCGATGAGAGAAATGGGCTGGAAGTGAGCCGCGGTGAGAATTCCTGACGTGCTACACCGCTGTGGAGAGATAGATGGCCTTTCTTCTCGGTGGCAGGAATGGACGCCGAATTCCTTCGGCTGAGATTGTTTCTCCAAAATTATGGAACCCAAGTTGCCCTGATTGCGAATGAATAATGCACGCGCAATCAGAAATAGCAAGCATCATGAAGGACCAAGTCTCGATGTTGTTGATGAGTGATCCATCTTCTTACTACTGCCCAACTCATTCTTCATACAAAGGGCCGCCCCTTCTCATCCTTGTACTCAGCCGAAAATGCTCTCCATTTACTCCTGCACTTCTACACAACATAGGCATTGCATCCACCAAAAACCTCCAACACACGCTCCATCCCCTTTCTCCCGCCACTCCTAACGTATCCATCCCGTCTCCCTCTCATATCCCTCGCCTCCTTCCCCACTCTCATCGCATCCCAGACCCAGCACAATCAATGGCCACACAGCAATAAAACAGTCCTCCCCACCCCCCAATCCCCCGCCCCATTCCCCAAAGCCCCCAAAATATCTTCGGATAAACCCCACCCTTCCTCCAGCGACCAGAAAGCCCCCCACTCCCAATCCCCCTTCCACCTCCTCTCTCTTCTTCCCCCCAACCCCCTTCCCGCACCACAAAAAAGAAAACAACACAGCCCTCCTCCCCCCCCTCAGGCACCTGCAACCAACCCCCTAAACCCGACCCCGAGTCCTAGACCCACCCCTTGCGACCCACACTCCAACAAACAAATCTGCGTCTCGGCCCGGGTGCGCGACCTCGACAGGCAGAACCCGTTCCCCGGCGAGCGTGCCGCTGCTGCCGTGGGCGCCTGTGATCACCGCTAAGGGCGAGATTTGGCTTGTGGAACTGGCGAGGAGAGTGAGTGGGACGGATAGGGGGGTGTTGGGTTTGAATGGTGGAGTGAGGCGTTAGCGAGGGAGCTGAGGAGGGATTGGGGGGGTTAAGGGTTTGGGATGCTGGCTGGAGATTTGGGGAAGGGGTTGGGTATTGTTGGGCAGTGGGGGAGGGGGGGTTGCGTGGGGATTTGGTTATTGCGGTGGCTGGAGAAGGGGGGGATGCGAGGGAGGGGGGAAGGGTGGGGAGGTTGATGGGGTTGTTGCTTTATTTTTTCTACCGGTTTGATTTGGATTGAAGATGGTCAAAGGGAAGAGTTGTTTGTGCATGCATGGCCATTAGCGTTCTCTTCCTTATTAGGTCAGGATTCGTAGATACTATATCGTTCATTATGGACGAGTGCTAAGCCACCGGATTGTGGTTCCCGTCACTGCATGCCCTGCCATAACGGGCAAGTCAGTCACATTTCATCCTCATCATCCTCTTCAAAGCCCGGCTTCCCAATAAAGATACTCTTCTCGGCTTCAGCTTCCTGCATCAAGTCGAAACTCTCCTCACTTCCCTGCGGACTCAACTTTCTTCCCAATACCTCTCCGTACCAGTCCACCCCACCACCTGGGGCTGGCCTGCTCATAACCTTCCTCTCCTCCAGTGGCATTGCGGCCTTTTCCCCTTCGGCCTGCGGATTAAGGAGTAGCCGCCTATGCCAGGCTCCCACGAACATCCCCTGGGGGTCGACATCATTTCGCACGCGCACCCAGTCATCGATTTTGGGGTACATGGCGTGAATCTCTCCTCTCGTGACATTCCTGAAGTTTTTGGCCCAGTGTGGGCGTCCATCCATCTCTTTCATCAACCACTCAAACGCTTCGTAATAGCGGATATGACATGGTGGGTCGGTATTGTAAGGGCGGTAGAGCGTAGCGTTGAGATAGAGGGTCGGGCCATCTGGCACAGTGTTGTCCAGATATGGTCGGGGCATGGTGTTCGAGGTGTCTGTGACTCGAACCTCGATAGGCGCATGGACGTAGAGGTCCTTCGAGCTGAAGGGTATTCTCGCTGTTTCTTGGTCGCCGTTCAGCCATGCCGATAGCCGCGTGATGGCTTCTGGGCCTTTGTGTAGAGGAATCGCCCACTCGTTGACGAACTGTGAGTAGAGACAATTCATCAGGAGACCTGTGCGACCTTCTTCGACACCATTACTGCCCACCCCGTCCTTAAAACCGTATTGCACGTTCATGACAAATTGTTCTAGCAACGGCACTATGCTGGGGAACCACTGGGCAGCGTATAACAGTACATGGTACGTGTGGAAGCCAAGTCTGCCGTTCCAAAAGTTGCTGGGCCGTGGACGAGTTGGCTCATTTGTCTTGTCGGCCCGCCATTTGATACATTGTTTCATGTAAGGCATCCACCAGACTCTCGTGAATTCCGATTGTGTCCAGAGATCTTGGCTCCATTCTGAGAGTATTTGCTGCAACGGGTGTAACGTTTGCGACCACTCGATATTAAATGCAGGAACAGCCTTGAAGGTGACCTCGGTGATAATACCTAAAGCCCCTAGGCTGACGAGAGCCGCCCTAAAGAGGTCCTTGTTCTGCTCTGCTGAGCAGGATACTATTCGTCCATTTGCAAGCATGATCTTGAGGGCCAAGACAGACTGAGATAGTATGCCCTGCCGTATTGAGCTCCCATGGGTGGCTGTCCCAATCGCACCGGCTATTGATTGATGATCAATACTGCCCAGATTCGGCATGGCAAGCCCACGCTCCTTAAGCCTCAAGCCAAGATCGTGAAGCTTGATGCCTGCTTGCATGACTACCACGTTCCCATTGATCTCTAATATGTCCTCGAAATGATCCAAATTGACCAACCATGATGAGGTGCAAGTTAGGTCGGAGGGAGAATGGCCACAGCCAGTGAGCGTGATTCTGCGTCGACATCTGCGGGCGAGAGTGACAATCTTTTGTAGCTCTTCCGTAGAGTGCGGCTGTATCCAGAGCTCTGGATAGGAGTGGAAAGTTCTTGCCCAAGTGTGATGTCGATAGCCAGTGGAAGCGCGGAATGGAATGGCAGGGTCGAGTTTGAAGAGCTCCCGTTGTATACTCAAGTCGACAGATATGAGGAAGGCTTGGTTCATGGTGTTTGCCATGATGCTTAGAGTCAGAGACTCAGAGACGTCTCAAAGCTCGTATCTCTGCAGTGCATGGCTTGTATTGAAGGTTGGAGGGGAGACTCTCCACCCCTTTACTGGCCCATTTGGTGCTGCCTCACATGATCAAAAATAGATGTCATGATGCACGAGCCGAAATTGATTATGCCTTAGTATTTTGCTTTCGGAACCCTAACGCTAAACCTCCCTCTCCCGAGAAATCCAAACCTTGACTAGCGGCCCTAATGCTTTGATAAAGATCCGAGAGATGAGAGGGAAGAAAACAAGATCATGAGACTCACCTTTACTCTCCATGCTGGAGCTTCTTTTGGAGTGATACTCTAATAATCCTAAGCAAGCATATCCGAAGGGGATCGTAAATGCAATGATAAAGGCTACCGGAATGCCAAACTCAGAATGTATCTACCCACGTGAGGTGTCGGATAATGTTTTTGCTCCCTAAGCTGTACGTTCAGCAACGGCGCTTCTTCAAAACACTTACATTAAACTGGAAGTACAGCTTTATGGGTACCGCCATTGAAGAAAGATCACTTTCTAAGAACCTGACGACTGTATCCATCCAAGCGCTGTCTGCATTCAGCTCAGATAACCCACCATTTAATGGTCGCCTTGTACGACCTTTTATCCTTCCCGATCGAGGACATGACGTACACGACTCCATCGGTAGATTAGTATCATGTGGCATCTTTAGGCTTTGGAGCTCTCAACATGTTACAGGAACTGGGTCCCATTTCACGACCAAAGATGGTCAGAAAAGCTACAGGACTCCCTGATCTTTACAACCATGACTCTTATCACTCTATGCATTTGAAGCCTGAACGCTCCAGAGAGCGCATTTTGCCGCATACTCGCCTCCCCATTTCCAGAAGGATGCAGGGTTCGTGGTACTAAAGTTAGGGCCTTGCAGAGAGCCTTTGGGTCAGTTTTCAGAAGGAGAGATAGCACAAATGTCTCGAGCACAGGGTCAAATTTGTGCAATGGGAGCGAGATTAAGTCACAGTTATCCAAAGGAACAAGAAATGTGTTGACACAATCATCTGCACTCATCGCACCGACATCAGGAGGGTTCGGATTATTTTGATCCGCTCACCCTTCTTTTGACCAGACCGGATTGATAACCAATGTCGCTCCTTCGGGGACGGCTTTGCTATATTGGGGCTGCTCATTGTTGTAGAAAGGCGGCCCTGTGGGTGTAATCGATTGGCCTCCGAAGTCACTGCTCAACTTGATCCCCCTATGGTGAAGATCGTTGCAGAGTTTCTGTATTTGGTCCTTTGCCCCATCACGATTGAACATTACTTGGCCGCCGCCCTCTGAGTGACAAATTCAAGTTGGACTGGGCGCGGATGAAAGATTGACTAAGCTTGGAGAGGGTGCTGTTGCTCCCAGTGGCAGATATATTTTGTAAGAGAAGTACCCACATTCTGAAAAGATGTTGGCTTTGTTGGCCATATACCTTGATTGATCGCCCAGGTGACCGCCTGTGTGTCCTTGGTATCAGCTTTTCCCGTCAATGCGAGACTGAAGAGGATGAAGTCTTACAGGTGCCGTTCCCGATGGGATTGTACGCGGCCTCACAGTTACTATCGCACGTGGTACCGCTTCCGCTCCATTCTGGAGCATATCGATACCCCAGTGTAGTCAATTGCTCCCCGCGCCCCGAGAGCTCGTTTGTTGATTAGCCCCTTTCTGGAAGGTATAACATTTCCGTCGCTGTCCACGATTTGAGTTAATCGTTTGGTCTTCCCCCGGCTTTCGACAGTGTGGCGGAACTTCGTCCACACACCTGGAGAGAAAATGTTTGTTGGGAATGCTCGAGACCCTGCCGCTATCGCACGGAGCTTTCGGTACGGATTTGTAGGTTATTAGGGGCAGGTTTTGGAGCGCCTTTTGATTTACGGCATAATCCGCTCTCACAAACCCGTGGTCTGCTTGGCCCCAATCTGGATCAGTGGTGCATGCGCAGCTTTTCCATAGAATGTTGTGGTCCGCGAGCTGACCAGAAATTAATTCCACTAATTATGTCCAATCAGGGTGATTACTTACGCCTTTGCATTTTCCGGCATTTTCTTCGCCTCCGCAGTCAGAATTGCAAAAGAAAGTATAGTCGTCGAGATTGGGACAATCTCTACAATTGCAGCCCTTATCTTTGCCGCCCGTACACTTTCCATCTTTGGCGGCACAGGCCGGATCTCAACATTCTGGTTGCCAGTCGCTATTGTCCTCAGGGCACTTCTTTTCCTCACAAGCACCTTTGGTTCCTATTAGCACCTTTAAATGGCCTGCTTTCATGAAAACTCATAGCCGGAAACCGCCCCGCTTGTGCATATCTCATTTTTGCCGCCACAGGCCTCACACTCGTTTCCTTTCTCGAAGCATTTCTTGTCGTCATCATGATCTTTGGCGTTTTCCGGAGGTTTGAGTACAGCGATAGCGGCAGCTCCACCAGCAGCATCTACAGAGATGTCATTAGTACGCCCATGGGGTAAGAAAGATTCCGTGGCCACCGGCCTGCTAAGACCCATGCAACGCCGCCTGCAACTATAACGACAGCAGTAGTATGGAGGCCTTGGTCACTAGTTTGAGTAGCAGTTGCCGTCGCTGTAGTGGTGACAGTGATGTGCTCTCTGGGGGTTTTGTATTCCGTCAGGGTTTCGAGCTCGTATGTTACGATTGCAGTCTCTCTATTGAGAGTGGTCGTGATTACTGATGTTGTCACAGATGTGTCGGTTTTGGAGCCTGGCAGAGTATTCAGTCAGCCATCGCTTGTGAAGGTGCAATAATAGCTCCTTGGCTTCACATACATTTACAGTAATTGCCAGAACCACGAGAATGAACGCATCGCCCGGGCCTTACGGGTGACTCGCCACGGCAGGCTGAACATGCAAGAATAGGCTCTTTGAAGTCTTCAGGGCAAGCCGCCAGAATTATCTGCCTGTTGCGTTGTTTTTCAAGATTTCAACGGCGGGCACAGTACCGTTCCCCTTTGGAAGAAGAACTGCAGCCGTTGTTGAACTCCAAGAAGTTCGTTCAAAAGACGTGGTAGAAGGAGCCGACTCGGCAGCAACTATGCTCAATGCTAGAAGTATATATATCTGGCGTGGAAAATGTATGATACCCATGATTTGCTCGGACGAAAACCAGTCTTGGATATCCTTTGAGTCTGCGGTGGATAACAATTTCGCAAGGAGTCATTCAGTCACACTTTTTAAGATAAGTTTTCCTGTATGGGAATCCCATAGTTCACAAAGAAGCAATTCGATCATCGCTTTGTCTTCTGATGAATGATCTAGTAGCTGAGATGAGTCAAGGAAATAATGCTAATGAACATACCACCAGGAAAGGTAAATTTACAGGCAAGGCACTAACGAAGTTTGTATACAGTGGGCTTCTGAAGACTTGAATCGATGGGACAATTGGTACTAGTCTGCAGTTTTCTCTACAGAGCCCGAGCCAACTTGATGTTTCCCTAATCATGATATGAGACAAATTCTTTAAGCTGCTTTTTCCAACAACGACAACAAAAAACATGCGAAGCTGCCAAAACTTAATCAGGTAATTTTGTGTACACAGCCATGCTATCTAATCACAGTGGCGTTAAGTTTGAACTAGAAACAGGAAACTGTATGGGCTTCCCTATCTTCAGCCAGCACTCTGGCCCTGATACGGTGAACAATATCACATTCTTTATCAAGTCTCATAACAACATACCTACCAAACTCGCAATAACATCTCGACAAATAACCCTGAATTTGACTATTCATTTGGCGGTTTTCTTTCTGGCAAATACGGTGAGCTCCCCGTACTGAAGATGAACCCCTGATTCAGGACCGCAAAGACTTTAAAGGAATTCTATGTAGGGATTCAAACCACAATTGATTGGCGCAAGTAGAGTGCTTGCTGTTCTTAGGCTCCATGCATTTGCCCGGCCCGAAATAGAGATTGGAGTGCCTCTTTCCAAAATTGTCGTCCACGGTAAGGAGATTTGACGTTGGATATTACCAAATCATCTCGAATTCTAAATCATCAGCAAATACAGCTATTTTGATATACGTCAAGCCTGCCATTGTCTCTTTGCTCAACACATACGTCCTTCGTCAATGTCGATTCTGATGTTCCCGCAAAGATGCACTCCCATACCATTCTTACCTTTGGTCTCTTCATTCTCGCATTTCACTTTCGATGCCAGGCTTTGATCTACTGGGTCCATTACGACTTATGTGGATACAATCTAGTAGACAGTATTCGTGAAGTCATGAGGATGGGCTACCTTGGTGACACCCTTTTGCAGGATGCTAACAACGAGGTTATGAACATTGCCTTTAGACGCATTTTCAAGACACCGACAACAAATAACCGTTATCGTGCCGCGGTCTAGAGTAAGTCGGAGCGACATGGCTGAGAAGCGAAATGGGTTTGGGTTGATGATGTTGCAGAAATTTTCTATCACGTTGGTAGTATGGTGCTAAACGTGATCGCAACGCTGCCGATGTTTGTTTCTATTGCGATAATGATAGACCTGTCGATCGCGAAGGGGCCGGAGGACGATGGAAACTTGTTAAAGATGTTCCCCAAGGACCCTTGGCCGAATTCTAAAAGGCCGTTCCATGAGCAGCAGTACTGGGATCCGGTAAACAGGATATATCGAGAAAAGGGCTCCCTTGGCTCTAATGATCCGACCGAACTCGTATGGGGTGAAGCGTTTCATGAAAGACACGAGAGTCCTCAGGGTCAAAACCCTCTCAGAACAACCATCATAGTATGTGGGAATTGTCCATCCTGATTTCCAAGACTCTCCTATAACTCATCACAGATCTGCGACATTTCGCTCGGCGGCTATTACCCAAAAAGCGTCTCAGTTATCCCCCCAGAGAGGGAGTTATCAGTACTGATCATGGACAAGCTATCACGTATACTCAGTATGACTATGTTTCATGAAGTGGGATAATCCATCAACTTGCTGCAAAGATTTGACTAACAAAATTTGACAGCTCATATATACTCCTACAGTCATCAACGTACCCGGCGAACCGGATCCATTTGGCTGGGAAGCAGTACTGGCCATCGATGCAGCGGCCGCTTTGATCTCTCCGGATTGCTACGGTCAGTCGATGGTCTCCCACGCCTTGTCTAAATTTCGAGGCTTATATAGAAAAACGAACCATACCTCGCAATGATAGCCCTCCTTTGCAATGATAGGAATATTCGGCTGAGCGGTACCCGGACGGAATTTGCCACGGGCAAACTCATCTGGAGAACTCCGCCGATGGCTCTCTCAATTAGACATTGAAGTTTGGATGTTACATACCCCTTTCGCATTGTCCAAACCCCCTTCTATCGCGGAGTGTTTCCCAATTCCACTCCTACTCAGGATGGCTCCCTCCCAAAACGAGAGCCGTGGAGCCCACCACAGTCCCCTTTCAGACCACCTGACTCGAGGCGAGCTCAATGTTCCTTCCTTCTCTGCTCACTAGGGTTCGTGGAGTTGGGCCTCAACTCAGCTTCAACTTCGTCTTCTTCCCCAGATGGCTCCTCAGCATTCTTCGTAGCAGAAGGTTTTACCTGGAAACCTACAGCTGCGATAGCCTTCCTCACCCACCCGGAAGCTTCCTCTCTAATCCATTTGATTGCGTTTCTTGCGCCCCGGCGCACTTCCTAGTATTGTCTTCTCTCTCATTTTGAAGGACCTCTAACTTAAGGATCATGCCATGAAATTTGGCCTCTCGGTCTTTGGAGCGGGCCGGCCAATTTTCAAGAAAGCTGAGTGGCATCGCCAGTCATTTCCGTATTCAGAAACGAGCTTGTAGGACGCTTTGAAATTGGAAATCAGACTTGAAAGATACCGTTGCATATAGGGTACAGTCTTCGAGGGGGTAAGAAGGAAATTGTCAGCTGTCATTGCCCCTATTTTCCTTTGTCAGCCTGTTTTTTCTATTTTGTTTTCTCTAGGGTTATTTGGACCCTTAATTATACTACCAAAATATTATTATTATATTATCTATTTTCTATCTTATTAAGCGAAGCAATTGGTATAAAATAATATTTGTTGGGGTTTTCCCCCATTTAGCTTAGCTTAGCTAATAGCATAAGTAGATGGGAATCCACCAGGATTCCCTTGATCATCAATTCCACTCACACCAATAAAGACCATAAATTGTCCATTTTTCTGCGCGGTTCCCTAACAAGATTAAAAATATTTATTTACTTTTATTTAAAGTTTTATAATTATATATATTAAAATATTATTATTTATTATTTATTAATTAAATAAGTTAATTTTAAATATATTTAATAATTATAAACTTAAAATATATTATTAATTTGTTAAATTTAATTATAATTATTTAATATTATTAAAATTAAAAAGGTATAATTTATATTAGAATTATTTTTAAATATAAAATATTTTTAATATTATATTTTTAATTATTATTATTTTTATATTTTTTATATTTATTAATATAATTAATTAATTTTAATAAATTAAAA
>JAABUQ010002066.1_pt1 | contig 40779 bp, 45 predicted proteins | sample 5560001 | NCBI WGS metagenome assembly JAABUQ01 (sample SAMN10711888, study PRJNA513371) | rock metagenome | isolation source: Antarctica rocks | place: Antarctica: Victoria Land, Finger Mt nord | collected 2015-12-18
GCCCGCGCACCCCGTTCGGCGATGGCCCGCAACGTCTCCGCCAACGGCGCATTGACGAAGCGGTCTCCCTCGCGCGGCGCGCGCCCGCCGGGGAGGAAAGCGTCCGCCCCGGTGCGGCGCAGCTTGTCGGCGAAGTGGTTCCAGTCGGCGGCGACGCGATGATGCACCGGCCAGCCGTTGGCGGCGAACCGGATCGCCGGCTGCAGCAATTCTCCCAGCGCCTTGGTGCCGTGCGCGGCAAGCAGCGTCTCCCAGGCGGACACCGCGCCGGGGATGGTCACGGTATGCGGCGAGGTGTTCTCGAGGGCCGCCATCCCGTGCTGCTCGTACCAGTCGATCGTGCAGGCCGCGGCGGCGCGCCCCGAGCCGTTGAGCGCGATCACGCGGCCACGCCCCTCGGGGCCGCTCCCAGCGGGCGCGTACAGGCAGAAGCAGTCTCCGCCGATGCCGGTCGATTGCGGTTCGATCACGGCCAAGACGGCCGCCGCCGCAACCGCCGCGTCCAACGCGTTGCCACCGCCGCGCAGCACGTCGAGTGCCGTCAGGGTGGCGGCCGGCATGGAGGTCGCCGCCATGCCGTGCGTCGCGAACACCGGGCTGCGGCCCGGCAAGTGGAAGTCGCGCATCGCCGCGCTCCGTACTGTATACCCCGACCTGTTTGCCCCCCGACCCGCGGATTGGCAACCAAGCCCCGCATGGCCATCATCGGCGCAGACAGGAGGCGGATGCGATGCCCGAGACCATCAGCTTCGGCGATTTCGAGCGGCTCGACATCAGGGTCGGCACGGTCGTCGACGCGCAACCCTTCCCGGAAGCGCGCAAGCCGGCGTTCAAGCTGACGATCGACTTCGGTGATGACATCGGGCTCAGGAGCTCCTCGGCGCAGCTCACTGTCCACTACAAGGCGGACCAGCTCATCGGCCGGCAGGTCTGCGCCGTGGTCAATTTCCCCCCGCGCCAGATCGGCCCGTTCATGAGCGAAGTGCTGACCCTCGGGATGCCCGACGAGGACGGCGCCGTCGTGCTGGTCCGCCCGGATCTGAAGGTGCCCAACGGCGGCCAGCTGTTCTGATGGCGACGCACTACTATACGGTCACCTGGGATCAGCTGCATCGCGACGCCCGCGCGCTCGCCTGGCGGCTGATGGACAAGGGCCCGTTCACCGGCATCGTCGCGATCAGCCGTGGCGGACTGATACCGGCCGCGATCATCGCCCGCGAGCTCGACTGCCGGCTGATCGAGAGCGTCTCCGTGCTGACCTACGAGAAGGAGGATCGCGGCACGCCCGTGGTCACCAAGCCCCCGGCGGCAGCCGGCGACGGCACGGGATTCCTCATCGTCGACGACCTGGTGGATACGGGTGCCACGGCCCGCGTGGTCCGCGCCCTCTTGCCGCGCGCGCATTTCGCCACCGTGTACGCCAAGCCGGCGGGACGGCCGATGGTCGACACCTACATCACCGAAGTGTCGCAGGACACCTGGATCCTGTTCCCGTGGGACACCGAGCCGCAATTCGTGGCCCCGCTCGTCCGCCGTGGCGGCTGACGGGCAGCCCGGTCCCCGTATAGCGAAGAACCATGAGCCGACTTGATCCCGATTCCGAGCGTCGCCGCGCGCTGGCGGCGCATCGTGCCTTCGCGACGGGGCTGCTCACGCTGATGGCAGCCGTGACGCTCGGCACCTACGCGATGCCGCAAGGCTACTGGACCGACCTGCTGCAGGCGTCGGCCAAGGCGGGGTTCGTCGGCGGCATCGCCGACTGGTTCGCGGTGACCGCGCTGTTCCGTCATCCGCTCGGCTTGCCGATCCCGCATACCGCCATCCTGCCCAATCAGAAGGTGCGGCTCGGCGGCGCGCTCGGCCGGTTCGTCGCCAACCACGTGTTCACCGGCCCCGAAGTCGCCAGGGTGCTCGCCGAGCTCGACATCGCCGGGATGTTCCGCCGCTTCCTCGCCGACCCCGCCGCCACGCGCCCGGCCGCCGAGGCGATCGCGGGACTGCTGCCCCGCGTGTTGACCACCCTGGAAGACGGCCGCGCGCGCCGGCTCGTCGCCCGCATCGTCCCACGCATCCTGGGCGGCCCCGGCGCCGGCGCGGTGGTCGCCCGCGCGCTGCGTGGCCTGGTGGAGGGCGGCCGGCACCAGGAGGTGTTCGGGTTCATCCTCGGCCAGTTCAAGACCCTGCTCGCGAGCCGGGAGGAGGCGCTGCGCGGGGCGATCGAGGAGCGGGTGCGCGAGCAGGGCGGACGGCTGGTCGGCTGGGCGATGGGAGCCACCATCGCGCGGCGGGTGCTGAGCCTGGTCAACGCCGAGCTCGACAAGATGAGCCCCGACGGCTCCGAGTTGCGCGAGGCGTTCGACGTGTGGATGCGGCGCGAGATCGAGCGCATGGAGACCGACCCGGCGCGGGCCGCCGAGATCGGCGCGGCGATCCGCAAGATCGTGGGCCACCAGACGATCCAGGCCTGGCTGTGGGATGTCTGGGCGCGGATGCGGCTCGCCGTGGAGGCCGACACGGCGCGGCCGAACTCCCACACGATCAACTTCATCGAGGGCGCCCTGGCCAATCTGGGCGAGATGCTGGAAGCGGACCCCGACGCGCGGGCGCGAGTTCAGGGCATGGCCGAAGCCATCGTCGCCCGCTTGCTGCCGGCGGGCCAGGCGCAACTGGCCGACTTCATCGCCGGCGCGGTTGGCGGCTGGGACACGGCCACGATCACCGACCGGCTGGAGCTCTACGTCGGCAAGGACCTGCAATATGTCCGCGTGAACGGGACGTTGGTCGGATTCCTGGTCGGCGGCCTTGTCTACGCCGCGCTGCGCGCGACATTCGGCCACGCCACCTTCTGATCGGAACGACCGCATGACGTCCCGGCCCGCCGGCCTCCGGCTTTCGGTTCTCGACCAGTCGACCGTGGTGACCGGGCGCACCCCCGACACCTCGATTCGCGAAAGCCTGGAGCTGGCCCGGCACTGCGACGCGCTCGGCTACCATCGCTACTGGGTGGCGGAGCACCACAACTCCGCCAGCATCGCCGGCACGGCCCCCGAGGTGCTGATCGCCGCGATCGCGGCGACCACCACGCGCATCAGGGTGGGCAGCGCCGGGGTGATGCTGCCGCATTACGCGAGCCTCAAGGTCGCCGAGCAGTTCCGCGTGCTGGAGGCGATCGCGCCCGGCCGGATCGACCTCGGGCTTGGACGCGCACCCGGCTCGGACGGGCGCACCGCCTTCGCGCTCAACCCGCAGGCCGACACCGCGGCCGATCAATTCCCGGCCCAGGTACGAGACCTGCTGGCCTGGCTCGAAGGCCAGCCGCTCGTCGAGGGACACCCGTTCCGCGACATCCTGGCGCACCCGCAGGGGCCGACGGTGCCGGAGACCTGGATTCTCGGCAGCTCGGACTACGGCGCGCAGGTCGCCGCCTATTTCGGCCTGCCCTACTGCTTCGCGCATTTCATCACCGACGGGCGCGGCGCCGAGCAGGCCTTCGAGGTGTATCGCCGCAGCTACCGTCCGAGCGCGCGCCACCCCACGCCATACACCGCCGCCTGCGTCTGGGCGCTGGCGGCGGAGACGGACGCGGCGGCCGAGCATCTGTTCGCCTCCCGCGCCATCGCCCGGCTGAACCGGGATCGCGGCATCTTCGCGCCGCTGCTATCGCCCGAGGAGGCGGGGGTGTGGGCGCTCACGGAGAGCGATCGAATGCACGTGGGGCGGCTGCGCGAGCGTGCGATCTACGGTACCGCGCCGCAGGTGGCGGCGAAGCTGCGGGCGCTAGCCGAGGCGCAGGATGTGACGGAGATCGCAGTGCTCACCACCGTGCACGACCCCGCGGCGCGCCGCCGCTCCTATGGCCTGCTCGCCCGCGAGTGGGGACTAGCGCCGGTAGACGCTGCGCGCGAAGCGGCCTGACCGGCGCATCCGCCAAACCTGGACCCGGAAGGCAAGCCAAGCGACCGCCCCCGCGACCAATACGACGGGGATCAGCGACAGGGCGAACCAGAACACGAAGGCGGCGACGGAGAGCGCGCCGGCGAGCACCGCAACCGCGACCGCCACCACACCGATCTTGGTGGTCAACGCCGGTCCGGGCGGCGCGCGGAAGCTGCCGTCGGGTGTCATGTCCAGCTGCGGCGGGATACGGTTTTGCATGGCGGCTAGAGCGTGGTCCCGATGGCAAGCTGCTTCAAGCCATGCCTCGCGTTGATTTTCCGACAGGCTCATGCCGTCGGCGTGGGCGCGCGGCGCTGGCAATCCGGGTGGTGCGGGCGGTCGGGGTCGAACCGACACTCTGTCGCCAGAACCGGATTTTGAGTCCGGCGCGTCTGCCAATTCCGCCACGCCCGCGCGAGGGCGGTTCTACTACGCGGATTGCGTTCGCGCGAGGCTCGGCTATAGGGTGCGCCCGTGCTGATCCCGGATAGCTCAGTTGGTAGAGCAAGCGGCTGTTAACCGCTGGGTCGTAGGTTCGAGTCCTACTCCGGGAGCCAGTATTCAGGGTCCGACCCGAAGATCCTCGGTGCCGCCACGACGGGCTACATCGGTCTGTAGGCTTTAAAGCACCGAGGCAACAGACCGAAGTTCTTCAAAGCCCCCAATCGGCCCGCCATCGGCGATCTCGCGTGCACGGAGTTCGCGTCGTTCGGCGTGTAGTCGTCAGAACCCCGTAGCTGGCTGAACCCGCCTTCCGCTATCGCCGCGTCCGAGCTTCTCGGGACGGCGCGCTGGATGCCGTCTCTGTCGGCCAAGAAAAAACGCCCCTCGCTGCATCCAGGGCTCGGCAGTTTGCGAATACGATTGCGTGACATAGGTGCTGAGCATGGATGCGATACTTGAGCGAGCGGTTGAAGCCGCGCGGGCCCGGCATCCGGAGGGCGAATGGGAACGATTGTTGCCCACAGAGAGGACCGAAGCGATCTACCGCGAAATGCGCCGGATCGACGCCGAGGTGGCGGAAACCGAGCGCCCTGCCAAACGCCATAAGGGCAAGTTGAGTGGGCCGGGTGCAGGCATCAGGGGTCAGGCATCAGCGTGAGAAGGCCCAGGCTCGGCTGCGTGTCCCGGCCGGACGAGAGGGATAACCTCCTCCGTCCGGCTCGGGTTACGCCGTTGCGACCGGGATCGATAGTTCGATGTTCCTGAAATACCGACGACCGACATAGTCCACGATGTCGGCCACTGTGATGAACTTCTCCAGCGCCTCGTCAGGAAGCTCAAGGTCGAAAACTTCCTCGAGATAGATGGCAAGCTTCAATCTGCCGAACCGGCCAAGCGCCAAGTCGTCGACGAGCCGGGTTGTTTCTGAAATGTTGGACGCCTCGACGTGGACGGTTTGTCCGACCGCCAGGGCCACTTTGCCGGAAACGAAGTTGTTGACTGCGGCGTGCATCACAGCCCCTAGGCTCACAACTTCGTGATTACATCATATCACGCACTCGTGTGCAAGAGATTTCCACCCCGCCCGTTCTCGCTCCGTTACTCGTCCGAACGAAACTATGACCTCGATCACAAGAGCCGCGCGGCTCCGTCGCGGCTCACGTTGGCGATCCGGCCCTCGGTGATCGTCGCGACCACGCGGGCGGCCTCCACGTCCATGAGCACAAGGTCGCCCCGCAGTCCCGACGCGATCCGGCCCCGGTCCGATAAACCCGCCGCTTCCGCCGGGTGGGCCGCTATGAGCGACCATGCGCTCGCGAGATCGAGCGTGCCGCGCTGCGCCAGGGCCAAGGCCGCCCGCGGCATCGAAGGATAGTGGTAATCGCTGCACAACACCGTGCAGGTTCCGGCCTCGGCGAGCCGGGCAGCCGAGGCCCAGCCGAGATGGGAGCCGCCGCGCACGACATTGGGGCTGCCCATCACGACCCAATCCCCGGCGGCCCGCGCCGCGATCGCCACGTCCTCGGCCATCGGGAACTCGCAGATCGAGGCGCCGCGCGCGCGATAGACGTCGCGAACGGCGACGCTGTCGTCGTCATGGCTCGCGATCGGCAGGCCCGCGGCTCGCGCGGCGGCGGCAATGCGTTCGAGTGCCGCGGGAACCAGGGCGTGCGTCGCCTCGACCCGCTCCGCCAGCACCCGGAACTCCGGCAGGCTCATGCCGGCCCGGTCGCTGTACTTGCCGGCAGCCACGGGGTCGCCCATGCGCCGCAGGATCGCCGGCGTGTGGTCGTTGAACGCCAGGAGATGCACCCGGCCCGCCTCGATGTCGGCCAACGCCATGTCAAGGGCTTGAAGGTTGAACGCCTCCCAGCGGAGATGCACGCGCATGTCGCAGGCGAAGCGTCCGGCCCCGAGCGCGGCGAGGAGCGCCCGCCACGTCTCCGTCCCGCGCAGCCCGGGCTCCCAGGAGAGGGTGATGCCGTGGAACGCGGTCGTGATGCCGTTGGCCAGCAATTGCGCCTCGGTGTCGCGCAGCGCGATGTCGGCCGCGAACCCGACCCCGGGACGTGGCTGCAATTGCCGCTCGAACGCATCCCCGTGAATGTCGACGATCCCCGGCAATACCAGCAGCCCGCGCGCGTCGAGCGCTGGCGCGGCGGTCCCCTCCCCGATCGCCGCGACACGACCATCGTTCAGCAGCACGTCCGTTTGCTCGAAGGCGCCGCCCGCCAGCAGCACCCGGCCGCCGACGATGCGAAGACCGCTCATGGCTCGAAGACGATCTGCACCCGCGGCGTCGGATAAAGCCCGACGCCGAACTCGATTACGGAGCCGGCGCCGTCGATATTGATGTTCTCGGTCACCAGCACCGGGCGCGTACGCGGCATCCCCAGCAGCTTCGCCTCGTCCGGGTTGGGCAGTCTCGCCGTCACTCGCGTGGTTTGCCTCAGGTAGTCGAGCACGCCCACCTGCTTCAGCGCCTCCGTGATCCCGCTTGCCGTGCGCAGCGCGTCGAGCAGTCCGGGATATCGGCCCGCCGGAAAATGGTGCCGGGTCAGGCTCACCGGCCGCCCGTCGGCCATGCCGAGCCGCTCGAACAGCACCACGCGGGCGCCCGTGCGACTGCCGAGTCCGGTGGCGACCGCCCTGTCGGCCACGGTCTCCCTGAGCTGGAGCACACGGCCCGACGGCTCCTTGTTCTGCCGTCGGATCCACTCGGCGAAGCGGGTGCGCGGCTCGACCGTGTAGTCGATCACGTCCTCGGCGACGAAGGAGCCACGTCCCTGCTCGACCCGCACCAGCCCGGCGCGGGAAAGCTCCTCCAGGGCGCGCCTGACGGTATGTCGGTTGACGCGGAACTGGCTCGACAGCTGCGCCTCGGTCGGCAACCGCGAGGCCGGCGAGTAGATGCCGCTGCCGATGTCCTGCTGCAGCCGGCCGGCGATCTGTCGCCAGAGCGACACCCCCTGCTCCCGCGGCAGCAAATCCGCCGGCTCCGCTTCCATGGCCGCTTTCGCTGGCGCTGTCATCGCAACATCACCGATCTGGTCCGCATTACCCGCATTCTTCAGCTTGACCCTTAGCGGAGAATTGGTCTAGCTGTCTAGATGTCTTCGGCAAGACGGATGAGATCGAGCACGCTTTTATGACAATTTCGGATGTTGCGCCGGAGGCCAGGCGGCGATGGATGGCGGTCCTGGCCCGTGCGACCGCCGAGCAGCTGGAGGCGGCGCTACGCAACGCGCCGCCACTGCCCCCCTACCTGCGGCTGCGCGGGCCGGAAAGCGGCCTTGTCATGGTGCGAGGCCGAGCGGGGGGCAGCGGGTCGCCGTTCAACGTCGGCGAGATGACGGTCACGCGCTGCACCGTGCAAATCGCGTGCGGCCGTGTCGGGCACGCCTATGCCGCCGGCCGCGACACGCGCCAAGCCGAGCTTGCCGCGTGGCTGGACGCAGCGTTGCAAGACCCCGTGCGCGAGCCGGCGCTGCAGGCGGCGGTCGTCGCGCCGCTCGCCGCCGCTCAAGCGCAGGCGCGCCGGATCGCTGCCCGCAAGGCCGCCGCCACCAAGGTGGAGTTCTTCACAATGCGGACGATGCGCGGATGAGCGGGGCGCGGATGAACGGGCTCGATCGTCCCGGCTTCGCCGACCCGGTGGCAGCGGCGCAGGCCTGCTTTCGCGCCGTGCTCGATGCGATGAGCCGCCCGGGCCGGCTGCGCGCCTGCGGCGGCGACCTGCGCCCGCCCGCGCCGCTCGGGGCCGCCGCCAGCGCCGTGCTGCTGACCCTCGTCGACGCCGAAACCTCGCTCTGGCTCGACCCGCCGGCGAGTGCCGCCGCGGACTGGATCGCCTTTCATTGCGGCGCGAAGCTGACCTCTCGGCCATCGGAAGCGGCATTCGCGCTCGCCGTCGCGCTGCCAGGGCTGGACCTGTTCGATCCCGGCACGCACGAGGCGCCCGAGACCGCCACGACCGTGATCGTCGAAGTCGCCGCGCTCGGAGCAGGGCGGAGATACCGCCTCTCCGGGCCGGGCCTGCGCGCGCCGTCGTTGCTGGAGGTGGACGGCCTGCCGCCGGGCTTCGCCCACGATTGGCAGGCGAGACGCGCCGGCTTCCCGCTCGGCGTGGACCTGATCCTGTGCGCGGGTGCGTCCCTCTGCGCCTTGCCGCGCGGCGTCGCGGTCGAGGATTGCTGAGATGGCCTACGTCGCGGTCAAGGGCGGCGAGCAGGCGATCGACAGCGCCCATGCCTGGCTGGCCGAGGAGCGCCGCGGCGATCCCGCATCGACGGCAATCGCCGTCGGGCAGATCGCCGGCCAGCTGGGCCGCGCCGTCGACCGCGCGATGGGCGAAGGATCGCTGTACGATCGCGACCTCGCGGCACTGGCGATCAAGCAGGCGCAGGGCGATCTTATCGAGGCGGCCTTCCTGCTGCGCGCGTACCGCACCACCCTGCCCCGCTTCGCCGCGTCACTGCCGATCGACACGGACGCCATGCATGTGCGCCGCCGCGTCTCGGCGATCTTCAAGGATTTGCCGGGCGGCCAGGTGCTCGGCCCGACCACCGACTACACGCACCGGCTGCTCGATTTCGCCCTCGCGGCGGACGCGCCTTCGCCCCCCGCTCCCGAAGCCGAGCCCGACGAGGCGCGGTTCCCGCGCGCGTCGGACATCCTGGGGGCCGAGGCGCTGCTCGAGGCCGAGCCGCCGGGCGATGGCGAGCCCGGCGACCTCACCCGCGAGCCGCTTGCCTTCCCCGCCGGTCGCGATCTGCGCCTGCAGGCGCTCGCCCGCGGCGACGAGGGTTTCCTGCTGGCACTCGGCTACTCCACGCAACGCGGCTGGGGCGGCACCCACCCGTTCGTCGGCGAGCTCCGCATCGGCGAGGTGTCGGTCGAGATCGAGCCGCCGGAGCTCGGCTTCGCCATCGACATCGGCGACATCACGCTGAGCGAGTGCCAGATGGTCAACCAGTTCGCCGGCTCGAAGACGGTGCCGCCGCAATTCACCCGCGGCTACGGCCTCGCCTTCGGCTACGCCGAGCGCCGGGCGATGGCGATGGCGCTGGTCGATCGTGCCCTGCGGGCGGCCGAACTCGGCGAGGAGGTGACGGCGCCGGCGCAGAACGCCGAGTTCGTGCTGTCGCACTGCGACAACATCGAGGCCACCGGCTTCGTCGAGCACCTCAAGCTGCCGCATTACGTCGATTTCCAGAGCGAGCTCGAAGCGGTGCGGCGGATGCGGGCGGATGCGGCGTGCGCAACCCCTCCCCCTGCCCCCTCCCGCAGGGGGAGGGGGTTCTCTTCTCCTCCTCCCCTTGCGGGAGGAGGTCGGGAGGAGGGGTCATGAACGGCTACAACTTCGCCTACCTGGACGAACAAACCAAGCGCATGATCCGCCGCGCGATCCTCAAGGCGGTGGCGATCCCCGGCCATCAGGTGCCGTTCGGCTCGCGCGAGATGCCTCTTCCGTACGGCTGGGGCACCGGCGGCATCCAGGTGACCGCTGCCGTGCTCGGCCCGGCGGATACCCTGAAGGTGATCGACCAGGGCGCCGACGACACCACCAACGCCGTCTCCATCCGTCGCTTCTTCGCCCGCACCGCCGGCGTCCGCACCACCACGCACACCGCCGAGGCAAGCGTGATCCAGACGCGCCACCGCATCCCCGAGCAGAAGCTGCGCGAGGACCAGATCATCGTCTACCAGGTGCCGCAGCCCGAGCCGCTGTCGCGCCTGGAGCCGAGCCGGGCGGAGACGCGCCGGCTGCACGCGCTGGCGGATTACGGGTTGATGCAGGTGAAGCTGTACGAGGACATCGCCCGGCTGGGCCAGGTGTCGATCAGCTACGACTACCCGGTGATGGTGAACGGTCGCTATCTCACCTCGCCGAGCCCGATCCCCGCCTTCGATAACCCCAAGCTGCACATGATGCCCGCGCTGCAGCTGTTCGGCGCCGGACGCGAGAAGCGCATCTACGCCATCCCGCCCTACACCGACGTGCGCTCGCTCGACTTCGACGACCACCCGTTCCGCGACGGGCGCGCCCCGCACGCCTGCGGGCTCTGCGGTGCGGAGGACAGCTATCTCGACGAGGTGGTGACCGACGATCGCGGCGGCCGCCTGTTCGTCTGCTCCGACACCGATTGGTGCGAGACACGGCGCGGAACGCCATGAGCGACGCGGCGCTGCTGTCGGCGCGTGGCCTGTCGCTGGCGTTCGGGGCGGTCCGCGCGCTCGACGACGTGGCGTTCGACCTCTGGCCCGGCGAGGTGCTCGCGGTCGTCGGCGAATCCGGCTCGGGGAAGACCACCTTGCTGAACGTCGCCGCCGGGCGGATGCGCCCCGACGCCGGCAGCGTCGTTTACCGCGACCCGGACGGCCAGGCGCACGACGTCCATGCCATGCCGGAGCCGGCGCTGCGCCGGCTGCACCGCTCGGATTGGGGCTTCGTGCATCAGGACCCGCGCGGCAATCTCCGCAAGGGCGTCACCGCCGGCGGCAACGTCGGCGAGCGCCTGATGGCGCAGGGCGCCCGGCACTACCGGACCATCCGCGAGGCGGCGATCGACTGGCTCGAACAGGTCGAGATCGACCCCGCGCGCATCGACGACATGCCGCGCACGTTCAGCGGCGGAATGCTGCAGCGCCTGCAGATCGCGCGCACCCTGGTCACGCATCCGCGCCTCGTGTTCATGGACGAGCCCACCGGCGGCCTCGACGTCTCGGTGCAGGCGCGATTGCTCGACCTCATCCGCACCCTGGTGGCGCGGCTCGACATCGCGGTGATGCTGGTGACGCACGACATAGCCGTAGCCCGATTGTTGGCGCACCGGATCGTGGTGATGCAAGGAGGCAGGGTGGTGGAGACGGGCCTCACCGACCAGGTGCTCGACGACCCGCAGCACGCCTACACCCAACTGCTGGTCAGCTCGGTGCTGCTGGCGTGATTGTTTTGCGCACGGAAGGGCTGGCGAAGCACTTCACCCTGCATTTGCAGAGCGGCGTGCGGATCGAGGTGCTGCGCGCCGTCGATCTCGACCTGCGGCGCGGCGAATGCATCGCGCTCGCCGGGCCGTCCGGCGCCGGCAAATCGACGCTGTTGCGCAGCCTGTACGGCAACTACCGCGCCGACGCCGGACGCATCCTGGTGCATCACGACGGAGCCATGATCGATCTCGCCGGCGCCGATCCGCGCACCATCCTCGCGGTGCGGGCGAAGGCGCTGGGCTATGTCAGCCAGTTCCTGCGCGTGGTGCCCCGCGTGGCGGCGCGGGATATCGTGGCGGAAGCCGCGCGCGATGGCTCGCCCGAGCAGGCCCAGCGCGCCGCCGAGGACCTTTTGCTCCGGCTCAACATCCCGCGTCGCCTGCACGCGCTGCCGCCCGCCACCTTCTCGGGCGGCGAGCAGCAGCGGGTGAATCTCGCGCGCGGGTTCATCGGCGGCCGGCCCATCCTGCTGCTCGACGAGCCGACGGCTTCGCTGGACGCGGCGAACCGGGACGTGGTTATAGGGTTGATCCGCGAGGTGAAGGCGCGCGGCACGGCGATCGTGGGCATTTTCCACGATGCCGCGGTGCGCGACATGGTTGCCGACCGGGTGTTTGAAGTCGCCCCATTGCAGGACGCCGCATGACGGAGACGATTTTAACCAACGCCAGGTTGGTGCTGCGCGATGCCGTGGTCCGGGGCACCATCGTCCTGCGCGACGGCCGCATCGCCGCCACCGGGCCGTGCCGGGCCTCGCAACCATCGGCCCTGGACATGGACGGCGACTATCTCACCCCCGGCATGGTGGACGTGCACACCGACAATTTGGAGCGCCAGGTGCAGCCGCGCAGCAACGCGCGCTGGCCGTCGCGCTCGGCGCTGGTCGCCCATGACGCGCAGTGCGCCGGCGCCGGGGTGACGACGGTGCTGGACGCGCTCTGCCTAGGCGACCTCGGCTTCGACAAGGCCCGCATCCGCACCTTCCGCGAGGGTGTCGCCGATCTCGACGCGCTGGCGGATACGGGTCTGCTGAAGGCCGAGCACTACCTGCACCTGCGCTGCGAGATGCCCGCGTCCGACATGCTGCCGCTGATCGACCCGGTCGCCGACCATCCGCGCGTGCGAATGATCAGCCTGATGGATCACAGCCCCGGCGTGGGCCAGTACGCCAACCTCGACTTCTACCGCATGATACGGCGCAAGGAGGGCGTGTCGGAGACCGAGCTCGAAGCCGGCATCGACGTGCTGCTCGCGCAGCGCGCCCGGCTGCGCGACCCGAACCGCCGCGCGCTGCTCGCCCGGGTCGCCGGGCTCGACGTCGCGCTGGCCAGCCACGACGACCGCACCGCCGACGAGATCGCCGAGAACGTCGCCGACGGCATCCGCATCAGCGAGTTCCCGGTCACCATGCTGGCGGCGCGCGCGGCCAAGGCGGCGGGCATGGAGGTGATCGCCGGTGCGCCCAACATCGTGCGCGGCGGCTCGCATTCCGGCAACGTCGCCGCCAGCGACTTGGTGCGCGCCGAGGCGGTCGATGCGTTCGCCTCCGACTACGTGCCGGCGAGCCTCGTCGAGGCCGCGTTCCGCTGCGTCGACGACACCCACATCACCTTGCCCGAAGCCATCGCGCTGGTGTCCGACCGCCCCGCCCGCATGGCCCGCCTGCCCGATCGCGGCCGGCTCGAAGCGGGCCTGCGGGGCGATGTGGTGCGGGTGCGCGTGCACGACGGCCTGCCGATCGTGCGCCAGGTGTGGCGCGCCGGGGAGCGGGTCGCCTGAGCGTCCGCGTCGCCGCCTACTGGGCGCCCGCGCCCGACGACCCGCTGTCCGCCGCCGGCAACGCCTGGCTCGGGCGCGATCCGGAGACCGCCGCGCCCGTGCCGCAGCCCGCGTTGCCGGGGATCGAGGAGGTCACGGAGGAGGCGCGGCGCTACGGCTTCCACGCGACGTTGAAGCCGCCAATGCGCCTGCGCCCCGGCACGAACTGGGCGGAGGTGCGCGAGACCGCCGCCGCGATTGCCGCCCGGGTCGCTCCGTTCGAACTCCCGCCGCTCGCCGTCTCCGACGTGCACGGCTTCCTCGCCCTGCGCGAGACCGCGCCCTGCCCGCCGCTCCAGGCGCTCGCCGACGCCTGCGTCGAGCACCTCGATCCGTTCCGCGCCCCGCCATCCGAGGACGAACTCGCCCGCCGCCGCCACGCCGACCTCACCGCCGAGCAGGACGCGATGCTGACGCGCTGGGGCTACCCGTACGTGTTCGGCACGTGGTTCTTTCATATGACACTGACCTGCCGGCTGACCACCGATGAGAAGCCGATATGGCTCGCGACGACGCGGGCGCATTTTGCCGAGTTGGTTGAGCGCCCGCGCCGCGTCGCCGACCTCTGCCTGTTCACGCAAGCCGCGCCCGGCGCGCCGTTCGTTACCACCGAGCGACTCGCTCTTGGCGGTTCTTTCTCCGACTGAATGCAACACTGACAGCCGTGCCAAATTGTGCGCCATCGGTCGGCGGCGGCAGGCTCACCAAACGGCGGGGTCGAGTCCCGGTGGTGTAAGGCCGGTGAGAAATGAGGCAAGAAACATCTTGCCCCAAACATGCCTGGTCTCCGGCGCACCCGGTTCGAGTCGCCCTTCGCGGATCGAACGCCGAAACTCCGGGAGCGTTGGGACGGATAAATCGTCGTCCGCCATCGCGCCTGAGGCCGCCGCCGAGGCGCTGAGCAGGACGCCGGCATAATAGAGGCGCGTGAGCGCACGTATCGGTGCGAGCCGGCCGTAGATTGCGTCATCCGGCGCGCGGCCAAGCCAAGCGTGCAACAACATGCTCTCCAGCTCGGGTGATGGGGCAAAACTGTCCAGCATGATCGCTACATCAACGAGAGGGTCGTTGCGGTAAGCCGACTCCCAGTCGATCAGCCATAGGCGTTTGCCATCGAAGAGCACGTTCCGTGGAACCGGGTCGTTGTGGCTGGAAACAGATTTTGCCGCAGCCCATGCGTACACCTGTCGAATGCGGGCAAGGCGGTCCGTGTGCGCGTCTAGCACACCCGGCGCAAATAGACCTGTTCGGCACACGTGCGCCCAGAGGCGGGCGACAATGTCCGGATAGTCAACGAATCGCGGGAATGCTGGCGTATCTTGCACGCGTCCTAGCAATTCTCCGAGCGCCCGCACCAGCGCCCGAAGTCCGCCCGGGTAGGTGCTCAGTGATTGCTCTTCGATGAAGTCCATCACTGCAACGCGGGCCGTTTCGTCCACGTGGTAGAGCCTCGGGGCAATCCCCGCCTCCGCTGCGATGCGCATTGAGATATATTGGTGCGGATTTCGCAGCGGACTTGCGACACCCTCGACCCGGACAAGATAGCGCCGGTCGCCAATTTCGACCCTGAAGGGCGAAGCACCTGAGACCCCGCCTGTTACGGGCGTAATAGAGTCAATCTCGGCGGAGCCGAAAGCAGTATTGAGCGCCGAGCGCACGGTCTCTTGGTGCGCATTGGAGAACCCATTAACATCGTGTTCGGCCATAAATGTCCTTTCACCAAATCCCGAAGGTGCCTGACAAATGAAAGAGCTGGGAGTGGTCCTGGAGACGGAGCCCTTGGAGCAGGCAGAAGTCGACGAGGTGTTCCGTAAGGTTGCCAACGCGCGTTGGGCAAACATCGTTGCGACCGGGAAAACCATGTCGTGGGAAGCAGCTAAAGCGTGGCTCGAAGCTAGAGCGCGCGGAGAGCGCCCGCCCAAGCCGGTGGCGCACAAGCCTGGACGCTGACCAGCCGCATGGCCCGGGTCGAACTCGCGCCCGAAGTGTTTCACGACTTCAATCGCTTCTTGAACCACATGGCCCGGTTCGAGGCTGGGGATGCTCCAGTGAGGATCGGCGAGATCGTGCAGGCAATACAGATCTAATCCATAGCTCGCTCGTCGGCCGGCCGGGCAGAGACGGCAAGCGGAGTTGGTGATCGGGAGGGGATCGCATGGTTGCGTCGCACTTTATCGTCTTGTGGCTGGCATCGACATGGTCGTCGCCCTGCCGATACGGAGCCTACGTGAGTCGGGCTACAAGCATCGGCATTGACCGCCCGGTCCAGCCGCCCGACGCAAATGGCGGACCGTCACAATGAAATCCATCCCGCTCAACGACGAGACGCAAGCGATTGCCCGCGCCGCCATTGCCCAAACGCACGTTTGGGTAGCCGGAGAGCGCGAAAGCTAGACCAGGAACCGTCGCATGAACAGCGTCCCGACCACGGGCGTGTCGTAGTAGGGGTGCATCACCTCGAAACCCAGCTTGCGATACAACGCCTGCGCCCCGGCCATGGAGGGAAGGGTGTCGAGCCGCATCTCGCGATAGCCGGCCCGTTCGGCCACTCCCATGGCGGCTCCCACGAGCTCCCTGCCGAGACCGGTGCCGCGCCCTTCCGGCAAAACGTAAAGGCGCTTGATCTCGCAGCAGCCGGCCGGCTCGATCGGCCGGAGGCCGACGCACCCCAGCGGTTTGTTGCCTCCGTCACGCGCCAGCAGCAGTTCGCCCGTCGGCGGCGCGTACTTGCCCGGCATGGCTTCCATCTCCGCCTCGAAGTCCTGATACGACAGGTCGACATCCAACGAAGCCGCATACGCCCTGAACAGCCGCACCGTCGCGGCGAGGTCGTCCGCGGTCCTGACGGGAGTTATTCGGAAACGAGCTTGGTCGTGCATGCCGCCACATAATCCCCGGAGCGCAGCGTCCGCGCTCAATCCTCGGCCACGCGCAACGCAACCCACTCCGGACCAGGCGTGCGATGCACCTTTGGATCGATCAGCACGAGAACGAACGGCCGCTTCTCGGCGCGCGCCGCCTTGAAGGCCGCGCGGGCGTCCGCGACATTCGACACGACCTTGTCCTGCACGCGCAGGATGACGTCCCCGGCGACCAGCCCGCGCTCGGCCGCATCGGTGTTGGCCGCCACGCTCCGCACGATGACGCCGGATCGCCGCGCGGCGTCACCCTGCGTCGCCAAGTCGATGCCAAGGTCGGGCTGCATGCGGCGGCGCGGGACCGGCGTGGTCACCGGCGGATCGACGGTCTCCCACTGCTTGCGCGGCCATTCCCTGACCGTCGCCGTCACCTTCCGTGTCTCGTCGCCGCGCGATACGCCCAACGTCACGTCCCGTCCGATCGGCGTCTCGGCGATGGCGCGAAGCAGCGCCCGCTCGTCGGGCGGCGGCTCGTCGTTGATGCGCAGGATCAAGTCGCCCACGCGCAGCCCGGCCGCCTCCGCCGACCCGCCGGGCACGACATTGGCGACGATGGAGCCGTCCGCCCGCTCCCTGCCGAGTGCGCGGCTCATCTGCGGCGTCAGCTGTTGCACCTTCACGCCGATCCAGCCCGGCCGGAGCCAGCCATAGGTCATCAACTGATGGATCACGATGCGCGCGCCGCGCGACGAGATCGCGAAGCCGACCCCGCTCGAGCTGTCCGTCGGAGAAAAGATCGCGGTGTCGATGCCGATGACGTCACCGTTCATGTCGACCAGCGGACCGCCGGAATTACCGTGGTTGATCGCCGCGTCGGTCTGGATGAAATCATCGTAGGGCGACAGCCTGATGTTGCGGTTGAGCGCGCTCACCAAGCCGCCGCTGACCGAGATACCGACATCGAGCGCGTTGCCGATCGTCAACACGGGTTGTCCAACCTGCAGCTTCTCACTGTCGCCCCATGTCACGGCGGTTAGCTGGCGGCCGACATCGACCTTCAGCAGGGCGACATCGATCAGGCGCGTCGCCTTGAGCAGCCGCGCCGGAACCCAGGTGCCGTCGGAGAAGGTGACGTCGATCTCCCGGGCGTCCTTGACGACGTGATAGTTGGTCACGATCACGCCGGATGCGTCGATGACGAACCCGGTCCCGAAGGAGCCGGTAACCTCCGCCTGCTTCCCCGCCGCGTTCGTGCCCGACGCGTCCTTCACGTCCTTGCGGGTCGTGATGCTGACCACCGAGGGCAGCACCTTGCGTATCACCTCGCTTCGGTCCTGCATCTTCGGCGCGTCGTTCGGGCCTTGTTGTTGCGCGATCGCCGGGGCCGGCGGCGACAGCGAGATGCTGCCGAGCAAGGCTAGGATCACGACGGCGACGAACGAACGACGCGCGGGAACGTTCCTGTGATTTCTGGTCCTTGTCATCCGGAACACCCGATCGGAGCCGCCATGCGACGCCAAGAACCCGCCGCTCGGCCTTTTAGCAGCACGCCGGAATGCGTGCGAGCGATGGTGGTTTGACGCCGACAGGCGGAGCGCTAGCCTCCGCCAAGCGCAGCCGGGAGACCAACCATGTTCACCACCCGCCCCGAGATCGCCGGCACGTTCGGCGTCGTCGCCAGCACACACTGGCTGGCGAGCCAGGTCGGCATGGCGGTGCTGGAGCGCGGCGGCAACGCGTTCGACGCCGCCGTCGCCGCCGGCTTCACCTTGCAGGTCGCCGAGCCGCACCTGAACGGGCCGGGCGGCGACGCGCCGATCATCCTGCACAGCGCCCGCACCGGCACCCAGCACGTCGTCTGTGGCCAGGGGGTCGCCCCAGCGGCCGCGACCGCCGAGCGGTTCGCGCAACTCGGCATCGAGTTCATCCCGGCCACCGGCCTGCTGCCCGCCGTGGTGCCCGGCGCGTTCGACGCGTGGTGCCTGATGCTGCGCGACTGGGGCACCTGGGAGCTGCCGGACGTGCTCGCCTACGCGACCGGCTACGCGCGCGAAGGCGTGCATATCGTGCCGCGGGTGAGCGCCACGATCGAGGGCGTCCGCCCGCTGTTCGAGGCGGAATGGAAGACCAGCGCCGCCGTGTTCCTGCCGGGCGGCCGCGTGCCCGAGCCCGGCTCGCTGTTCGCCCGCCCCGCGCTGGCCGAGACCTGGCAGCGCCTGTGCCGCGAAGCCGTCGGCGCGTCGCGCGAGCTGCGCATCGATGCGGTCCGCGCCGCCTGGTATCGCGGCTTCGTCGCCGAAGCGGTGGACCGGTTCTGCCGCGACACCGACGTGCTCGACGTGACCGGAGCACACCATCGCGGCCTGCTCGCCGCCGACGATCTCGCGCGCTGGTCGGCCACGATCGAGGAGCCGGCGCGCTACGACTATCACGGACACAGCGTGCTGAAATGCGGCGCTTGGAGCCAGGGGCCGGTGTTCCTGCAGCAGCTCGCGTTGCTGCGCGGCTTCGATCTCGCCGCGATGGAGCCGGCCGGCGCCGATTTCGTCCACACCGTCGTCGAATGCGCCAAGCTCGCCTACGCCGATCGCGAGGCGTTCTACGGCGACCCGCGCTTCGGCGATGTGCCGCTCACGAGCCTGCTGTCGGACGATTACAACGAGGCGCGGCAAGCGCTAGTGGGCGCCAAAGCCTCCCTCGCACTGCGCCCTGGCGCGGTGGACGGGCACACTCCCTGGGTCGATCACGAGGCGGCCAGTCGCGCCGGGCTCGCGCTTTCTTCAGCGGGCGTGGGCGAGCCGACCGTCTCGCGGCTCGGCGTGACCGGCGCCGACACCTGTCATCTCGACGTGATCGACCGCTGGGGCAACATGGTCAGCGCGACACCCTCGGGCGGCTGGCTGCAATCCTCGCCGGTGATCCCGGAACTCGGCTTCTCCCTGGGCACCCGCGGCCAGATGTTCTGGCTCCAACCGGGACTGCCGAACAGCCTCGCACCCGGCAAGCGTCCGCGCACCACGCTGTCGCCGAGTTTCGCGCTGAAGGACGGCGAGCCGTGGATGGCGTTCGGCACGCCCGGCGGCGAGCAGCAGGACCAATGGTCCGCCATCATGTTCCTGCGCATGGTGCATCACGGCATGACCATCCAGCAGGCGATCGACGCGCCGAGCTTTCACACCGAGCACTGGCCGAGCAGCTTCTGGCCACGCCTCGCGCGGCCCGGCAAGCTGGTGCTGGAAGGCCAGTTCGAGGACGCGGTGCTGACCGAACTCGTCCGGCGCGGCCATTTGGCCGAGAAGGGGCCGGACTGGTCGGAAGGCCGACTGTCGGCGGCGCGGGTCGAGGGCGGCCAGCTTTACGCAGGCGCCAACCCGCGCGGCATGCAGGGCTACGCCGTGGGGCGGTAGTCCCTGGCACGGATCTCCGGGTTCGCTATCCGCACGCGAACCCCAATCAGAGATCCCCGGAGGCTATCATCCGCAACTCGCCGCACCCCGCATGACGGCTATATTCTCAAATAGGCGGCGTACACAACTTGCGGGTTAGGATTGCCATGCTGGTATAAACAACATCAGGCTAAATTATTGCCGACCTGTATTACAAAGTCCTCATGTTGTAGTTACATTTTGTAACATCAATTCAAACTTCGAACACCAATGTCTGTTGCTCGCGCCGACGATACCGCGGACGTGACGGCAACGTCTGGGGGTTTGCTTCTCCTGTATTTGGTGCGCCGGCCTGCCAAGGACCTTCAATCCGAAAAGCAAGGCAGCACGAACATGGATGTCGAACTCGCCGCAGTCGCACTGCCGCAGACGCGCCCCATCTTCCGCCCAAGCGCGGCTGCGATCGCCGGCTCGCAGCTGACGGCATTTCGGCGTTATTGCGAGACCGAGGTCGGGGTCGCATTCGACGACTACGACGCATTTGACCGGTTCTCGGTTTGCGAGTTCCGGGACTTCTGGCGCTTGTTCCTGCGCTGGTCGGGATTCCCCGTTGAGGGCGAGATCGATCCTGTGTGCGTCGGCGAGTCCGTCGAGCAGGCAAAGTTCTTTCCCGGTCTGCGCCTGAATTACGCCGAATGCCTGCTCGGCGGTGAGCCTGAGCGCCCGGCAGCAACCGCGTGCCACGCGGATGGTCGTCATGACCGACTGACGCGCGGAGAATTGCGTTCCCGGGTTTTGCTCCTGGCGGAGGCACTGGCTCGGCTGGGTGTGCGGCCGGGGGACCATGTCGCCGCGATCGCCCGCAACAACGTCGAAGCCGTTACCGCCGCGCTCGCCACGGCCGCGATCGGCGGAATTTTTTGCAGCTGCTCCCCCGACATGGGCGCGGATGCGATCCTGGCACGCGTCTCGCCGCTGAAGCCGGTCGTCCTGTTCGGGACCGTGCAGGCGCAGCCCTGGGATTTGGGCGTGCCGGTGGCAGCCCGCCTGGCGGAAGTGGTGGGACGCCTACCGTCCTTGCGGGCGGTCGTGACACTCGACGGCACCCCGATGCAAACGGGGTCAACTCCGGTGCGTCGTTTCGCCGATCTGACGACCGGCGCCCCAGGCAAAGCCTTCCGATGGAGGCGCTACCGTTTCAACCACCCGCTTTTCGTCCTGTTTTCCTCCGGCACCACCGGAAGCCCGAAATGCATCGTGCACGGCGCCGGCGGCACCTTGCTCGAACATGCGAAGGAACACCGGCTGCATTGCGACCTGCGGGCAGGCGACAAGCTGTTCTTTCAGACCTCGTGCAGTTGGATGATGTGGAACTGGCAGCTTTCGGCGCTCGCCGCCGGTGCCGAGCTGGTGCTTTACGACGGACCGATCGAAGGCCCGGAGACGCTGTGGCGCCTGGTCGGCGACGAAAGCGTGACCGTGTTCGGCACCAGCGCGGCCTATTTGCAGTTCTCCGAGGCCGCGGGCGTCTCGCCGGGCCGCGCGTTCGACCTCCTCGCCCTGCGCAGCGTGCTCTCCACCGGATCGATCCTCTACCCGCGCCAGTACGATTGGGTGCGCGAGCATGTAAAGGCGGTTCCGTTGCAGTCCATCTCGGGCGGCACGGACATCCTCGGCTGCTTCGTCCTCGGCAATCCTAACCTTCCGGTCTACGGCGGCGCGGCGCAGTGCCGGAGTTTAGGCCTCGATGTGCGCGCCTTGCCGCCGCCCGATGCTGCGGATCCTGCCATGGGCGAATTGATCTGCGCCAACCCTTTCCCGTCGCGTCCTCTGGGGTTTCATGGCGATGTGGGTGGCAGCCGCTTTCACGAAGCCTATTTCAGCCAAAACCCGGGCGTCTGGACGCATGGCGATCTGGTTGAGGCCACCCCCGAAGGCGGCTGGCGACTGCACGGGCGTTCCGACGGCGTAATCAACATACGCGGCATCCGTGTCGGCCCGGCCGAAATCTATTCCATCCTGCAAGGCATCGACGAAATCGTGGAGGCGATGGCCGTCGAGCAAGAGGTAGCCGACGACGCCGGCGGGGCTCGCCTCATCCTGCTGTTGGTGATGCGGCATGGCGCGGAACTCGACAGCGCACTCACGCGACGCATCCGATCGGAACTGGCCGCCCGCGGCTCGCCGGCGCTGGTGCCGGCGCGCATCGCACGGGTTGACGCGCTGCCGATCACCTACAGCGGCAAGCGATCCGAGATCGCGGCGCGCGACGCGGTGAACGGCCGCGTCGTGCGCAACCGCGACGCCTTGCGCAACCCCGACTGCCTTGACGCGATCTCTCGGCATCCGGCGCTGCACGCCGCGAAGGGGCTGTCCGCGCCGCAACGCACCCCCGGTGACTTGCTCGGCGGTGACAGTTTGGAGGGGGAACTTCAGCGGGTTTGCGAGACAGTGCTGGGCACATCCCCGATCGCATGGTCCGATAACGTCCTCGAACTCGGCGGTGACTCGCTGACGATCCTGAACCTGTTCCTTGCGATCCAGCAACTCACCGGCCGAGACGACCTCTCCCTGGGCGCGCTGTTCTCGTCGCCCACCATCGAGAGCCTCGCGTCGCGGCTTCGCGGCACCGGCACGCGGCCGAAGGCGGGAAAGTCGACGGGACCGCATATCCGCCCAGCCGGTCCCGAGGACGTGGACCCGCTTCGCCGCTTTCTGTATCAGGCCTTCCTGAAGAACGGCGTTCCAGCCGCCGCCTGGCGGCAGTTGTTCGACTATCGTTGGGTGGACGCCAAACCCGATCTCGGGTTTGTGCTGGCCGACGGCGATGAGATCCACGGCTTCCTGGGCACCGTGTACGCCGAGCGGCGGAGCGGGACCCGGACGAGCCTCGTGTGCAATCTTACGTCCTGGTACGTGCGTCCCGAGTACCGGGGCTGGGGAACCGCCCTCCTCGCAGCCGCCATACAGGATGAGGCCACAACTTATACCAGCTTCACACCCGGGCCGCTCTCGCGACAGGTGTTCAAGACGCTGCGCTTCACACGACTGGATCAAAGCAAGATTTTCATGCTGCCGCTTCTCCACGCCGACACTCTGGGTGGGCCGCGCCCCGTCCTCAGCTTCGACCCCGACAGCGTTCGCAGTTTGCTTGATGATGCGCAGCGCAGGATTTTCGACGACCACGCGCCGTACGACTGTCTGCAACTGGTTGTCAGCGCTGGATCGGAACGGGCTTACATCGTGGTGAAGCGCCGCGCCATCTCACTGGCGCGGCTGCATCGGCTTGTGCCGGCAGCCGCGAAGCTGCCGTACTCCGAGGTGCTCTACTGCAGTGCGCCGCGGCTCTTGGGTCGGCATCTGGAGCGGGTCAAGCTCGCGATCCTGCGCCGGCAAGGCACGCTTGCCCTCGCCGCCGACGAGCGCCTGTTCGGCGAGATGCGGCTACGTGGCGTCAGACGGACCGACCACACGTTTTATCGCTCACCGCTTCTGGCACCGGCCGAGGTCGACAAGCTCTATTCCGAACTCGTTCTGTTGCCGATTTAGCGTCGGACTCCGGCCTGCCGCGCGTGTCTCCCCACCGAAATCACGACCGCTATCGCCGATATGGCCAAGGCAGCAGCAGCCGAGCCGGGAGCTTCACCAATCCTTCCGAAGCCGGGCCGGTCGGCACCTTGAGGATCACGCGCGCTTCGGGGCAGTGATCGACCAGCAATTCCCGGCAAGCCCCGCAAGGCGAGACCACCGCCAGCTCGCGATCCGTCTCCTCGGGCTTGGGATGCCGTACCGCCACGATCGTCTGCACGGTGCCGTCGCCCTCGAGCAGCGCGCGACCGAAGGCGATCGGCTCGGCGCAGACCGACAGGCGGCCGACGGTGGCGCCCAGATGCACGCCGGTCCAGACGCGCCCGTCGCGCCCGCGGATGGCAGCGGCGACGGTATGCCAGAACGGCTTGTAATGACGCGCGAGCACCTCATGCGCCGCGGCGACGAGCTCGTGGTCGAGGCCCTCCAACGCGACCGCATCCGCACCCAGCGTCAGCAGCGCCGCCGGAGAGAGAAAATCAGTCAGCCGCTTCGGCCTCCTCGCCCTCTTCCGAGGTCATCATGGCGTTGGCGACGACGCCGGACTGGTCGCGAACCTTCCGCTCGATCGCGTCGGCCATGTCCTTGTGGTCGCGCAGGAATTGCTTGGCGTTCTCCCGCCCCTGCCCGATGCGCTGGCTATCGTGGCTGAACCAGGCGCCCGACTTCTCCACCACGTTCGCCTTCACGCCGAGGTCGATCAGTTCGCCCATCTTGCTGATGCCCTCGCCGTACATGATGTCGAACTCCACCTGCCGAAACGGGGGCGCCAGCTTGTTCTTCACCACCTTCACCCGCGTCTGATTGCCGACGACCTCCTCGCGCTCCTTGATCTGGCCGATGCGGCGGATCTCCAGGCGGATCGAGGCGTAGAACTTCAGCGCGTTGCCGCCCGTCGTGGTCTCCGGATTGCCGAACATCACGCCGATCTTCAACCGGATCTGGTTGAGGAAGATCAGCATCGTCTTGCTGCGCGAGACGCTGCCCGTCAGCTTGCGCAACGCTTGGCTCATCAGCCGCGCGTGCAGGCCGACATGGCTGTCGCCCATTTCGCCCTCCAGCTCCGCTCGCGGCACCAAGGCGGCAACGCTGTCCACCACCAGCACGTCGACCGCGCCCGAGCGGACCAGCGTATCGGCGATCTCCAGCCCTTGCTCGCCGGTATCCGGCTGGCTGATGAGGAGGTTGTCCACGTCGACGCCGAGCTTGCGCGCGTAGATCGGATCGAGCGCGTGCTCGGCGTCCACGAAGGCGCAGGTGCCACCCCGCTTCTGCGCCTCGGCGATGGCGTGTAGGGCAAGTGTCGTCTTGCCGGAGCTCTCCGGCCCGTAGATCTCGATCACCCGTCCGCGCGGCAGGCCGCCGATGCCGAGGGCGAGATCGAGCCCAAGCGAGCCGGACGGGATCACCTCGATCTGCTCGTCGCCGGGCCGGGCACCCATGCGCATGATGGAGCCCTTGCCGAACGCCCGCTCGATCTGCGCCAACGCGGCGTCCAGCGCCTTGTTCTTTTCCATGCGAAGCCCTTCTCAACTTTTCATTGATGCGGCCCGGATCGGCTCGCGTGATGATTGTCTACATGCGGTCGCGATCGCAAGGACAAACAACACCGCATCCCGACGCGGCGAGTCGTGAACCGCTCCACTATCGTTTTCTAAATGTTCTCTCGGCGTCGGACAACCTCGGCAGACGAACACTCGGCAGACGAACACTCGGCAGGCGAACACGGACTGGCAAAGCCGGACGCCGGCGCCCCGACCAGCCCGGAGACGGTTTCGAGCAGCGTTCCCAGCGTATACGGCTTGACCAGGAAGGCGGCGCCCTGGTCCTCGCAAGCGCGCCGCAACGCCGCGTCCCCGTAGCCGGAAACCAGGATTGCGGGCAGTCCCGGGTGATCGCGGCGGAGCTTGGCGAGCAAGGCCAGCCCGTCCTCTCCGGGCAGCACGCAATCGGCGATCAGCAACGCGAGCGCTTCGGGTTGGTGGCGCTCTCCTTCCGTCAGCGCAAGCGCCGCCTCGGCCGAGTCGGCCGCCAGCACCGTCCAGCCGCGCTGCCGCAGACCGCGCTCGGTGACACGCCTGATCGCCTCCTCGTCCTCGACCAACAGCACCGATCGCGACGTCCGCGCCACCTCGTCGCACTCCGGCGTGCCATCCTGTCCGTGCAGCGGCAGATGCAGCCGAAAGCGCGTGCCCACGCCCAGCGCGCTTTCGGCCGACAGGAAGCCGCCGGCTCGCCGCACGATGTCCCGTGCGATATTGAGTCCGAGACCGTGCCCGGCCTGCTTGGTGGTGACGAACGGGGTGAACAGGCGCGCCAGCAGGTCCGGCGCGATCCCGACGCCCGTGTCCGCCACCTCGATCACCGCGTAACGGCCGGGCGGGACCGTGTCACCGTCCAGCGACTGGGCGCTTGCAAGCGTTGCGGGCGCGACCCGGATGACGAGTTCGCCGCCATCCGGCATCGCATCGCGCGCATTGGCCGCCAAGTTCGTCAGGGCCCGCTCGAGTTGTCCGGGATCGATCCGCACGGCCAGGCCGGAGCTCCGATGCTCCAAGGCGAGCCCGATCTTGCCGCCCATCACGCGTCGCAGCAGTGGGGCCATGTCGGCCAGGCACGCGTCGACGGCGACAACCGGAACCGATGCCGCCTCGCCCGGACCCGAGGCGAGGAGGGTTCGCACCAGCGCCACCCCGCGCTCGGCATAGCGTCGGATCTCCTGCATGTGGCGCGCCGACCCCGGCTCGAGTTCGCCGCCCCCAAGGGCTTCCTCGGCGACGGCCAGCATCGCGGCCAGGACGTTGTTGAAGTCATGCGCGACGCCGGCCGCGCGCGCGCCGATCTCGCGGAACCGCTCGTCCTCGGGGCCGGACCGCTCCTCCCCTCCGACCGTCATCCCGCCGCCTCGCGCGAACGCCGGCCGAGACCCCAGACGTAGGCGACGATCTCGGCCACCGCCTGATAGTGCTCGGGCGGGATCTCGGCGTCGAGCTCGACCCGGTAGAGCGAGCGCGCAAGCGGCGGGTTGGCAACGACGGGTACGCGGTTCGCGACCGCGATCTCGCGGATGCGGGCGGCCATCGTATCCACTCCCTTAGCGACCAATCGCGGTGCGCTGCTCGTAGCACGGTCGTATGCCAGGGCGACGGGGAAATGCGTGGGATTGGTGATCACGACGGTGGCTTTCGGCACGGCGGCGAGCATCCGCTTGCGCGCGCGCTGCATCCGCAGTTGCCGCAAGCGCTGCTTCACCTTCGGATTGCCGTCGGTTTCCTTCAGCTCCTCGCGGATCTCCTCGCGGCTCATGCGCAGGCCGCGCGCGTGGCGCAGCCGCACCCACACCACGTCGGCGGCGGCGATCACGGCCTGCACCGCGAGCACCGCGAGCACCGCGCGCAGCACGAGCCGGGTCGTCTGCGCCGGAAGCAGGCGCGGGTCGGTCAGCGGCGCGTGGGCGAGGACGTCCAGCTTGCCGGACAGCGCCGCCCACCCGGCCCCCGCGAGGATCGCGATCTTCGCCACGGACTTGCCTGCCTCCACCAGCCCGTCGAGCCCGAACAGCCGCTTGAGGCCGGCGAGCGGATTGAGGCGGGCAAGATTGGGGCGCAATGCGCCGGCATGCAGCGCGCCGCCGGTCTGCAGCAGCACGGAAACGGCGCCGCAGACCAGGGCTGCCAGCACGAACGGGCCGGCCAATCGCAGCGCAGCGCCGGCCGCGTCGCGGATCGCGGCACCGCCGCCGTCGGACAGATCGATCCGGTGCGCATCGGCCAGGAACCGACTGAGCCGGATCGTCATGTCCTGCGCCGCGGCCGGCGCCAGCAGCATCAGCGCGAGCGCCGCCCCGCCGAGGCCGGCCAGCACGGGCACCTCGCGCGACAGCGGGAACTGGCCCTGCTCGCGCGCCTGCTGCAGCCGGCGCGGTGTCGCGGCCTCGGTGCGGTCCTCCTTTTCGCTGGCCATGCGCTCAGCCCGCCCCGGGCAGGCGGGCGAAGCCGTCGCGGACCGCCTCGAGCCAGGTCGCCGCCAATACGCTCGCGAGCACGCCCACCAGCAGCAATCCGCCGAGGATCTGCCCCGGCATCGCCGCCATGTAGATCTGCAGCCGCGGCACGACGCGCGCCAGCAGCGCGGTGCCGATCTGCCAGACAATGCTCACGACGACGAAGGGGGAGGCGAGCCGCAGCGCCAGCGCGAAGGCCTCGGCCACCCCGGCGACGACCGTCTGCGTCGCATCGCCGGCCGGGAGCAGCCGGCCCGGCGGGATCAGGCGGAAGCTGGCCGCGAGGCCGGCGAGCGGGACGGCGTACAGGCCGGAGGCCGTAGCAGCACCGGGGCCGCGAGGCCGAACAGGCGGGCGAGCACGCTGGCCTGCGCACCCAGGATCGGGTCCGGCTGCAGCACGTTCGACAAGCCCAGCACGTAGGCGGCGAACTGTCCCGCCATCGGCAGCGCCTGCACCAGCAGCCGCGCCAGCCAGCCCAGCCACAGGCCGGTCACGATCTCGGCCAGCACCATCGAAGCGGCCAGCACCGGGTCGGTCGGTGCGGCGGGAAGCAGTGCCGTGACGGCTGGCAGCAGCAGGATCGTGAGCGCAAGTGCCACGCCCGCGCGCACCGTCATCGGCAACTCGGCCTCGCCGACCACCGGCAGCAGCGTCACGGCGGCGCTGACGCGCGCCAACACCAACACGAAGCCGAACGCCCAGCCCGGCAGTGCCGCCAGCAGCGCCGCGTCGTCGCCGTTCACGCCGGGGACGCCGCTTGGCTCACGAGCCCTGGCTCACGAGCCCTGGCTCACGAGCCGCCGACGGCGATCATCGCATCGAACAGCCGGTGCATGTAGTCGCTGAGCGTGGTGCGCATATAGGGGCCGAGCAGGAACAGGGTCGCGCACAGCGCGAGCACCTTCGGCACGAACGCCAGGGCCGCTTCGTTGATCTGCGTCACCGCCTGCACGAGCGAGACCACGAGACCGACGGCGAGTCCCGCCAGCAGCGGTGGCGCGGCGAGCTTCAGGGTCACGATCATTGCCTCGCGGATCAGCCCCGCGATCTCCGCCTCGGTCATTTCCGCCATCCTGCCGGATCGAGTGCCTGCCTCAGATCGGCATGCGCATGATGTCCTGATACGCCTGCACCACCCGATCGCGGATCGCCATCGTCGACTGCAAGGCGAGTTCCGCCTTGGAAACGGCGGTGACGACCTCGGTCAGATTGCCGCCCCCGGCGATCGCGGTCATCGCCTTGGCATCGGCATCGTGCCCCGTGTCGACCACGCCCTGGAGTGCCCGCTGCAGGGCGCTGCCGAAGCCGCCGGCAGCTTCGGCCTGCCCGCTCTCCACGCGCGCATAGGCCCCGGCCGCCGCCGACGGCCTGACGGTGACGGTCGGGATGTCGGTCATTTCAGCATCCCGATCACCCGGGTCAGCATGCCGCGGCTGACCTCGAGCACTTGCAGGTTGGCGTTGTAGGACCGTTGCGCTTCCCGCATGTCCATGACTTCGACGAAGCTGTTGACGTTGGGCGTCTTGACGTAGCCTTGCGCGTCGGCCGCCGGATGCGACGGATCGAAACGTTTCTGCAGCGCCCCGTTGTCGCGGCCGATCGCCTTGACGCGGACGGATTGCGTGCCGAGGGCGCGGTCCACCCGGTTCTCGAACGTCACCGTCTTACGCCGGTAGGGATCGGCCCCCGGCGTCGATCCGGTCGTGTCCTGATTGGCGAGGTTCTCCGCGATCACGCGCAGCCGCGTCGTCTGCACGTCCATGCCTTGCGCCGAGATGGTCAGTGCCCTGGCGAGGTCCATGCTGCTGATCCCTATGATCCGCGCCCGAGGGCGAGGCGGAAGAAGCCGAGATATTTTGTGTAGAGGTTGGTCACCATCTCCTGCGTCGCCTCGGTATCGGCGACCTTCATCAACTGTTCGTCCAGCGACACCGCGTTGCCGTCCGGCGCCTTCGCCGCCGGTCGCGGGATGGCCGTGCCGGCAGCGCCGCCCGACGTGCCGGCTAGATGGCCCGGTTGGGTCATCGCGGGTGAGCCCGCACCGGCCAGCGCCAGGCTCTCGGCGAAGCCGCCGAGATCGCGCGGCTGCCAGCCCGGCGTGTCGGCGTTGGCGATGTTGCCGGCGAGCAGCTCCTGCCGCTTGTCGAGCCAGGACAGCCGCTTCTCCGCCAAGGCGAACAGGCCGATATTCGAGACATCCACGCGCGCCCCCTCCTGTGCGGCAGCCGGGAGGATCGCCGAAAGGCCTGAAGGGAGCGTTAAGCCCGGCGGAAACGGTTCGGTAATCGGCTCGTGTTCTGATGCGCCATGCCCGACGCAATCCCGACGCTCGATCCGCCTGCCCCGGCCCCTGATGGTTCGCCGCCCGACCGCTCGCCGCTCGAACGGGCACGGTTACTGGCAGGCAACTTGTGCAGCACGGTCCGCCTGTCCAACGCGCTCGCCGGCACGCGCCGCCCTGTCGACCTGGCCGGGCTCGATGCCTCGGTCGGGCTGCTCTGCGCCAAGGCGCTGGATCTCGATCCGGCGCAAGGACGAATGCTGCTGCCCGAGCTGCGCGTGGTGCTCGACGAGCTGGCCGTGCTGTCCGGCACGCTCGCCGAACGCGGGCCGAACGCCCATCGCCGACCGCTCGCCGGCTGACCACGCTTCGTCCTCGCCCGGCAAAAGGCCGCGCCCATGCTCCCCTCCTGGGTATCCATGCTCACCGCGACCGCGGCGCTCGTCGCCGTGCTCGCCCTGATCCTGCTCGCCGGCCGGCTTGCCCGCTCGGGTGGCCTCGGTCCGCGTCGCGCGGCCGGCCGGCTGCTGGTGGTGCACGAGACCGCCGCACTGGACGGGCGCCGCCGCCTGCATCTCGTCTCCTGCGAGGGCCGCCGCGTCCTGCTGCTCACCTGGTCGGCTGGCTCGACCCGGGCGACGCGCCGTGAGACGACGCGTCGTGAGGCGTCGCGCCGCGCTCATCCTGGCTCTCGCGCTTCTGCTGCCCGCGGCGGCGGCGGCGCAGTCGCTCAACATCGATCTCGGCGCCGCGGGACAGGCGGGGGCGACGAGCCGGCTGGTGCAACTCACGGCGGTGATCACCGTGCTGTCGCTGGCCCCGAGCCTGCTGGTGATGGTGACGGCGTTCACCCGCATCGTGATCGTGCTGTCGCTGCTGCGCAGCGCGCTCAGCACGCAGGGCACGCCGCCGAACACCGTGCTGATCGGGCTGGCGATGTTCCTCACCTTCTTCGTGATGCAGCCGGTGCTCGATCAGGCCTGGACCAGCGGGTTGCTGCCGATGACCCAAGGGCGGGTGCCGGAGATGGAGGGATTGCGACTGGCCGCCGAGCCGTTCCGCCGTTTCATGACCGACAATCTGCGTCCCGCCGACCTGCAGCTTTTCCTCGATCTCGCCCGCCTGCCCGATCCCGTCACGGCCGATCAGACGCCGTGGCGCGCGCTGGTGCCGGCGTTCATGGTCGGTGAGCTGCGGCGGGCGTTCGAGATGGGGTTCCTGCTGTTCCTGCCGTTCATGGTGATCGACATGGTGGTCGCCAGCGTGCTGATGAGCTTGGGGATGATGATGCTGCCGCCCAACGTCGTGGCGCTGCCGTTCAAGCTGATCTTCTTCGTGCTGGTGGATGGCTGGCGGCTGGTTTGCGGCAGCCTGGTGCAAAGCTTCGCCGCCGCCCCGAAGTAACCTACTAGGCGGGAAGCTGCTCGGCGATGTAGGGCGGCAGATGGAACGCGCCGACATGGATCTCCGGGGTCCAGTAGCGCGTCGTGCCGAGAATGCGCGCCACCTCGGCCCGCCCACGGACCTCGGCAGCCGCGAGACGCGTCAGGGCCGCGTCCTTGCCGGCCCACCCGAGCGTCATGAAGCCGCCGACGTAGGTCGGCACGGCAGCGACGTAGGCGGTGACGTGCGGGAAGAAGCGCGCGCGCCGCGCACTGGTCTCGCGCAGCTCCTCGGCCTGCATGAATGGCACGCCGCACTGGTTCACCACCACCCCGCGCGCCGTCAGCACACGGGCGCAGTCGGCGTAGAACGCATCGCTGAACAGCACCTCGCCGACGCCTACGGGGTCGGTGCTGTCGACGATGACGACGTCGAAGGAGGCGTCGGGCGCGCGGCGGACATAATCGATGCCGTCACCGACGACGATTTCGGCGCGGGCGTCGTGCCAGGCGCTGCCGGCGATGTTGGGAAGGTATCGCTTGGCAAGCCGGATCACCTCGCCGTCGATCTCCACCATGACCGCCCGCCGTACCGCTCGATGCTGCAGCACACGACGCAGCACGCCGCCGTCGCCGGCGCCGATGATCAGCACGTCGGCGGCGGAGCCATGCGCGAGCAGCGGCACATGCGCGAGCATCTCCTGATAGACGAACTCGTCGCGCTCGGTGATCTGGATCACCCCGTCCAGCACCATGACGCGCCCGTGCGTCGGGCTCTCGAAGATGATGATGTCCTGCAACGCGCTGCGCACGCGCGCAAGTTCACGGCCGACGCGAAAACGCTGGCCCCAATCCGCGTACAGGCTCTCGTTGATCCAGCTGTCGACCGCCATCCGATGCTCCGAGATGAAACGGCCCGGGTTGTGCACCCGGGCTGCTGATCACGCCAGTGACGGACGCGCCATCGAAACGGTCAGCCGATGATGCCGCGGCGCTGTTCGCCGACCGTGACCGAGCTTGGCCGGAACGCCTGGGTCAGCACGGGCAGCGAGTCATACGGATCGCAGCTGCCGCACATGAAGATGTCGACGGCGGCGAAATGGCGCTCCGGCCAAGTGTGAATGGAGATGTGGCTTTCCGCGAGCACGACCACGCCCGAGACGCCGCCGTTCGGCTCGAAATGGTGGAAATGGCTGTGCAGGATCGTTGCACCAGCGGCGAGCGCCGCCTCCCGCAGTGCAGCGTCGATCGTCGTCGGGTCGGTGAGGTTCGCAGCACCCCAAAGGTCGACCAGCAGGTGCATGCCGGCGAACTTCACGCCGTCCTTCTCGACGAAATAGTCTTTCTGCTCCTCGGGGGAGACTAACGGCTGGATCTCGCTCGGAAGTTCCGAGACCATCCCCAGTGGGCTGAATGCGTTCACCGCAAACCCTCCTACCAGTAGACGGCCTGTTGGGAACGCGCCTCGCGCGCGCACCCCCTGGGGCCAAGGAGGGCGGAACATGGGCAAAGGGGGGAGGCCACGCAAGGGAAATCTAGGACTTGAGGGGGCTTGCAATCACCGCCGCAGCGACACGGCCGCGCGTCACTGGCTCGGTGCCGGCGATCCCATCGCCCGCAGGCCGGTCGGCAGACTGCGCGCCAGGGCGATTTCGCGTGCCGCGCGCGGCAGGTCGGCGCCGCCCTGGACCGGGCTCGCGGTCAACAGCCTGAACATATCGCCGAGCGCGCCGGCTTGCATCCGCTTGCCCTCGCGCCGTCCGAGCGCGCCGAGCGCCACCGCGTCGCCGGCCTGCGCCGTGGCTCCCGCGAGACGCAGCAGGGTGCGCCGCTGAGCGTCGGTCAACGCGCCGTCCGGAGGAACCGTGCGGGCCGCGTACTCCGTCAACGCCTGCTCGGCTTGCGGCCAGTCGCGCGCTTCCTCGAGAATGGCGGCGCGCATCTCCGCCGCTTGGTCGGTGCCGAGTTCGGCGAGCAATCGGCCCGCGCCGGCCGCGTCACCGCGTCGCGCGAGCGCGCCGGCGCGCACCATCGTCCGCTGCTGCTGAACCGCCTCGGGCAGTGCGTCGGCATCGGTGTCGGCGAGGGTGGCGAGCGCGTCCGCCGGACTGCCTTCGCGCAACCGCAGCCCGGCGAGCCGAACGCCGAAACTCGCGCGCACCGGGCCTGCGGTCGCGCGAACCAGCCTGGCCAGCACCGCCTCGGCGCGTCGAGGCAGATCGAGTGCGAGCAGGCGGTCGGCGAGACGCGCGGCGAGCTCCGTGCCGGGCTCGCCCTGGGGCAAGAGATCCGCGTATTCGTCGAGCAAGGCAACAAGATCGAGCGGCGACACACGGTCCGCGTTCCGATCCTCGCACATCGCGGCGAACGTGGCGGCGAGGCGCGCATGGACCGCCGGCTGCTCCTCCGCAAGCAGCGGCTCGGCCTCGCGCAGCAGCGCCAGGGCCGCCCGCCATTCCCCGGCCTTGGCACGCAGTTCGGCCGCCCGCACCCGCAAGTCGACCTCCCGGCGATCGCCGCGCCAGGCATAAACCTGTCGTTCCAGGGCGTCGGCAGCCTGGCGCGCGTCGATCTGACCCGCGGCGAGCCGCAACTCGACGGCGCGCCGGGCCGCGCGCAGACGGGCGAGGCGATCAGGCCCGGCAGCCAGCTGATCGAAAACCGCCAGCGCGCCGTCGCGATCGCCCTTGGCTTGCAGCCACAAGCCGCGGGCGAGCTTGAGACGCGGGTCGTCCGGCGCATGGGCCAGCAACTTGCCGGCCGCCGCCGGGTCGTTCGCCGCCAGCGTTTCGGCGACCAGCGGTAGCAACCGGTCGCGTAGCGAGGGCGGATAGGCTTGCAGCAGCGGCAGCGTGGCGGCGAACACCGAGGCGGCCGGTGCCGCGCCCTCCGCCGCCGCGGCTTGCCGCACGGCGCGCCAGAACGCGATCTCGTCGGTTCCGTCGAGACGAGGGTCGCTCAAGCCGTCCGCTTCGCCGTCGCGACCGGCCAGGAGGGCGGCGATGGCGGAGAGACCGACCGCGTCGGAATCGTCCAGCACGCGGGCATCCTCAGTGGCGGCGAGCCGCAGCATCGATTGCGCTTCGGCACCGAGACCGAGCGCGATCATGGTCTGCGCCGCCGCTCGGCGTCCGCGCGCCCGGGCAAGCGGCGCGGCGGCGGCGACCGCGTCGACCTCGCCCTGCAGTCGCCGCGTCAAAGCCTCGGGCGAGAGCGGGGGGAAATCATAACGGCGCGTCAGCGCGCTGGCGGCGGCGTAGGCTTCGTCGTCCGCCGACGGTGCCGCCAGCGCGAGCCCGGCGGGTTCGGCACCCAGCACGAAGCCGTCTTTCACGCTGCGCAGGAAAACGCCCGCCGAGAGCGGGTCGACCGCAACGCCCTGCCAAGTCGCCAGCAGCTCGAACTCGCTGGTCCGGCGCGCGACCGTGACCGCCTGCCCGGGTTCGCGCTGCGTCGCCACCAGCAGCAATCCGCCGGTATCGGGGTCCGGCACACTGAGCACGCGGCCCGGCGCCGCCGCCATCATGACCTCGCGGTTGGCAAGCACCGGCGTGATCGCCTGCGTGTCCGGGGACGCAGCGCCGGCCGTGATCGTCCAGCCATCCGGGGTGCGACGCAGGGCAAGAGCCGTCGTCGGCGGCAGCGGCAGGCGGACAATCGTCGCCTCCGGCAGCAGTTGCACGATGGCCGCCGAGAACACCGGGTCATTGCGCAAGCCCGCCAGATCGATCGGCCGACGTTCATCGAAGACGAGCAGGGCCGTGGCGCCGCGGCGCAGCGCGGCAAGCCCGGTGGCGCTGCCGAACGCCAACTGCATCGAGCCGGCCGGACCGGGAACTGCCGCCAACGAGAGCGCCGCCGCGCCGGTCGCGTGAGACGGGGCGGGGCGGGGCGGGGCGGTCGGGGGCGGAGCGGCCGGTTCCGAGGCGGTCGGAGACGCCGCTTGCGGGGAGGGCGGGAGCTCGGCGCGAACCTCCCCGCCGACCCGCGCGGCGGTGCCGGGTTCGACCGTGGGCGCCGGCGCGGCGGGCGGCGCCTTCGCTTCGACCGGCGTCACGGCTGGCGGAGGCGAGGCCGGCATCGCGGCCGACGAGGATGCGTGTTCCCCCTGCGTCCCGGCTGGTTTGGCGGCCACGGGTGGAGCCGGGTTGGCCGCCTTCGCCGACGGCGTCGCCGACGGCGTCGCCGCGGGCGCGGTCGGCGCGGTCTGTCGCGGAGACGTGTCCCATACGTCGATCGCGACGCCGTTGCCCGCCTTGAACGACCGGATGCGCGCGTTATGCGCGACCACAATCTCGGCCTGACCAACGTCGCCGTTGTAGCCGACGACATTGCGTGGGTATGAGGAGGGTTCGCCGATCGGCGCTGCGGCGTCAAAGCGCAGCAGCACATGGTCGCCGTCGCGCGTCAGCTCATATTCGACCGCGCTCGGGAAATTAAACACGATCCTGCCGAAGCCCAGATGGTCGCCGGCGCGCACGCGCACGACCTCTTCGCCGAGCGCCGCGGAGCCCGCGATGTGCAGCCACAATAGGCAGAAGACAGCGACGCAGCCGACGCGCATCAGTCGAAGCTGGCCAGCAGCTTGTCGATCTCGGATTGATCCATGGCCGCAGCAGGCAATTGCGGTCCGTTGAGCAGTGCTCGCTCCCGATCCGTATCGCCATCCGCCTCCACCGACCGTGCGGCGCCGAACGTCGCCACCATCTGGGCGATCTTGACCTCGATCGTCTTGAGCGTGGCGACCACTTTCGTGATGCGCTGGCCGGTAATGTCCTGGAAGCTGCACGCCTCGTAGATTTGCGTGGTCGCATCCTGCAGCTGGGTCGCCGGATCGCCCGCGAGTTGCAAGGCCACTTGATCCAGCGTCTCGCAGGTTTCCAAGATCTGGTTCGTGGCCGACGCCGTGTGGGCGACGATCGCGTCGAGCTCGTCGGTCGCCGAGGGGATGTGGCTGTCGGTGATGTCGTCGACGCGCAACGCCGCGATCTCCGCCTTGGCGGAGGCGATGGTGCGGCCGAGTTCCTCCACTTCGCTGATAAGCGTGTAGTCCCGCCCGGCCGGGCTGCTTTGCGTGGTGCCCAGCACGGCGCGCATGACATCGGCGACCAGGTCCGGCTCCACCTCCGGATAGCGGCCACGGATGGCGGACAGGCGATCGGCAATGGCGCAGACGGTCTCGATGACGGCGTCAGCCATGTCCGAGCACCTTTTCGATCTTGCCGCGCAGGGTCTCGGCGTTGAACGGCTTGACGATGTAGTTGGACACGCCGGCCTGCTTCGCCGCGACGACGTTCTCCGTCTTGCTTTCGGCGGTGATCATGATGAACGGCAGCGATTGCAGCCGGCTGTCGGCGCGGACCTCTTGCAGCAGCTGCAGGCCGGTCATCGGCACCATGTTCCAATCGCTGATCACCAAGCCGAAATTGCCGGCGCGCAGCTTGGCGAGCGCGTCCGAGCCGTCGGTCGCCTCCTCCACGTTGTTGAACTCGATCTGCTTGAGCAGGTTGCGGATGATGCGCAGCATCGTCTTGTAGTCGTCGACGATCAGCACGTTCATCGATTTGTCGATCGGCATCGCATGTCTCCAAAGGTCGGAAGCGGTCCGGTCAGCCGCCCGCCGGGGCTGGATCCGCGTTGGCGCGGGTACGCATCTGCGCCAGCTCGGTGGTGACCTGGCGCGCCTTCTCGGGCTGCATCGCCGCCATCACGGCGGCCGCCTTGGCCTCCTTCATGCGGTCGACGACCTGCAGCAGCACGGACATGTCGAGGTCGTTGAAGATCACCGCGGCGTCCCGCGGCTTCATCGCTTCGTAAAGCTTCACCATGCCGCGCCAGTTCGTCTCGTCGCGCGCGCGCCGCGCGGTCTCGAGCGCCTCCAGCCGTGTTTGCAGTGTTTGCAGCTCGTCCACGCGCGCCGTGATCTTGCGTTCCGCCGCGGCGAGCACCGCCTCGCGGGACGACAGCGCCGCGTCACGGGCGTCGAGCTCCAGCCGGCGCTGGCGCAGTTCAAGCAGTACGGCGCGCTCGCCGTCGCTGACCGTCGCCGGCCCAGGCGAAGCGGATCCGGCCGACGACGCGGCTGCGGGCGCACCGGCCGGCCCGGGAGCGGCCTTGCCGCCAACCGGCGCGGACGCGGCCTGCGGCCGCGATCCGGTGCTCGCTTGTGCGGCGCGCTCCTCCGCTTGCGCGGGCACGGCGGCGCGCACCAGATCGGCCGACTTCACCGTCAGCAGGACAGCGAGCGCCACCATCGTCGTCGGCAGCAGGCGCGGAAATGCGACGCGCAGGCTCATCGCGCCAACCTCAGGGCCTTGATCAGATCCCGCTCGGCCTGGCTGCGCACGCGGGACTCCGCCGGCTCCGACTCCGGCTGGGTTGCGCGCACGGCTTCGCTCGCGAGCGGCCGGGCGGCGCGAACCAGCGTGTCGACCCGATCGGCAGTGCGCTCACCCCGCTCGGTCAGGAAGACGAGGTCGTCCTTCAGCCCCGATGCCGTCTCGATTTGGCGGGCAAGCTGGCGTCCCGCCCCTTCGGCGGCCGCGCGCAGGCGGTCGATCCCGGCCTCCGCCTGACGTGTGCTGGCATTGAATCCCGCCACCAATTCCTCCAATGCCGCGCGGTCGCGCTTCAGCACGCCGAGCGCGCGTTCCAGCCGCAATGCGTGGAACAGCGTCGCGGCCAGCAGGCCGATCAGCGCGCATTCCAGTACCCATTCCATGCCGGCCATTCTGGCCACTCCAGGTTAGCGAACGGTCAACCGGAAGGATCTTATCGGTCGGTTGTCGGGGTGCGCGGCAGATCGCGCTCGATGCGCACGGCCATGCGGCCCTTGCGCCGTCCGAGCCGGCCCTCGAACAGCGCGACCGCGCCGCAGCGCAACTGCACCGGCGCGTTCGGCGCGGCATTGAGCAGGATGCGCGTGCCGGGCTTGAACGCCATCACGTCCGAGAGCCGCATCACCTGCTCGTCGAGCAGCACGTCGAGGTCGATGTCGGTGTTCCACAATTCCTCGGCGAGATGCGTCTCCCAGATCGAGTCGCGGCCGAACTTCTCGCCCATGAACTGCTGCAGCAGCAGTTCGCGCACCGGCTCAAGCGTCGCATACGGGAGCAGCAGCTCCATGCGGCCGCCGCGATCCTCCATGTCGACCCGCAGACGCGCGAGCACCGCCGCGTTCGACAAGCGGTTGATGGTGGCGAAGCGCGGGTTCACCTCCAGCCGCTCGAAGCGGAACGTCACCGGACACAGGGGATCGAAGCTCGCCGAGAGATCGGCCAGCACCACCGCGATCAGGCGCTCGACCAGGGTCCGCTCGATCGTGGTGTAGGGGCGGCCTTCGATGCGCATGGCCGCGGTGCCGCGCCGGCCGCCCAACAGCACGTCGACGATCGAGTAGATCATCGCGCTGTCGACCACCATCAGCCCGTAATTGTCCCATTCCTCCGCCTTGAACACGGCCAGCATGGCGGGCAGCGGGATCGAGTTGAGGTAGTCGCCGAACCGCAGGCTCAGGATGTTGTCGATGCTGACTTCGACGTTGTCGCTGGTGAAGTTGCGCAGGCTGGTGGACATGATGCGCACCAAGCGGTCGAACACGATCTCCAGCATCGGCAGCCGCTCGTACGAGACGAGGCCCGAGCTGATGATCTTCTGCATCCCCGTCCGGCTTTCGCCGGAGGCGGGTCCGTCCTCGAAACCGAGCAGGCTGTCGATCTCGGCCTGGTTGAGCACCCGCGCGGGCTGCGCCGGCTCCTCGCCGCCCTCGGTCGCCGCGCCCCAGGCGGCGGCGAGGTCGTCTTCCTCCGAGGTGCCGCTCACTGGATCAGCATCTCGACGAACAGCACGTCGAGCACCTTCGCCGGCGCTGCCGCGAGGTTTGCCCGCGCGATCAGCTCCTCGCGCAGCCGCTGTGTGCCGGCCGAGCCGCGCAGCTCCTCCGGCCGCGTTTCGCGCAGGAACGTTTGAAACATGTCGAGCACGCGCGGCAGCGCCGCCTGCACGCGGGCCGCATCGTCGGGGCGGGCGAGCTCCAGGCGCGGCCTCATCTTGATATAGCTGGGCCGCCGCGGGTTGCCGTTCAGGTTGGCGACGATCTCGGGGACTTCGAAGAAGATCGGCGCGGCCGGCTCGTGGTTCTCGGCCTGCTGCGCCGGATGCGACAACCCGAGCAGTCTCGGCAGCACGCCGCCGAACCAGAGGCCGGCGCCGACGAGCAGCAGCACCACCGGAACCGCGATCAGCAGAAGCTTCTTCCTGCCACCCTTCTTGCCGCCCAACTCGGCCGAGCCGGACGCATCCATCGCTGCCGCCGCGCTCATGTAGGCTCCTTGCGCGGAACGCACTGTTCCGCTCGCGCAAGCTGGCAGCGACTGGTTAACGAAGGCTTGCACGCGGCTGGCCCCGGCGGCGTGAGCCCGGCAGCTTCGTCCGGCCCCCGGCAGATCCTGCCGGTCGCGACGCGCGCGTCGCGGCGACGTCGGCCCCTCTCCGGCGCACGCGCCGCTGGCACGCCGCTTGCGCTTGCGACGTTCGCTTAAGGCGGAACGTCGACCGGAGCGAGCGCGATGGACAACGCTACCTATGTGGCTACCTCACGCCTCGTCGCGCAGCAGCGCGGCATGGACGTGATGGCGAACAACATCGCAAACGCGGGCACGCCCGGGTTCAAGGCGGAACGGATGCTGTTCAGCGATTGGCTCGCGCGGCAGCGGAACGCGCATACGCCGCAGGGCGGCCAGGCGATCGCCTTCACGCAGGATCGCGCGACCTACCGGGAAATGGAGGCGGGGTCGATCACGCGCACCGCCAACCCGTTCGACATCGCCATCGCCATCGCCAGTGACGGTTTCTTCACCGTCGCCACGGCACAAGGGCCGCGACTGACGCGGGCGGGACGCTTCGGGCTGATGCCGGACGGGACGGTGTCGGACGCAACCGGAGACGCGCTGCTCGATACCAACGGCAAGCCGGTGCAGATCGCCCAGGGCGACACGCGCATCACCATCGCGGGGGACGGGACGATCAGCAGCGAGAACGGTCAGATCGGCAAGATCGGCATCGTCCGCCCGGACGACCCGAAGCAGTTGCACCCCGAAGGCGACCGCCTGCTGCGCGCCGACGCCGCCACCACGCCGGTCGCGGTACCCAAGCTCGTGCAGGGCGCGGTGGAGGAAAGCAACGTGCAGCCGGTCGCCGAGATGACCCGCATGATGACCGGACTGCGCGAGTTCCAGTTCGTCACCCAGTTCGTGCAAGGCGAGGCCGATCGCCAGCAATCGGCGATCGACAAGATCTTCGCCCGCCGTTCCTGACGCACGCACGAACCGCAAGGAGCACCAGACGAATGCGTTCGCTCGACATCGCCGGCACCGGCATGCAGGCCCAGCAGACCAACGTGGAGGTGATCTCCAACAACATCGCCAACATGACCACCACCGGCTTCAAGCGCCAGCGCGCCGAGTTTCAGGACCTGATCTACGAGAACCTCCGCCGCGTCGGCTCCAACAGCAGCGACTCGGGGACCGTCGTGCCGTCCGGCGCGCAGGTCGGGCTCGGCGTGCGCACCGCCGCGGTTTATCGCATCTCCGAGCAGGGCAACCTGCAGCAGACCAGCAACAGCCTCGATGTCGCAATCCGCGGCAACGGATATTTCCAGGTGATCTTGCCGAGCGGCGACACAGCCTACACGCGCGACGGCACGTTCGGCCTGGCACCCGACGGCACCATCGTGACCGCCGACGGCTATGCCGTGCAGCCCGGCGTCACCGTGCCCGCCAACGCCAAGTCGGTGACGATCAACAATGCCGGCCAGGTGCAGGTCTCGCTCGACGGGCAGACCGCGCCGCAAACGGTCGGCACCATCCAGCTCGCGGTATTCCCGAACGAGGCCGGCCTCGAAGCGCAAGGCGACAACCTGCTGCTGCAAAGCGCCGCGTCGGGCAATCCGGTGACCGGCACGCCTACCTCGCCCGGCTTCGGCAGCGTGATGCAGGGCTTCGTCGAGAGCTCGAACGTCAACGTGGTGAGCGAGATCACCAACCTGATCACCGCGCAGCGCGCCTACGAGATGAACAGCCGCGTGATCACG
>JAABUQ010002067.1_pt1 | contig 40757 bp, 42 predicted proteins | sample 5560001 | NCBI WGS metagenome assembly JAABUQ01 (sample SAMN10711888, study PRJNA513371) | rock metagenome | isolation source: Antarctica rocks | place: Antarctica: Victoria Land, Finger Mt nord | collected 2015-12-18
CTCAATCGGTCAAGCCGGGTGGAGAACCTAGACTTTCCTCAGCGAGTTCAACACGTTCATAGAGCAAGTGTACTCTTGCTCCAGCCCTGTGTCGAGAGGGCTTGTTCTTAGTTTACTGTATAAGGGGGAAACGTCCAGATCGTGCCGACCGACAACCCCAATATTCTCACGCTGTTTAAAACAGGGAGGATCGATGGGGCATGGGTGCCTGAGCCATGGGCCACTCGCTTGATCGTTGAAGGAAAAGGTCAAGTTTTTATTGATGAGCGTTCGCTGTGGCCGAATGGCCGTTTCGTCACCACGAATGTCGTCGTGAGCAAAAGGTTTCTTGATCAGCATCCTGATCTCGTCAAAAAATTTCTTCAGGCACATGTAGAAACGGCGCAATATATTTTGAGCAATACCACAAGTGCAAAAAGTAGTGTGAATAGCGAGATTCAGCGTATTACCGGCAAAGGATTTCCCAGCAAGGAACTTGACCAGGCCTTTACGAACGTAACTGTGACATATGATCCACTTCCTGGCACTCTTTTGCAATCTGCCGATAGAGCCTACACGCTAGGCTTCTTGGGCAGTAGTAAGCCCGATCTCAGTGGTATGTATGATCTGGGACTCCTCAATCAGGTACTCACATCCAAAGGTCTGGCTACTGTAGCGAAATCGTAGTGGAGAAAGGGCCACGTACATGTCTAAAGGGCAAAGGGTAGAGGATATTCAAGTTGTCTCACAAGATGTTAGCACAGGTAATCAGCGATTCGGCGGTGTTCCACTACACGTTTCAGGAGTGAGTAAAACGTTTGCTGGACAAGGGCGGATGGTTGAAGCACTTCGTCCGGTGGATTTGGACGTAGCCGCTGGTGAATTTGTGTGCTTAGTAGGGCCAAGTGGGTGTGGAAAATCAACATTACTCAGTATCATTGCTGGACTAGAAACCGCAAGCAGTGGAAGTATTGAGGTGAGCGGTCACCAAGTGTCTGGGCCTGGAATTGACCGCGTTTTGCTTTTTCAGGAGGCGGCACTCTTTCCTTGGCTTGATGTTCAGCAGAATGTGGAGTTTGGCCTGCGCCAGGCTGGTATCGCGCCCAAAAAGCGTGCTGGGCTAGCTCAAAAGTTCATTGAACTGGTGCATCTCCAGGGCTTTGAGCGCAGTTACGTGCATCAGCTCTCTGGTGGTATGCGACAGCGCGTCGCCATTGCTCGTGCATTAGTGATTGATCCGGCTATTCTACTTATGGATGAGCCATTTGGTGCGCTCGATGCGTTGACGCGTGATAGGTTACATGCAGAGTTAGAGACGATCTGGGCAAATACAAAGAAGACGGTAGTGTTTGTGACGCATAATGTACAAGAGGCAGTGGCACTTGCTGATCGTGTTCTGGTCTTCTCACCCCGACCAGGGCGCATCACACACGAATTTCGCATTGATTTGCCGCGCCCTCGTTCACTAGAGGATCACGACCTGATGAATGAGTCCAGCAAAATTCTACATGTATTAAAAGGAGTGATGGATGAACATGAACGAGAGCAAACAAACCGTTAGAGGTATACCCCTCTCTACGAAGAACGGTTTTAGCGGTGTCGTGCGTGTCCGATTGTTTCGCCGTATTATGTTTTATCTGCTCTTTTTCCTGCTGTGGGACCTCCTTGCTCACAACAGGATTTGGCCGGACTACCTCTTTCCAGGTCCACTCGACGTGCTCACTTCGCTACTGGCTGGCATCAAGCAGGGCCTCTTTGTGAGTGCTGCATTCGTGAGCCTGAAGCGACTCGCGATTGGATATGGCATCTCTCTTCTGATTGGTGTGGTGCTGGGAGCACTCATCGGACGTATTCGTCTTCTGGAGGAGACGGTGGGTTCGCTTGTGCTCGGTCTACAGGCTTTACCAAGTGTATGTTGGCTTCCATTAGCAATACTTTGGCTAGGGCTGAATGAGCAGGCGATCACTTTTGTCGTGGTGATGGGTGCAGTATTTTCAATTACGCTTGGAGTGGAGGCAGGAGTCAAAAATACATCTCCTGTATACCTGAAAGCGGCACGCACGTTGGGTACCCAAGGGCTTGCTCTTTATACACAAGTGATTTTTCCAGCCGCCATGCCGACAATCTTGAGCGGACTCAAACAAGGTTGGTCCTTCGCTTGGCGCTCCCTCATGGCTGGCGAACTGCTTTTTTTTACGCTAAGCCTCGGTAATCTCCTACAATCCGCCCGTGATCTTAATGATGTGGCACAACTGATGGCGGTGATGATTGTAATCATCTTCCTGGGTGTAGCAATCGATGGTCTGATTTTTGCCCCACTTGAGCGCCGCGTGCGTGAACGCTGGGGACTGTGAGTAGTTCAAAGCACACCTTTGTCCTGGTCAGTAGAAATAATGCAACAAAACAGCCTTGCGGTTCGTCTATGTATGTAGTCCTGATAATAAAGCAAGAAAAACATCAAATGTAAAGTGTAGCAAGCTCTCCCCCTGCCATCTATTTATTTTTATGTATTTAAGAGAGGCTCAGGAAACATGGTGCATAAATTGTATTGGCCTCGACCCACACTCTACCTGCATAGTCTCATATGCATACTCTTCACTATTCTCTTCCTTGCCGCCATGCCGCAACATGTCTTTGCACAGAGTATTTCAGCATCTATGGTACGTACAGCAGCCGATGGGCCAACATTTCAAGTACGGCTTGGCTTTAGTTCTCGTTTCCGTGATGGAAACTGGACTCCTGTACATGTGGCCTTACAGAATACTGGCTCAGACTTTACAGGCTCTATCTCGATTAACGTTCCCACACAATTTGCAGGCACAAACAATCCTGATACCACAGCCATTTATCGAACTCCAATTACTCTGCCAACTGGAGCACAAAAGCAAGTGACCATCTATGCACCCTTCTCTTTTGGCACACCAGGAACTGCACAAAATGTCACTGTTGCGCTGCTCGATGCCAATAGGCAAAAGGTTGGTCCGCCCCAGGCTGTTACACTTCATGCATTGCAAAGCAGCGATTTCTTCGTTGGCGTACTTTCTGATTCAAGTACGGGCTTCGGATCGTTAAGCGGACTTTCGCTGCCACAGCAACCTTCTTCCGTGATTGTTGAAGCCTTGAATGCTACAACAATGCCAGGCAGTGCAGCCGCACTCGACAACTTCAATCTTCTTGTCTTGGACAACTTTAATACGAGCACTTTAAGTGCTGCACAACTCGATGCATTACAGCATTGGGTCAATCAGGGTGGAACACTTGTCATTGCAGGTGGCCCTGAATGGAGAAGAACTACTGCTCCCTTGCCATCGGGTCTAGTCCCTGTCACACTTACCAATACAACGACAGTACCGGCAGGAACACAACTTGTGCCTACAGGTAGTTTTACGAAACAGAATGATAACGCAAAAGATGTGCTGCAATCACCAGTTACAATAAGCACAGCAAAAGCGATAAGAGGAACTGTTCTCCTTGCATCAGGTGCAAATCCACTGCTGGTTCAAGCACAGAGTGGACAAGGAAATGTGTTCTATATGGCCTTTGACCCAACGCTTGATCCAATTGTAGGGTGGTCTGGCGCGTCATCATTATGGAGAGGCATACTACTCCGTACTCTTGGCGATCAAGTACTCACACAATCACAAAATCAGTCTAACGGAAATCCAGTAGGAGTTGTTGGCCCAAGTAAGGCCTACAGTCAGAACATCACAAACGTTCTACAATCCCTGCTCCCTAACATCTATCCATCAATCTGGCTTATTCTTATCTTGTTACTCAGCTATATTCTTGTGCTAGGACCACTACGCTTATTGCTTGTGCGGCGCTTAAAGAAACGTGATTGGAGTTGGCGTATCGCAGTCGCAACCATCGTTGTCTTCTCACTTCTCACCTATGGTTTTGCCTTACAGCAAAAAGGTACAACGATTATCAATGATAGTATCTCTCTTGTGCAGCTTGGAGATAGCACTACACCAAATGCAAATGCTCATATCACAACATATCTTGGCGTTTTTGTACCAAGTCAGGGAGATTTCCAGGTCCGAGTCCCAGGTGAAAGCCTTGTACAACCAAACGAAGCAACGTCACAATTTCAACCGACCACCTCGTCAAAGGCACCGACAACTATCACGCCAAGACAAAATGGGACGGATGTGAACCTGCAAGGCGTCGATATCTGGACGCTGCGTTCTATCGTCTCTGAACGTGACCGTCAGTTACAAGGAAACATCACCTCACATCTTACCGTTACAAATGGCCTTCTCGCTGGGACCGTCACCAATACCTTGTCTTATAACCTGGACGATGTTGATGTTCTGATAGGCAATCAATACGTGAGCCTGGGACACCTTGGCGCAGGACAGACACAACACATACACCTCTCGCTTAGTAGTCCAAGCCTTAACAACTATACACCGCAGCCGTTAGCGAGCCAGATAGCATCCGATCATGGTCAACCATCTTCTTATGGACCAAATAATGGTGGGCAGGTACCACAAAATGAAGCTCAACGCCATCTATCAATTTTGTCCTCATTTGGCAACGCTAATAATGGAAATACCAACTGTAACGCAAATGGAACCTGTTACCAAGCCAATGGTGGTCCTTCTCAAACTTTATTTCAGGACTATGATCCATTAACTATTGCAAATGCTCCAGCAACACTCATCGGATGGGCTAACCCACAGTCTGATCTCGCAACCAACGTAACCATCAATGGAAATCATTCATCAGGTCAACAGGAGATTCTAGTTCGAGCACCACTCGCCGTCTCATTTACAGGGACATTGACTCTTCCTCCTTCATTCATGAAAGGACAACTCATCGACGTACAAGGGACAAGCGCACAAAGCATTTCCCCTGGCGTCTACACGATGGGTACAGGAAGTATGACATACGAATATACGGTACCAGGAGCTTCTCAAATACGTGCAAGTACGCTTGCCGTTGGGCAAGTCGCAAACATGAATCAAACGGTGTCACCACCAAACAATGGGCAACCTTTTGTTGACGCCAATCATTTACAGGTCAAGCTATACAACTGGAAAACAAATGCCTGGGACAACTTTACATTCAATCAATATATGTTGTCAGTCAAAGATGTACCGCTATATGTAGGTTCAGGAGGGCGCATTCTTGTACAGCTTGCGAATACGGACTCATCATCTGCTACAATCGTCTTTAACAAACCATTGCTACAAATACAAGGTACGTTGTAAGGAGGGGCATGTGGTACAAGCAATTACAGACCCAATGATAAAAGTGCGCAATGTCTCGAAACGGTATCGTAATGTCAACGCTCTCAGCGACTTTACTCTTGATGTACCTAAAGGTGCTATTTATGGGCTGATTGGTCCTAATGGAGCAGGTAAAACAACATTGTTACGTATTTTCGCGGCATTGTTGACACCCAGTGCGGGACAAGTCTGGTTTGAGAATGTGGAGATCAGTGCCTCACCTGGTGTTATACAGCGCAAAGTGGGCTATATGCCAGATTTTTTCGGCGTCTATCCTGATCTTACATCCGTTGAATATCTAGAGTTCTACGCAGGCATTCACGGTATTCCACGTCAGAAGAGGGGGCAAATTGTCACCGACCTTCTCGAACTGGTTGATCTCTCATCTAAACGCGATGCATTAGTCGAAACATTGTCGCGTGGTATGAAACAACGTCTTTGTTTGGCACGCGCCCTTGTTCATGATCCAGAGGTGCTCTTACTCGATGAACCGGCATCTGGACTCGACCCACGTGCGCGCGTCGAACTCCGAGAGCTTCTGCGTACATTGCAAGGAATGGGGAAAACTGTTATCATCAGTTCACACATCTTGCTAGAACTGGCGGAGATGTGTACCGATGTTGCCATTGTACAGGGTGGTCGTCTCATCGTAGCAGGCAACGTTGAGCAAGTTTCGCGTCGTCTTAACGGAGGACGACAACTCGAAATCCGTGTTTTAGACCGCGTATCAGATGTGATTGAAGCACTCAAAGAACAACCCGATATGAGCAATATTATTACTTCCGACGGGACACTGATACAGGCAGACTTTGTAGGCGACGATAGAGCGCTTCATAGGACACTTGCAGAATTGATTACGCGTGGCTTACCCATCATCTCTTTTGCACCGCGCAGTAGTGGAGGTCGGCTGGAAGAGGTATTTATGAGCATTACCGAAGGGAGTAGTCCATCATGACCTTTTTTGCTTTACTCACAAAAGAGTTACGTCTACGTCTGCGTCGTGAGCGTACCATCTGGGTTATTATCGTCTACATTCTCTTGATGGGCTTACTTGGCTGGTTCTACATTAGCCGTTTAAGTGCATACAATAATAATTATAGTGGGTATGGATTAGGCCAGTTAGGCAAACAACTCTACTACCTCCTTTCAATGGTTCAACTTTTCCTTATCCTGTTTATCACGCCCGCCTTCACCTCAACTGCGATCAACGGGGAAAAAGAGCGCCAGACATTCGACCTCCTCTTGTGTTCGCGACTTTCAGCCCTTTCGCTCATCTCTGGAAAACTTGTGGCAGGACTTCTCAATGCCTTGCTCTTAATTGCAGCATCTGTACCTCTTTTTAGCTTTGTCTTCTTTTTCGGTGGTGTCTCACCGAGTCAGGTCCTGCTTGCATTGCTTGTTTTTATTGTAACCACAATCATGGTTGGCACATTTGGGTTATTCTGCTCAGCTATGCTCTCACGTCCTGCTGTCTCAACGGCTGTGTCATATTTAGCAGGTATTATCTGGATGGTTATGCCTCTCATCATGACATTTATCTTGTTTGCTGCTGGCGGATACCGTGGACAAAACCAGGCACTCTTGTATATATGGAATCCGGTAGTAGCACTTTTTAGCACTTACCCGGATGGTACAGGGGTAACGTATACAATTGGCTCACAGCATGTTCCGATCTGGCTTACCTATGCGCTTATCAGCCCAGTAGCAACAATCTTGTTCTTCTTTCTAGGCGTCCTCGTTGTCAAACCAAATCGCTTCATACGTTTCCCTAGACAAGAGAAAAAGCGTATCAAGCAGGTACCAACACCCAAAACGACAGCAACTGCATAATACAGAGTGGTAGAACTAAGAAACATGGCACAAGAAAGGCTCATCTATGGCAACAATGACACCTGTACGTGGAGGATCACTTACACCAGATGCTCCTGATAGAGAACAAATTGTTGCTGCACTTCGTCCGTGGCGAAGACGACTTATCCTGCAACAAATAGCACGTTGGACGCTCTTTGGTGTTATTCTGGGGCTAGCTCTGGCTTGTATCGTCCTACTTCTCTCACGTCTTGTTCCCTGGGCTACTGCTAACTATTGGGCCATTGGCTTGAGTCTTGCTAGTGTGCTCTTTGCCTTTGGGTCTGCTCTCTGGTACCGCCAACCATTCTCAGCGACAGCACGCAGTGTTGATAAACGCCTTGCTCTCTATGATCGTGTGGGAACAGCGTGGGAGTTAAGCCACGAGGTATCGGTCCTCGCACTATTACAGCGACGTGACGCACTTCAACAACTAGAAAAACATAGTCCCGCTAAAACACTCTCGCTGCGTCCACGACGTTCGCTTGTACTGCTCTTTGCCACTCTTGTCATCGTAGCGTCTCTACTCGTTGTACTGCCTAATCCTATGGATGCCGTCTTGAAACAGCAGGCGACATTTCAGAATACTATCGCAAAGCAGATAAAGGCAATTGATAAAGCTCGACAGGATCTTGCACATCAAACGGCAATTCCACCCGCGCAGCAAAAAAAGCTTGATCAGATTTTGCGGGACCTTGAGGCAAAACTGCATTCGGCTAAGAATAATGCAGAAGCACAGCAAGCAGTAGCCGAAGCTCAAGCCAAAATTAACCAACTACGCGATCCACAAGCCGCAAACAAAGCACAAGGGCGTGCTGCTGCGAGTGCATCATTGCAAAGCAGTAATAATCCTAATCTGGGTGCGCTTGGACAAGCATTGGCAGCGGGTGATAGTAAACAACTAGCCAACGCACTAAAAAGTCTCAGTTCGCAAATAAGTAAACTTACACCAGAGCAACGAAGCAAACTAGCACAACAGATTGAGAAGGCCGCAAATCAGGCTAGCAACAATCCTGCACTCAGCAAATCGCTCCATCAGCTTGCAAAATCAGTTGCTAACGGTACTACAAGTGAGGTTGTAGATGCAGCGAATGCTGTCAATGCTGCGTCCTCTCAAGATACATCTGAGCAAGCGCAGGACGCAGCAGTCGGGCAGGTAGCACAGAGCGTGCAACAAGCAGCTAACAATCTCTCTAACTCTACTGACGGTACTACTAACCAGGGTCGGCAAGGCCAAAGTCAGGGTGCAGGTCAACAGGGGCAGGGGCAAGGTCAAAGTCAGGGTGTAGGCCAACAGGGGCAGGGGCAAGGCCAACAAGGACAAGGAAAAGGGCAAGGTGGATCTGGTCATGGTGGGTCTGGCGGAGCAAATGGAGCAGGGAACAACAAGGGCAAAAATGAGCAAGTCTCCGTTCCAGGACAAATAGGCTCGGGGACAAGTGTGCAGAACAAAGAGAATGGTGCTAATGGCGTTGTACAAGGTGGCTCTTCTGTCCCCTACTCTCAGGTAATCGAGCAATATAACCAGGCTGCACATGACGCTATCGACAATAGCAACGTCTCACCTGATATGAAAGATCTCGTACATGGCTACTTCGATACATTAGAAGGGCAACGATAATCTATGGTAAAGCAAAGCGAACCACTGTCTTCTAATCTGAATACACAAAATGGGCATATGGTTGAACCAGCGCTACTAGAAGGGCCAACTGAATCTGACATTGCAACGTTTATTGACACGGCCAAACGTCTGGAGCAAGAACTCTGTGCCATCGTTATCGGTCAGGAACGTGTCATACGTGAACTGCTTCTGGCGCTTTTCGCTGGTGGACATGTGCTCCTGGAGGGCGTCCCAGGGTTGGGAAAAACGCTGCTGGTACGCACGCTCTCGGACGCACTTACATTGAAATTTGCGCGTATCCAATTTACACCTGATCTGATGCCAGCCGATATCGTTGGCACTACCATCGTGACGGAACAAGCTGATAGTACAACGGGCAGTAATAGACGTGTGTTTAGTTTCCAGCCCGGTCCCATCTTTGCCAATATTGTACTTGCAGATGAGGTCAATCGGGCTACTCCGAAAACACAGTCTGCATTGCTCGAAGGAATGCAAGAGCGTACTGTTAGTGTGGGAGACAGTACACGTCCTCTTCCTCAACCATTTTTCGTGCTAGCAACGCAGAATCCGCTCGAAATGGAAGGCACCTATGCCCTACCAGAAGCCCAGCTTGACCGCTTCTTGCTCAAAATCATGGTAAACTTTCCCAAAGCACAAGACTTGATGCGGATTATCGATACAACCGTTGGTACTCAGCATCTCCGCGCTCAATCTGTTGCAACGGGCGAACAACTCGCGCATCTCGCTGAAATAGCACGCGCCGTTCCGGTCGCTACACATATCAAAGAACACGCGGTACGCCTCCTTCTTGCGACACATCCCGATCAAGAGGACGTACCAGACACAATCCGCCGCTTTGTGCGCTATGGGGCAAGTCCACGTGGCCTTCAAGCACTTATCTCAACCTCTAAAGTCCGTGCCTTGCTGGAAGGTCGTTACAATGTCTCCATCGAAGATTTGTATGCAGTTGCTTATCCTGCCCTACGTCATCGTATCATTCTCAACTTCGATGGCCTGGCAGATGGTATAACGCCTGACGCTCTAATCAAGTCAGTTATTGAGGAGATTGAGGAATCATCTTAGCGAATTGATATAGAGATTATGACAGCCAACGAAGTTCTACGCATTATAAGCACACTTAACAACGCAAATATTCCTGTCTGGATAGATGGCGGGTGGGGTGTTGATGCCTTAATAGGACAGCAGACACGCGAGCATGAAGACCTTGATGTTGTCATTGCACTGGCTAATGTAGAAACCGTAAAGGATATTTTAGGAGAGCAAGGTTTTGTAGTCTTAGAAGACGAATTGCCAACAAGAATTGTCTTGAAAGGTGCAAACACTCAGCAAATAGACTTTCATACCGTCACGTTCAATACAGAAGGTGGAGCTATTCAGAAGCTCCAAGATAGTAGTGTGTACAGGTATAAACTGGAAGGACTTAACGGAAACGGTAGTATTAATGGACATGCAGTGAAATGTATTACACCAGAAGAGCAGGCTGCTAGTCACTATGGATATGAACCAGATGAGAAGGATAAACACGACATGCAGTTGTTACAGAAGCACTTTGGTATAGAGCTTACGAAGCCATATTTTTCGTCTTAGGAAACACAATTATGTCTGACGAGAGTACTAACGCCAAATTTCCATTAGAGGCCAGCGTGCTACAACGCCTGGACAATCTAACGCTGCTCACACGTCGCTCGATGGCAACGGGTCGCTCTGGCCGCCGCCGCTCTCCACTTCCAGGTACCTCAATGGAGTTTGCGGACTACCGACGCTACACAGCGGGCGACGATTTTCGTCGTATCGATTGGCGTGCCTATGCTCGCCTGGAACGACTCTTCTTGCGTGTCTTTGAGGCCGAAGAAAACATTACTGTTACTGTACTGATTGATTGCTCCGACTCCATGTATCATGGCACGCCAGCGAAAGCAGCCCTTGCAATGTCAGTCGCGGCGGCGCTTTCCTATGTTGCCCTCAAGTGTGAGGATAATGTTATCATAGGAGTGCTTACCGACAAACTTGCGGCTTATCGTCGTGCTGGCAGCGGTAGGAATTCGATCTGGACGGTTGGTGAGTTTCTCAACCGTTTACCACGTTCAGGCACAACTGATCTAAATAGAGCACTCTATGATCTTGGAAGAGTGCTCACCAGCCCAGGACTTACCATCATTATCTCAGATTTTCTCACTCCTGGTGGCTATCAGGTTGGAGTACGCGCCGTCCGTCAGCTACGGCAAGAGGTTGCCTTGTTACAAATTCTCTCGCCCGATGAGATCGAGCCAGATATTCAGGGAGATTGGCGTTTGCGAGACAGCGAGGGCGTTGGTAACGTTGATGTAAGTATCTCACCAAGCGTTTTACACGCATATCGCGAACGTTTCGCGACGTTCACGCAAGAGATTGCGGCATTCGCACACGACAATATGGCAGGCTATACACTTATTCCTAGTGATACAACTCTTATAGATGTTGTACAACGCTTATTGCGACAAATTGAACTGGTGAAATAATGTGAAACGTATGAAAAAATGAGCTTACTTGTACCGGCGGCCCTTGCCTTTGGCATCATCATTCCGATCATTCTTGTGTTCTATTTTATGCGCCCCAAAAGACAGGAGCGCACGATAGGCAGTACACTCCTCTGGCAACAAGCCCTCCAAGACTTGCAAGCGAGTCGTCCCTGGCAACGTTTACGCATCACACCACTTCTCTTGCTACAGTTGTTGGCGGCAATCTTTATCGTGCTTGTATTGTCGCGTCCAGCTATTTTCGGCAGTAGTCCTGTCAGTGGGAATACTATCATTCTGCTTCAGTCATCTGCAAGTATGCAGGCCACTGATGTTGCACCAAGCAGGTTTGAGAGTGCGAAAAATCAGATTGCGGATTTTATCGACACGCTTGGCTCTGGCGATTCTCTTTCGCTGATAACAATGGCGCACACGCCACGCGTCTTGATTGCACAATCACAAGACAAAAATCAGCTACACACAGCTCTTGCACATGCGAATGTCACAAATCAGGATGCTGACCTGGAACAGGCACTGTCGCTTGCCGTCTCATTAGCGGCAGGTCGTACTTCTATGCAGATACTCGTCATTGGCGATGGACATGTGCTTGCTCCCGATCAAACGCTGAATGTTCCCATCCCTGTACGCTATCTTCGTATCGGAACAGACGCACCTAACTCCGCATTGCTTGCCCTTGCATCTCGTGATGTCCATGGTAGCCTCATTGCGCTCGCCCAGATTGCCAACTACAGCCATCAACAACGCTCAATTCCAGTCGAGTTATATGCAGACGGTCAACGTGTAAATGTACAAACCATCACTCTTCCTGCTGGTGCTAGTGGTTCTGTGCAGTGGGGGCCACTGGCTCCTAAGACACGCGTTCTTCACGCGCATCTTGTTTTGCAGGATGCACTGGTCGCAGATCATGATGCGTGGGCTATTGTTGGCGGCTCGCTACATGGTCGGGCTCTGCTCGTCACTAAAGGAAACTCATTCCTCGAATCGGCACTACGGCTTCAGCCTGGCATCGACCTGTACGAAACGACACCCGATAAATATACTTCTTCTGGTACGTATGATCTGACGGTATTTGATGGCGTTGTGCCGAAGAATCTTCCTATTGGTGCGCTCTTTTTCGTCAATCCTCCGTCAGGATCATATATCTTTGGACAGAGCGAACCACAGATACGTATTAGCCATATTAGTGCAGGAAACGACACAGCAAATATTCTCAATGCTGTTGATGTGAGTAGCATTCATGTTCTACGTGCTAGCCATCAACTCGCACCAGCGCTGTGGGCGCAACCGATGCTTACCTCGCCGGAAACACCGTTACTTATTGCCGGCGAGAACAATAACCGTCGTATCGCTGTTCTGGGTTTTGACCTGCACGATAGCGATTTGCCACTACAACCCGCCTTTCCCATCCTGATGTTTAACATGGTGAACTGGTTCTTGCCTCAACCCGTTTTAGGAACCGGACAAGCGCTAGCTGGTGTACCTCTTACGCTTCAAACGTGGCCCGGTGCTGACCGCGTTACTGTGATTGCTCCAGATAAGCAAGCAACAACTGTGGGACCACCATTTCCTGTATCTCCGTATACGGAGACAAATTCGATTGGCATCTATTCCGTAACCCAGCATGTTAACGGTCAAGACATTTCCGGCGCATTCGCTGTGAATCTTTTCAATCCCTCACAATCACAGTTGGCACCGGCGAAAGGTCTACCTATAGCACATAGTACCAGCTTCACCGACACCTCGAACAATGTCCCACGCCAGATTCGTGAGATATGGCCCTGGGTCGCCGCCTTCCTACTACTTATTCTCTGCCTTGAGTGGTGGCTTTTCAGCAGTAATTATAAGCAACACACGACAACAGGAAAAGCTACAAGATGGAGAAATTCATTCGCACTACTTCAGCCATTGCGGGATATAGGACGTAGTGTAGAGACAAATAAAGACGTTAAACGTTTTATGAAGCGTATCATAAAAGTGACAAAGCGCGTTAGAAATTCATCGTCGTTGCGTTCTACTAAGACAAACGTAGCAGAAAAGGGAGATCGTCATGCTAACATTTGAGCAACCCCTGCTCTTATTGCTCCTTCTCCCTATAGCTGGATTAATTTATCTGACATGGCGTCGTATGTCGTTGCCGTTTCCGGTATGGCAACGGCGTTTCATCCTAGCATGCCGTATCGCGCTGTTTACATTCGTCATTGCGGCTTTAGCAGGTGCCTCTCTTTCACAAGCTGTAACGCATCAGTCGGTCGTCTTTGTCGGTGATATCTCTTCTAGCACGCAGGCACAACAGGCCTTTATCGAGCAGTGGATTACCAGTGCCATCAAGCATAAGCGTCTCGACGATCAAGTAGGCATTGTGGCAGTAGGACGTAATGCGCTTGTCGAGCAGTCTATCCAAAAGCAAATCGACTTTTCTCATTTCCAATCTACGCCCGACACGAATTACACCGACTTGGCAGCAGGTCTACGCTTAGCTGCCGCAATTATGCCAGCAGATAGTATGCGCCGTATTGTGTTGCTCTCCGATGGACAACAAAATCTTGGTGATGCACTTCAAGAGGCGCAACTGCTACAACAGCAAGGTATCCGCCTGGATGTTGTGCCTTTGCCTTCAACAAACGGTGTTGAGGCACGCATAGATGGTGTAAGTGCGCCAACTATCTTGCACACCAACGAGCATTTTACGTTGCATGTTAACTTATATAGCACTGTTGCTCAAAATGGTACACTCCGCCTGTATCTCGATCAAACAGTATTATCACAACAGGCAGTACGTCTCAGCCCAGGAAATCAGGAACTTACATTTACGCTGAATGCTCCACCCGCAGGATTTCATACCTTCCGTGTTGTCCTTGACGCTCCTCAGGATACCCTCTTGCAAAACAACGAGGCAGCAGCCTTCGTGAATGTACAAGGCCCACCACGCGTTCTCGTCATCGAAGGTCAGCCAGGTAGTGGGCATAATATTCTCTCGGCACTTCAGGCCACAAAAGTAGATGTTGTTGTTGGCACTCCGAACGACATCTCTACAAGTCTCGATGGACTTATTCCATATAGCTCTGTTGTGCTCGCGGATGTTCCAGCCGTAGCACTTGGCACGGCACGTATGCAGACACTTCAGTCGTTTGTGCGTGATCTTGGGCGTGGCCTTGTAGTGAGTGGTGGAGAAAACAGTTATGGTGTAGGTGGCTATGCGAATACACCACTTGAACAAACGCTACCTGTACGTATGGATATCCCGCAGCATAAAGACACGCCAAGTATTGCTGTTGTCATGATTATTGAAAGCCTTGAGGCGCAAGCTCCAATCAACATCTCAAAAGAAGCTGCTAAAGGTGTTGTCAATCTTCTCACGCCGCGTGATCAAATAGGCATCTCTGAGGGGAATGGAAACCTTGTCATCCCCATGCAACATGTCACGAATAAGGCTGCAATCAGTAATGCTATTGATAAAATGGATCCAACAGACCCAGGGAGCTATCTTCCAGACCTGACGAATGCAGAGCAGGTCCTTTTGCACTCAGATGCGAAGATCAAACATGTCATCTTGCTAGGCGATGGTGATGCATATGACAACTACGCACCACAGATGCTCAAAATGGCGAAAGAGCAAATTACCGTTTCAACTGTCGCCACAAATTTTAGTGGTGCTCAAGATTTTAGTACGATGTATAACATTGCTACCTGGGGCAAAGGACGCTGCTATTCCGCGAATAATACCGAGGCCATTCCACAAATTTTATTAAAGGAAACGCAACAGGCGACGCGTCGTGCGACAGTTAATGAGCCATTCACACCAGCCGTTGTTGGAACACATCCAATTCTAACTGGTTTGAGTGCGCTTCCGAATTTACACGGCTACGTTGCAACCACACCGAAAGAGGCAGCGCAACTAGTTCTTGTCAGCCATCTTGATGATCCCGTACTTACCGTTTGGCAATATGGCCTTGGGCGTGTTGCGGCATGGACAAGCGATGCGCTCGGACTTTGGACTGCGAACTGGTTGACGTGGAGCGATGCGGCACGCTGGTGGGCCAATCTCGTCACATGGACGCTTCCCACACCAGATAGTGCCTTAAATGTTCACGGGAACGTTGTTGGAGGTTCAGGACATCTGATCGTTGATATTCCTGCAACTTCCGTGAGCAGTGCGGGAGGACAGCAGGTACAAGCTCGTATCGTTGCCCCTGATCTCTCGCAACAAACGGTCACGCTACAACCAACAGCGCCTGAACGGTGGGAAGGCAACTTCCCTGCGTCACAAGTAGGAGCCTACATTCTGCAAGTCCTCTGGCATGGGTTAGCTCTCAATCAAGGAGGCTCAAGTGTGCTTACAACAACGACAGGTCTCGTGGTACCCTATTCGCCAGAATTTCGCATGTCGGGAACGGATACGCGCTTTCTCAAACTTCTAGCACAAACTGGAGGTGGTTCAACCCTGGATGCAAACAATACAGGCGCAGCCTTCGCGCAAAACCTTGCGCCGGTGTCAGCATCACTCCCTATTGCATTCTTTCTGCTCGCACTCGCGGCATTGCTCCTGCCAGTAGATGTTGCTGCACGCCGCCTCGCAAGCCTTGAATTTCTAACGTTTGGCTATAGATGGCTTATCACGCGTCTTGCTTTTAAGCCTGCACAAGCCTCAACTGTACAATTACAGGAAGAGCATGCAGGGACACCATTAGGTGTGATGCGAGCCAAACGAGAGGAGCGACGTAGCCGAACAACTGTGCCTTCACGTTCTGTTCCCGAAGCTTTAAAGAAGGTAGAAACGCCTGTAGTACCTACTCAGAAACCACAAGCAGCGCAATCTGAGGTCTCGATGGCGGAGAAACTCCTGGAGGCAAAACGCAAACGTAACCAAAGATGAGCTTCAAAAAAACCAATCACCTTCAAAAGAGCAAAGTAAACCCTAAGCACGGCAAGTAAAATACTACACTGAAACTTGATTCTGCGTGCTCCGTGTTACAAGCAGAGCTATGTTATTTATAGCTCTGGTTTGTATTGTGTTGAAAACAAGAGGGAGAAAATATATGCAGTTAGAGCAGAAGGTCGCCATTGTCACTGGATCAGATAGCGGTATTGGGCGAGCGATTGCGATACAGTTTGCGAAGGAAGGGGCTTCAGTTGTTATCAACTATGCTCATGCTCAAGATAAGGCTGAAGAGGTGCGTCAGACAATTGAGAAAAACAACGGACGTGCTCTGGTTATACAGGCGGATGTGTCTCAGTACCAGCAGACAATGGGGCTCATTCAACAAACGGTAGAGCATTTTGGTAAAATAGACATTATGGTCAACAATGCTGGCATAGAAATTCATAGCCCTTTCTTAGATGTGACCGAACAGCAGTTTGACCGTGTACTCGGTGTTGATCTAAAAGGCCCCTTTTTCTGTGCGCAAGCCGCTGCACGTGAAATGGTCAAGAGCAACATTGCAGGACGCATCATCAATATTTCCTCTGTTCATGAAGACCTTGCCATGCCGCAAAACGTTCCTTATTGCTGTGCAAAGGGTGGATTGCGTATGCTCACACGCACCATCTGTTTAGAGCTTGCTCCTCATAACATCACCGTCAATAACATCGGCCCTGGGGCAATTGATACTCCTATCGATGCAGACGTGAAGGCTGATCCACAAAAGTGGAATGCGCTTCTCTCAGAGATTCCACTGCATCGTATGGGACAACCAGAAGAGATTGCAGGTCTCGCGGTATACCTCGCGTCTGATGCCGCAGCCTATGTGACAGGCTCGACCTTCTTTATCGACGGTGGGCTTATGCGTAACACTGGTGCAGTCTAGTTAGCTCTGACAACACCCGCGGCTCTCTTCGCGGAAGATTCTGATAAACTCGTTGACTCCTGTTGGGAGAGCCTCTTCACTTTTTATTTGCTGTTCACTTTAAAAACACTACTCAAGAAAATGCAGGGAGACCCTTGCGGTCTCCCTGTTTCCCCTGGAAGGATGGAGAGCCAACATAAAGGAAGCATTGACGACTCTGGATAATAAATGATATAGTGTGCGGGCCTTCTGCGATGCGAAAATAGAACAAGAAAACCAACCAGTATCCCTATTGTCACGGATGCTGGCTTTTTGTGTTGTAGTGAAGGTTTACATAGTATCTTTCAGACAGGAGAGAACGCATGCTGCACTTTTATCTGGAGGTCGCACGAACTGCATTTCGTCGTCAACTCATCTATCGTTGGGCCAATGTTGCGGGACTCCTTACCAATATTTTCTTTGGGGCTATCTTCAGTTATCTCATCATCGCGCTCTACCATACACGACCTTCTGCTGCTGGATATGACGTACATGACACGCTCAGGTACACATGGTTGGTACAAGCTATGATTATGGTTGTCCTGCCATTTGGCTGGTTAGACGTGATGCTCTCCATACGTTCGGGCGATGTTATTTCTGATCTTAGTAAGCCTTGTGACTACTACTGGTATTGGTTCAGTCGTGAGCTAGGACGCGCTTGTTACTACGTGCTGTTTCGCGCTCTACCCACCTATCTTGTGGGTATGCTCCTCTTTGGTATTGGCATGCCAACCAATTGGCACGCTTGGTTGATTTATCTTCTTATTCTTCCATGGAGTGCAATGCTAGGGGTAGCCTATCGCTATCTCTATAACGTTGTGGCATTCTGGATTACTGAAGCGCGTGCCGTTGCGACCCTTGCAGCAACAATTGCCCTCTTTTTAACAGGCTCGTTCGTACCATTTCCATTTTTTCCAGCATGGTTCCGCGCGATTGCTGTTTGGCTCCCCTTTAATGGCTTAATGAACTTTCCTGCAGAGATATTTTTGGATAAGCTGAATGCCAGTGAAATATGGCTTGGAAGTGGCCGTCTACTACTCTGGCTTCTCATCTTGACGCTTTTTGCACGTCGGATTACGACAGTTGCCACGCGACGCGTTGTCGTTCAGGGCGGCTAGGAGAGATACGCTCATGCGCCATGCGATAGTGGATGATATACGTCTGTATTGGTATCTTGCTGGTATTCAGATACGCACACAGTTGCAGTACAAGGCGAATTTAGCCATTGATATCGGCACATTTTTCCTGACAACTGGCTGTGAATTTCTTGGTGTACTTGTTATCTTTGGCCCTTTCCCTTCACTGCTCGGTTGGAGAATTGGCGAGGTCGCATTGCTGGCTTCTGTCATGTCAATTAGTTTTGGCTTGGCAGAAATGCTTGGTTCAGGTATCGACAATTTCTCACAGACGATTCGACTTGGGGAGTTTGATCGAGTGTTGCTGCGCCCTGTCGGAGCCTTAATCCAGGTTATCGGAAGTGACTTTCGTTTGCGTCGCCTTGGTCGTCTCGCACAAGGCACAATAGGGTTTATTGTGGCATTGATTTTACTGCCATCGTTGCATTGGACACTGGACAAGGTCGTACTCTTGATAATTGGAATAGGAAGTGGCGCGGTTATTTTTGTCTCTATCTTGTTGCTAGGTGCTACCCTTTGCTTTTGGACCGTTGAGACAACGGAGCTTACCAATATTCTCACCTATGGTGGTCGAGAGATGTTAAGTTACCCAATAACGATTTATAGTCAGACCCTGCAACGTTTCTTTCTCTTTATTGTGCCGCTGGCATTCGGTTCATATGTTCCCGTCTGTTACGTTCTTGGGCATGCTTTACCCTTCGGCCTTCCAATTGGTATCGCTTTTGCTGCTCCACTCGTCGCACTGATTTTTGCGCTTGTTTCAGGAAGTATCTGGCGTTTTGGAGTTCGTCATTATCAAAGTACAGGAAATTAGTTTAAACAGGAGGGAGGACACGTATGAAGATCATAGAAGTTGAGGAATTGAGTAAAACGTTTCGTGTGGCACAACGACGTAAAGGGATGTTAGGCGCACTGCGAAGTGTGGTGGACCCGGAAGTGCGAAGTGTCGATGCGGTACACGATCTGTCAATGCAGGTCGAACGTGGCGAAATGGTGGGACTTGTTGGACCAAATGGTGCGGGAAAAAGTACAACAATTAAAATGTTGACGGGCATTCTCATGCCTACAAGTGGGAAGGTGCGAGTTGCTGGCTTGATACCAATACAACAACGACGTGAACTTGCCGCGCGTATCGGAGTCGTCTTTGGACAACGCACACAACTCTGGTGGGACCTTCCTTTGATTGATTCGTTGCACCTGTTGCGTCATCTGTATCGTGTGCCAGAAGCAAGGCATACTGCAAACCTGACACAATTGCGTGCGATGCTTGAGCTTGATGGGTTTATCGAAACACCAGTACGTCAACTGTCGCTCGGTCAACGTATGCGTGGTGATCTTGCTGCTGCCCTATTACATGAGCCGGAGCTATTGTATCTTGATGAGCCCACGATTGGTCTCGATGTAGTTGCAAAGGCGCGTATCCGCGAGTTTCTGCTTGAGCTAAACGCACGAAAAGAGACAACAGTGCTTCTCACAACTCATGACATGGATGACATAGAAATGTTATGCCCCCGTATGATGATTATCGATTCGGGACGAAAGCTTTATGACGGAACGGTTGCATCAATTCGTGAGCGGTTTGGTGGAGATCGTACATTAATAGCTGTGCTGGACCCTGCCGCGCTTGCTGCTTTGCCACAGGATGCACAGGGTCAACCCGTTTTGAAGAATCTTCCATATGGTGTACGCCATATACGATCAGAAGGACCACGTTTATGGTTAAACTTTGGACGTGATGCGATGCCTGCCCATGAATTAGTTGCATGGCTTGGTGCGCGTCATTCATTGCGCGATGTCACATTTCAAGAGCCAGAAATCGAAGATGTGATTCGGCGTATTTATGAGCAAGGCTTGTTGCTGGAGCCTAGTCTGTAGTACTTTCAATCCTACAAAATGCTTGCATCCTTTTCAGATATTTGTTATGCTAGATGTAGTAGGACAAATGTTGTAATAAAAGGTCCTTATCGATCTATTTTATTCTTAGAGGAGAGCGAGAGCTTATGGATAGTTCTCTTCAAAATGCTAATCTTACCACAGAAGAGTTGACTCAATCCCTTGTGAAAAAAGAGGGCGTAGTAGAGAACGTAGGCGGCCATGATGAGGAAGAACATCATATCCACTTACCGAATCCTAGCTTATGGCCCCTTTTGTTAGGCGCTGCAATCCTGATCACCGTTACCGGATTAATATTCTTTCCCGCAAATCCTTGGCTGACTGTTGTAGGGGCACCATTAGTTGTTATCGGGATTTTAGGTTGGGCATTGGAAGACCCAATGGCACCAATGACCGATAGGCTAGCAAATTTCTATAATAGGAAAGAAATTCCATCTCCGTTTCAGCTTGGTGAACAAGTTGTAGACAAAGATGGATATATCATCGGTAAAGTTGAAGCACGCTTTACAAACTATATCCTTGTCGAGCGCAGTGGATTGCTTGTAACGACGTATTATGTACCACAAAGTCTTGTGCAGACTGATACTCGAAGAGGACTCGTTCGTTTGCCGCTGAGCGAAGACGAATTGGTACACAATGGTTATAATGCAGTGCCTGATGATCTCTACGATGAAACACCAGAGTACGGGGAGCCAGTCACAACAGGCGTAGCTCAATATGCTCGCGGTCCACTTTCACCAGCAGAGACGGGACACTACAATTATGGTCCCAACTTTCCTGGTATGAATACCGACGCAAGTGGTTCCTATCATCATGATGAGGTGCGGCCAACACCTCAACGCTATGTAGGTGATCGTCGAAGGCTCTACGCAACCGACAAAACACTGCCAAAGCGCGCCACCAATCCTGAGTAAGAGAAAGAGTAAAGAGAAAGCGCAGTCGGTCAGATTAGCCTGACCGACTGCGCTTTCTCTTTACTGGTAGTCGTAGAAGCCTTTCCTTAGCTATGACGGCGAACGTTCCTCTAAAAATGCACCTATATGTTGCAGTGGCCCTTGTTCAGCTAAGAAGACAATGGTGTAATGATTTAGCTCCGGAAAGTTGACGTAGTGACAGTCTCGGATACTTTGTTGAACCTCTACTACTGCTGGCTCTGGCACTAACTGATCATTCTCGGTAAATAATCCTTGTCCAGCTCTAAGGAGCAATGTAGGCACTGTGATGTGTACCCATTGCTGCTCTGGCCTACCCTCATCGAAATGCTCAGCTTCTTCAAGGATGCCTGCTTTATAGCATTTGGACATGACAGAGCCATCATTCTCATGCAGAACATCGTACTTGTAGTAGATGTCCATATATTTATTCCAATAAGGCCCTAGAAACGGAGCGGTTTTCAAACGCCTGATATACTCCTGAAACGAGGGAACTGTTGTTCCTAAGCGGTCAATAGCGGTTGTAAGCCATGCAGGTTGCTCGGCTGGTGTATTCCACGGCAGGGGCGTGCCAGCGTCAAGCAGAATCAACTTGCTCAACTTGTCAGGATGGTGTGCTGCAAAATACAGCGCTACAAGCGCACCAAGTGAGTGGCCTATGATGATGGGACGATTAAGGCCAAGTTCATCGATCAGCGCGGCCAGGTCTGCTGCATGAATGGGAATGCTGTACCCGTCTTCGGGCTTGTCGCTGTCGCCCCTTCCACGAAGATCGTAAGCAAATACCTGGTATTTCTTTGCGAGATCATCGGCAAGAGCTTGAAAGAAGAAAGCATTTGCGGTAAGGCCGTGAATGCAGATAATTGGCTGTCCCTGTTCTCCCCACTGCACCCAGTGGAGTGTTACGTCATCGGCAATGAGAAACTCATCACGCACTGGCTTCGTTGGCATATGCTGCTCCTTGCTGTTCAAACCTGTGCCACTTGGCAAGTGTTGCCTCTATGCGGGGCTGTCCCTCTTTTTGTCGTTGTTGCGTCGAATGCCACATCTTTTGATTATTGAGCGATGCTACCTTGGACCAGAAGATGCCTTGTGCGATACGCATATAATCATCTGATTTCGGGGCGAAGAGAAAGGCTTTGTCAGGTTCTAAATAGAAATACTGACCTTTTTCAGCATACCATGCACGAACAGCATCTTGTGTTTGCACCGTTTCTGCGGAAAGCTTTTCACAGAGATCGTGTTGCTTTTGGCTCAATGCTCCAAAGGGAAAGCAATGTTGATGTGCATGGAACACTGATTGGTGGAAGACTCCATGCTCCCAGAAAACAGGGGGCAAGTAGTAGTATTGGAAGAAGCGTTGAACTTCTCGTTTCAAGGCAAAAAGCTCTGCATCTAACTCCGTTGGTACAGCCCCATAACAGGCATAGTGCAGCTTAGGAATGATCAATAGATGCCCCTCGACCAGAGGGGCGTGATCGGCGACAAGGCGAAGGTTTTGCGTCTCTTTAAGAATGTAGGGGGCAATAGTGCTACGCTGACAAAATGCACAATCGGCGCGTAGTAGTTCTGCACCAGAGGAGACATCGCTCCCGTTTTGCATGAAGTTACTCCTGACATAGTTAAGATATGTTCTCTCTTTTCTCAGTATAATGTAGATGTGAAGTCACCAACAAGGTTACTTAGCACTCGCTCTGTTCTGAAAACAAAGAAACATAGTCTGTTCCCTCCAATTATCCAGCGTGACGGAAGCCAGCTTCTGCCATCGTCAGTGGTTGCCCTTCGGCAAGTATACCTGCATCAACAACCTCGGCAATAACAAGAGTTGAATCACCTGTGGGTACTGTTTGGCGAACTTCGCAAGCAACCCAGCCCAATGCTGCTTGTAAGATGGGATAGCCGACTGCTGTTATCGTGTAGGGAACACCTGCCAGTTTGTCAGGGACTTTCAATGCTGACTTGCCTAATGCGCCAGCAAGTTCACGTTGTCCTGTGCGGAGAACATTTATGGTAAATTTTCCGCTATTCCGAATCATCGGAAGCGATTTTGCATCATTTTCTATAGAGACCGCAAGTAGTGGCGGATCAAACGAGACCTGTGTGAGCCAGTTCGCTGTAAAGGCGTTTACACCACTCTGATCGTTACACATAACAACGTACAGTCCATACGTAAAAAGACGTAATGCTTGCTTTTTGAGTGCTGAATCCATAACGATATCCTTTCGCTTGCTACGAATGCTTTCCCTGACGGGCAATACTACTAGCTGGTACGAGTTGTAGCTCGCCGCGCCTTCGATACAGCCAGAAGATGAGAGTCGCCACCACCAGGAATAGGAGTATCATGCCAATGATCGCTATCACCAGATTTCCGATACTCCCCACCGCTTGGGGATCAAGGAAGAAGTAGGGATACCAGTGAGCAAAGGGGCCGCGCACCTCGGTATAGATTACAAAGATGATGGGGAAGATCAACCACGATCTGAGCATTGATCCATAAGACTTCTTCATAGGGTCTCCTACCATCAACCAATCGATCCATAATCCCAATGGGACGAGAAGATGCAATAAGAAGTTTGCAATCTCACCAGTCACCGTTGGAATCGGGATATCCACCAGCAATGTCCAATAAACCAGAATAGTGACACTGCCAGCGACGAGTAATGCTCCCTTGATTTCTGGTTGATCGCCCCACCAACCAATTTGTCGTGAGCGAAACGCAAGCACAAACCAGATGGTAACGAACAGATTGGTGAGAATCGTGAAATAACTAAAGAAGTTGATAATGAGAGACAGATGGGTAAAATAGCCGGGACGCGTCATCTCCGTCGCGATCCCTTGTAGGAGAAGGCCGACAATACCAAGCATTGCCCATCCCAAGCGGAAGCGCATAAGACTCGTGTTCCTATTCACAGAGTACATCTCCTTCATATCTTCTCTAAAGAGTATATTATATAAACGGACGACACAACCGGAGAAAAAGAGGCTTCTTAGCACAATTACATATAAAGGACGTTGTACTTACAGAATCTGTGTAAAAATATACGTAAGGCGGGCATCCAGCGATGAAATGGATTGAGACGCGCAAGTAGTGTGGGGTGCCGAAGTTGGCTGTCATCAAGCAATAGGTGAACCAATCACCCTCTCGCTTTTCCTCAACACTACTTGCGCGTCTCTGCACTGAAGCAGACTAGGTTGAATCGCTAGCGGCTAGCAGAACGATTTGAAGCAGTAGTCCGCCGTACCTGTGCGACCTGTGTCGTTTTAGGCTTTCTCCTGGTTGTTCGGTACTGGGGTTCGGTCACTGCAAAAGAAGATGTTTTGTGCTTCCCCGTGGTTCTCCCAAAGCTGGACTGCTTCTCTACTCCTCTTCTGCCATCCCTCGGCTTGCTAGAAGATGAGCGTCTTGATGAGGCAACACTTTCTGGCGGTACTGTCGGTGTTCCACTCATACTACTTTCTTTCCAATGCCCTTTTTTGGTAGATACAGGCGGGTTGTCATACCTGAGTCGTACAGGTTTGCCGCTCTCCTGATGTGACGATATACGTTTGCGTTCATGTACTAATCTCTGCTCACGGTCCTGCTCATATTCCTGCGTTTCCGAAGCCTTTAGCCTTGTGAGCAGTTGTGTACCTGTCATCGACTCTTCAATCGTGAGTTTCTGCAATGAGACCACCTGCCCTAAATTGCGTGCCATACGTCGCCATTTGGGAACATCTGATGGTACTAGCAGTGTAATTGCCTTGCCTTGGCGCCCCATTCTACCTGTGCGACCAATCCGGTGCGTAAAAAGATCGCTTGATTCTGGAAGCTCGTAATTGATGACCTGATAGATTCCTTGGATATCCAGCCCGCGTGCGGCTACATTTGTGGCAAGTAATGTCTGCACTTGCCCCTTACGGAACGCAGTAAGCACCGCCTCACGTGCACTTTGGCTCTTATTACCATGTAGTGTTCCCACTGTAAAGCCGAGCCGATTGAGCTGTTTGCCTAGTTTCTCGACACCGAATTTCGTCTTGCCAAAGATAAGACTACTTTCTCCCTCAGTAGAATGTAAGAGGGTACAGAGTGCTGCCATTTTCTGTTCCTGCGGAACCTGGTACGCAATCTGTTCAATAGTACTTTGTGCACCAGTAGCCTGTGAAATGGCAATGGTGACCGGATTTTTGAGAAATTTTTTCTGAAGCGTCACAATCCAGTCCGGCATGGTTGCTGAGAAGAGTGCCATTTGTCGTGTGTTCGGCGTAGTTGTCAGAATCTCTTCAATCGCTGGCGCGAATCCACTATCCAACATTTGGTCTGCCTCGTCCAGCACGCACATGCGCAATTGGCTCAGGTCCAAACTGCCGCGATCAAGATGGTCTTTCACTCGTCCGGGTGTGCCTACGACGATCTGCGAACCATACCGTAGTGCTGACAGTTGAGGACTATAAGGTCGTCCTCCTACCAGGAGTGCCGTCGAAAGCCTTCGGCTGATTGTTAGCTTGTTCAGCACGGTGTTTACTTGGACAGCTAATTCGCGCGTTGGTACGAGTACCAGTGCCTGTACTACACGCTCCTTAGCTACCCTTTCTACCAGGGGAATACCATAGGCAAGTGTCTTGCCCGAACCTGTAGCTGACTGCCCCACCACATCGTTTCCAGCAAGGAGCGCAGGAATTGCCTCAGCCTGAATAGGCGTAGGCTCTGATATCTCCATATTTGCTAGCACCGCTTGCATTGCGGGTTGCAAACGGAATTCATTAAAAGATGACATGAAAAGTCCTTTCGGTCAATGCGCCCCTTACGGACACAATACAACTTCCTGAAGAAAGAGTGCCAACAAGAAGTACCAGGAGCAGACCGTAGGATACGGGAGCAATGCTGCTAGCTGATATCAGGTATGAACGTGTGTGCAGGAAGAGGTTATTCTACAGAGGATTGCTCAAAGCCTTTGAGTATCTTTATCGAGAACAGGATATGCTAGCATCCTGCTCTATGCCATGCAAACAGTTATAACTTTTACATTATACCTCATAGGGAGCTAACCGTCAAGCTAAGGGTAAATCACAAGATTGTGGAATTTCGCGGTGATACCATTAGAAGTCTGCCCGTTTTCGACGAAAAGAGCGATCTGACCATGTGTGTATGCAGTGTCTGTGAGTGAGCAAATCGTTTCTCCATTGATTTGCACAGTCATCATTGGCCCATTCATCGTAACTGCAAGCGTGTTTTTTTGCCCGATCGGGTGAAGCAGCTTTGTATGAGTGCGATGTACAAGAAATGTTTGTTTCAACCCATCGCTTCCATCGAGTGTCTCCTTGCTAATGGCATACATGCTGTTGCCAAAGATATCGATACGGTAGTCATGGTCGAGGTTACTATCACCGCGTAGGTAGAGACCAACACTATCGTTTTTGTCTCCTTGCACAAGCGTGAAGCTTGTGGTAAGTGAGAAATTGGTAAGTGTTGTACTCGTTGGAATACTCTCGACGAGCACATTATGTGTTGTGCTAGATAAGGTGAGGACACCACCACGAAGTGTACGTCTATATCCTGATACGTTTACAACAGACCATCCCTTACTATTATCGGAAAAATCATCTGAAAACAGTGGAAATACCGTTCCCTGAACTGTCGGGATTTGTGTAGGAGTACGTGTTTTGTTGGGTGATGATGAAGTATGTGCTTTCTCGTTAGCAAATTTCAGCGTAAGAAAAATTACTCCTGTAATAAATACAAGGAGGACAACCATGTAAAGTGGGATAAGTTTTACATGTTTTTTGTTCTTTTCGCGTCTCATGACTACCTAGCTAGGAAGACGTTCTGGCGCAGGATAGACGGCTATTGCATCGAACGAGGCCGCTACTCCACTAGATGAATTTCCGTTTTCGACGAAAAGCATGATCTTTCCACGCGTAAACTCGCCATCACGTACTGATTTCACAACGGTATTATTAATAAGTAAGACGATATGTTCCCCCTTCATAATCACCATCACAGTATTTTTCTGACCTTTGGAGTGAAGAGCCGAGGAATGCTGAGGTTCAGCAAGATATGTAGCATGAATTTTTTGAGTAGCGTCCACAGTAGTTTTTGCTATATCGTAGGTATCATCTCCATAAATATCAATATAGTATCCCTGTCCAATGTTGCCATTCGCCCGGAGATAGAGACCAGCACTATCGTTTTGATCACCTTGTAGAAGCGTCATAGTAACTGCCACTGAAACGTCATCATAGTCGGCACTTGATGGAAGAGGCTCACGAAATGGCTTGTGGTTTGCCCCCATTATTGTAAGTGTTCCGTTATTAATTGTGCTCCCATATTTCGCATCGGTTCCTACATCCCAATTCTGGCTATTATCAGAAAAATTATCAGAGAAAAGTGTCGCTAGTGTTGGACTAGGCACAGGATGAAGAGCACCGAATGCTCTTATGTTTTTCGTTGTTGTAGTTTTTATATCCCCTTGTTGTCGAAAGAACAGCAGTAAACCACCGAAGAAAAGGATAAAAACAAGCACACACGCAAGAAGCAATGCTCGCTCTTTGTTAGTGATGTTCACTCCGTATGCGCTCCTGTTCCTCTTGAATATGCTCAGAAGCAAGTAAGCCCTGAGTGATAATTTGACAGTAGAGTGTGATCACCTGATGAGTTGAGAGTCTGCCATCTGGACGGAACCACGTTGCAACCTCTGTACACATCGCTATGATAGCGTACGATGCAACTTTGCTATCACTTTGCCGAAACACACCGCGTGCCATTCCATCGTTCAAAATTTCTTGTATCAACGTTTCATAAGTATCTCGTAAGGAAAGGATGTGAACACGATTTTCGCCCTCTAGTGCTCGAATTTCAGTATCAATGATGAAGAATTCTGCTTTGTGGGCTGTATGCAAGCGAATGTGATTGGCGATAGCTTCTTGTAAACGCTGTAGTGGGTCTTGATACTCTTGGATGATACACTCCAGTTGCGTATTCAAGCGTTTCATGTATACTTCCATGATTTCGACGAGCAGCGATTGCTTACTTGGATAATGATGATAAATACTCGCCGCTTGGATGCCCGCTACACGCGCAATATCACGTAGTGGTGCAGCGTGATAGCCATACTCCGCGAACAACTGCACGGCAGCTGCAAGGATACTCTCACGCATAGGCCGACTTTCGGGCTGCATAAACTTTCTCCCCTTTTTCCTTTCTATGATCGTGTTTATTGTAACAGAAAGTTTGGTCTATGGACACCCAGCGTTGTTGGCGTTTTAGGTCTACTACGGTTTTTCTTGACGAACAAGAGCAACGCTGTTTGACATCATTGGACATACATCTCTATACTTGACGGCAAAGATGCAAGAGTGCATCTCTATAAAACAGGATGAAGGCAGAAGTTTATGCAATTAGTGTCAGCTCTTGTAAAAACCATCAGAATACACCTCTTGGAAATTCTGATGCTAGTACTACTTGGTGTTATCCTTTTTTTTGGAGCTTTTTGGAAATATTATGACGTACATAGCTATGCATGGTACTTTTCAGATGTGGCGAAATATGAGTGCTACGCCCATGTCTTTTGGCAAGGTACATCAGGACTAACAATGTTTCCTAATGAGCAATGTGGTTTTCTTGTACCATCTTCCTCCCCGCAGCCTTTCCACACGCTGCCAAAAGAATATCCGTTGCTTACGCTCATTCCATTCAGTGTAGCATTAGTTGCTCCCACCGCATTCTATCATATCGCCTTTGCATGCCTTATAGCGTTTCTCATCGCAATACTCTATTTTGTGCTTGCATATGTGGGAACGCGAGGAGCCTCTGTTGCTTTTCTCGTATATCTATTGCTTGGCTGCTGGTCCACTGTGGAGGGACGCTTTGATCTTATTCCATCTATGCTCACATTCTTTGCGGTGATCTGCGCTGAAAAGACGCGCTGGAAGTGGGCATTCGTGTTGTTAGCACTAGCTACTATGTGCAAGTTTTATCCTCTCATTTTGATTCCGCCGCTTCTTCTTGCACAACAGGCGTATCTAAAGGGGTCATGGTTTGCTTGGCGAAAAATCCGTCCTCTCGGTATCTTTGTCGCAATTTGTGCAGGTATAACGCTCATATCGCTTTTTTTGAGTGTAGATGGAACGCTGGGACCTTTGAGCTATTTTAAAGATCGACCCATTCAAATCGAATCACTCTCCGCTTCTGTCCTCTGGCTGGCCGATATGCTAGGAAAATATCCACTTACATATGTGTATAGCTTTGGCTCTTACAATGTCATCAGTCAGTTGTCATCAGTTGTTTCTCAAGGTGGAAGTATTCTTCTTGTTGTAGGGTTGCTCTATACATGGTGGTTGCAGTGGCGGGGCACTATAACTTTTCCACTCTCAGTAGTAATGACCCTTCTGGTTGTAATGATTACAGGAAAAGTGTTTAGTCCTCAATATCTTATTTGGGTAGCACCACTTATCGCTTATGTTGGGAAGGCACATTGGAAGTGGCTATTAGGCTGGGGAAGCATCAGTATCTTGACAACGCTAATCTATCCCTGCCTATACGAACGCTCATATTTCTCATTTATCCCTTTTCTACCACCGTTGTATGCCACCATTTTTGTACGCAACATGGTGCTACTTCTCTTTATACTTGTTTTGTTTTATTGCGTATCACGTCACAGCACGACAAGAGAGAGAATTGTCTCATACCATCCATCGGTTCATGATGAAAAGTATGCTTAGACGCATTCATGAAGGTGGTACACGATTTCTTAAGCTAGGCGAACGTAAGGAAACGTCAACTACAGTGTTGTTTTACGCTGTTTGTTGTTGAGCTTGGCGTTTCCATCGTCTGTGCGTGATTTCTGCTTGCCAGCGTTGTCTTTCCATATCTATATGAGCTTCATATGTAACACGCTGAGCAGTTTCACTGGCATGTTGACGTTCTATTTGCCGAGACCTCACCTGAAGAGTAGGCTCGTCACCAAGGGACATTAAAGCACGGAGAAGTATCAAGTTGTATCACCTGTATACGTTGTGTGTCTCTCATGAGTATTTATAGAGGAGAGGGTACTCTCACACGTATGCCTCGTGAAGATTCATTGCTATCACCATGTAAGGAGAAGAAATACGATGGACGAGCAGAACAAAGACCTTGGCACACAGGGCAAGGAAAATATTGTGAAGGGTAAACTAGACCAGGCTGTTGGCAAGGTGCAGGAGAAGGTAGGAGAGGCGACTGGCAATACTGAACTGGAAGCCAAAGGCAAGGCTAAGCAAGTCGGGGGAACTGCCCAATCCACGCTCGGCAATGTCCAGCAGAAGATAGACAGCGCTCTCGATCCTGACAAAAAGTAGTCTTGTTTCCAAGCGTCCCTGGAAACAGTCGAGAAGAGAGGACCACTGCTCACTGTGGTCCTCTCTTCTTTTTTGCTCAGGAAAGGTGGCACATGATCAAAGAACGCTACCTCTCGTCTTTTCTTTCATAGTTCATGCACCCACTCCTCTTGAACAGAACCACATGATCTCTCTGGACAGCACGAGAAAGCAACCTCCCCTACATCTTGTAGGGTGTACAACGAAAAAGAGATGCAAGAATATGACGAACAATTCCTGTGACTTTTTTGGAGTCGTGTCGTCAAACAAAAGGTCGTACAGATGTGTATGGATATTACACATGTGAGAAAGAAGAGGAACCAGAGATGTATGACACTTTTGCACTAGTTGTGTAAACTTTCTCATTCTTCAAGGAGAAATACTATTTCAAATAATTAGAAAAGAATAAGTAGAACGTTTTACTGGTAAAAGTTGAAGCGAATGAGAAATTCTTGCCGTACTACCGTTGAAATATCGTTTTATGTAACTGTTTTACTCCGTCCATAAATACTGGACATGTATCGAAAAGGAGTTCTTTGTGAACATCATTGATGCCGTTATTCGTTCCTTTCAGTCAGCACTGGTATTGCTCTTCGAGTTTGTGCCACGGTTGCTCGGCTTCCTGGTGATCTTGCTGATCGGGTGGCTTGTGGCTTCCGCGCTCGCCAAAGCTGTTACCTTCCTTCTGAGAAAAATTGGCTTTGATCGCATCGCCGACCGTATTGGCTTGTCGCGCCTAGGCCAGCAGGCCGGTATCAAGACTGATGCTGCCGACATTCTCGGCAAACTTGTCTACTGGTTCGTTTTTCTCATCTTCCTGGTCCCAGCGGTCAATGCGCTTGGTCTCACCACCGTGAGTGATTTGCTTGGACGTGTCATCGGCTACTTGCCCAATGTGTTCGTCGCCATCCTCGTCCTCTTCCTGGGGACGCTGGCAGCAACGCTCGTCGCCGACATTGTGCGTGGTGCCTCTGCAAGCTCAAAAGTTGGCAATCCCAATCTCTTCTCGAATATTGCCCGCTACGCCATTCTTGGGTTCGTGGCACTGATCGCCCTTGAACAGTTAGGCATCGCCACCTCCTTGTTGAACATTCTGTTTACCGCGATTGTGGGTGCAGCAGCCCTTGCCACGGGCTTGGCCTTCGGTCTAGGTGGACAGGAGACCGCTCGCAAGTACTTAGATCGTACCGAGAGTAACGTTAGCACCGCCGCGCCACAGATCGAGATGCAGCAGAACATGACTCAAGCAAGGACGCTTCCACCATCGGCACGTCCTGATGTCCCACGAGGCAGGTAACATGCTCCACTCGTCTCATGAGTGAGCGTTCCCATCGTTTGTCGTTACTAGACTAAATGCAAAGCGTTCCATGCGAAATGAAGGAGAACACCTATGTATCCATACGATCAAAACAATCAGCAGATGTATCAGCAGTATTCCCAGGCTTATCAGGATGGAAATTATGGTTCCATCGATCAGAATCAGGCCATGGGCAATATACAGCAGTTCATGCAGAATGCCCCTGCTGACACGCAGCAACAGGTCTATCAACAGCACTTTGAGCAAATGCCCTATGACCAGCGCTCACAGTTCGCGCAACAGATGCCTCAAGAGTACGCTGCAGACCCCAATAACCCACAAGGGATGGCACAAAGCTTCCATCAGATGGGACAAGAGCAGCCAGGCATGCTCTCACAGATGTTTGGGCAGGAAGGGACTTCAGGCAACATGATGGGGCAAGGGGGTCTCGGCGGACTCGTGGGAGCAGTGGCGCAACATATGATGAGTAATCGAGGTGGTGGAAACTTCTAGCGACTGGGGAAGGAGAGCAGAGTAGCTCCTCCTTCCTCGTATCCACCTCTCTCAAGATGCATGCTTTTTGGCAAGCATGGTTGTTCGATGCGAAGAAAGCAATGAGGAGAGTTCTTCTTGAAAGGAGAACATGATGAAAGAACGAACGATTATTGAAAGAAGAGGGAGTTCAGCCCTCAAATATGGCATTCTGTTTGGCATTCTTCTTGGAGCATTTCAGGTTGTTCTCACGCTCCTCACCAATTACTTGAATTTGGGGAGCTTTGCTCTTTTCGTCACCATTGGTGGCTTCGTTCTTGCACTGATTGTCTACCTGCTTGCTGGAATACGCGCCTCACAGGAGACAGGCATGATGGGAACAGGTGCCTTCGCAGGTCTGTGGACAGGCGTGGTGAGTGCCATCATTGTGTTTCTTGGTGCGCTCCTGCTTGCCTATCTGAATCTTGGCACCTTACGTCAGCAAGCAGATGCAGCGGCACGTGCTACCGCTGAGCGACTGCACCAAACGGTTCCTGTCACCACGGATCAGCTCTTGCTTTCGACAGCTGCTATCACGGGCCTGACTGGACTGGTGCTCTCGATCTTGCTTGGTCTCATCGTGGGAGCGATTGGAGGGGCGATTGGCAGAGGGCGTGCCTCACGCCGAACCCTTGTTGCTCAAGAGACGGCGTATCGGGGTGTGCCAACGCCACCAACGGATAGATAATCTTGTTCAGGTGCCCTGTGTTCACTCGTGTCGAGAGATGTAAGGAAGGAGAGCATGGATGCAGACTGAGGAGAGAAGGCCTCATCCTTGCGGAGATGTTTCGGATGTCCTGCTTGCTGAACGCACGCTTGTAGGGGATCAGGATGCCTTTGCGGTCCTCGTGCGTCGCTATCGTCCGGGGCTTTTTTCCTTCATCTGTCACCTGACACGCAATGGGACCGAGGCCGAAGACATCGTGCAGCACGTGTTTCTCAAGCTCTATCTCGCCTTACCCACGCTACGCACCGACCAACCACTCCAACCCTGGTTGTTTCAGGTTGCTCGCAATCGGTGTTGCGACGAGGTGCGTCGCAAACGGCCACAGTCCTTCTCGGAGCTAGAAGAAGAGATGGGGACGAGCGAGGTCTCGGAACTCACACTGCTACTGGACACCCACTCCTCACCAGAGGAGATCGCAGAACAACACGAACTCCAGTCCGTTGTTCAGCACGCGATCAGTACCTTACCTGCGAAGTTTCGTGCAATTGTTCTGTTGCGTTATGTAGGACAACTGAGTTTTTCTGAAATTGCTCAGGTGCTTGGCATTCCAGAGCAAACCGCAAAAACGTACATGCATCGAGCGAAACCGCTCTTACGCGTTGCGTTACATGCTCAGTGGCATGTCCATGTGTAGGATGCTCTCTGCGAGACAGCGGTTTTCGTGGAAGCAGCAACGCTAGCAACATGACTGCAAGACCATCCAGGAGTAGAGATTGTGAGCCGTGACTGCGGGGGCGCCTACTCTGAAGCGATCAAGGTTAGAGTCCCTCAAGCTCAACGAAATTGGGAAGGACATGCCCTTGCCTTTCCTCAAGCCCCATTGTCGCTTGCAGTCCTGATGGACGGGGAGCAGTCTATTCACGCCGGTCGCTGTCTGTTCCCAAACGCACCGCATGTTACCACAAAGGCTCTCCCGTTGCTTCCACCAGTATAGCAGATGCCCTCTTTCTCAGATGCCCTCTCCTATCTACCAATTCGTATATGAGTTACCATTTTCTCCGCGCCTGTTCTGATGTTATGTTTTGTGCCCGGTTGCGATATACAGGTGAGATCTCAAACAAGTGAGGAAAGTGATGCAACAGAAAAGCGTCGTGCTGAATGACTCAGGGAACGCGCAATTGTACCGGCGCACTGCTCCTACCCTCCTGGCCTACCTGCTTCGGCAAGTGTCTTCACGAGAGGATGCTGAGGATCTACTGCTGGAAGTCTTTCTGGCAGCGCTAGAGAATGAGCAATTCAAGGGCATAAATGAGGAGAAGCAACTGGCGTGGCTACGAACTGTGGCACGTTATAAAGTAGCCGATTACTACCGGCGCTTTACTCGTCATCCTGGCGTCTCGCAAATTGTTGGCAACACCCTGTATGCCAGTGCTTCGCATGTCAGCGTACACAGCGACAGCGGAAACACCACTACCAGCTTCGTGTTCGCGTTTCGCACGCAAGACGGCCATAAGCTGTGGCAACATGATTTGGCGTCCTGGCTCGTCTCTTCTCCAACCGTGGTGGGCGGCGTTGTCTATGTCGGCACCTTCGCTGGCAATGTGTATGCACTCAAAGCTGGCGATGGCTCAGAGGTGTGGAAGCATAATCTGGGTGGTCGTGCCGACTTGCAGCCACCAATCGTAAGTCATGGGTCGATCTATGTAGAGGAGGACGGCAACGCGATCGGTGCCACAGATAATACCACGCCTGCGGCCGTCAGCGCGCTTGATATGCATGGCAATCAGCTCTGGCAGGTGCAGAGTGAAAGCGCGAAGACGAGGATAAGCATGCAGGCAGTAGCAAATGGCGTCATATACATCAGCCAGTTCCCCGGCCAGATTACTGCCTCTGATGCCCGCTCAGGGAGAACCTTATGGCATCAGAGGTATGGAGCCAGCTACCTTGATAAAAGGGGTGAGCAGGGTGGTATCCTCTCTGGCGTGGTTGTAGCTTCCTGAACCCACCCCCCCGTACCCAAAGGCGAGACTGGGCTCTCACCTGAATAAAGAACGTGTGCTGGTGTGCTGCAAAGCAGCACACCAGCACACAACACACGCAAAAATAAAATACGGGCGTCAGCGTGGCTGACACCCGTTGGGAGAAAGGAATGACCAATGCAAAAATGCTCTCAGCATATCATAAGGTACAAGCTTATCTATCTATGGGTCATGATTCAGTTGCTGTATTTCATCTCAGCATTTCATACTGGTTGGTGGAATGGCCTGTTTACGGGCAACTCCATCCAACACTGCTGTCAGGGGATGGACTTCTACCAGGTTCCCAACGGCGCTTATGCTTTCTGGCACCATGGCAGTCTGATCGGCCAGAAACTGCTTGATGGCTCGGTCTACGCCACAGGGTATGTCGTCAACGACAATGTCTACCATCCTCTGTTTACGCTGACGATGGGTTCCGTATTTCTCCTGCTGTCCCCGAATCAGGCATTTTTCGCCTGGATGATTCTTAAGCTGATCATCACGCTGGTGGGAACGGCTTACTTCTTCTGGAGTTTTCGCGACAGGAAGTATATCGGCCTGGCAGTTTTTGTCTTGCTGGCGAATGCTACGCAGTATCTCGAAATTGCTATTGGGCAGTTTCAATCTCTTCTCAACGTTTTTCTTTTGCTCCTCCTGATCAATCTGGTCAAAAGGCAGAGCGGCCTGTGGGGAGGTATCCTCTACTGCCTGAGCTTGCTGGTCAAACCAGTTGGTTTCCTCTGGCTCTGGGTTCTTCTCTGCAAACGACGCTTCAAAGTGACACTGGTTGGTGGAATATTTTTTGTCGCCTGTACCCTGATCTTTCTCTTCACTGGCTCTGGCTCCTATTACCTCACCAATCTGACCGCTCACTTACTTGTCTCGATGTCTCGTCCTAATGACATGCCTTCCTAGCTCTTTTGCGATGCTCAATTTCTGGCATCTCGATGTGACCCCGGATAGCTTCTATGGTCCCAATCCAGGGACAATGGGCTGGCAGTGGATGGTGGTGAGCAAAGTTGGACCAGTGCTTGTGCTGACGCTATCCGTGCTGGTAAGGGATATCGTGCCCGTTTACAAACAGGCAAAAGTGTTTTGGAAAGAACTCCGTAATATGAATAGAAAAATGGAGATGTTTGGATAACCCAAAGAGGCCCAGTGCTACGAAAGCTGCTATGAAGTGCAGAGGAGCGGGCATGAGATGTGTACAGATACTATTTTCAGGTGTTATCATAGGTTCAACCTGACCTCTTTGCCGATCTCGCAGCCTTTTTGGGGTGCGCAGAGTGACCAAAGAGTGACCATATTCTCTTCACCAATGAGGCTCTCGCCAATCGTCGGTTCGAGACGCTTGTGACTTGACCCTATAACACGAGGGAAGGTCGTGTTATAGGGTCAAAGAGTTAAACGTTTCTTGACAGATGTCTCTCTTGTCCATTATACTATAGAGAAAGTTAGTTGATCGACTAAATCTGGAGAGATGTGTTGACGACAATGGTACCCAAACGGGAACGCCTGATAGAGGCGGCCCAAACAATGTTTTATCATCAAGGTGTGAACCGGACTACACTAGCCGATATCGCTCAGCAGGCGCAGGTTCCGCTGGGGAACATCTACTATCACTTTCGTACCAAAGAGGCGCTGGTGGAGGCCGTGATCGAGGCGCACGAGCGAGAGATGCAGTCTATGTTTGCGCAGTGGGAGAGCCTGTCCGAACCACGCCAGCGGCTCGTGGCCTTGCTCGCAGTCAGCCGCAAGCAGGAGTCGGTGCTGGCGCGTTATGGGTGTCCGCACGGTAGCCTGTGTCAGGAGCTGGATAAAGAAGATACCGCGCTGACGCAGGTCGGAGCACGCATATTCCGGGCATACCTGGATTGGGCGCAGACACAATTTCTGCAACTGGGCCGGGACGAGCAAGAGGCGAGAGACCTGGCGATCGATCTCATCTCATCGCTGCAAGGCACGTTTGTGCTGACCGCAACCTTTCGCACGCCAGAACTGCTGGAGCGTAAACTGCAGCGGCTAGAGATGTGGGTGCGCAGCCTTTAAAATCTTTGCTTGCTTAGCGAGCAAGCAGTATTTTTCATCAAAATGGCGGGAGACCCACACTCATACGGCGAAGTGCCAGAATCACTGCCACGATATGGATCTTCCGCAGGCTCACTGATGGAAGATCCCCCCAGAACTGCTGAGGTGCGGGCATTTACCTCAGGTCACACAAAGCGCCAGCGGGTCGCGTTTCCAAGGGCGGTGGACTCCGGGTTGATTTCTGACTCCTCAAAGTGCCAGCCGAAGGCGATCTGAGGGCGAACGGCATAAAACGGTCCAGGCAAATGGTTCGGGTCCACGTTCCAGTGGTACTTCTCATTGTACAGGTTCACCACCAGTCCCACCAGGGCTACATCGCTCACCGTTTCAGCCACTCCTTCAATGATCACCACTTCGCTCCCACTCTCCAGGTGGACCGTGATCGTGGGACTGGCGGTCAGGTTCTGCGCAGCAAGTGAACCCGTGCTGAAATAGAAGGTACCGTCGAGCCAGACACCCCACACTGGGCGACTGTGCGGCCGACGATCAGGACGAGTCGTCGCGATCCAATAGTTGCGCGCCCTGGTAAGTCGCTCAGTTGCCCACAGCCATGATAGGCGTCCCGACCCAACGGAGTTGCCAAACATCCGAGGCTGGCTGGGCTCTGGATCAAGGCTTCCACTGATCTCCATCTGTGGTTCCATCACACATTCCTCCTTTTGCTCTCGTTCCTGCAAGGGAAAATCCACTGGCTATGCCGATTTGAGCACACGTTGCCGCAGGAGATGCAACTTGGCGCGACCATACATGCTTCTTTTCATGAGCTTCAGCCGATTCACGTGCCCTTCTAATGGACCATTACTCCAGGGCAACGTCAATCCCGTAAACACAGCCGCTTTGTCTTGTTGGATGCCTCTGGCAAACGACTCCAGCTCGGGCAAGTGGCTCGCTTCTACCGAACTTAGCCAGGTGTCCAACTGATGTCCCGTATGCTCCCGGATCATCTTCATGAAAGCTTGCGCCAAGTAGTAAGTGGTTGCTGCACTTGGACTGGCCTGCCTGATCAGCGCCAGTTCTTCTTGCTGCATCTCGTCTAGCTTTTCTGGTTGACACATAAACAGAAAGGCTGGCACGCTGTGCAGAGAAGTTTTCCAGCGGTGCAGGTAATGTATTGTTGGAAGAATTGTTCTGTTCTTTAGTATACCACCTTTCGCATCAGCGAGGAAGCGGGAGAACCAGCGTTGGTGGCTGATGATCCCAATACCCCTTGTAGATACAGGGGGAGGTAAATGACCAGCGGCACGAGTATCATTCCTAATCAGGCAGTGCTCGCTGACGTAAGCCTTTGAGCGGGAGCGAGCGATGGTACTCCTGAGGATAGACCACCTGCAAACTCTGTTCTGTAGCCTGAATGGATAAGGTCACTTGCTGACCAGCGAGTTTGCTTGAGATATAGTAGGGATACACATCACCTTTCACAAAGCCCTGGCGATTGACCCGCCGCACCAGGTGTTGTCCTTTCACACGGCTTAACCAAGCGTCAGGAGTGACGAGATCAGGAACAGAAGGGAGAGAGGGCAGATTGGGAAAGGCAACCCGGGGAGGTCGATTGCCACAACTGATCCGCTTTCAGAGGTCGCTGCCAATTAGAGTGAGCCACAACTGCTTCTGTCGCCTGACGAACCTCATCCAAGGACTTGGGACGATGGAGTTTCAGACATTCTTGATTGAGGGTGCGATGATATCTCTCGACAAAGCCATGTTGTTGTGGGTGATGGGGATCGCAGATGAGCACGCTGACTCCCAGGCAGTGACACAAGCGCACCAAGGCGGCGGGAAAGTCACTACCTTGGGGAGATCCCACCCAGCGTGTGTCCCGGTCCAGAGTGATAGAGGAAGGGAAACCGTGTTCAACGAATGTCTGTGCCACAGCAGCCAGAGCTGTCTCGGCTGTAAAATCGGAGCGCACATGGTGAGCTAGCAGGACTGACGTCCCTTTATCGATGCTATTGAGCGTTTCTACCACGTGTTGCTTTTTGCCGTGTGGATCGAGCCGCGTCCGGGAGAGGCGTCTTTGAAGTCGAGCTGCCAATGCAGCATTGGCGCTGGGCGTTCGATGGGATCCGGTCAGAGTGGGGAGACGAGAGGCAATGCGCCCGTTTTCGCGGCATGTGCCGGTGGATGGTGCGGGGTGATTTCGGTAGCCGCAGTTGCTTTTCTTTCAAGAGTTCATCGCGCGTCAAATAAGAGAGGATGGCCTTGGGGCCTGGCGTGCGGCTCAGGCCTTCTGGGGGCTCATCCCGGATCTCTAACAGCCGGTCTACCACTTGCGGGTCGAGTCTGGGAGGTGCATGATGAGGGGCACGGGAGAGCCCGCGCAGTACCTGCTCATCATCGGCGGCCACACTCAACAGGCGTTTTTTCCACTTGTCGACCCGGCTCATTGACATACCCGTTGCCTGGGCCAATTGACTGCGGGTCCAGTTGGAATGCAGAATCATCAATCGTCGAAGATTGGCTCGGGCGGCGTAGTAGACGGCTTCCATGACAGTCTCCTCCTTTTTGGATTGAGTCACTATTTCGATTTCTATGAGGAGTGTACTGCCTTTTCTTTTCGAGGTCTACGATGTTGGGAAACTTCCCCTCTGACGAGGTAGGGGAATCATACACAATGCGCAACGAGAGAAACGCAAGGAAAGACGAGAGAAAAGCCCACTGTGCTTTACCTGCATGATGGGTTTGCTATTTCACCTCCCCGCACTCACTTGATCCCGATGCGGACTCGGTAACTAAAATACCAGGGAATGGGTTCGGACCCGATATGTTGGAGCGCGGCTTGTCTGAGGCGATCAAAATCGATCTCTTGTTCGGTGAACTGGAACTGGTGGCTGAGTGCACTGCTCTGCATCATCTCAAGAAACCGTACCGCGTCTCCCTGCTCGATATTCAGCACGCGCCCAGCTAGCCGAGAAGCTCGAAAACCTGGGCGCGTACCTTTCCTAAAACCCCAAGAGTATCGAGAATATCCGCGCCGACACCGCCACCATCGCGCACCATTCCCAGCAGCATATGCTCAGTGCGAACGTAGGCACTTCCCTGCCGCTCTGCTTCGTCCAGCGCAAGTGAGAGCACCTTGCGAACTCGGGGCACGTAGTCGATTTCCTCCTCAACGGGTTGGTCTCCACGCCCAATTTTCTTTTCAATAGCAGCACGGACAGGATCAAGTGCGACACCCAATTTTTCCAGAGCCAAGGCAGCGAGACCATCTTGTTCGCGCAACAAACCTAACAACAGGTGCTCGGTCCCGATAAATGGGTGATGGAAGGACAGGGCCTCCTCGCGGGCGAGGGAGAGGACATGTTGAGCATGCCCATTGAAGCGGCTAAGATGTTTACTGGGTATCCATGTCGGCTGATAGCCCTGTAAAGCTTGAAACAGCAGTTGGTTGAGGACGCTGGTGATCGTGCGATCCTCCGTCTCGGCGATCTGCGCCAGTTGCTCATAGAAATGGACTGGAATTTCGATACGTTGACGATCCTTGCTAGACGGCATACAACTGCACCTTTCTCTGCCCTCTTTTTTCTAGTAAATATGATGGTATTTACGGTGGTATTTCTATCTCAGATAATACCACCGTAAATACCATGTTGTCAAGGAGCATCGAGGATGCTTGGCCTTGTTGTCAAGTTTTTCAAAAATGGCTGTGCTGTTCACAATTCGGAGCACATGTGCTTGTTTCAAGACAAAAATGGTCGAGATTTCGGTTCTGGCACACTTTAGGTGATGCCCGCTTACTATCTGTCCAGAGAGATCGTTCTACAGAAGACCCAAAAATTGTAGAAGGATCGTGTGAAAAATATGAAAGTGCCTGTTGCGTTGGCTTT
>JAABUQ010002069.1_pt1 | contig 40739 bp, 45 predicted proteins | sample 5560001 | NCBI WGS metagenome assembly JAABUQ01 (sample SAMN10711888, study PRJNA513371) | rock metagenome | isolation source: Antarctica rocks | place: Antarctica: Victoria Land, Finger Mt nord | collected 2015-12-18
CGGCCAGGCAGCCGGAGATGAAGGAGACCAGCGCCGCCGTCCGCCCGGTGTCGATGCCCATGAGCTGCGCCGCGTCCGGCTTCTCCGCCATGGCGCGGATCGCGAGGCCCAGCCGGGTGCCGCGCATGAGCAGGAGCAATGCTGCGACCAGCACCGCCGTGGCCGCCAGGATCAGGATCTGCGCCGTCGTGATTCGGACATCGCCGATGCGGAACGCGTCCGCGCTCACGATGCCCGGCGGCAGGCGGCGGATGTCGGGGCCGAGCCAGCTCGTCAGCGCCGAGTACAGCGCCAGCACGCCGCCGAGCGTCACCATGAGCGACGACAGCTCCGGCGCGTGCATCCGGCGCAACCGGGCCAGCAGCAGCCAGTCGAGCACCACGGCGATGCACCCGGCGCCCAACGCCGCAAGCGGCAGCGCCAGCCAGATCGGGGCGCCTGCCCGCGCCATCCAAAGCGCCAGCAGCGCCCCGGCCGAAAAGTAGAACCCGTAGGTCAGATTGATGACCCGCAGCACGCCGAACATCAGCGTGAAGCCGAGGGCGAACAGGGCATAGGCAGCGCCGAGCAGGACGCCGTTCACAAGCTGCTGGGCAAGCATCGCCGGGTCCTTATGGGGTTCGCGCGCCCGAAGCAAGGCCAGGGCGCTGCCCTGGACCCGTTGGGGCCGGAGGCCCCAAACCCCCAAATCCGGGGTCTGGGGCCGCCGGCCCCAGTGGGGTCCAGGGGCAAAGCCCTTGGCCTTTACTGCGACGCGATGCCGAACTTGCCGCCCTGCATCGCCAGGACCACCACGCCCTCCGTGCTGGCGGGGTCGCGGCCCGGGGTGAAGGTGAACGGCCCCATGACGCCGTCGTATTTCGTGGCCAGCAGGGCGTCGTGGATCTTGGCCGGGTCGGCGGCGCCGGCGCGGGCGATGGCGTCCGCCAGAATGTGCATGCAGTCATAGGCCTGCGCCGAGAACTGGTCGGGGTCGCGGCCATACTTGGCGCGGAACTTGGCGACGAAGGCCTGGTTCGCTGGGTCGTCCTTGCCCACGAACCACGGGCTGCCGACGATCAGGCCATCCGCAGCGCTGCCCGCGATCTCCCCCAGCTTGGGCGCGTTGGCGCCGTTGCCGCCGATGAACATCGTTTCCCGGCCAAACCCCAACTGCCGCGCCTGCAGCACCACGCCCGCCGTCGGCTCCACCAGGGCGGCAATCGCGACCGCATCCGGGCGCAGCGCGCGCACCTTGGTCAGTTGGGCGCTGAAATCCGTGTCCCGGCTGGCGAAGCTCTCGACCCCCAGAATGCTCAGCCCGGCCTTCTCCGCCGACGCCTTCATCACGTCGAAGCTCGATTTGCTGAACACGCTGTCGTTCGCGTACAGCAGCGCGATGCTCTTCACCCCGTGCGCCTTGGCGTAGGCCAGCGTCACCGGGACGACATCGCTTTCCGGCAGGCTGGTGCGGAACACGTAGGGGCCGATCCCGGTGATCCCCGCCGCCGTGGTGCTGCTGCCGATGATCGGGATCTTGCGCTCGTTGGCGACGGGGCCGGCGGCGAACATCTCCTCCGACAGGGTCGGCCCGATGATCGCGACCACCTTGTCGCGCCCGATCAGCTTGCGGACCGCGTTGATGTCCTGATCCTTGTTGCCGGCGCTGTCCTCGACCGTCAGCGCGATCTTGCGGCCCCCCACGCCCTGCGCGTTCACCTCCTCCAGCGCCAGTTGCAGCCCGTCGCGGATCGCGGTGCCGTAGGCGGCGTTCGGCCCGGTCAGGATCTCCACCGAACCGACCGGGATCGGGGGGCCGGATTGGGCGAAGGCGGACGGGGACAGCGCCAATGCCAAGGCCGCGGCGAGCAAGGGTCTGCGGAGCATCATCGGCGGTTCCTTCGGGGAGGCGGATCGGCGGGGACCGTAGTGAAAACGGCTCGATAATCAAGCCGGCTTGTCCCCGCCCCGGCGCCGGGCCATGGAAGCGCCATGACCACGCTCCGCATCGCCACCTGGAACATCAACTCGCTCCGCCTCCGGCTGCCGCTGCTGGAGCGGCTGATCACGGCGTTGGACCCGGACGTGATCTGCCTGCAGGAAACCAAGGTGCCGGACGAGCTGTTCCCCGACGCGGCGCCCGGCGCGTTCGGCTACCCCTACGTCGCCCGGCGCGGCATGAAGGGCTACAACGGTGTCGCAGTCCTGTCGCGCGTGCCGTTCGTCCTGCTCGACGGCCCCGACTGGTGCGAGCGCGGCGATTGCCGGCATGTCGGGGTGGCGCTCGCGACGCCCACGGGACCCGTGGCGCTGCACGACTTCTACGTCCCCGCCGGCGGGGACGAGCCGGACCCGGCGGCCAACCCGAAGTTCGCCCACAAGCTCGCCTTTGTGGGCGAAGTCACCAACTGGTTCGCCGCGCGCCGGCCCGAGCGGAGCGTCCTCGTCGGCGACCTCAACATCGCGCCGATGGAGCACGACGTCTGGAGCCACAAGCAGCTCCTCGCCGTCGTCTGCCACACGCCCGTGGAGGTCGCGGCGATGGAGGCCTGGATGCGCACCGGCTTCGTCGACGCCATGCGGCATTTCGTGCCGGCGGAGCAGAAGCTCTACACTTGGTGGTCCTACCGCAACCAGGACTGGAAGCAGGCCAACCGCGGACGCCGGCTGGACCACGTGTGGGTCAGCCGCGACCTCCTGCCGGGCCTGCGGTCGAGCACCGTGCTGACGGAGGCGCGGGACTGGCCGCGGACCTCGGACCACGTGCCGGTCTGCGTCGAACTCGACGTGTAGCCGCGCCGGGCACGGTCACGTCACGAAGATCGTGATCTTGCGCGACATGACCGGCGGGTCGAACAGCTTGTGCTCGGCGTCCCCGAGCACGAGCTGCAGCGTGTGCCGCCCGCGCGGCAGGTCGAGGCGGGTCTCGGTTTGCCCGGCGCCGAAATGCAGGTGGTTCCGGTCGGACGGGATCGGCTCGTCAGGGTTCAGCGGCTCGTTGACGTCGATGAGCATGTGGTGGTGCCCGAAGTTCGGCGTCGCGTCGCCGGCATGGGTGATGCCCATGTTGCGCAGCCCGAACCGGCACCAGAACCCGCCGCGGAGGCGGTCGCCGTCATGCGGCCAGATGATGTAGAGCAGCGTGTCTTTTGGCGAAGGCGTCCTGTCGGCCCATGCGGGCGCGGACGCGGCGGCCGGCGAGAGGACGGCGGCCCCCAGCAGCGTTCTGCGGTGGATCGGCATGATGCTCCTTTGGACGCCCGCGCCGCTCGGTGGCCGGTCACTCGGTCCGGACAAGGCGGAGACCATGGGTCGGATAACGCACGGTCGCGTCATAGTAGTCGCGGCTCGACGGCCGCAAGTATTTGGCATCCGCCACCCAGGAGCCGCCGCGCAGCACGCGCTCCCGGCAATCCGGGGCGTCCCAGGCGCTCGTCCCGACGCGCGGCGCGTCCCCGTAGTCGCGGTGCCAGCAGTCGGCCACCCACTCGGCGACGCCGCCGCCCATGCCGAACAGGCCGAACGGGTTGGGCGGATAGGCCTCGGCCGCAGGCGGGTTCTGCATGCTGACCGGCTCGCCGCAGCCTTTGCAGCTTGCCTTGCCGGGCGCCATGGCATTGCCCCAGGAATAGCGCGTGTCCGTCCCGGCCCGGGCGGCGTATTCCCATTCCGCCTCGGTCGGCAGCCGGTAGTGCTTGCCCGTCTCGACGGAGAGCCAGTCCGCGTATTGGCTGGCGTCGTCCCAACTCGCGTTGGTGAGCGGCTGGTCCGGCCTGCCCTTCGGCTGAAGCGTGCACGCCTTGGCGTCCACGCAGGCTTGCCATTGCTGGACCGTGACGGCGGATCGCGCCATCAGGAACGGCTCGATCAGGACGGTATGCACCGGCCGCTCCGAATAATCGTCGTTGCTTCCCATGCGCAGGATGCCGCCGGGCAGCGTGACCATGGTCGGCTCGGGGATCGCCGGCAGGACGGCCGGCCTGAAGGTTTGCAGGGCTTCCTGCACCGTGCCCGGCTGACGCGGGGTGCTTCCGGCCGCGGCGGGACCGGCCGCGGGCGCCTGCGGCTCAGGCGGCTGCGGGTCGAGGTTGGGGAAGCGGGGCGTTGCTGCGGCCTCGGCCGACGGCAGGGCTGGGATTGCCGCAGGCTTGGCAGGCGCAGTGCGGTAGAACGCCGCGGCCGGCGGCGGGCCGGGCGCCGTGACGGCATGCGGCGCCTCCGCGCCGGGCAGGATGGTGCCGGCCAGGCCCGGCGCATACGCCACGTTGGACGCACGGTCACGCAACGGCGGACCCAGGACTTCAAGCGTCGCCGCACCGGCGCAGACTAAGCCGATGATGCCGATCCAGAACCTGGCCAAGCCGTGGAACGCGGGAGGCCGGCCTGCCGCGCCACGGTCAGCGTAAAATTCCAAATCCCTGCTCAGTTGCTCACCTATAGATTTCGCCTCTTCGATTTGCATCTGAGCGTCAGGAAAAAACTGTTCTTGAGTACGAAAATCTACTTTCATCCTATTCAGGACCCTGATCTGACCGCGCCTCCCCAACTTATCCATCTTTCGGAATGTTTGGAGGTCTTATGACAGAAAACGCAGTTCACAACTTGCAGTATTGTTGCGAATTCAATTTGAAAGAGCTCTCTGCAACAGGTTATAGTCATGCCTTCCGCCAAGCCAAGAGGCTTGAGGCGAATCGGGGGCACTCGCTCCATTGGCCGGTGAAGCGGCTGCGGGAAGCGCGGGTCCGAGGAAGGCTGGCCGTGAGAGCCGGTCTTACGCGCCGCGATGCCCGCTTCCCGGCGGCCGGCACCGAGATGGCCGGCCTCGTCAGGGATGCCGGCCCCGGCAGGGGCGAAGGAAAGGCCTGGGTCAGCCAGTCGGCGTCAGGACCTCGGCAGGCTGATGGCCATGATCGCTGGATGCTTTCCAGCGGCGGTCAAGCGTCCGCCACGCCCCCGACCGGATCGAGGCGGTAGCCGCCGCCCTCTGTCACCAGCAGGCGCGCGTTGCTGGGGTCCGGCTCGATCTTCTGGCGCAGGCGGTAGATGTGCGTTTCCAGCGTATGGGTCGTGACGGCGGCGTTGTAGCCCCAGACCTCGTTCAGCAGGACCTGCCGCGCCACTGGACGGGTCCCCGCGCGGTACAGGAACTTGAGGATCGCCGCTTCCTTCTCGGTCAGGCGGATGCGGCGGTTCTTGTGCGGCTCGTGCAGCAGCTTGGCGCTGGGACGGAAGGTGTAGGGGCCGATGGTGAACACGGCGTCCTCGGAGTTCTCGAAGATGCGCAACTGCGCGCGGAGCCGGGCCAGCAGTTCGGCAAGGCGGAACGGCTTGGCGATGTAGTCGTTGGCGCCGGCATCCAGCCCGCGCACCACGTCCGCCTCGTCGTCCGATCCCGTCAGCATGATGATCGGCATGCGCAGCCCTTGCCGCCGCAGAAGCGCGCACAGGTCGCGCCCGTCCCCGTCGGGCAAGCCCACGTCGAGGATGATGGCATCGAAACGGGCATCCTTGCCCGTCAGCAGCGCCTCCGCCTCCGAAACCGTCGTGGCTTCGGCAACCGCGAACTCCCCGTCGATCTGGAGCTGTTCGAGAAGCGCCTCCCGCAGGGTCGCATCGTCGTCAACGACAAGGATTGGACGCTCAGCCGTCATTCGGCAACTTCCCTTCGTAAAACCGGCGGCAACGCGCCAGCCTTGGCCTTCGTTATCGTTCTGTTCGCCAGATCGACAAAACGGGGTGATACCCCTCGAAATTGATCTGACGCAGGCCCCAACGCGCGTCAGGCCCTGTAAAATTATACCACGACGCCTTAGAATACACACTTCGTTGTGAGGCAGTTGGCCACGGCACACAAGTGGACGCCATATCCCTTGTTGGATGCCAATTATTGAGATGGAGACGACGTGGCCCAACCGCGAGGATCACAGGCGGGCCAGTCGGCCGCACCCTCCATGCCCAACCCCGACCTGCTGCATATCCGGGCCGTGCACCGCGCGGTAGCCGACCTGCGCCGCGGCACGCCCGTGCTGCTGCTGGGTCCCGACGCCGTGGTGCTGGCCGCCGACACGGCCGGCTCGGCTGGGCTGAATGAGCTTGCGGCGCTGGCGGCGGGGCCGCCCGTTCTCCTGTTGTCGCCGGTGCGCGCCGCGGCGCTGCTGCGCCGCCCGGTCGAGCCGGGGCCGCCCATCGCGCTGCGCACGGGCGGGCTGCTCGACCCGGCGCTGCTGCGCGGGATGGCTGATCCCACCGCGGCCCAGCTCCTCGCCGACCCGCCGGAGCAGGCCGTGCTGCCCGCGCCCGCGGCGGCGGCGCTCGCCCTGGTCAAGCTCGGCCGCCTGCTGCCGGCCGCGTTGGTCGCGCCGGTGCATGCCGACGCGGCTGCGCAGGCGGCGCGTCTCGGCCTGCTGGCCGTGGCGGCGGAGGACGTGCTGGCCTTTCCCGACGTGGCCGGGGCCGGCCTGGTGCAGGTGGCCTCGGTGCACGTCCCGCTCGCGGCGTCCGCCGACGCGCGCGTCGTGGCGTTCCGCGCCCCGGACGCCGGGATCGAGCACCTGGCGATCCTGATCGGCAAGCCGGAGCACGCCGGCGCCGCCGGGCCGGCGCCGCTGGCGCGCGTGCATTCCGAGTGCTTCACGGGGGATCTGCTGGGCAGCCTTCGCTGCGACTGCGGGCCGCAGTTGCACGCGGCGCTGGACCGCATGGCTGCGGAAGGCAGCGGGGTGCTGCTGTACATGGCGCAGGAAGGGCGCGGGATCGGCCTCGCGAACAAGCTGCGCGCCTATGCCTTGCAGGACCGCGGGCTGGATACGCTCGATGCGAACCGTGCCCTGGGCTGGAACGCGGACGAGCGCACCTTTCTGCCTGCCGCGGCCATGCTCGGCCAGCTTGGCATCCGCCGAATTCGGCTGCTGACCAACAATCCCGACAAGCTGACGGCCCTGGCCGCCTTCGGGGTGGAGATCGAGGGGCGCGAGCCGCTGGTGATCGAGCCGAACGGCATCAACAACCACTACCTGGCGACGAAGATGCGCCGGTTTGGCCATCTGCTGGGTTGAGAGCGCGTGGCATGATGCTTGCCGTCATGCCTGGCATGGCTCTTGCTCATGCCTTGGCATGGCTCTTGTTATGGACGAACCATGATCCCACCGACGCCTGGCGCTGACCCCGCATCCCGCCTTTTCGGCTACGCGACGCCCCCGGACGGCGCCGGGCCGATCGGGCCTGACGGCCTTTGGCCGCAGCCGATCAATGTGCCGTTCAACGAGGTGCTGAGGGCGCTGAACCCCCTGCAGCATGTGCCGGTGGTCGGCACAATCTACCGGGCAGCAACGGGCGAGACCATCCCGGCGCCGCTGCAAATCCTGGGCGCTGGCATCTTCGGCGGCCCCATCGGCATCCTGGGCGCTGCCATCATGAGCTTCGTGGGGGCGCTGTTCGCCATGGGACCGGACCTGTCGCGCCCCGCGGTTCCGGCGGGGATGTCGGCAACCGGGTCGCAGGCGCCGATGGAGCCGGTCACGCCTGGAACCCTGAAGTCCGGCGAGTACACGACCCTCGCCACCACGACCCCGGAGTTCCTGCAGAGTCCGACCCAGTTCGCCGCCGGCGGCGCGCAGCGCGGTCAGGCCGCCTACCTATCGGCGTCGCAGGAGTGGCTGCGAAGCCAGGCGCTTGAAAAAGGGTTGATATGAGCGGGGACGCCGCGGGCCAGGCGGTGCTGCATCCCGACGGCACCTTGATGCTGGGCGACATGCGGCACCGCGCGGCATTCGGGCGCGGCGGCGTGCGGACGCTCAAGCAGGAAAGCGACGGCGCGACGCCGGCCGGGCTGCTGCCGCTGCGCCGCCTGTTGTACCGCGCGGACCGGGTCGCGCGGCCGCGTGCCGCCGTGCCGGCCATGCCCTTGGCGCCGCATGACGGGTGGTGCGACGATCCGTCGCATGCCGACTACAACCGCCCGGTCCGCCTGCCGCATGACGGGCGGCACGAGGCGCTTTGGCGGGCCGACTCGGTCTATGACATCATCGGCGTGCTCGGCTGGAACGACGCCCCGGTGCGGCGCGGGGCGGGCAGCGCGATCTTCCTGCACGTGGCCCGGCCGGACTTCGCGCCGACGGAGGGCTGCATCGCGCTTGTGCTCCCGGACTTACGCGCGCTGCTGGACGCTGGGCTGACGGCCATCCTGGTCCTGGGCGGGTAGAGCGCCGGCTCAAGGGTCCCGGCTCAACCCCTTCTGCGCCAGCACTGCCAGGTAGGCGTCCCACAATGCCGCTTGCTGCTGGCCCATTTCATGCAGCAACACCCAAGAGTAGATCCCGGTGTCATGGCCGTCGGTGAAGCGGATGCGCACGGCGTAGTGGCCAATCGGCTCGACGGCGGCGATCCCGACCCCGCGCTTGCCCGCCACGGTCTGCTTCTGATCCGGCGAGTGGCCCTGCACCTCGGCACTGGGACTCTCGACCCGGAGCAACTCGGCGGGCAGCGAAAAGGTGGTCTGGTCGTCGAAGTCCAGCTCAAGGCGCCGCGTCGCGCGTCGGACGCGGATGTCGGTCGGCCGCGGCGTCATGTCTCGCCAGACAGGGCGTCGTCAAGCAGGCGCGCTTCTTCGGGCAGCATGACCGGTATGCCGTCGCGCACGGGAAAGGCAAGGCCGGCTTTCCGGCTGATCAGCTCCTGCGCAGCGCGGTCGTAGAACAGCGGGCCTTTGCTGACCGGGCAGACCAGGATGGCGAGCAGACGGGGGTCGACGGCCGGCGCGTCAGGCATGGGGAAGTCCCATTCTAGCTCACAGACCGGCCTTGCCGTCCCGCGTCGGTGGCGTGGGCGCCCATCTGCAGCAGGGTCAGCAGGGTGCTGGCCAGATTGCCCGGCGTCGGCGCTTCCAGCAACGCCTGCTTTTCCACGGGGTCGAATGGGCAGACCATGGCCAGGGTGACAACCAAGGCGTTGTCCGGCAACTCGTTGATCGCATCCCAGTTCGCGTCGAACCCGCGGGCGTTGAAATAAGTGCGAAGCGCCCGGGTCAGCGCGTCCCGGTCGATGGCGGACGCCGCGGGCTTGTCGTCCAGGTCGTCCCGGAACCGCGCCAGGTCGGCCCGCACCCGGCGGTAGCCGCGCTGCATTTCCAGCTCCACGCTGATCGCGAATCGGACCATGCCCGTCAGGGTGACCAAGTAGCGTCCGTCGTCGGCCTCGTTGAAGGAGGACAAGCGGCCCAGGCAACCGACCTTGTACAGCGCGGGTCCGCTGGGCGTCTGGGGCCGGTTCTCATCCGGCTGCACCATGCCGATCACCCGGCCCGCCGCCAGCGCGTCCTCCACCATGGCGCGGTAGCGCGGCTCGAAGATGTTGAGCGGCAGCTTGCCCTGCGGCAACAGCAGGGCGCCGCCCAGGGGAAACACCGGGAATTCCGTCGGCAGTTTGTCCGAGCCAGTTTGCGACATGGACTTATCGGAACAGCAATGCCGACAGCTTGCGCCGCGCGGCCAGGGTTGCGGGATCGGTCAGTCCCCAAGCCTCGAACAGCTTCAGCAGTTGCAGCCGCGCCGCATCGTCGCTCCAGGCGCGGTCATGCTTGACGATGTGCAGCAGCGCGTCGGCGGCCTCCGCCCGGCGGTCGCCGGCGTTCAGCGCCGCGGCGAGGTCGTAGCGTGCCTGGTGATCCGCCGGGTCGGCGGCAAGCCGGCGCTCGAACTCGCCAAGCTGGCCGCTGGCCCGGCGTCCCTCCTCGGCCAGCAGCAGCGCGCTCCGCGCCCCGCTGATCTCGGCATGCTCGGCGATGGCCGGCGGGATCTGCTCCAACGCCTCCCGGGCCTGGTCCTCCTGGCCGAGCGCCATCAGCACGCGGATCAGCCCGGCCCAGGCGGCGGGGTTCTCCGGCTCCTCCTGCAGCAAGGCGCTGAACAGGCTGCCAGCCTCCTCGAACTGCGCGGCCTCCATCGCGGCCTTCGCTTCCGCCAGCAGGTCCGCCGCCGGCATCGCGCCGCCGGCCAGCTTGAGCAGGCTCTCGACGAACCGCTTGATCTCGCTTTCCGGGAGCGCCCCCTGGAACAGGTCGGCGATCTGGCCCTGCCAGAAGGCGGCGACCGTCGGCACGGATTGCAGCGGCAGGCCGATCTGCGCGAGCTGCTGGACCAATGCCCGGTTGGCGTCGATGTCGATCTTGACCAGCTTGACCCGCCCGCCCGCCGCCCGCGTCACCTTCTCCAAGGCGGGCGTGAGCTGCTTGCAAGGGCCGCACCAGGTGGCCCAGAAGTCCACCAGCACGGGCACGGAGCGCGACGCCTCGATGACGTCCTGCATGAAGGTCTGCTGCGTGCCGTCCACGATCATCTCGTTTGGCGCAACGCCCGCGGCGGCGCCTGCCGGGTTGCGCGACGGCGGATGGGCCGGGGCCGCCTGCCCTGGCCTTTGCGCCCCAGGCTTTTGCGCTCCAGTTTGACCGATGAGCATGTCCATGGAATTGCCTACCCTGGTGGTCTGTGGGTGCATAGATGTTGCGTACCGGCGGAGTGTGCAAGCCAGCGCAACAATTCGGCGGGGCCGTCCCGGCGCGTGATATCCGGCCCGCTCCGGCAATCCGCCAACCGCTCTTGCGCAACGCGGCGGACCCGCATAGAACGCTGCCACGCCAGGATGCGGGCGTAGCTCAGGGGTAGAGCACAACCTTGCCAAGGTTGGGGTCGAGGGTTCGAATCCCTTCGCCCGCTCCAAATGACAGCGTGTTAGCCGTTGGCGCAGTTCAGCAGGCCGACCCAGGCGCACCATCCCGCGCTGCTTAGGCCCCAGCATTTGCACGAGGAGGATGTCCGCCAAGTGCCGGGGGACAAGCTTCGCGCGACCGGCATCTCGCCCAGCCTTGTCCGGACGAACTTCGCCGGTTCCATGACGAACCCCGAGGTGCGGAAGGGAATCGAGGACAGGATGCAGGAGGTCGCGATCCCGCCCGAGGCGGTCGCGCGCGCAACCGCCCTTGCCATCGAGCAGCCCGCCGATGCTGAAATCGGCGACATCCTCATCCGGCCGACGGCTCAGGCGTGATTGCGGGTGGTCTCAGACCGACGGCCTGACGCGAGCCCTCAACGCGGGCAGAAGCGGGTACGCTCCCCCTTGCCGTATCCAGCCTGCCGGTCCTCGAAACACGGCTGCGTCCCGTGCGGCGCCGCCAGCGCCGGCACCGCCTGCGCCACCGTCCCGGCCGGCACCCAGCCGACCACGCCCTCGTAGCGCGCCTCGCACCATTCGCCGGCGCACCTCAGCACGTTCAAGGGGGCGCCGCGGTCCACCTCGTCCGTCACCTCGTAATCCAGTCCCGGCCCGGCACGCAGGAACGTGGCCCGGGTCGCGTGATCCTCGGCGCGCCCCGGCGCAGCGGCGGCCAAGGTCAGGGCCGCGGCCACAATCATCGGTTGAAGCAGACGCATGGGGTTCCCTTCCGTATACGGCTCCGTGATCATACGGTGGCACGCCGATGGTTGACAGTAAATTGTGTCAAGCTTTATTGACACATGCAAGTCACAGCCGAGAGGCACCATGGCGCTCCTGTCCTACGAGGCGAAGTACCGAGTCCGCGGCGGCACCCTGGTCGGCGACGAGCTGTTCGACTTCTGGGTCGGGCCGTTCTACGTCGGCTTCTTCGGCGTCGCCGCAGCCGCCTCCGCCCTGCTCGGCACGCTGCTGATCTTCTATGGCGCCGCCACCGGGCCGACCTGGCAGCCCTTCGCCATCACCATCAACCCGCCGCCGATCAGCAAGGGCCTCGCCTTCGCCCCCTTGCAGGAGGGCGGGCTGTGGCAATGGATCACCTTCTTCGCCATCGTCGCCTTCGTGAGCTGGGCGCTGCGCCAGGTGGAGATCGCGCGCAAGCTGGGCATGGGCCTGCATGTGCCCATCGGCTTCTCGGCGGCGATCTTCGCCTATGTCAGCCTGGTCGTGATCCGGCCGCTGCTGATGGGCGCCTGGGGCTACGGCTTCCCGTACGGGATCATGAGCCACCTCGATTGGGTGTCCAACACCGGCTACCAATACCTGCACTTCCACTACAACCCGGCGCACATGCTGGCGGTGACGTTCTTCTTCACCACCACCTTCGTGCTGGCGCTGCACAGCGCGGAGATCCTGTCGTCGGCCCATCCGCCGCCGGGCGGGCGCGTGAAGTCGGCCGAGCATGAGAGCGTCTATTTCCGCGACACCATCGCCTACTCCATCGGCGAGCTGGGCATCCACCGGCTGGGCTTCTTCCTGGCGATCAACGCCGGGGTCTGGAGCGCGATCTGCATCCTGATCTCCGGCACGGTCTGGACCCGCGGCTGGCCTTACTGGTGGGACTGGTACCTGCATCTCCCGATCTGGAGCGCCACCGGCTTCAACTGACCCCCGCCGTTCAGAAGGAGCCGGCCATGGCCCGCTACCACACGCTGTTCACGTCGTTCGAGCTGCAAGGCCCCGACGAGCTGGGCATCCCCCTGCCGCGCGGCAGCTCGCCCCGGTTGCTCCGCCCGTTCCGCTCCCGCTGGCTCGGCCGCATCGGCGAGAACCAGGTGGGGCCGGCCTACCTGGGCGGGCTGGGCCTCGCCTCCATCGTCTGCGGCTTCATCGCCATCGAGATCATCGGCCTCAACATGTGGGCGTCGGTGGACTGGAACGTGATCCGCTTCATCAAGATGCTGCCTTTCCTGGCGCTGGAGCCGCCGTCGGCCAAGCAGGGCCTGTCGCTGTTCCCGCCGCTGGAGGATGGCGGCTGGTGGCTGATGGCCGGGTTCTTCCTGACCGCCTCCATCCTGTTGTGGTGGCTGCGGATGTACCGCCGGGCCAAGGCGCTGAAGATGGGCACGCACGTGTGCTGGGCCTTCGCCTCGGCCATCTGGCTCTACCTCGTGCTGGGCTTCATCCGGCCGATCCTGATGGGGTCATGGTCGGAGGCGGTGCCGTTCGGCGTCATCGAGCACCTGAACTGGACCGCGACGTTCTCCGTCCGCTACGGCAACATCTTCTACAACCCGTTCCACATGCTCAGCATCGTGTTCCTGTACGGCTCGACCATGCTGTTCGCCATGCACGGCGGCACCATCCTGGCGGTCACCAAGTTCGGCGGGGAGCGGGAAACCCATGAGATCACCGACCCCGGCACGGCGATGGAGCGCGGCTCGCTGTTCTGGCGCTGGACCATGGGGTTCAACGCCAACTTCGACTCCGTGCACCGATGGCTGTTCACCTTCGCCACGCTCACCACGCTGACCGGCGGCATCGGCATCCTGCTGACCGGCACCGTGGTGGACAACTGGTATCTCTGGGGCGTGAAGCACGGCATCGCGCCGCAGTACGCCCGGGTGCAGCCGATCCCGGACAGCCTGCCTGCGGGGATCATGCCGCGCCTGCTGCAACGCGACGTGCGCCAGCCGGAGCCGCCGCGGTGAAGTCCATCACCCTTTTCGCCGGCGGCGCCCTGCTGGCCGCGGCCGCCTTCGTCCTGTTCGTGCCGACCTGGGAGCACACGCCCCCGGGGCACGGAGATGAGCTTCCCCCAGGGCATCCAGTTCGAGCCGGCGCGGACCTGGCTCGCGTCCAACAAGGCCCCGGCCCCGCTGCCGTCCGCCGAGACCGGCGGCCCCATGGCGACGGAAACGTACAAGAACGTCCAGGTGCTGACGGACGTGAGCGCCGCCGAGTTCATGCGGACGCAGTACGCGATCACCCAATGGGTCTCCCCGCGGGAAGGCTGCGGCTTCTGCCATGCCGGGGAGGACTGGGCGTCGGACGCCAAGCCCGCCAAGGTCGCCGCGCGCGTCATGATGAGGATGACCCGGCACCTGAACGCGGACTGGCAGGAGCACGTCCAGCCCAGCGGCGTCACCTGCTACTCTTGCCACCGCGGCCAGCCCGTGCCGGCGGAGACCTGGTTCCCGCAGGCGCCGATGCCGCAGCGCCGCTACGTCGCCAAGCGGGACAACTGGCAGGAAGCCGCCGACACCGTCCGCAAGTTCTTCCCCGACGCCGGGTGGGACGAGTGGTACGTGGGCGACGAGCCGATCCACGTGCAGTCCGACACCGCCCTGCCGGCCGACCGCGTCGCGGCCCAGGTGGTCGCCAAGCGCGTGTACGAGATGATGATGCAGTACTCGGACGGCATCGGCGTGAATTGCGGCTATTGCCACAACTCGCGCGCCTTCTGGGATTGGAACGAGAGCACGCCGCAGCGCTGGACCGGCTACAACGCGCTGCGCCTGGTGCGGGACCTGAACAACAACTTCCTGCTGCAGGTCGCCGCCGCCATCCCGGAAACCCGGCAACTGGTGCGCGAGACCAACCTGCCGGTGATCCCGGCGCAGCAGCGCGGGGTGCAGCAGGGCAGCGGCCTGGTCGTGTGCGCCACCTGCCACCAGGGCGTCCCCCAGCCGCTGAACGGCGCCAACATGGTGCATGACTACCCTGCCCTGGCGCCCGCCGCCGCGGCCCACGCAGCGCGCTGACCCCCCCGCGCTGACACCCGACGAGGCTCCCATGCAAGCAGGCGCGATCACCCAGTACATCGACGTGGCCCAGGCCGCGTGGTGGCTGTTCTTCCTGGCGTTCGTCGCCATCGTGCTGCTGCTGCGGCGCGAGGACCAGCGGGAAGGCTACCCGAAGGACAACCTGGGCCTGCCGCCGCTGGCCGGGCCGATGCCGCTGCCGCCGTCCCGCCCGATGCTCCGGCTGGACGGCAGCCCGACCGCGCAGCCGCACCACGACCCGGCGCCACCGCTGCGCGCCCGGGCGCAGTTCCGCTTCGCCGGCGGCCCGCTGGTGCCGCAGGGCAACCCGCTGACGGCGGCCGTGGGGCCGGGCACCTACACCATGCGCCTGGACAAGCCGTTCCTGATGCTGGACGACGAGCCGCAGGTGCAGCCGCTGCGCGCCGCCAAAGGCTGGCAGGTGATGCCGGGCGAAACCGACCTGCGCGGGATGCGCGTGCTGGACATCCGCTTCCTGGCGGTCGGCCGGGTCGAGGAGCTGTGGGTAGACCGCGGGGTGAAGATCCTGCGCTACCTGGAGATCAGCCTGGACGAGAGCCAGGGCGCCGGGCGGGTGCTGGTGCCGATCTACCATTGCGACGTGGACGAGCCGGAGCGCGACATCCGCGTGACCGCCCTGCACCAGGGCCAGTTCAACGACGTGCCGCGCCCGCAGGCGCCGGACAGCATCACCGCTCGGGAGGAAGACATGGTGAACGCCTACTACGCCGGCGGACGGTTCCATTCGGACGGGGTGGCGCCATGAGCGCGGCGAAACCAAAGGTTTGCGCCGAGGCGAAACCGGAGGCTTGCGCCGGCCTGCTCGGCCGTCCGGCGGCGCCGCCCCTGCGTCCGGGGGAGGTCCTGGTCTGGCAGGGGCAGCCCTGCTGGCGCGGGCTGGCCGCCAGCGCCTTCCACGTCCGCGGAGTAACGCTTTGGGTGTGCGCGCTGGTGTTCGTGAACACCGTCGCGGCCCGGCGGGCGCATTTGCCGCCATGGCAGGCGGTGCATGACATCACGCCGCTGCTGCTGTTGGGCGGGCTGGTGGTGGCCGGTGTTGCGGCCGCAGCCTGGGCGTCGGCGCGGACCACGCTCTACACCGTCACCAACCAGCGGGTGCTGATGCAGTACGGCGTCGCCTTGACCGCGACGCTGGCCTTGCCGATGCGGCTGATCGGCGCCGTGGCGGTGTCGGACGGGTGCCCGGGCGACGTGGCGATCCGGCTGAAGCCGGGCCAGGCCGTCGGCTTCGCCAAGCTGTGGCCGCACGCGCGCCCGTGGCGCATGCGCCGGCCGGAGCCGATGCTGCGCGCCCTGGCCGATGCGGGCCGGGCCGGCGCGCTGCTGTCCCGGACGGTGGCCGAGGCGCAGGCGGAGGCCACCCGTGCGCCCGTGCCGGCAGAGGTGCCGGCGCCGGGCCGGGTGCTGGAGGACGCCGCGGCCTCCTGACCGGTCCCGGAACAAAATCCCCTGTCGGTAAAGGACCAAGCCCTCTGGCTTGTCTACAGCACGCGGCGGCATGGGCACGGGTGCCAAGGCACGGTGCCTGTCCAAGCACAATTTCACCCCTCCTGCAGCCGGAACAGGGTCCCTGACTTAACCGCCATGAGCCATGGAGGACCTGCTGAAATGGATGGCGACGCGGACGCGGTGCAAACGCGGCGGCTGCTTGTGAACAGGACCGTGCACGAGATTGCCATCGAGCCCTGGGTGACGCTACTGAAGGCCGCCCGGTGATCGACCCCCAAGCCAAGCGCGAACTGGCCCCCGGGGGCGAGCTGGTGGTCGGGGTTGTCCAGGCGCCCCAAGCCGGCGTGTTCTTCGTCGGCCTCGACCCGGCGACGGGGCAGCCGTCCGGCGTCACCGTGGCGCTCGGCTCCGCCCTGGCCGCCGAGCTGTCCGTCCCGGTCCGGTTCCGGGCCCATCCGAATTCCGGCGAATGCACGGAGGCACTTGCAGCGGGCGTCGTCAGCGTCGCGTTCATGCCGGTCGATGGCGAGCGGCGCCGGACGGTGGAGTTCGGCCCGGCCTACTACCAGTTGGAAAGCACATACCTCGTGACCCGCCAGTCCGGCGTGTCGGTGGTGGACGGGGTCGATGCCGCCGGAATGCGCGTCATCGGCATCGCGGACACGACGACGATCCGGGCCTCGGCCAGGACGTTGGCGCGCACGCAGCCGGTTGCCGTGCGGTCAGTGGAGGACGCCTTGGACGCCATGCGGTCGGGCCAGGCGGACGCGCTGGCCTTGTCGAGGGACTCCCTCGCCTCCCTCGCGCCGTCCGTGCCGGGTTCCATGATCGTGGCGGGCCACTTCCAGCGAACGGGTGTCGCCATCGCCGTGCCCAAAGGCCGGGCGGCGGCCCATGCCTGCGTGAGCGCGTTCCTCGAACGTGCCAAGGCAGACGGCCTCGTGCGGCGCATCTTCGACGCTGCCGGCCTGGGTGGCGAGGCCGTGGCCCCGTTGGGGGCGTAGCCGCTGGCCATGGCCAGCCACGGCGGCGACAGCCAGGGCGCCCTCGGCCGGCGTCTGCCAGCATGACCGCATCCTCGGCGGGCGGGATGCCGAGCCAACGCGGTCCGGCCGGAGAGGTGTTCGCCGCTTTCCTGCGCCTCGGCTTCACCAGCTTCGGCGGCCCGGTCGCGCATCTCGGCTATTTCCGTGCCGAGCTGGTCGAGCGCCGGCGTTGGCTGGGCGAGCGCGCCTATGCCGACCTGGTCGGGCTGTGCCAGTTCCTGCCGGGGCCGGCGTCGAGCCAGGTCGGCTTCGCGCTCGGCCTGATGCGCGGCGGGTGGCTGGGCGGCCTTGCGGCCTGGGCCGGCTTCACGCTGCCTTCGGCGGTGCTGCTGGTGCTGTTCGCCTTTGGGGCCGGCTCATTGGCGGACAGCGTGGCTGGCACGGGGCTGCTGCATGGGCTCAAGCTGGTCGCGGTGGCGGTGGTGGCGCAGGCGGTATGGGGCATGGCACGCAGCCTGTGCCCCGACCAGGAGCGCGCCAGCATCGCGACGGTCGCCGCCATCCTGGTGCTGTTCGCCCCGACCGCGGTCGGGCAGGTCGGCGCCATCGCGCTCGGCGGCATCGCCGGCCTGTGGCTGTCCCGCGCGACCATGGGCCAGGCGGCGACAGATCAGGCTGCCGACCCGGTGCCGGAGGCGCTCGCCCTGCCGGTTTCCCGAGGAGCGGGCGCCGCTTGCCTTGTCCTCTTCCTGGCGCTGTTGGTCGTGCTGCCTTTCCTGCACGGCCTGGGTTTGGGGATTGCCCTGTTCGACGCCTTCTACCGCTCCGGCGCCCTTGTGTTCGGCGGCGGCCATGTCGTGCTGCCGCTGCTGCGCGATGCCGTGGTGGCCCCCGGCTGGGTGTCGGACGGCGCCTTCCTCACTGGCTACGGCGCGACCCAGGCGATGCCGGGACCGCTGTTCACCTTTGCCGCCTATCTCGGCGCGGTGCTGCCGGGTCCGTTGGGCGGCGCCGCAGGCGCCATGCTGGCGCTGGCCGCGATCTTCCTGCCCGGCATCCTGCTGCTGGTGGGCGCTTTGCCGTTCTGGGATGCCCTGCGCGCACGGCCGCGGACGCAGGCCGCCATGCGCGGGGTGAACGCTGCCGTGGTCGGGCTGCTCGGGGCCGCGCTTTACGACCCGGTTTGGACCGGCGCCGTCCAGAGGCCAGCCGACTTCGCCCTCGCTTTGCTGGGATTCGTGCTGTTGGTGATCTGGCGGGCGCCGCCGCTCCTGGTGGTCGCGCTCGGCGCGGCCGGCGGCATCGGCCTGGGCTGGACCGGGAGCGCCGGGATCCATCTTCCATGATCGTTGACAACACGGCCTGACCCACTAGGTTTCGATCATATTCGAATAGTCGGAGGGTGTCTTGGATACCAAGCATGCCGTCGAGGCCTTGGCCGCCCTGGCGCATGAGCATCGGCTGGCAGTCTACCGCATGCTGGTCGAGCAGGGGCCGGATGGCCTGCCGGCCGGCGCCATCGCCGAGCGCCTGGGCATGCCGCCCTCCTCGCTGACCTTCCATCTGCAGCACCTGCTGCGCGCCGGGCTGGTCACGCAGCGGCGCCTCAGCCGCCAGCTCATCTACGCGGCCGACTTCGCGGCCATGAACAGCCTGGTCGCCTTCCTGACCGAGAACTGCTGCGGCCAGGGCGGTGCAGGCAGGGTGTGCGACACGGCAGCCGGCTCTGCCACGATCACCTGCAAACCAACCGCCGCCTGACGAGGACACGCCATGCATCGTCCGCCTTACGAAATCCTGTTCGTCTGCACCGGCAATTCCGCCCGCTTCATCCTGCACCCCCACAGCACCATGGAGGTTGCGTCGTGACTGTCACCATCTGGCACAACCCGGCATGCGGCACGTCGCGCAACACGCTGGGCCTGATCCGCAACTCCGGCGACGAACCCGTGGTGGTGGAGTACCTCCGCACGCCGCCGGGCCGCGACGAACTGGCGGCTGCGATCCGGGCCGCCGGCCTGTCCGTGCGCGGGGCGCTGCGCCGCAAAGGCACGCCCTATGGCGAGTTGGGCCTCGACGACCCCGCCCTGTCCGATGACGCGCTGCTGGACGCCATGCTGGCGCATCCGATCCTCATCGACCGCCCGTTCGTGTTCACGGAAAAGGGCGTGCGGCTGTGCCGGCCGTCCGAGCTGGTGCTGGACATCCTGCCCCCGCAGCGCGGCGCCTTCGCCAAGGAGGATGGCGAACCGGTGACGGACGCCGAGGGACGGCGTGTCACGAGGGGAGCCGCGGCATGAGCGCCACCGGGCAGGCCACGGTCCCGGCGTCCCGCCCGGCGATGGGCGTCTTCGAGCGGTTCCTGACCGTGTGGGTGCTCGCCTGCATCGGGGCCGGCATCCTGCTCGGCCAGCTCGCGCCCGGCGTGTTCCATGCCATCGGCAGCGCCACGGTGGCGCAGGTCAACCTTCCGGTCGCCGCCCTGATCTGGCTGATGATCGTGCCGATGCTGCTCAAGATCGACCTGGGCAGCCTGCGCCAGGTCGGCGGGCACTGGCGCGGCATCCTCGCCACCGTGGGGGTGAACTGGCTGGTCAAGCCGTTCAGCATGGCGCTGCTCGGCTGGCTGTTCATCGGCTGGCTGTTCCGGCCCTGGCTGCCGGCGGGCCAGGTGGACAGCTACATCGCCGGGCTGATCCTGCTGGCGGCGGCGCCGTGCACCGCCATGGTGTTCGTCTGGTCCAACCTGCTCGACGGCGAGCCGAACTTCACCCTCAGCCAGGTGGCGCTCAACGACCTCATCATGGTGGTCGCCTTCGCGCCCATCGTCGCCCTGCTGCTCGGGCTGTCCAGCATCACCGTGCCCTGGGACACGCTGCTGATCTCGGTCGTGCTCTACATCGTGGTGCCGGTGATCGCGGCGCAGCTCTGGCGCGCGGCCCTGCTGCGCTCGGGCGGCGAGCCGGCGCTCAAGCGCACCCTGGCTTTGCTGGGGCCGGTGTCGCTGTGCGCCCTGCTGCTGACGCTTGTGCTGCTGTTCGGCCTGCAGGGCGAGCAGATCGTGCGCCAGCCGGTGGTGATCCTGCTGCTGGCTGTGCCGATCCTGATCCAGGTCTATTTCAATGCCGGGCTGGCCTACTGGCTGAACCGGCGTCTCGGCTCGGCCTGGTGCGTGGCCGGGCCGTCGGCGCTGATCGGGGCCAGCAACTTCTTCGAGCTGGCGGTCGCCGCCGCCATCGCCCTGTTCGGCTTCCAGTCCGGGGCGGCGCTCGCCACCGTGGTCGGCGTGCTGGTCGAGGTGCCGGTCATGCTCTCCGTCGTGCGCATCGTCCGGGCAAGCCGGGGCTGGTACGAGCGGGGCATGACGTAGTGGCGGACGACACGATGCCGGCGCTGCGGCGCGAGCTTCTGGCCCTGCCGGACCCGGCACGCCTGGAGCCGGCCCAACGGGCTGGCCATCCGCCGCGCATCCTGCTGCTGTATGGCTCGCTGCGCGAGCGGTCCTACTCGCGCCTGCTGATCGAAGAGGCGGCCCGGCTGCTGCACGTCCTCGGCGCCGAGGCGCGCATCTTCGACCCGCGCGAGCTGCCGGTCGTTGGCAGCGTCGGCCCGGACCATCCCAAGGTGCAGGAGCTGCGCGCGCTGTCGCTGTGGTCCGAGGGCCAGGTCTGGTGCAGCCCGGAGATGCACGGCGCGGTCACGGGCGTGTTCAAGAACCAGATCGACTGGCTGCCGCTGGAGCTGGGCGGGCTGCGCCCGACCCAGGGGCGCACGCTGGCCGTCATGCAGGTCAGCGGCGGCTCGCAAAGCTTCAACGCCGTGAACACCCTGCGCCTGCTCGGGCGCTGGATGCGCATGGTCACGGTCCCGAACCAATCGAGCATCCCCAAGGCCTACGAGCAATTCGACGACGACGACGGGCGGCTGCGGCCGGGGCCGCTGTATGACCGCGTGGTGGACGTGATGGAGGAGCTGGTCCGCTTCACCTGGCTGCTGCGCGACCGGGCGGATTATCTGGTGGACCGCTACAGCGAGCGGATCGCGGCCAGTTCGTTGCCCAACGGCATGTGACATCGCCGACGCCACCTCATGCGAGCTGCAAAGAAACACATCGACACATTTAAATTCTTCGATATGATGGGACCATGGACGAGCAAACCCTCCTCGCGGACGCAGAAGCCTTCAAGGCGCTCGGCGACCCCATCCGCCTCCGCATCATGCAATTCCTGCTCGATCAGGGCGCGGTGTGCTGCGCCGTGCAAGGCCAGGTCTGCGCTTGCGACATCATCGCCTTGCTCGGCCTGAGCCAGCCGGCGGTCAGCCACCACATGCGGCTGCTGACCGCTGCCGGCCTGGTCACGGCCGCCAAGTCCGGGCGCTGGATGCACTACAGCGCCGACCCCGCCCGCTTCGCTGTCCTCGCCGCCCGGCTGCAGGCTGTGGCGGACGCCGCCCGCCCGCAACGCCGCGCCGCCTGACCGGCCCGCAACCCGGAGATCTCCCATGCCCGACGGTTCGCTCCCTCGCCTGCCCACCCTGCCCGTTGCGGTCATCGGCGCGGGTCCAGTGGGTCTAGCCGCAGCGGCTCACCTGCGTGCCCGCGGCCTCACGCCCCTGGTGTTGGAGGCTGGGCCGGATGCCGGCACGGCCGTGAGCGCCTGGGGGCACGTCCACATGTTCACCCCTTGGCGCTTCAACATCGACGGCGCGGCCCGGACGCTGCTGGAATCTCAGGGCTGGAGGGAGCCTGATGCGGACGCCTACCCGACCGGAGCGGAGCTGGCCGGCCTCTACTTGGCGCCGCTGGCCAGCGCCCTGGGGGACGCGGTGCGGACCGGCGCCCGCGTGACCGGCATCGCCCGCCGGCATCATGACCTCATGCGCAACGCTGGCCGGGAGAGCGCGCCGTTCGTGCTGCACGTTGCCGCGCCGGACGGCACGGTCGAGGAGGTCGAGGCTGCCGCGGTGATCGACTGTTCCGGCACCTGGGCCTCGCCCAACCCGGCCGGGCCGCACGGCCTGCCGGCTCCTGGCGAGACGGCACACCCGGACCGCATCGCCTACGGCGTGCCCGACGTGCTGGGGACGCAACGCGAGACCTATGCCGGACGGTCCATGCTGGTGGTGGGGGCTGGGCATTCGGCGATGAACGTCGTCCTGAGCCTGGCGCGGTTGGCGCAGGACGCGCGCGGCACCCGGATCGCCTGGGCGTTCCGCAAGACGCTCGGGGCCGTGCGGTTCGGCGGCGGCGTCAACGACCGCCTGCTGGAGCGTGGGGCGCTGGGCGCCCGCGCGCATGCCTCCATCGAGGACGGCACCGTGCGGGCGCTCGCGCCCTTCCTGATCGGACGCATCGAGGCGGAGGGCGGCACGCTCCTTGTCACCGGGCAGGAGGACGGGCGGACACGGCAAATCCGGGTGGACCGGATGATCGTCGCCGCCGGTTTCCGGCCGGACCTGGCGCCCCTGCGGGAGCTGCGGGTGGCGCTCGACCCGGCGGTGCAGGCGCCGCCCCGGCTGGCCCCGCTGATCGACCCCAACATGCATTCGTGCGGCACCGTCCGCCCGCACGGCGAGGCGGAGCTGCGGCATCCGGAACCCGGCTTCTACATCGCCGGCATGAAGAGCTACGGCCGCGCGCCGACGTTCCTCCTGGCGACCGGGCACGAGCAGGTGCGCTCCATCGCGGCTGCCCTCGCCGGGGATTGGGAGGCGGCGCGCGACGTGCAGCTCGAACTGCCGGAAACGGGGGTTTGCTCCGGGCCAGGGCTGGCCCGGGACGTTGTGGAAACGTGCTGCACGCCGGCGACGCCGCAGGCCGCGTGCTGCGAAGCCAAGCCGGAGCTGGCGGCTGCGGCGCCGTGCTGCGGCCCGGCCCCAGCCCGCGTCTCCGGCTGCTGCGGTTGAGCCGGTCCGTCGTCGTCCTGGCGCTCGGCACGGCGCAGACGCTGGCCTGGGCCAGCAGCTACTACCTCGTGGCCGTCGTGGCCGATCCGATCGCGCGCGACCTGGGCATCTCCGGAACGGCGGTGTTTGCGGCGTTCTCGGCGGCGTTGCTGCTTTCGGCCGCGCTCGGCCCCGCGGTGGCCGGGCCATCGACCGCCACGGCGGCCGCGGCGTGCTGCTCCTATCCAACCTGGTGTTCGCCGCCGGCCTGGCGCTGCTGGCAGCCGCACACGGGCCTGTGCTGCTGACCGTCGCTTGGCTCGTGCTGGGCGCAGCCATGGCGCTCGGCCTTTACGACAGCGCCTTTGCCGCCTTGGCCGGGCTGTATGGCCGCGAGGCGCGCAGTGCCATCACCTCCATCGCCGGCTTCGCCAGCACGGTCGGCTGGCGCGGCGCCTGCCTGGCCTGGGCCGGACTGCACCTGATCGCCGGCCTGCCGCTCAACCGATTCCTCGTCCCACCTGCCCCGCCCCCTCCAACCGCCAATGCCGCGGCGCTGACGCTGTTCGGCCCGGCCGGCTACGGGCTGCGCACGGGCGTGCTGTCGGTGCCGGTACGCGTCGCGCAGGCCGGGGGCCGTTGCTGTTCGGGCTGCTGCTGGACCGGGTGGGCCTGGGCGTGCTGCTGGCATCCTCGGGGCTGGGCCTCGCTTCGGCAGCGGCACTCCTGGCATCGCGACTCTCCGGCCGTGCCGAGAGGGCGCCTGTTGCGTAGCGTGACGCATCATCTCCCGTTGCGAGCAGGCTGGCTTGAGGCGGACCCGCACATCGCCGGCGCCTGATCGCTTGATCCGGCTGAAGCGGCCCGGCGCCGCGCTGTCGCCAAAACCCGTGCCCAGCCGCGTGCGGCGCGACCGAAGATCAGGCCCTCGAACGCGGCGAACGCCGCTGCCTTGGACGCCTCGGACCGGGTGGGATACGCCACCACGGCGCCAGACATCGCCCAAGGCGAAGCCCTGCCCCGCATCGCCAGGCTCCAGGGCAGCAGCAGCTCCCCTGCCCCGGCGCCCACGGCCGTGACGCCGACTAGCCGGCCGCGCGCCCGGATCACCTTGACGAAGCCGGCGGTCTCGTTCTCCGCCACGGCGCGGTCGTTGTCGGCGAATTCGACCCGGTCCACGCGGACCCGGCCGTGCCGCTCCCGCGCCACCCGCTCGGTCAGGCCGAGCTGCGCCAGCTCGGGATCGGTGAACGTCACGGCGGGCAAGGCGGCGTAGTCGGCGGCGGCGGGCAGGCCGAGGGCGATGTTCATCACCGCGACCGTGCCCTCATACCCCGCGGCATGGGTGAGCCGCGGCCCGGCCCGGCAGTCGCCGATGGCGAAAACCGCCGGGTTGGAGGTGCGCCGCCGCCGGTCCACCAGGATGCCGTCCGCCCCCGCCGCGACCCCTGCCGCCTCCAGGCCCAGCCCACGGAGGGACGGGGTGCGTCCCACGGCCAGCAGCAGGTGGCTGCCCGTGACCGCCCCGCCCGGAGACGCTCCAACCGGCGACGTCTCGACCTGCACGCCATCCGGCACGGCGGCGACCCGTGTCACGCGCGTGCCGATACGGACCTCGACGCCCTCCGCCGCAAGCTGCCGGAGCACCACGGCAGCGGCCTCTGCGTCGTCGCGGGCCAGGGCCTGCCCCGCCTCGATCACCGTCACCGCGGCGCCCAGGCGGCGGAACGCCTGCGCCATCTCCAGCCCCACGGACCCGGCGCCGAGGATGACCAAATGCCGCGGCAGCACGGCCAGGTCGAACAGCGTCTCGTTGGTCAGGAACGGCACGCTGCCGAGGCCCTCGATGTCCGGCACGGCCGGGCGGGAGCCGGCGGCGATCACGATGCGGGGCGCCCGGAGCGTCCGGTTTCCGACCTCAACCGTCCGGCGCCCGATGAAGCGGGCCTCGCCCTGCACGACCTCCACCCCCCAGGCCCGGAACCGTTCGGGGGAGTCGTGCGGGGCGATGGCGGCGATGGCGCCCTGCACGTGGGCGCGCACGCCGGCGTAATCGACGGAGCCGGCTGCGGTCACGCCCATCGCGCCGCCGCGCAGCAGGTGCGCGCGCCGAGCCGCCGCGAGCAGCGCCTTGGACGGCACGCAGCCGGTGTTCAGGCATTCCCCGCCCATCCGGCCGCGCTCGATCAGCGCCACCCGCAGGCCGAGACGGGCAGCGCCGCCCGCGGCGGTCAGCCCAGCGGCGCCGGCGCCGATCACGACCAAGTCATGCGTCCACAGCCCCTGTATCCACGGCATCGTGTTCTCCTTGCCAAACCGATCCCGTTGGCGCGCTGCATCCCCCTCCCATATGCGCGCGGTGCCGCTGCGCCAAAGACTGCCGGCGCAGGGGAGGCTTCCGTATGCGTATCCTCATCACCGGCGCTGGCGGCCTGATCGGCCGCGAGCTTGTGGGCGTGCTGTCCGAGCGCGGCCACGGCGTCATCGCCTTGCAGCACCGCAGCACGGCGCTGCTCCGCAATGATGGCCGCCCTATCCCGTCCGTGCCCTGGGCAGGCCACGCGCCCCAGCCCGGCGCCGTCCTGACCCTTGCGGGCGACGTGCGCCGGCCTGGGCTGGGGCTGGACGCCGCGGCGCAGGCGGCCATGGGCGACGGGCTGGATCTCCTCATTCACTGCGCGGCCCTCACCAGCTTCAACCTCGATGCCTCAGCCTATCGGGCGGTGAACGTCGAGGGGGTGGCCAACCTCCTCGCCCTGACCAACATCCCGCGAACGCCGCTGCTGCACGTCAGCACCGCCTATGTCTGCGGCCTGCGCGACGGGCCGATCCGCGAGGACGAGCTGGACGTCGGCCAGGCCTTCGCCAACGGCTACGAGGCCAGCAAGGCGGAAGGGGAGCGCCTGGTCGCCGCCGCCCGCCTCCGGGGTCGCCCGGTGGCCGTCGCCCGCCCGTCCATCGTCGTCGGCGCGTCCGGGGACGGCGTGATCGGCGGGTTCGGCAGCTTCTACGGGCTGCTGCGGCTGGCGGCGGAGGGCCGCGTCCCCGTCCTGCCGGCCCGCCCCGGCGCCAGCCTGGACCTCGTGCCCATCGACCACGTCGCCGCCGGGCTGACCGACATCGCGGAGCGGATGGCGGAGGCGGCGGGGCGGACCTTCCACCTCGTGTCGGGGGCGCCAGTTCCGGTAGCCGGGCTGACGGTGCTGGCAGAAGCCTACCCGCAGCTCCATGCCCCGCGCTTCGTTTCGCCCGAGGCGTTCGATCCCGGCGCGCTCACCCCCTTGCAGCGGCAGGTGCACGCGCAGGCGACGGGCCTGCTTGCGGGCTACCTCCAGCGCGACCCGCGCTTCGCCGACGCCAACCTGCGGGCCTTGAGCGGGCGCACTTGCCCGCCGACCGACGGCCGTTTCCTACGCAGGCTGATCGATTACTGCTTGGCCGCGGGCTACATCCGCCCACGCAAGCTGGGCGCGGCGGCCTAAGCAGGCTTGCACAGCCTGCTTAGGTTTCATCTGTGCGCAAACCTCAAGAGGTTTGCTTAGCGCACGTCCGGGTAGCGTTCATGCAGCCGCTCGCGGCGGCCAAGACCCCAGCGTACGCCCACGCTGAGGTAGATCCAGTTGGCCCGCAGCGCGCCCCAGGCGGCGACGCGGCGGTCGGAGGTGATGACCACGCGGTTGACCAGCCGGACACGGCCCAGGCGGCTCAGGCGGATGCACAGGTCGGCATCCTCCATCACGCGCAGCGCCGGGTCGCAGCCGCCCACGGCGAGGAAGTCGGCCCGGCGGAAGAACATGGCGTGGTCGCCGAACAGCAGCCGCGCCCCGCGCAGGAACAGATGCGGGCGGAACAGCAGCGGCGCGTACCAGGTTTTGGCCCAGTTGTGCAGGCTGGTGCCCCAGCGCACCCCGTCCGGCCCGCTGAGCAGCGGGGTGAAGCCGGCCAGCGCGGTCCGCGGGTCCGCCAGCACGCGGCGCATCACCGCCACCGCGTCATCGGGCAGCAGGGTATCGGCATGCAGGATGCACACGATGGGCGCCGCGACGGCGGCGACGCCGCCATTGACCTGCGCCGCCCGGCTCCGGGCGCCGTCCCGGATCACGCGCAGCCCGGCCGCCTCCGCGATGGCGACGGAGGCGTCGGTGCTGCCGCCGTCCACCGCCAGGACTTCCGCCGGCGCAGGATCGAGCGTTCCGAGGCAGCGCAGCAGGCGCGGCAGGGCCGCCGCCTCGTTCAGCATGGGGATGACGATTGCGACCGGGATCATCCAGCCGGGCCAGGCCGGCACGGGCGGAGGGTGCGCCTGCTCACCGGCGGCCAGCCTTGCGGCGCCCGCCGCGCAGCCGCATCTGCCCTTCCATGGCACGTCCCCTGCTTCCCGCCCTCGTCTTGGGCGCCACCGCCGTTATCCTCGTGGCCGAGCGCCGCGCGCCGCTGCGGCCCCGCACGCAAAGCGAGCCGGCGCGCATTCTCCGCAACCTCGCCTTCGGCGCGCTCAGCATGGCGGTGGTCGCAGCGGTGGAAAGCCCGGTGGTGCGCCCGCTCGCGCAGCAAGCCCTGGCGCGGCGGCGCGGGCTGGCCCAGCGTCTGCCGGGACCGGCTTGGCTGCGGGACGCGGCGGCATTCCTGTGGATGGACTACACGATCTATCTTTGGCACGTCCTGACGCACAAGGCCCCGGCGTTGTGGCGGCTGCATCTGGTGCACCACGTCGATCTGGACATGGACGCCACGACGGCGCTGCGGTTTCATGCGGCCGACATGCTGGTTTCGGCGCCGTGGCGGGCGGCGCAGGTGGCGCTGGGCGGCGTGTCGCCGCGGGCGCTGCGGGGCTGGCAGGCGTTCTTCTTCGCGTCCGTGCTGTTCCACCATTCCAACCTGCGCCTGCCGCCGGGCTGGGACCGCCGGCTGGCCTGGGCGCTGACCACGCCGGGGATGCACGGCATCCACCACTCGGCCGTGCAGGACGAGACGGACTCGAACTGGTCGAGCGGGCTGAGCCTGTGGGACCGCCTGCACCGCACCTTCCGCCACGACGTGGATGCGGACCGGGTGGAGGTCGGCGTGCCCGCGTACCGCGACCCCGGCGAGATCAGGCTGCGCCCGTCGCTCGCGATGCCCTTCCTGCCGCAGCGCGACGCCTGGCGCCCGCAACGGAGGCTGTGACGTGCCGCGGGCATGTGCTGCAAGCAAGCCTATCTGTGTAGGCCCTGCACCGATTGGCATGGTCCGAAGCCCAGGCAGGCGTTGGCTTCAGTCAGCGGCCATCTCGACCGCCGCGTCGGTTCCAGCGCTCCGTGCCGCTCCCCAAGGCTTGCGCGTGGCCTGGAAGCGGGAGACCAGGAAGTCGCCGGACAGCACCGGCGGGTAGGCGGCCTCGCTGTCGGAGATGCCGAGTTGGCGCGGATCGACGACCGTGCGGAAGTCCGGGTTGCAGAACAGCGGCATGGAGAAACGCGCCGTGTCCTTCCGGTGGATGACCCGGTGCACCGTCGCCTTGAAGCAGCCGTTGGTCCAGCGTTTCATGAGTTCGCCGACGTTGACGACGAAGCTGCCGGGCACGGGGGGCGCTGCGAGCCACTCGCCATCGGCGCCCATGACCTCCAGCCCGCCGCTGTTGTCCTGCCAAAGGATCGTGACGATCCCATGGTCGGTGTGGGCGCCCGACGCGGTCTCGCTGCCGCCGACGCTCACGGCCTCGGCGTGGCCGAAATAATGGTTGATGACCATGTCGGCCACGGGCTTCCGGAAGTGCCGTGTGAAGAAGGCCTCGTCCTGGCCGAGGGTGAGCGCGAACCCTTCGAGGATCTTCAGCCCGACCTCGAGGCAGCCCGCGTAGTAGGCGGAAAGCGCTGCTTCGAAGCCGGGAAGCTTGGGCCACTGGTTGGGCGCGTAGAGCGGCGTGCCGGCGGCGACTTCGGGATCGTCGGCCGCGACGGAGAAGCCCAGGTCGTAGCTGTCGCGGGCGAAGAGCTTGCCGCTCTTGTGCACGGTGTCGCCCATCTCGCGGTAGCCCCGGTTGTTGCGGTCGCACTTCACCCGCTGCTTCTCGGCCATCGGCAGGCTGAAGAACTCGGCCGCCTTGTCGCGGGCGGCTTCGATGGTGGCAACCGGCACGTGGTGGCTCACCGCGTAGAAGAACCCCACGCCGCAGCAGGCGGCGCCGATCTCTGCGGCCACCCGCGCCTTGTCCGCAGGGTCGGTGGAGTAGAGGCCCGAGATGTCGATCCGCGGGATGAAGCCTTTCGGCTCGGCGGTCTCGGCGGTGGTCATGTCATCCTCACTCTATGATGAACGGTTCGTTCCAGCAGCCCGCCAGTCCAGGCGGCGGCCGATGGCGTGGACGAGGGCGTAGATGGCAAAGGACAGCAGCGTCGCGAGCAGCGCCACGGCATAGACCTGGTCGCCGCGGTAGGTTTGCAGCGCGCGGTTGATCACGTAGCCCAGCCCGGTCGAGGAGATCATCCACTCCGCGCTGATCGCCACGATGATCGACCCGCTCCCGGTGATCTCCTGGGCCGCCACGATGTGGGGCAGCGCGAAGGGCAGCCGCACCTGCCAGAACGTCTGCATCCAACTGGCGTTCAGGATTCGCATGCGGTCGAGCAGCACGTCGTCGGCCGCGCGCAGGCCTTGGGCGGTGTTGACCAGCACGGGGAAGAAGCCCGCCAGCGCCACGATGGCCACCTTGGAGCCAACGGTGTCGCCGAACGCCAGCGCCAGCAATGTCGCCAGCGCGACATAGGGCACGTTGCGCAGCGTGATCGCCGCCGGCATCAGCAGGTTGCAGGTGAACGGCAGGCTGTCGAACAGGACGGCCAGGCCAATCCCCGCAGCGTTGGCGGCGATGAAGCCGAGGGCCGCGACCTCCAAGGTCGCCAGCAGGTGCACCGTGATGAAGCTGCGGTCCTGGACCAGGGTCTCGATCACGCGCTCCGGGCGGGGGATCACGAAGGCCGGCAGGCCGGAGAACAGGATCGCGAGGTACCAAAGCGCCAGGATCGACAAGGCGGGCATGGCCAGGCGCAGCGCGGCGCCGAGCGTCCTCGCCGCCGGCCGCGGCAGAGACGGCCACCGTGCCGACGCGGCCCCGTCATGCCCCGCGAGGTCGGCGTGATCCATGGTGGCCGGCTTCTCGGACATGGCGGGCTAGGCGCGGCCCGAGGCGTGGAGCAGCAGGTCCCTGACATGCGACGCGGCCTCGACGAAGCGAGGGGTCCGCCGGAAGCCGGGGCCGCGGGGCCGGCACCGCCACGGCCTCCAGAACCCGGCCCGGCGCCGGGGAGAACACGATCAATCGGTCGGCCAGCATCACCGCCTTGTCGATGTTGTGGGTCACGAACAGCACCGTCTTCGGCCGCTGCGCCAGCTCGCGGTCGAACCAACTGCCGATCTCCTCGCGCTTCATCTCGTCGAGTGCGGAGAACGGCTCATCCATGAGCAGGACCGCCGGGTCGTGGGCGATGGCGCTGGCGATGTTGACCGGTTGCAGCATGCCGCCCGAGAGCTGCCGGGCACGCTTGGTTTCATGGCCGGCCAGGCCGAACTCCTCCAGCACTTGCTCGGCCCGGAAGCCGGCGCGGCGGGCGATGCGCTGGGTGAAGCGCACGTCGTCGATGGCGCGCTTCCATGGCAGCACGGCCGGACGCTGCGACACGAGGCCCAGCAGCCGGGCACGGCGGGCCTCGGCGGCGCTGTCCGGCCCGATCCGGACCTCGCCGGTGCTGGGCGGCCACAATGCGCAGCAGCGTCGTCTTGCCGCAGCCCGACGAGCCGACCAGCGCCACGAACTCTCCGGCCGCGATCTCCAGGTCCGTCGGGCGGAGTGCCACGCTGTTCCCGAACCGGCGCGAGACCGACCGTATGGAGATGGGCGCCTCCCTCACCGTGTGGCCACGGCCGGGATGAACTGGTCGGTCATGACGTCTTGGGCCGGGATCACGCGCGGGATCTGACCGGCGCTCTTCATGAACTGCGCCATCTGGTCCCAGGTCGCCGGGTTCATCCACAGCAGCCCGTGCGCCTTCGTGTCGGGGCTGACGAACAGTTGGTTCTGCTGCCGCCGCCGCCAGGTGAGCTTGGCCGCATCCTCGATCTGATTGGGGAAGCCCGCGACGAGCTGGATGGCTTCCTCGGGGTGGTCCAGGATGTACTGCGTGCCCCGGCTGACCGCGCTGACGTAGCGGCGCACCAGCTCGGGGTTCTCCCGCGTCACGGCGCCCGTCGTGAGGATCACGTCGCTGTATGCGGGAAAGCCCCATTCGGCGGACCGCAGAGCCTTCCAGGTCTTGCCGCGCAGCCTGGGCGGGGCGTCGCTTTTCGCCACTTCCTGCTCGATCTGGTAGGCCTGGTTGATCACCCACCCGTTGAAGTAGTCGATCTGGCCGACGAGCAGCGGCTCTGCATTGGCCTGGACCGTGACGATCTTGATCTTGCTCTCGTCCACGTCGTTCTTGCGCGCCAGCGCGGCGACGAAGAACTCCGACCCGGCCTGCACGCCGATTGTCTTGCCTTCCAGGTCCTTGGGCGTGGGCTCGCGGTCCCCGGGATCGCCGACCGTCAGGAAGGCGCTCGGGGTTTTCTGATACGGGGCGCCCACGGCCACCACATCGACCGGGTCCCGTGCGGTGCGCGCCGCAAGCAGGTAAAGGCCGGAGGTGGCAACGCCGAACTGCGCCTGGCCCACGGCGACAATCGGGACCGGGTTCCTGCCGGGGCGGCCGTCGATGATGCGGTGGGCGATGCCCTCCTCGGCGAAGAAGCCCTTGGCCTCCGCGACGATGATGGGAGCGAACTCCCCGTTGCGCACCCAGCCCAACTGCGTCGCGGCGCTGATAACCGTCTTTGGCCGTCCTGCTGGAGCGCCTTGTGCGCCGGTCGGAAGCACTCTGCCCACGATGCAGGCAACCATCAGCAGGCTGAGGAACGGAGCGAGCCAGGTGGTCATGAGCCACACACCCGTTCGTGAATAGAGACAAGAAGGCCGTGCACAACATGGGCCAGTCAGCTTGGCGTACGCTACCGTTTTCGGGAACGCGCTGGCCATCGTAGGAGCGTGTCTATCCAGCCCCCGCAACAAACTTGCCCATGCCAGCCATATGCACCCGCGGACCTCTGGTTCACGACAGGGGTGCCGCTTCGCTGCAGCCGCCGGCTATGTTACCGTCGCTGGGCGTCTGCCGGACCCCGCGGACTACCCGGGCGTGGACCCGGCGCACCTCGCGTCCGGCCCGCTCGTGTTCCAGCACCCGGCAGGCTTGGTCCCCCTGCATGAGACTCGCCTGTGGTGGGCCTATGTGCCGGGTGCGTGCTGGGGCAGCCGGACGGGCCGGGGAGCGTATGCCCGGCTGCCGGGGCCGGCATCCCGTCGTGCACGTCGCCTTTGAGCACGCCGTCTACCGCCTGGGCAGGCAAAGCGCTGCCAACCGAGCCGCAATACGCAAGCCGAGCGAGAAGCGGGATCATACCGCGTGGCTGATGCTCTCAGGCGAAAAGCGGCAGCCCGCGTCGCTCGGGCGGGCGGGCATCGTCATCCCGTCCGCCTGCTTGGTCCAGCCCCGTTGCCCCGCCGACGGCGCCATGGCGAGGCTTCGGCGCGATCCGCTGTGTTCAGGGCCATGCTTGCGTCGCGCTCGCCAGCAGCTTGCGGAACCGGTCGCGCTCGTCAGGCGGATCGATCATCTCGACGCACGCTGCCTCGAGTTCCGCAGGCGTCTTGGCGGTCAGCAATGCGCGCCGCAGCAGGTGCGGCGCGACCGGACCCATGATGAGGGCCAGCACCTTGGCAGCAGCGTTAATCGTGACGGTTGGCAAGCCCACACCGCCCGGCAGCACGCCCGCGCTTGAGCGCAGCAATGCAAGGCCGCTGTCAGAGGCGATGATCTGCAGGAGGTCGGCGCGCACCTGCTCGCGCGCTGGCGCCTCCGGGATGAACTCGGCAAGCATCTGGCCAAGCTCCTCGGGCGTTCGGGCCTCGCGCATTGCTTTGCGCAGATGGAAGCCAGCCATCGGCCCCAGGTCATGCGCGAGGCGCCGCTCCATCGTCGCGAGCGAGGCGCCTTGCAGCGCCTCCAGCTCGGCAGCCGGACGCTTCGCCGGGCAAGTCCGGCCGGCCGCGGCGATGGCCGGCGTCGCGCCATGGCCATCCTGCCTGGCGGCCACACCGTCCCCACGCAGCGCGTCGCGGAGCGCCAGCTCCATCTCTGCCGCATTTTGGAACCGATCCTCGGGGCGTTTCGCCAGCGCCGTTTCGACGACCTCGACGACTGCCGCCGGGAGGTCGGGCCGCAGGACGCCGAGCGGTTCGGGCTCTTGATGGAGGATCTTGTGCGTCGCAGCCAGAAAGTTCGGCGCGTCGAAGCAGCGCCGTCCGGACAGCATCTCGTAAAGCACGCTGCCCATCGAGAACAGGTCGGAGCGCGCGTCGACCGCGCCGCCCAGGCATTGCTCGGGCGACATGTAGCACGGCGTGCCCACCAGGACCGAACTCATGGTGGCGTCGGAGGCAAACGCACGCGAGATGCCGAAATCCGTCACCTTGATGGCAGCAGCCTTCGTGAGCAGGATGTTCGCCGGCTTGACGTCGCGGTGGATGACGCCGAACCCGTGCGCGTAAGACAGCGCCTTGAGGACTTCCGACACGATGTTGCCTGCAATGGGCAAGTCGATCTGGGTGCCGCGGCGAAAAGCCCGGCCCAGGTCTTGGCCCTCGACGAACTCGAGCACGAGGAACGGATTGCCCTCATGCATGGAGAAGTCGTGGATCCCGACGATGTTCGGGTGGATGCAACGGCCGACCATCTTCGCCTCGTTGCGGAATCGCGAGACGTAGTGCGCACGGTCGTCGCTTTCGAGCAGGTCGGTGCGGACCAGCTTGATCGCGACCGTCCGCTCGATGTCAGGATCAAGGGCCTTGTACACGACGCCCATCGCGCCCCGGCCGAGCATGCCCTCGACGCGGAACTTGCCGATGGACTCCGGAAGGTCCGGCATCGCCGCCGCCAGCCGCTGGGCAGGTTGAACGCGGCCATCTGGCTTCGCCGCATCCGGATCGGATTTCATCGGCTCGGCCTTTTGCCCTTACGCCGCAAAATCGGCATGACGCGTGCAAAGCTCATGGACGTGGTGAGAACCGCCGCAGTGCGAGACACGAAAAACGTCATCAATGCCTCCAGATCCTCGTTGCAGCGGATAGATGCACGAAGCGGGGTTTCCGCGTCTGTGGGGAAAGTCACATTGAACGCCGGGTTGGCATTATTATACGGCAGGATAGGCGCTTGGTTGAGTACGGTGGGTTTCGGCGCAGGCTGAGGGGGCATTGAAGGGGCGACGAAAGTTTTATCGGGCGGCTCTGGCGTTCAATCAAGCATGGCGAGGCATACCGGCGCGCTTGCAACAGCGTCGCCCAAGCGCATGTCCCGAGCAGCCGACTTCTGATGTTCCGCCACCAGAAGCGCGCACCCGGGTTTTGACGCATAAGCAGCCGATTTTGACCCGTTGCCGCAACGCACAGCCGCATCCGCGTTGCCGCCTTTGGTGGGACGTCGCTCCGGCCGGGCTGTGTCCGTCCTGCGCACCGCCTATCAGCGGGATCACGCGACAACCGGCAGAAGCTGCACCCAATCAAAGCGAAATGGTGCCTCGACGAGGCCGGCCATCTCTGACCGCAGAACATGGCCTTTGCGACGCCAGGCTCTCAACTTCGCAAAGCTTGAAGACTCAAAAACTTTTTGAGAAGCAAGCTCCATCGCGCTGCCCTATACGCCATATTCTTTAGATGCGCCGCGCCCAGTTCAACAAAACCCAAACGTGATAGCTCTGGAACCGGTGTAGAAGCTGATCGGAAGCCAGACAGCGGAGTGCATCGGAGCCAGCAGCCATGGAACCGCGCAACGTAGGGCGGATACATGGTTGTACCCGGCCATGGCGCGAATCTCGGCTTGCCCCCGCGTCGAAGGCAACACCCACATTTAGGTTTTAGTAAACGTCGCGGTCGAAAACCAGTGACAGTGCGGTTAGCAGCATGATCCTGAGGTCCATGAGCACTGACCAGTTGTCAATATAGGCCAGGTCGAACTCAACGCGCCGCTGCATCTTGTCAAGCGTATCGGTTTCGCCACGCAGGCCATTGACCTGCGCCCAACCGGTAATGCCCGGCTGCACGCGGTGGCGGCCAAGATAGTCGTCGATCAATTCTGCATACTGCTCATTATGAGCCAGGGCGTGAGGACGCGGGCCGACGAGCGACATGGCGCCGCTCAGCACGTTGAGGAGTTGCGGCAACTCGTCCAAGCTTGTGCGTCGGAGAATGCGGCCGAGACGGGTCACTCGCGGGTCGCCACGCTGCGCCTGCGGCACCCCGGCTTCCGGCGCAGGACGGTGCTTCATCGTGCGGAATTTGAAAACCGTGATGATGTTGTTGTTGAAGCCCAGGCGCTGTTGGCGGAACAGCGCCGGCCCGGGGCTGTCAAGCTTCACCGCAACCGCAATCAGCAGCATCACTGGCGCGAGCAACGCGGTTGCCACTGTTCCAAGGATGATGTCCTCCGCCCGCTTGACGACGTGGCTCCAACTGGTGAAAGGCCGGCGATAGACGGTCAGCATGGCACTTTGCATGAACAGGCTGACGTCACGGACCGGCAGACCCAACTCGGCGACCCAAGGGCAGATCCGCACGTTCGTCGGAATGGTGCCGAGCTTGCGGAGGGCGCCGGACAGTTCGGCGCCGCCCTGGCCAGAGACAACCACCAAGACCTCATCGATCCGGAACAACTGGGCAAGCGCGATGAGATCTTGGATGCCATTGCGCTGCGAGCCCGTACGCTCCTCGGAGAACAGGCCGACCAGGTGGAACTCGCCAGGGCTGAAGGTCTGCATGCGGCGGACAAGCTCCCTCCCGTTGCCGCCTTCGCCCAGTTCGATGATGGCCACCGTCCGCGCCAGCCGCCCCTGGCGCTGCCACCGCTTGGTCTGTGAAATGCTCCAGGCGCGAAGGGAGGCGAAACCGCAGAGCGCCAGGCCATACCAGCTTACGATCCAAAGCCGGGAGTAGATCTCGGACGTCTTGGTGAGATAGCCGAGGATCAGCAGGATGGCGAAGACGAGCGTCCAGGCGCGCACGGCCTTTCCGACCTGCGCGGCAAACGCCTCGCTCAATGCCCCGCCGTATGCGCCCGACATGTGCATCGCGTTGACCGTGAGCACTGCGGCGAGCAGGGCTGTGGAGAACACCTCAGCCGGAATGGGTGTGAACCCCTGCCGCAGCAGGTTGGCGATCGCTGCCGCGACCAGCACAACCAGCGCGTCGGCCACCCACATGCCGTCCATGAGAAGCCGCAAAGGGTTTGCAACTGAGGACGAAGCGCGAGCACCTGCCTTGGCTTGCCTCCAAGCCTGCGCGGCAAGCGGCAAAGCTGGACCATAGCCCAGCATGTCGCCGGTCCCGTTCAGTCCGGTGTTCGCCATGCTAAAGCGCCAATCCAAGTGATGCCGGGTCAAAGTCCGGGCCTGCGCCCTCCAGCCGCATAGCGCGCCAGATGCGCTCGTTCAAACCCGGCAGCGATGGCTTGGGCCGCTCGGCGGCGCAGGCGCGCATCCGGTCAAGCTCGTCGGGCACGGTGTTCAGCGCCAGTTCGACGGCACGGGCCATCGCTCCGTTCTCAAAAGGATCAAATACCCAGCCGGTCATGCCAGGGACAATCAGGTCGGCGACGGCCCGGACTTGGGTGCTGCCGAGCACCGGCAATTGCGCGGCCAAAGCTTCCGGCACCACGTCGTCCCAAGGGTCGGCCAAGGCCGGCAAAGCGAGGATGTCACAATCGAGGAACGTCGTCGCCAGCTCCTTCCGCGTGATCCGGCCCAAGAATAGTTGCCGGACGTTGGGCGGCAGCGGCTGCGCTTCCAGCACGCCGCGAAGGCAGCCCTCGCCGCACCATCGGATGCCGACCTGGCGTTGCGGATTGCGTTCGGCCCAAGCTGCGATGCAAAGCAGGAGGTCGGCGACGCCTGCTTCCGGCTCCAGGTCGCCGACATGGACGATCTGGCGGAGGTCGCCGCCCGTCCGCAATTGCGTCGGATGACCAAACGACGCGAAATCGTTGCGGCCGCTGGACAGCACGATCCGCGATGCCGGCACGCCGAACGCATGGATTGCCCGGGCCAACTCATCGGAATGCACCAGCACCGCATCGACGCCGGAAAGAACGACCCGGTGCACCATGCGAACGTTCACCGGCATTCCGTCAACGCGCAGCAGGATACGGCATTGCGGCGCCAAACGGCGACGCAGGACCGCCCTGACGGTCCCGAAACTAAAATCCCGGCAAATGGTCAGATCAGGCCAGCGCTCGCGTGGGGCAGCATCAGGCTTGCTGCCGGTCTGCGGATCATGTTGCACACCAGGCTTTTTGGCAGTCCTCGCCGACTTGCGCGCCTGCTTGCCCCAAGGCTCGCCCAGCGCACGGCCGGCATTTGGGAAGCTCGCGGAGGTCAGGGCATGGATGCGGGCCACCTCCTCACCTCCAAGGACTTGAGCCGCAAACTGCTTCATACTCGACATAGATTTGGCCACCTCGACAGGCGGAGCGTTGCTTTCCTTTGGGAAATCATAACCCCGACGAAACGTAGGCAGCGTTATACCGCGAGTCTGGCCCGGGAAGCTTGAGCCGCACGGTCTAGGTCAAAGGCTTAATCCAAATAGATCTAAGTGTCTCTTCGACTATAAGAGACACAAAGATATTATGGCGTCAACGGTCGCACTCTGGAAGCAAACCCGATGATAGATCTCGTTGCGACATAACGGATGTGGTATCAAAGCGGTTGACTGGACCAAGCGGCATCGCGACGGCCCTCTTGCTGCTTTCAATCGTCGTATCTGCTATTATAGTATTCTTGCGTTCCGACAAGCCGAAAACTCTGCCTGACCTCTCTGGCGTTTTGTGCCTCTTACCGATATTCTAACACATGCCTCCGCGCGGGTGGACTTCTCTTATTGGATCTCACGAAAATTTGCGATGCTCCTGGTGGCTTTGCCGACAAGTGCGTCTATCGCCATCACGTGCGGCTACGCCAGCCACGCCGCTTTGGCAACGGTTTTCGGCGACGGAGGGCATGCATCGGAACACCAGATCATTCCTATTACCGTTTTGTTTACTATTGTGATGTTATTAGCTTATGATATTTCATATTCATCTCTATCATAATCTTAAGCATCGGGTTCCGGTGCTTTGGGAGTTGCACAAAGCGCATTACTCGGCTGAGGTGGCGGTCGGCACCAAAGACCGGACTCATCCAATTGACGATGTGATGAACCGGGTCTGGGATGGGCTGATTAACAAACCTATTCATGGGTTTGGCTATTTTTTGCATCTGACTTTGTCAAGATTACCATTCTGGGCATCAATTTTTATGCGCTCCAAAATATTATTATGATAAATTTTATTAAGTATAGTTGTATTGAAATCTTGTTTGCGAAATTGATAAAAAATATTGTTATTTGTCTATACTACAGTGTAGTTCCGAAACATTTTTGTAAAAATTCTAGATTGATGATTGTGATCTGGGGTAGGATGTTCGGCACGCTACATATATCAGAGCCTGATGAGAGCTTTGCTTTCGGCTTGAGTTCTGAAAGCAACAATTACCAGTCGACTTGCAGGCTTTACGTGCTGCCGCTTCGGGATATTGGCCGGCTTTTAGGATTAGGACGTGTGCAGGTGCTGCCGCACGCAGCCACTCCGGTTCGGTTCAGCACTGCCCAGCTTGGGATTATTTCCCGCCAAAAGGACCGCATCGCATGAGCACCCGAACTGAAATCGTTACGAATTCCGACCGTTTGGCGGAGGTCGGCCCGGCCTGGGACGCGCTGTGGAGCCGAAGCAGCCAGAGCGTCTTTCAAAGCCATGGCTGGATCATGGCCTGGTTCGGATCTCGGGAAGCCGGCGACCGGTCCCGTCTTCGCGTCGGCCTGTGCTGGGACGATGGCCAGCTCCTGGCGGCGATGCCGTTCATCACGCGCCGGCACCGCGGCGTCCGCGTGCTGGAATGGGCGGCAAAGGACTGCAGCGACTATTGCGATGCGCTTGTCGATCCGGACCAGGATGCTGGACGGCAAGCGCTTGAGAAGGTGTGGGCGGCCGTGGTGGCTTCGACCGGGTTCGACGTTGCCTACCTAAGCCACGTGCGTCCGGATGCCGCCGTGGGCACGCTGTTCACTCGGCGGTCGGGGTCGATGCGCTTGAAGCCGGGTCATCGGTCGGCAAGAAGCTTGCAGGTCGGCAGCGGTGGGGCGAGCGGCCATGCCTGGTTCCGCTCCCTTAACAAGAAGGCTCGGAACAATCATACGCGCGGAATGCGCATCCTGGGCGAGACGGGTTCCGTGTCTGTGCGGGTCAGCAAGGCCGGACACGCTGCCGACGCAGTGCTCGAACGCATGATCGCGCTCAAGCAGGAATGGCTGGTCAGCACGGGGCAAGAGAACGAGATCCTGGACAACGACGCACTCGTCTTACAGGCTTTGATCAAGGAATTCGCGCGCCAGGACGTTCTCCAGGTTTTCAGCATTCACTGTGACGAGGCCCTTGTTGCGGGATCGTTGAACATCGTGAGCGGCACGCGCATGCAGGCATTCTTCGCGGCTTACGACCCCACGTTTGATCGTGCCTCGCCGGGGACGTTGGTGATGGTGGAATATCTGATTTGGGCTTTCGACCATGGGATGACGGAGGTTGATTTCCTGTGCGGCGAGGAGCAGTACAAATTCAAATTCGCGACTGCGCAAACCGACCTCGCGTCTTACGTGGGCGCGAAGACGTGGATTGGCAGCATCGCACTTGCAATCGGTGAGCGCCTGGACCGGACGCGCCAGCCGGAGAAGCCGGCCGAACTGGCGCCATCCGGAAGGCTGGCCGAAGTCTAGCAGCCTCCCTTTCAAGCGGGCTTGCCTGGTGCGGTGTTGCCCGTAGTCGCCGGGCCTCGCGCGATGGGCCGTTTGAAAGGATATGTTCCGAAATTTCAGCGTGTTGACGAACGGAGTCGCCGTGTTCAATCTCCTGCCAGGCCGCCTTCTGCGAAACCGGCCGCTCGACCCGACAGGCGACGCCGACTTCGGCATTCGGCTGACTTGTACGCAGGCCAAAGTCCATGACGCTCTACTCGCCGCGTTGCTGGGCATGTCGCCGTGCGTCATGTTGACGGGAGCGGCCGGCCTGGGAAAAACAACAGTGCTCGCGGCGGCGCTTTCCTGCATCGCCAAGCCGGAACGGCAAGTGCTTCGACTTGACGACGTGGGAGGTGGGATCGAGGAGGCTTTCCGCGCGCTGTTCGCGTTGGATCGGCGGCCTCGTCGACGGCGGCACGTCGAGCAGCGCCTTGTCCTGGTGGTGGACCAAATGGAAGCCAGACCGTCGGGAAGCGTCGCCTACCTTGAACTGCTCAGCCGCATGCCCGGCAAGACAGCGCCGATTCAATGGGTTTTCGTCGGCCGCTCAGAACGGTGGGACTGCCTGGATGGTCCCGCTGCAGCCTGGTTGCGCGAGGCCAGCCCGGCGTGCCTGGCACTCCCGGCGTTGTCGGAACAAGACGCGTGGGAGCTGTTCCACCATCGGGTAAGCCCGACCTGCGGCTTGCACTCCGCAGCCAAGCTGGTGACGTCTCTCTTGAAGCAATCAGAAGGCTTGCCGGGCCGCTTCGACGCGGCGGTCAGGGCGGCTATCAACGCCGGTTTGCTGCAAGGCGTTCCAGCCCAAGCTGCCTGAAGCCGTTATAAGCTGGCGGGCATAAATTCCGTGCAGACTGCTTCGCCTGAGAACCTGTTTGAGTGACTCGTTTGCGCCTCGATCCCATCTCTGCCTGTTGGAGATCACGAGTGTCCGCCGGGACGGGCAGATAGGAGCAGGGATGTGGACCGAAGCGCATCGAGCACGCCATGAGG